>Ga0272447_1000061_pt1 | contig 75431 bp, 72 predicted proteins | sample YNPCB0133_FD_194589 | JGI IMG/M metagenome (GOLD analysis project Ga0272447, IMG submission 194589) | Hot spring microbial mat communities from Yellowstone National Park, WY, United States - YNP-CB-013-3 | ecosystem: Environmental > Aquatic > Thermal springs > Hot (42-90C) > Sediment | place...
CTCCTGGAGGTCACCCGGGCCCTGGCCGCTTCGGAGCTGGAGGTGGCGGCCCTGTGCCAGCGGGTGGTGCAGGAGGCGGTACGCTTGGTGCCCGGCGCGGAACGGGCGAGCCTTTCCGTGCGGGAGGGCGAGGAGTTCGTGTTCGTGGCCGCGGTGGGCTACGACCTGGAGGGCCTCCGGGGAGTTCGGTTCACGGAAACCGACCGCCTGCGGTGGTACGGGCTGGACGAAGCTTCCCTGCTCGCGGGGAAACCCAGGCTCCTGAATGGGGAGGAAGCCCGGCGCCGGGCGGCGGCGACTCAGCCGGTGCACGGTGCCGAGGCCATGGACCGGCACGGGGACCTTGAGAGCCTTCAGGTGACCCTGGGAGTCCCCATCGTGGTGGACGGCCGGCTGGAAGCCTTCCTGAACCTGGACAGCCACTCCGACCCGGAGGCCTTCACGGAGGAGTCCGTGGAGGTAGCTACTGTGTTCGCCGAGCAAGTGGCCGCCATCCTCAAAGGCGCCCAGCTGCGGGCCCTCCTGGCCCACCAGGCCACCACGGACGCCCTCACGGGCGTGCACAACCGGAGGTACATGGAGCAGCGGCTGCGGGAGGAGCTGGCCCGGGCGGAGCGGTCCGGGGAGCCCGCGTCCTTCGTGCTGTTGGACGTGGTGGGGCTGAAGCGGGTCAACGACACCTCGGGACACGCCGCGGGGGACCTGATGCTGCAGGAGGTGGCCAGACACCTCCGGTCCGCCATCCGGGCTTCGGACGTGGTGTGCCGGTACGGGGGAGACGAGTTCGCGGTCCTGCTGCCCGAGACGCGGCCCCAGGAGGCCGCGCGGGCGGTGCAGAGGGTCCTGGACGCCCTGGCGGGTCACAAGGGCGTGTGGGGCGAGGGGATCCCCGTGAGCGCGGGGGTGGCGGCGTTTCCGGAGGACGGACGCACACCGGAAGCCCTGGTGTCCACGGCAGACCGGCGCATGTACAGGGCCCGGCGGCTGGGCGTGGCGGTGTGCGAGAACGGCTGACCCCTGAGCCACCTCCGCACCCGGACAGCCCCTCATGCAGAGGCGTCTGCGAAGTGCTGCGCATTTTCCAAGGCGGCCTACCGGCCTACCCGGTAACGGACCAGAAGCTCGCCCCGGTGCTCCCGCAGCTCCTTCAAGTGAAGTCTCGTGTTCGGGACCACGGGGCCGGACACGATGCGCCCCGCGGGCCCTCCCACGAGGAGGGGAGCTACGGTGAGGAAGAGCTCGTCTACCAAGCCCGCTTCCAGGAGCCGGGCGTTGAGGGTGGGGCCTCCCTCGCACAGCACCCGGCGTACACCGCGCTCTGCTAGCCAGCGCAGGCAGGCGCCCAGGTCCACTTGAGGGCCAGGGCAGGACACCACCTCTGCTACGTCCCGCAGGGACGCCAGCCGGTCCGGAGGCGCCTGGGAAACCGTGAACACCACCGGCTGGAGGGCCGGGTCTTGGAACAGCCTGGCCTTCGGGTCCAGGTCCAGGCGGGCGCTCACCACAACCAGGCGAGGGACGGGCGCGAGCCCCCGGCGGCGCCGCCGCGCCTGGGCCTCGGGACTCAGCCGCGGCGCCCCGTACCCCTCCGCCCGCACCGTGCCCGCCCCCACCAGTACCACGTCACAGTACTCCCGGAGCCTGCGGAAGGCCAAGCGGTCCGCCTCGCCTCCCATGCCGTGGGTACGGCCGGCCAGGTGAGCCGCCCCGTCCGCGCTGCACACCATGTTGAGGTAGACGTATGGGCGGCCGGCGGGTTCGGGGAACTCCAGGTGCAGGTAGAGGCCCTCCAGGGGCTCCTCCCGGTAGGCAGGGATGAGGACGCGCACCCGGTCAGGCACCTCGGCTCCTCCCATCTCCGTTTCCCGTGGGTTTCCGCGGCCCGGAAGGAGAATCCTTGACAGAGGGGCGGTGGGACCCGGGATAATGCGTGCGCGATGACGAGCGGCGGTTCAGGTAGGCGTGTAGAACCTGACTCCGCGCCTAGCCGGGAACGAGCCCGCGGCCCGTAAGCGGTAGGCCTCCGGGCGTCCCCCGGGCTAGGGCGCTTCCGGAGGCCAGACGTGAGCGCGGCGACTGTCAACCTCCAGGCCCTCGCCCTCGACTACCTGCGCAGTGGCCTGCGGCAAGCTCCCACGCACACCTTCAGTCACCGACCTCAGGCAGACGGGCGGGTAGCAACGAAGGAGAGCCGGTCCAGCGACAAAGCCAGCGACCCCACCACCCCGGCGCAGGTCCGAGCAGATCTTGCCGCCAGGGAAGCCCCTTCGGGCTCCGGGCGGACGGGTCGCGCACCCACCGGCGGGGAGGAGGCGTGATGTCCACCCTCCTGGGCCGGACGCGTGCTTACCTGGCTTCCGGACAGCCTGACGCGCTCCGGGCCCTCGCGGCGGAACTGCACGCCGCGGACCTTGCCGATCTCTTCTTGCAGCTCAACACGCGAGAACGCTTGGCCATGCTGCTGCTGCTGGACGTGGACCGCGCCGCCGGGGTGCTGGAGGAGCTCCCGGACGAGGTCCGCGGACAGCTCTTGGAGCAGTTAAACGACGAAGAGGCAAGCCGCCTGATCCTCCAGATGGGGACGGACGAGGCCGCGGACGTCCTCGGGGAGCTCCCGCGAGACCGCCTGAGGCGACTGCTGCACCGCATGGGGCGGGAGGCGGAGGAGGTCGAGATTCTCCTGCGTTACCGGGAGGATACCGCGGGCGGCCTGATGACCACGGACTACGTGGCCGTGCGGGACCACCTGCGGGTGGCGGACGCCATCGAGGAACTGCGCCGGGTGGGTCAGGACGCGGAGCTCCCGTACTACGTGTACGTGGTAGACGGGGAGGAACGTCTGCGGGGCGTGTTCTCCCTCCGGGACCTGGTGGTGGCTCCGCCGGACGCGCCGGTCCGGGAGATCATGCGCACGGACCCGGTGGCGGTCCATCCCGAAACCGATCGGGAAGAGGCCGCCCGCACGCTCGAAAAGTACGACCTGCTCGCCCTGCCCGTGTGCGACACGGACGGGCGGATGCTCGGGATCATCACCGCCGACGACCTCTTGCGGGTCACCGAGGAAGAGGGGACCGAGGACGTGCTCCGGCTAGCCGGTGCTCCTGCGGTCATGGCAGGCTTGGCGGGTGGACTGCCGTGGCTGTGGGTGGTGAAGCGGGCGGGGTTTCTGGCCTTCAACCTGGTGCTGAACGTGGTGGCCGCGGTCCTCATCAGCCGGTTCGAGTCCACCCTGGAGCGGCTGGTGGCCCTGGCGTTCTTTTTCCCCATGGTCGCGGCCACCGCAGGGAACGTGGGGACCCAGTCCTTGGCGGTGGCAGTCCGGGGGATGGCGACGGGGTTTCTGGGCGAGGACCCTTGGAGGGTCGCGATCCGGGAAGTGCTCACGGGGGCGGCCGTGGGAGCGGTGTGCGGGGGCGTGGCCTTCGTGTTCGCGACCCTGTGGCAGGGAAACCTCCAGCTGGGGGTCGTGGTCGGCGGTGCACTGTGGGCGAGTCTCACCCTGGCCGCGGCGGTGGGGATGGTGATACCACTCTGCTTCGCGGCGATCCGGGTAGACCCCGCGGTGGCCAGCGGTCCCCTCATCACCACCATCACCGACAACATCTCCCTCGGGCTGTACCTGGTCCTCGCCACCTTGGTCCTCGCGGTGTCTCCATGAGCCCCTTGGTGGACAGGCTCCGGCAGCTCGTTCGAGACCCGACGCGCGCGCGGGAGGCGCTGCGCGGCCGACACCCCGCGGACGTGGCAGAGGCCCTCCGGACCCTCCCCGACGCGGAAGCAAGACAGGTGCTGGAAGTCCTGGGGCCGCAGGGGGCGGAAGTGATGGCCTACCTCCCGCCGGAACGGCAGCGCGCCCTCCTGCAGGAGGCTCCGCCCTCCCTCCAGGCCCAGATCCTGGCGGGGATGAGCACGGACGACGCCGCGGACCTGCTGGGGACTCTACGCCCGGAAGAAGCTGGGGCCCTCCTGGACCGCATGGCCCCCGCGGAGGCAGAGGACGTCCGCAGACTCTTGCGCTATGGACCGCAGACCGCGGGCGGTCGGATGACGCCCGAGTTCGTGGCAGTACGCCAAGACCAGAGCGTGGCGGAAGCTCTCGCGGAACTGCGGCGCCTAGCTCCTTCCGCGGAAACCGTGTACTACGTCTACGTGGTGGACCACGAGGGCCGGCTACAAGGCGTGGTGGGGCTCAGAGACCTGATCGTGGCGTCCCCGGAAGCCCGGTTGGCTGCGGTGATGAGCTCCCGGGTGATCTCGGTGCAAGCGGAGGACGACCAGGAGACAGTCGCACGGTTGTTCGAGAAGTACGGCCTCCTGGCCCTGCCTGTGGTGGACCGGGAGGGCAGGCTCGTGGGCGTGGTCACCGTGGACGACGTGCTCAACGTGGTGGAGGAGGAGGCGACGGAGGACGCCTACCGGCTCGCGGGCCTGTTCGAGGCGGTGGAGACAGAACGCTCTCCGTGGCGAAGGGCCCTACGGCGGTTACCGTGGCTGCTGGGTCTCATGGGGCTCGAAGCGGCTGCAGCCCAGGTGGTGGGGCGCTTCGAGCACGCCCTGCAGGCCCTGGTGGCCTTAGCCTTCTTCATCCCTATGCTGAACGACCAGGCGGGGAACATGGGAACCCAGTGCGTCGCCTTCGCGGTGCGGGCGATCGCCACCGGAGAGGTGGACCGGCGGTCCTACCGGGCCTACGCCCTGCGGGAAGCGGTGGTGGGGCTCGCCTCCGCGCTCACCAGCGCGGTGGTGGCTGCGGCCATCGGGTGGGTGTGGTGGCAGGACGCCCGTCTGAGCCTCGCTTTGAGCCTCACGGTGTTCGTGACGATGAACGTGGCAGCGCTTTTGGGCTACCTGATCCCCCTGGGGCTGACGTTGCTCCGCCGGGACCCCGCACTCGCCTCCGGCCCCTTGATCACCTCCTTCATGGACTTCGCCACCGTCACCGTATACTTCACCGTGGCCGTCCACCTCTTAGGGTTGGGTGGCTGAAGGTGCCGGTCTACAAGGCGGAAGGGGTGGTGCTGGGCCGGCGCAACCTGGGCGAGGCGGACCGGGTCCTCACCTTGTTCACCCGGGAGTTCGGCCGGCTTCAGGCCAAGGCCAAGGCGGTGCGCAAGACCACGAGCCGCCTGGCGGGTCGCCTGGAGCCCTTCACCCACGCCACGTTCCTCCTGGCGCGGGGCAAGACCGTGGACGTGGTGGCGCAGGTGGAGGTGGTGGAGGGTCACGGGGAGCTGCGGGCCGACCTGCACCGGATCGGTTATGCGTGGCTGGCGGCGGAGCTCGTGGTGCACCTGGTCCCTGAGGGGGAGCCCCACCCGGAGGTGTTCAGGCTCCTGGTGGAAACCCTGCGCCTCCTGGGCCACTCCGACCCTGCCGTGGCCGCGGCGTGGTGCGGGCTGCAGCTGTTCGGGTATTTGGGCTACCGGCCCGCCACGGACCGGTGTCCGGTGTGCGGGCGACCTCCGGTACCCGGGGATGTGTGGAGCCCCCGCTCGGGCGGGTTCACCTGCGGGCCTTGCGCCTCTCAGGACCCCCGGGCCGTCCGGCTGGGAGGGGAGGCTGCGGGGGCGACCCGTTTTCTGATCCAGGCCTCCGCCCAGGAGGTAGGACACCTGCGGCTTTCCGCTTCCGCCTCGGCGCGGCTACTGGCCGCGGTGGTGGCGTACGCGGAGGCTCAGGCGGACAGGCCCCTGCGGTCCGCCCGGGTGGTACAGGCCCTGAAAAGCTAGGCCACCTGTCCAGAAAGACCTTGGGTCAGACGGGACCGGGGTGGTTGGGGGTCGAGGAAACCGACAGCCCGCGTCGAAGGGAATAGCGGTGCGTCCGCGGGAGGCCCGGCGGAGGGAGGTCGGGGTCCCCGGTGGCGGGCTTTCGGTGGTCGATCCGGGGCGTTGGAACGGGAGGTGCGTCGATGGAAGTGGACCTGGAGAGGGCGAAGAGTGCCCTGGCGGTGGTGGCGGAGGCCCTCAGCCAGTGCCGGGGCGTGATCCGGCAGGACCGGAGCGGGATGCTTCGGATCCGCACTGAGGAAAAGACCATCGAGCTCCCCGTGCTGTGGGCGGCGGCGGGGCTCGTGGCCTTCGCGGTGGCCTCGGTGTTGGCCAGCTGGCCCACGGGCAAACCCAAGGAGGAGGAACCCCTGGGGATCGGGTAGCCCGCCCGAAACGTTCCCGCGCGGTTTCGGAGGACCCCGTCCCTCTCCGGCGGCGGGATTTTTCAGGAAAGGCTCCGAACCCTTTGCGAGGTCCTCCGGTTCGTGTAAAGTCAAGCTCCGGAAGAAGGCGAGGACGGTGAGGCGTGGTGGCGTGGCCGTGCAGGGAGCCCGGGGCGGGTGGGAACCGGGCCGGAACGCCGCCGCGTGGCGCACCTGAGCCGGAGGCTTCAAGCCTGTGGGCGTAGAGCCTCCCGTCTGCCCCTCGTGAGCGGGGCGTAGAGGGCCGGGCCGCGAGGCCCGGAACCAGGGTGGGACCGCGGAGATCCTCCGTCCCTGGGCGGAGGATCTCTTCTTTTGGAGGGAGAGCCGTGCTGTTCCAGGAGTTGGTGCTGGCGCTGGACCGGTTCTGGTCCGAATACGGCTGCGTCCTGGTGCAGCCCTACGACGTGGAGGTGGGCGCGGGCACCAAGCACCCCGCCACCTTCCTCCGGGCTCTGGGGCCGGAGCCGTGGAAGGTGGCGTACGTCCAGTTCTCCCGCAGGCCCCAGGACGCCCGCTACGGGGACAACCCCAACCGCCTGGGCGCGTACTACCAGTACCAGGTCATCCTCAAGCCCTCCCCGGACGACGTGCAGGAGGTCTACCTGCGCAGCCTGGAGCACCTTGGGATCGACCTACGGGTGCACGACGTGCGGTTCGTGGAAGACGACTGGGAGGACGCGAGCTTGGGGGCCTGGGGCGTGGGCTGGGAGGTGTGGCTGGACGGCATGGAGATCACCCAGTTCACGTACTTCCAGCAGTGCGGGGGGCTGGACTGCCGGCCGGTCTGCGCGGAGATCACCTACGGGCTGGAGCGGCTGTGCATGTACCTGCAGCGCAAGAGCAGCGTGTTCGACCTGGAGTGGGCCCTGGGGGTCACCTACGGGGAGCTCCGGCACCGGGAGGAGGTGGAGTTCTCCCGGTACGGGTTCGAGACCGCGGACGTCCCCCGGCTGCGGCTGCTGTTCGAGACCTGCGAACGGGAAGCTCTGGCGGCCCTGGAGGCGGGACTGGTGCTGCCCGCCCACGACTACGTGCTGAAATGCTCCCACCTCTTCAACCTCCTGGACGCCCGGGGGGCCCTGAGTGTGAGCGAGCGGGCCGCCCTCATCGGCCGCTGCCGGAGGCTGGCGCGTCAGGTGGCGGAGGGCTACGTGCGCCAGCGGGAGGAGACGGGGTTTCCCCTGCTGCGGGAGGGGGCCCGTGCCTAGCCTGCTGCTGGAGGTGGGCACCGAGGAGCTGCCGGCGCGGTTCGTGGAACCCGCCCGGGTTCAACTGGAGGCGAGCCTGCGGGAGGCCCTGGCGCAGGAGCGGCTGGAGGCGGCGTCCCTGAGGAGCTGGGCCACACCTCGGCGTCTGGCGGTGCGGGCGGAAGGGCTCCCTGCCCTGCAGCCTGACGTCTGTCGGGAAGTCCGCGGGCCCGCGGCCCGGGCCGCCTTCGACGGGCAAGGACGGCCCACCGCGGCGGCGCTGGGGTTCGCCCGGAGCCAGGGCGTGCCGGTGGAAGCCCTGGAGGTCCGTTCCACCTCCTCGGGGGAGTACGTCTTCGCCAAGGTCTCCGTCCCGGGGAAGCCCGCGGGGGAGGTCCTGCGGGAGCTGTTGCCGCGGCTGGTGGCCTCCCTGCAGTTTCCCAAGACCATGCGATGGGGCAGCCACGACCTGCGGTTCGCGCGTCCCATCCGGTGGCTGGTGGCTTTGCTGGACGACCAGGTGGTCCCCTTCGAGCTGGCAGGGGTCCGGTCAGGAAGGTGGACCTCCGGCCACCGGCAGCTCGCCCCGGGTCCCCACGAGATCCCCGACGCCACGAGGTACGAGGAGGTGACCCGGCGGGCCTGGGTGATGGCGGACCGCGCGAGCCGCCGGGAGGCGGTGGTGCGGCAGGTACAGGCCTGCGCCCGGGAGGCGGGTTGGGAGGCGGAGCTGCCGGAAGAGCTGGTGGACGAGGTCACGGACCTGGTGGAGTGGCCCACCGCCTTCCTCGGCTGGTTCGACCCCCGTTTTCTGGAGCTGCCCGAGCCGGTCCTGGTCACGGTGATGCGGCACCACCAGCGGTACTTCCCCGTCCGCAGGTCCGAAGGGCTGATGAACGCCTTCGTGGGCGTGCGGAACGGGGACGCGGTGGGATTGGACCTGGTGCGGGAGGGCAACGAGTGGGTCCTGCGGGCGCGCCTGGTGGACGCCGGGTTCTTCTACCAGGAGGACCGCAAGCGCAGCCTGGAGGAGTGGGCCCGGAGGTTGGAGTCCGTGACCTTCCACGAGAGGCTGGGGTCCATGAGGGAGAAGACCGACCGGCTGGTTCGGCTGTGCGGCTGGCTGGCGGAAGTTTCGGGTCGGGACCAGGAGCACGCGCTCTTCCTCCAAAGCGCGCGGGAGGCCGCCCGGATCTGCAAGGCGGACCTGGCCACCCACCTGGTGCGGGAGTTTCCGGAGTTGCAGGGCACCGTGGGGGCGATTTACGCGCGGCTAGAGGGGTTCCTGCCAGACGTGTGCGAAGCCCTGGAAGAGCACTACCGGCCGCGGGGCGCGGGGGACAGACCGCCGGATACGGAGCTGGGTGCCCTCCTGGCCCTGGCGGACCGCGCGGACACGCTCGCGGGCTTTTTGGGGGTGGGTATCCTCCCCACGGGCTCCGCAGACCCGTACGGGCTGAGGCGGGCGGCTTCCGCCCTCCTGGACGTCCTGCACGCACACCGGCGCTGGCTGCAGGTGGACCTGGGGCGGTTGGTGGAAGAGGCCTTGAAAGGGTACGGAGCCCGGCCCGACTTCGAGGCCGCGCCCCGGCGGCTTGCGGAGTTTCTGGGCGACCGGGTGCGGGCGTGGCTGCTGGAGCGGGGCTTCGCCCACGACGTGGTGGACGCGGTCCTGGAGTGCTGGCGGGGGCAGGTCCCGGACTTCCTGGACGCCCTGGCGCGCGTAGAGGCCCTGGCGGAGTTCCGGGAAGGTCCGGAGTTCCCGGCCGCCTACGAAGCCTTCGACCGCGCGTACCGGATCTGGGACAAGCAGACCCGGACCCCGCCTTCCGCGCCGGACCACCCCGCGGAGCGCGGCCTGACGGACGCGGTCCGGTCCCTGGGCCCCAGGGTGACGGAGCTGGCGCGGGGACGGGAGTACCGGAAGGCCCTCGAGCTGTTGGCGCAGCTGCAGGGGCCGGTAGCGGGTCTGTTCGACGCGGTGCTGGTGAACGACCCCGACCCGCACCTGCGCGCCCGCCGCCACGGCCTCCTGGGTGCGGTGGTGGACCTGTTCTGGAAGGTAGCCCACTTCGAGCACGTGGTGGTGGCCCGGGAGGCCTGAGGTGGACCTGAGCCGGATCCGGCTGCGCATCGAGGAGGAAGAGGCCCAACGGCTCAGCCCCTTCGCGGCCTTAGCCAGGAACTCCCGCGGCCGGGCTCGACCGGAGCCCGAGGACGACCTCCGCACCTGCTTCCAGCGGGACCGGGACCGCATCGTGCACAGCAAGGCCTTCCGCCGCCTCAAGCACAAGACCCAGGTGTTCCTGTCCCCGGAGGGAGACCACTACCGGACCCGCCTGACCCACACGGTGGAGGTCAGCCAGATCGCCCGCACCATCGCCCGGGCCCTGCGCCTGAACGAGGACCTCACGGAGGCCATCGTCCTCGCCCACGACCTCGGCCACCCGCCCTTCGGCCACGCGGGGGAGGAGGCCTTGGACCAGGCCATGGCCACTTGGGGTGGGTTCCGGCACTCCCAGCAGAGCCTGCGGGTGGTGGAGCTCCTGGAGCGGCGTAGGCGGTCGGACGGGACCGTGGAGAGGGGTCTGAACCTCACCTGGGAGGTCCGGGACGGGATCGGGGCCCATAGCAAGGGGATGGCGAACCTGGGGCCGGAGGACCCGGGGCTCCCGCACACCCTGGAGGGCCAGGTGGCGCGGGTGGCGGACCGCATCGCCTACGTCCACCACGACATGGACGACGCGGTGCGGGCGGGGCTGCTGCGGGAGGAGGAGATCCCCGTGGAGGTGCGGGAGGTGTTGGGGCCCACCCGGGGCAGGTGGCTCGACACCCTGGTCCGGGACGTGGTGACCTCCAGCGAGGGGCAAGGCCGGGTCCGTATGAGTGAGTCCGTCCGCCAGGCCCTCAACCGGCTGAAGGATTTCCTGTTCGAGCGGGTGTATTTGAACCCGCAGGCGAAGGGCGAAGAACCCCGCGCCAAACGCCTGCTCCGCATGCTGTTCGACTACTACCTGGAGCACCTGCAGGAGGTGCCGGACGAGTACCGGGAGCTGTTGGACCGCGGGGAGGAGCCCCACCGCGTGGTGTGCGACTTCCTCGCGGGCATGACGGACCGGTACGCGGTCCGCAAGGCGGAGCAGCTGTTCTTGCCGAAGAGCTGGGAAGTCTGAGTTCCGCGCCGGGTGGCGCAGGCAGGAGGTGAGCGCCTTGGACGTGACGTGGTGGGCACCCTTGGCAGGGGTGGTGAGCCTGGTGTACGCGGGCTACCTGGCGGCTTCCGTGACCCGCCGGGAGGTGGGCACCCCGAAGATGCGGGACCTCATGGACGCCATCCACGAGGGTGCCATGGCCTTTCTGCGCCGGGAGTACCGGGCCATCGCGGCGTTCGTGGGGGTGCTGTTCGTCATCCTGGCCGCGCCGGGGCTGGTGCCCCAGATCACCCCGCAGACCGCGGTGTGCTTCGTCCTGGGAGCCGCCTGCTCCATTCTGGCGGGGTTTTTCGGCATGCAGATCGCCACGCGAGCCAACGCCCGCACCGCCCACGGCGCCCGCGGGGGGCTGGCGGAGGCCATGCGGGTGGCCTTCCCGGGCGGCGCGGTGATGGGCATGACGGTGGTAGGGCTGGGGATCCTCGGCGTGGGCCTGCTGTTCCTGTGGTTGCGGGACCCCAACCAGGTCATCGGGTTCTCCCTGGGCGCGTCCTCCGTAGCCCTGTTCGCGCGCGTGGGGGGCGGCATCTACACCAAGGGCGCGGACGTGGGGGCGGACCTGGTGGGGAAGGTGGAAGCTGGAATCCCGGAGGACGACCCCCGCAACCCCGCGGTGATCGCGGACGCGGTGGGGGACAACGTGGGCGACGTGGCCGGGATGGGGGCGGACCTGTTCGAGTCCTACGTGGGGTCCGTGATCGCGGGGCTGGCCATCGGCCTGGCCCAGCACGGAGCCCGGGGCGCGGGGCTGAGCCTGGCCCTGGCCGCGGTGGGCGTGGTCTCCGCCATCCTGGGGACCTTCTTCGTGGGTGCGGGGGGCAGCCGCAACCCCCAGGCGGCCCTGCGGGCGGGGACCTTCGCCTCCGCGGCCTTCATGCTGGTGGGCTCCTTCCTGGTGACCCAGGCGTTGTTCGGAGACCTACGGGCCTTCTGGGCCACCGCGGTGGGCCTCGCGAGCGGGATCGTGATCGGCCTGGTGGCGGAGTACTACACCTCGGGGCGGGAGGTGCAGAAGCTGGCGGCGTCCGCCCGCACCGGCCCCGCCACCGTGATCATCGCGGGCACCGCCCTGGGCATGCTGAGCACCGTGATCCCCCTGGTGGTCATCGCCCTGTCCACCATCGTGGCGTTCCGGCTGGCGGAGTTCTTCGGCATCGCCCTGGCCGCCATCGGGATGCTGTCCATCACGGGGATGACGGTGTCCGTGGACGCCTACGGGCCCATCGCGGACAACTCCGCGGGCATCGCGGAGATGGCGGGCCTGGGCCAGGACGTGCGGGGCATCGCGGACAAGCTGGACGCCGCGGGGAACACCACCGCGGCCATCGCCAAAGGCTTCGCCATCGGGTCCGCAGCCCTCACAGCCCTGGCCCTGTTCTTCTTCTACCGGCAGGCGGTGGGGCTGGAGGCCATCAACATCATGGACCCCGACGTGACCGCGGGGCTGTTCATCGGAGGCATCGTGCCGTTCTTGTTCGCGGCCCTGGCCATGCGGGCGGTGGGCCGCACCGCGGAGCTCATGGTCCAGGAGGTCCGCCGCCAGTTCCGGGAGATCCCCGGCCTGCTGGAGGGCCGGGCTCGGCCGGAGTATGCCCGGTGCGTGGACATCGCCACCGCGGGAGCCCTGCGGGAGATGGTAGCTCCCGGCCTTTTTGCGGTGGCCGTCCCCCTGGCGGTGGGGTTCTTGTTGGGCAAGGAATCCCTGGGAGGGCTGCTGGGCGGCGCCATCGTGACCGGCGTGCCGCTGGCCCTGTACCTGGCCAACAGCGGGGGGGCGTGGGACAACGCCAAGAAGTTCATCGAGGAGGGGCACCACGGGGGCAAGGGCTCGGACGCCCACAAGGCCGCGGTGATCGGGGACACCGTGGGCGACCCGTACAAGGACACCGCGGGCCCGTCCCTCAACATTCTCATCAAACTCATGACCGTGGTGGCCCTGGTGTTCGCCCCGCTGTTCCGCTAGAGAAAAGGCCGGGCGGGCAGAGGGTTGCCCGCCCGGCTCCAGGGTGCGAACATAGATTCGCATATGGCCGGTCAGGCTGCCCGGGAGCTGGTACGGAGCCGCACGGACATCGTGGACTTGGTGTCCGCCTACGTGACCCTGCGCAAGCAGGGCAAGCGGTACGTGGGGTTGTGCCCGTTCCACAGTGAGAAAACCCCCAGCTTCACCGTGGACCGCGACCGGGGGCTGTTTTACTGCTTCGGGTGCGGGGCCGGGGGGGACGTGTTCGAGTTTCTCATGCGGGCCCACGGCCTGTCGTTTCCGGAGGCCCTCCGGGAGCTGGCGCGACGGGCCGGGGTGCCCTTGGACGAGCCTCAGGAGAGACGAGGGGAGTGGGAACGGTGGCTGCGGGCCGCGGACGGCGCGGCCACGTTCTTCGAGCGTTCCCTGCACCACCCGGAAGCCGGCCGGGCGGGACGGGAGTACCTGGAACGGCGCGGGGTGGACCCCGCCACCGCCCGCCGCTTCCGCCTGGGGTACGCGCCGGAGGGGTGGGACCACCTCCTGCGCTACCTCACCGACCAAGGGTACGAGCCGCAACTGCTGGAACGCCTAGGTTTGGTGCACCCCCGGGCGGAAGGAGGCTGGTACGACGTCTTCCGGCACCGGTTGATGTTTCCCATCTTCGACCCCCAGGGACGGCCCGTGGCCTTCGGGGGCCGGGTCCTGCGGGAGGCGGACCAGCCCAAGTACCTGAACTCCCGGGACAGCCCCCTCTTTGCCAAGGGCAGGACCCTGTACGGACTGCACCTGGCCCGGGAGGCGGTGCAACGGGCCGGGCGGGTGGTGGTGGTGGAGGGCTACATGGACCTCGTAAGCTGCCACCAATACGGCGTGCAGGAGGCGGTGGCGACCCTGGGCACCACCCTGACCGCGGAGCAGGCGTCCCTGCTGCGGCGGCACTGCCAGGAGGTGGTGCTCGTGTACGACTCCGACGAGGCCGGCCGCCGCGCGGTGGAGCGGGCGCTGCCCGTGCTGGAGGAGGGCGGGCTAGCGGCCCGCGCCGCGGTCCTGCCCGAGGGCCTGGACCCGGACGGCTTCTTGCGCAAACACGGCCGCGAGCACTTCCTGCGGCTGGTGGACGCGGCGGTCCCCCTGGTGCGGTTCGCCCTGGAGTCCAGCCTGCGACGCCACCCCCCGACCTCGGAAGGAAAAGTCCGGGTCGTCGACGAAGTCCTTCCCTTGATCGCCAGCATCCGCCACGACGTCGCTCGGTCCGAGCACATTGCCCAGCTGAGCCAACGTCTGGGAGTTCCCGAGGATGCGGTGCGGGCCCGCCTGCGCGCCCTGCGGCGGCACCAGGCCCGCCCAGGCCCGGATCCGGTGCGGGCGGCCGCCGAAGGGGGGGCAGAGCGGCTGGCCGAGCAGCACCTGCTGCAGCGGATGCTGGACGACGAGGAAGCCCGGGTGCGGCTGGCCCAGGCGTTGCGGGAGGAGGAATTCGTAGACCCCGTGCACCGGGAGATCTTCGGGGTCCTGTGCCGCACGGGGGAGGTGCACGAGGTCCGGGACGCGGTTTCCGAAGCTGCCCGCAGGGTGGTCCACAGCCTTTGGTTCGGGCCCCGCCCGCCCCGGCCCGACGAGGCGGGCTGGCTGGCCCGGATCCGTGCCGAGCAGCGGCGTCGTCGTCGGGAGGCCCTAGTGGAGGAGATCGCCCGGGCGGAGCGGGAGGGCGACCTGGAGCGGGTCCGGGCCATCCAGGAGGAGTTGAAGGCTCTGGCGGAGTAGCGGGAGGAAGCCGGACCCTCCCGTCGTTGTACGTGGAGGTGGACGCCGGGAGTCCCCCGGGACAAACAGGGAGTGTCGGATCTCATGGCACGGGAGAAGGCGCAGCGCGCGGTGCCCCCGCGGAAGAAGCCCGTAGTGGACGTGCGGCCCCTCAGCGAGGACCTCTCGCCGGAGCTGCGGGAGCTCATCGAGCTGGGCCGCAAGAAGGGCTTTTTGCTGTACGACGAGATCGTGAAGGCCATCCCCGCGGTGGAGCAGAACACCGAGGAGAGCGAGCGGGTGTTCAACCTCCTCCAGGAGATGGAGATCGCGGTCAAGGACACGGAAGAGGAGGAGGAGGAGCAGGAGAAGGCCACGGAGCTGGAGCCCCTGGAGGGCATCTCCATCGACGACCCGGTCCGCATGTACCTGAAGGAGATCGGCCGGGTCCCCCTGCTCACGGCCCAGGAGGAAGTGGAGCTGGCCAAGCGCATGGAGCGCGGGGACGAGGAGGCCAAGCGGAAGTTGATCGAGGCCAACCTGCGCTTGGTGGTCGCCATCGCGAAGAAGTACGTGGGCCGGGGAATGCTGTTCCTGGACCTCATCCAGGAGGGAAACCTGGGGCTCATCCGGGCGGTGGAGAAGTTCGACTGGCGGAAGGGCTTCAAGTTCAGCACCTACGCCACCTGGTGGATCCGGCAGGCCATCACCCGGGCCCTGGCGGACCAGGCCCGCACCATCCGCATCCCCGTGCACATGGTGGAGACCATCAACAAGCTGGTGCGGGTGTCGCGACAGCTGCTGCAGCAGAAGGGCCGGGAGCCCACCCCCGAGGAGATCGCGGAGGAGATGAAGCTACCCGTGGAGCGGGTCCGGGAGATCATGAAGATCGCCCAGGAACCCATCTCCCTGGAGACCCCCATCGGGGAGGAGGAGGACAGCCACCTCGGGGACTTCATCGAGGACGCGGAGGCCCTGGCACCCGCGGAAGCGGCCAGCTATACCATGCTGAAGGAGCAGCTGGAGGGGGTCCTGGAGACCCTCACCGCCCGGGAGCGCAACGTACTGAAGCTGCGGTTTGGCCTGGAAGACGGGCGGCCCCGGACCCTGGAAGAGGTGGGCCGGGAGTTCGGGGTGACCCGGGAGCGCATCCGCCAGATCGAGGCCAAGGCCCTGCGCAAGCTCCGGCACCCCTCCCGCAGCAAGCGCCTGAAGGACTTCATCGAGTAGCCAGGGTCTCGCCACCGGAGGGAGCCCGTGAGGGGAGAAATCAAGGACGCAGGACTCGCGCCCGCGGGGGTTCTGCGGGTGGAGTGGGCTGAGGGTCAGATGCCGGTCCTGCGGCGCATCCGGGAGCGGTTCGCCCGGGAGCGCCCCCTGGAAGGCCTGCGGGTGGCGGCCTGCCTGCACGTGACCACGGAGACCGCCCACCTGGTCCGGACCCTGGTGGCGGGTGGGGCGGAGGTAGCCCTGTGCGCCAGCAATCCCCTGTCCACCCAGGACGAGGTGGCCGCGGCCCTGGTGGCGGAGTACGGCATCGCCACGTACGCGGTGCGGGGCGAGGATCGCGACACCTACTACCGTCACATCCAGCAGGTGCTGGACACACGCCCCCACCTGACCCTCGACGACGGCGCGGACCTAGTCACCACCCTGCACCGGGAGCGGACGGACGTGCTGCCGGGGGTGCGGGGCGGGACGGAGGAGACCACCACGGGGGTGATCCGCCTGCGGGTCATGGCCCGGGCGGGGGCCTTGCGGTACCCAATTGTGGCGGTCAACGACGCCAAGACCAAGCACTGGTTTGACAACCGCTACGGCACGGGGCAGTCTGCGGTGGACGGGATCCTGCGGGCCACCAACCTGCTGCTCGCGGGCCGCACCGTGGTGGTCTGCGGGTACGGCAGCTGCGGCCGCGGGGTGGCGGCCCGGGCCCGAGGCATGGGCGCCCACGTGGTGGTCACGGAGGTAGACGCTCTCGCAGCCCTGGAGGCGGTGATGGACGGCTTCCCCGTGCTCCCCATGGCGGAGGCGGCGCCCCGCGGGGAGGTGTTCGTCACCGTGACGGGCAACCGGGACGTGATCCGCCGGGAGCACTTCGAGGTGATGCGGGACGGCGCGGTGCTGGCCAACGCCGGCCACTTCGACGTGGAGATCGACGTGGCCGCCCTGCGGGAGTTAAGCGTTCGGCGTCGGAAGGTGCGGGAGCACGTGGAGGAGTTTACCCTGCGGGACGGCCGGCGCCTGTACCTGCTGGCGGAAGGCCGGCTCGTGAACCTGGCCGCCGCAGAGGGCCACCCCGCGGCGGTGATGGACATGTCGTTCGCGAACCAGGCCCTGTGCGTGGAGTGGCTGGCCCGAGTCGCGGGCGATCTGGCTCCGGACGTGTACCCCGTCCCCGAGCCCATCGACCGGCAGGTGGCTTCCCTCAAGCTGGAGGCCATGGGGGTGCGCATCGACGAGCTCACCCCGGAGCAGCGGCGCTACCTGGAGTCGTGGGAGGAGGGGACCTGAGGCGTGCGGCTGGGCGTGGTCTTCCCGCAGACGGAGATCGGGAATGACCCAGGTGTCCTCCGGGACTTTGCCCAGGCCGCGGAGGACCTCGGCTACCATTACCTGCTGGCCTACGACCACGTGGTAGGAGCCCACCCCGACCGGCTGAGGGACCTGGGCCGGGAACCTCCCTACACCTACCAGTCCCCCTTTCACGAGCCCTTCGTGCTGTTCGGGTTCTTCGCCGCGGTGACCTCGAAGCTGGAGCTCGCCACGGGGATCGTAGTCCTCCCACAGCGGCAGACGGTCCTGGTGGCCAAGCAGGCCGCGGAGGTGGACGTGCTCAGCCGCGGTCGGCTGCGTCTGGGCGTGGGACTGGGCTGGAACCCCGTAGAGTACGAGGCCCTGGGCGAGAACTTCCGGAACCGCGGCCGCCGCGTGGAGGAGCAGGTAGCGCTGTTGCGGCTGCTGTGGACGCGAGAGCTGGTGGACTTCGAGGGCCGTTACCACCGAGTCCGCGGCGCGGGGATCAACCCTTTGCCCGTGCAGCGGCCCATCCCGGTGTGGATGGGCGGGTCAGCGGAACCCGCCCTGCGGAGGATCGCCCGGATCGCGGACGGCTGGATCTCCCAGCTGGCTCCCGGCTCCCAGGCGGCGGAGGTGCTGGAGCGGGTACGGACCTACGTCCGCGAGGCGGGGCGCGACCCCGCAGCCTTCGGGGTCGAGGGGCGCCTGCACCTGGGAACCACCCCGCAGGAAGCCTGGTCGCAGGCCGTGGAGACGTGCAAGCGCCTGGGCGGCACGCACCTGGCGGTGAACACCATGCGCATCGGCCTGAAGACCCCGGACCAGCACATGGCCGCCCTCCGCAGCTTCCGGGACGCGGTCCGGCATCTGGTCTAGAGCCTCCGCGTGCAAAATCCCGCCGCCCGCGCGTTTACCCGGGTGGGATGGCGGGGGTCCTCCAGGAGCTGCTGCAAGCGCTGCGACCCTGGGGCCAGGCGGTGCTGGACCTCGTGTTTCCACCGCGCTGCCAGGTCTGCGGGGCGGCGGACGCGTTCCCCCTGTGCGGGGAGTGCTGGGCACGCTTCCCGAGAATCTCATGGCCGGTCTGCGACGTTTGCGGCCGGCCCCTGCGGGGCCCTCCAGACCTGGTGTTCACCTGCGTCCCGTGCCGCCGCCGGAGGGAGCCCCTCCGGGTGCGGGCCTTCGGCCGGTACGACGGTCCCCTGCGGGAGGCCGTGCACGCCCTGAAGTACCGGGGCAAGCTGGGCCTGGTAGAGCCCCTGGGCAGGGGGCTGGCGGAGGTGGCGGCCCAGGACCCGCGGCTGTCCGGGGTAGACGCGATCGTCCCGGTACCCCTGCACCCGCGGCGGGAGGGTCAGCGGGGCTTCAACCAGGCCGAGGAGCTAGCACGGGTGGTGTCCGTACAGTTGGGCCGCCCCGTGCGGAAGGCCCTGGTGCGGGTGCGGGACACGCCCTCCCAGACGGAGCTGGACGAAGACCAGCGCAGGCGGAACGTCCGGGAAGCGTTCGCGGTCCGGGGGCGCGTGGACGGGTTGCGCCTGCTGCTGGTGGACGACGTGGTCACCACCGGCAGCACCTTGGGGGAGTGCGCCGCGATCCTGCGCAGGGCCGGAGCAGAAGACGTGTACGCGGTGGCGGTGGCCATGGTGGTGCCGGACGCCTGACGGGCAGCCGTTCTGCGGGAGAGGCTCAGCCGGAGAAACGGAGGGGAGGTAGCTCCAGCACCGTGCGCAGCCCAGGAGGCGCGGCGCGCACCAGGGGCAGGGCGTTGGCCACCAGGGCGCAGGTGGCGATGTCCCCGTGCAGCCCTCCGGGAATCTCTGCCACGAAGGAAGGCTCGCCCTCCACCCGCACCCGGTCCACGGGGTCCTCCAGGTCTACGGCCATGGTCAGGTCCAGCCGGATGCGTTCCTCGCCGTCCACCAGGCCCCGGGCTTCCTGCCGCAGCCCCTCCACCCGGCCGTCCCGGAGCACAGGCCGCACCTGGTCCGCGATGGCGTCCACGGTCCAGCCCAAGGCGGCAGCGATCATGGCCACGGACTCCGGTAGCCCCACGTGACCTACTGCTCCCGCCGCCACCTCCGCGTGGAACTCGTCCTCCGTGAGACCCACCCCGACCTTTTGCTGCAGGGGCAACCTGCGAGCCCGCACGTCCACCCTCCGCTCCACCACCAGACGCCGGACCACGCGGCACGGGGCGGTGAGCAACACGGGGAGCAGGTCCATGGCGAACCCGGGGTTCACCCCCACCGCGGTGACCGTGACCCCCGCCTGCTGCGCCGCCTCGTGGATCCGGCGAGCGCTGGCCACGTGGTGGAACCACGGGTAGCTGAGCTCCTCGCAGGTGGACACCACGTCCACCCCGAACCCCAGCAGTTGCAGCACCTGCGCCTCTACCTGTGCCAGCCGCGACTGGGTCGCGTGGACCACCACGTCCGCTTCTCGGGCCACCTGCGGGTCCGGGGTGACCACCACCCCCACGGGCTCGGTGTCCAAGAGCTCGCCCAGGTCCCGGCCCTGCTTCTCGAGGGCCACGTCCACCGCGCCCACCAGCTGAAAGCCGGGCCGCTCCAGGAGGATGCGCGCCACGCCCAGCCCGATGGGCCCCAAGCCGTACTGGACCACCCGCATCTGCGCCCGCAAGTTGGGTGCTCGGACTCCTCTGGGCCAGTATAGCGTGGGTGGACGAGGGCGAAATGGAGGGCCCGCCGGCCCTCGTGCCCGTTCAGGTTCTTGGTGGGGCCCGGGCAAGCCAGGGAACCGCGGGGGCCGCGGCGAAAGCAGCAGCCTGTGAGCGGACTCGCGGTGGTGGCCATCGGCGGCAACTCGCTGTTGCGGGACGAGCGGGACGTTTCCGTGGCAGCAGAGCGAGAAGCCCTCCGGGAGACCGCAGACCAGCTGGCCCAGCTGGTGGCGGACGGCTGGCGTCTGGTGATCACCCACGGGAACGGGCCCCAGGTGGGGTTCAACCTGCTCCGGGCGGAGCTGGCGGCCAAGGCGGGGCTTTTGCCACGCCTGCCCTTGGACGTGCTGGACGCCCAGACCCAGGGCAGCATCGGCTACCTGATCCAGGAGAGCCTGGAACGGGCCTTCCTGCGGCCGGGAGTGCGCCGGCCGGTGGCCGTGGTGGTCACCCGGGTGGTGGTGGATGCCCACGACCTTGCCTTCGAAAATCCCACCAAACCCGTGGGTCCCTACTACACGGAGGAAGAGGCCCGCAAGCTGGAACGCGAAGAGGGCTGGCGCCTGGTGCGGCAGCCACAGGGCTACAGGCGCGTGGTGCCCTCTCCGAGACCCTTGGAGATCTTGGAGCTGGGCGCCATCCGGGTCCTGCTGCAGGAGGGCTACATCGTGATCGGGGCCGGGGGCGGCGGCATCCCCGTGGTGCCCCAGCCCGACGGGACCTACCGGGGCGTGGAGGCGGTGGTGGACAAGGACTTGTCCTCGGCCCTGCTGGCGGAGGCCTTCGACGCGGACCTGTTCCTGATCTCCACGGGGGTGGAGCGGGTGGCCCTGCACTTCGGCACACCTCAGCAGCGTTGGCTGGACCGCCTGCGCGCCCACGAACTGGAGGCGTACCTCCAGGAGGGCCACTTCCCGCCGGGGAGCATGGGGCCGAAGGTGGAGGCCGTGCTGCGCTACCTCCGGGCAGGCGGCAGGCGCGCCGCCATCACCACCCCCGGGGCCCTACGGGCCGCCGCCCGGGGCCAGGCGGGGACGCAGGTGGTACCGTGAGGACGTCAGAGGACTAGGAGGTCGTCATGGAACCGGTGTTGTCTGCGGTGGCTTCGCGGCTGGGCACGGAGACCGCCTTCGAGGTTCTTAGCCGCGCCCGAGCCCTGGAGCGGCAGGGCCGCTCCGTCCTGCACCTGGAGATCGGGGAACCCGACTTCGACACCCCGCCCCACGTGGTGGAGGCGGCGGTTCAGGCCCTCCGCGAGGGGCACACGCACTACACGCCCTCCGCGGGGACGGTTGACCTGCGGGAGGCGGTGGCCCGGTACGTCTCTCGCACCCGGGGCATCCCGGTGGATCCCGCGGAAGTAGTGGTGACCCCGGGCGGCAAGCCCGTGATGGCCTTCGTGGTCCTGGCCTTGGTGGACCCCGGAGACGAGGTGGTCTACCCCGACCCGGGCTTTCCCATCTACGAGTCCCTGGTCCGGTGGGTGGGAGCTACCCCGAGGCCCCTGCGCCTCCGGGAGGAACGGGGCTTTCGGGTGGACCCGGAGGAGCTGGCCTCTTTGGTGGGACCCAAGACCAAGCTGGTGATCCTGAACTCTCCCCACAACCCGTGCGGGTCGGTGTTGTCCCGGCAGGACCTGGAGGCGGTGGCGGAGGTGTGCTTGCGGTCCCGGACCTGGGTACTGTCCGACGAGATCTACAGCCGTATCCTGTACGACGTGGAGCACCACAGTATTGCAGCCCTGCCGGGTATGCGGGAACGCACCGTGGTCCTGGACGGGTTCAGCAAAACCTACGCCATGACCGGGTGGCGGCTGGGATACGGGGTGATGCCCGCAAAGCTCGCGGAAGCCGTCACGCGGTTCGCGGTGAACGTGTACTCCTGCCCCGCCGCCTTTACCCAGGTGGCGGGGATGGCGGCCCTGGAAGGGCCCCAGGAGGCCGTGGACGCCATGGTGGCGGAGTTCCGGCGCCGGCGCGACCGGGTGGTGGCGGGCCTCAACGCCATCGACGGCATCCGGTGCACCACGCCCCAGGGCGCCTTCTACGCCTTCCCCAACGTGAGCCAGCTGGACCCGGAGGGCAGGGCCTTCGCGGACTACCTGCTGGAGGAGGCGGGGGTGGCGGTGCTGAGCGGGAGCGCCTTCGGCCCGGGCGGAAGTGGGTACCTGCGCATCTCGTACGCCACCAGCTTGCAGAACCTGGAGGCGGCGTTGGAGCGCATGGCCGCCGCGGCCCGGGCCTTCCGGCGTCGCTAGACCACGTCCCAAAAATCGCGGAGCGATTTTCGGGGCCCCGGTCCGCGTGTCGGAGGGCTTTTCCGGGACGGGCTGCCACGGGGCGGTCCCGCGTGGCACGTTGGTTGCTGGAGGGGGAGGTGTGAACCAGGACTCCCTAGGGCAGGCCAAGCGCCGGGCGTACCTGGTGGCGCACGCGGTGACCTTCCCCACTCTGGCCGCGGTGTGGGCCGTGCGGGCGGAGGCGGACGGCTTCGTGCGCTGGGGCTACCCGGCCCTGGCCGCCTTCCTGGTCTGGACCCTGTACGGCCTCCTGTCGAGCCGCGTCTCCCTGCGGAGGATGGAACAAGCCTTCTTCGCCTTCCTCTCCGTCTGGGCCCTGGCCTACCTCGCCCACAGCCTGTACGGACTCCCCAGCCCGGAAGGGGCCCGCCAGGAACTCTCCGAAGGGCTCCTTCCGGTGCTGGCTGCCCTGTGCGTGCTGGCCCACATGTTCTTCGACCCCAAGCCCGCGGCGCGGCTTTCCGCGGTGCTCCTGGGAGCGGCGGCCCTGTTGGCCCTCCCCGCGGTGGTGGGCGCCTGGGGGCAGCCGGAGTCCCGTCCCCTCATCCTCTCCTTCCTCCGGCTGGAGGCCTTCGTGGCGGCCCTGGCCGCGTGGCTGTACGCCGTGGCCCTGGTGAAGGACCGTCTGGCGGAGGAGCGGGTGGCTTCCGGGACCGACGCCCTCACGGGGCTGCTGAACCGTAGGGGCCTGTACCGGGCCTTTGACCTGGAGGCCGAGCGGGCCCGGCGCTACGGGCACCCCTTGACCGCCATCCTGTTCGACCTGGATCACTTCAAGCAGGTCAACGACCGCCTCGGGCACGCCGCGGGAGACCGGCTGTTGAGGGCGGTGGCGCAGGAGGTCCGCCGGGTTTTGCGTCCCACAGACCTCTTGGGGCGCTGGGGTGGGGAGGAGTTCGTGGTGCTCCTCCCGGAAACGGGCCTGGAAAGCGCCGTGGACGTGGCGGAACGCCTGCGGTACCTGGTGGCCGGGCTGCCGTGGGACACAGGCCCCGTCACCGCCAGCTTCGGGGTCGCGGCGTGCACGGCTACGGACAACCTCGGCGCCCTGCTGCGCCGCGCCGACCGCGCCCTGTACGAGGCCAAGCGCCTGGGGAGGAACCGGGTGGTGACCGCGGAGGAGGGTGCGGCGTAACCCGCCCGCACGGCTTGCGCAGACAAGCTGTTGGAGACCGCGGGAAACGGGGCAGCGATTTCCGAAGATTGCGCTTCCGCGGGAGGCTTTTCGGGACGGCGGCTACGGACCGGTCGCCTCCTCGTAGACCACGACACCCTCTGCCAGCGGCCGCTTCCAACCGTCCTTTACCGCGACGAACTGGCTCTCCGAAAAGACGTGGGGCTCCAGGTGGGGCAGACCCACCGCCTTTTTGACCACCGCGAAGGCATCCGGTCGGACGGGGTCCGCGTACACCACCAGGAGGTCCACGTCGCTGGCGGCGGTGAAGTCCCCGCGGGCGTACGACCCGAAGAGGACCACCCGCCGGACAGGTAGACGCGCCTGGAGCCGGCCCACGGCGCCCCGGAGCACCTCTAGGACTTGCTCCCGGCTAAGACGCGGCGAGAAGACCTTCACAGAACGCGAGGATGCGGGCCGCATACGCGATGAGCCGTTCCGCCTCCTGCCGGGTGTACAGGCGCCGGGGAGCGCCGCGCTGGTGCGCGTTGGGGTACCGGGTCGGGATGTACGCCTTGTCCAGCTCCAGAGCAAGGTCCTGGAGCTCCTCGGGAACCTCCCGGCGCTGTGCCAGCTCTTGCAGGAGCCCTGCCACGGAATGCCCCCACGCCTCGTGCCCGAGCTTCTGGAACACGGCTTTCACGGCTTTCTCCGCCGCCTGCTGGGCGGAAAAGCACGCCCACTCGTAGAACCCCCCCGCCAGGTCGGCCCGGGCGTGGTCCAGGTCCCCGCGAGCCTGGTCCATCCAGTCCGCGCTGCGTTCCACGGCCCTTCCATGGTACCGGGCGAGGCCCTCTCGGAGGGAGGGTCCCGGGGTGCGCCCGCGGGGGCCCACGGGCAGTGTCCAAATCTGCGCTTGCCCGCGTTCAATCGGGTGGAGGCGAGGAGGGATCAGGATGCTGGCCAAGGTGCGCTCGAGCTCGGTTCTGGGACTGGAGGCCTACCCCGTGGAGGTGGAGGTGGACGTGGCGACCGGGCTTCCTGGGTTCGCCATCGTGGGGTTGCCCGACACCGCGGTGCAGGAAGCGAAGGAACGGGTGCGGGCAGCCATCAAGAACGCCAACTTCGAGGTCCCTACCCGTCGGATCACGGTAAACCTGGCGCCCGCGGACGTCCGCAAGGAAGGGCCCAGTTTCGACCTGCCCATGGCGGTGGCCGTGCTGGCGGCGACCGGGCAGGTGCCCGCGGAGGCGTGCAGCGGGACTTTGTTTTTGGGCGAGCTGAGCCTGGACGGGACGGTGCGGCCGGTAAACGGGGTGCTCTCCGCGGCCCTGCACGCAGCCCAGGTCGGGGTACGGCGCCTGGTGGTGCCGGCGGACAACGCCCAAGAGGCCGCCATCGTGCCGGGGGTGGAGGTGTACGGGGTGTCGCACCTGCTCGAGGCGGCCAGGTTCCTGAGCGGAGAGCTCCTGCTCCTCCCCGCGACCTGCAACGGCGCGCACGAGCCGGATCCCGAGGACGAGGTGGACTTCGCGGAGGTGCGGGGGCAGGAGCACGCCAAGCGGGCGCTGGAGATCGCCGCCGCGGGCGGGCACAACGTGCTGTTGGTGGGTCCCCCCGGTGCAGGGAAGACCATGCTCGCCCGGAGGCTAGCGACCGTGCTGCCTCCCATGACGTGGGAGGAGGCGGTGGAGGTGACCCGCATCTACAGCGCCGCGGGGGCGCTCCCCACTCGAGGGACCCTGGTGCGACGACGCCCCTTCCGGGCTCCCCACCACACCGCCAGCTACGCGGCCCTGCTGGGGGGCGGGAACGTGCCGCGGCCCGGGGAGGTGAGCCTGGCGCACCACGGGGTTCTCTTCTTGGACGAGCTCCCGGAGTTCCACCGGGACGCCTTGGAAGCCCTCCGGCAGCCCCTGGAGGAAGGGCGGGTGACCTTGGCCAGGGCCGCGGCCACGGTGACCTTCCCGGCCCGCTTCACCCTGGTGGCGGCCATGAACCCGTGTCCGTGCGGGAGCCGCGGGGACAGGCTGCGGGAGTGTTCCTGCACCCCCTCTCAGGTCCGGCGGTACCAGGCAAAGGTGTCCGGCCCCTTGCTGGACCGCATCGACCTGCACGTGGAGGTACCGCGGCTCTCCAGCAGCACCCTGGTGGAAGGACGCCCGGGTGAGCCTTCCTCGGCGGTCCGGGAGCGGGCGGCCCGAGCCAGGCAGGCGCAGGCCGACCGCTACGCGGGCAAGCCGTACCGGTGCAACGCCCAGGTGCCGGTGCGGGTCCTGCGGAAGGTGGCGGCCCCCGACGCCGCGGGACGAGAGCTGCTGCGGGCGGCCATCGAGCGGCTGGGGCTTTCCGCACGGGCCTACGACCGCATCCTCCGGGTGGCCCGGACCATCGCAGACCTGGAGGGCTCTGAGGGAGTGCGGGCGGCGCACGTGGCGGAGGCCATCCAGTACCGCACCCTGGACCGGAGCCGATGACGGACCGGGAAGCGTACCTGGTGCTGAACGCAGTCCCCGCCCTGTCCTGCCGAGCCAAGCACCGGTTGTTGGAAGCCTGCGGGGGCGTGCGGGGAACCCTCCGGCTGGGGCGATTGGACCTGGCGGGTCTGGTGGGGGAGCCGGCTGCTGCTCGGGTGGCCCGCTTCCTGGAGTCCGCAGACCCTCACACGCTGGAAGAAGCCGCGCGGCGCTGCGGGGCGGAGGTGGTGACCCTGGCGGACACCGCGTACCCCCAGCCCCTGCGGGAGATTCCTGACCCTCCCCTTGCCCTGTACGTGCGGGGCAGGTTACCGGAACAGGTGGCTGTGGCCGTGGTGGGAACCCGCAACCCTTCTACCGACGGGGAGTACGTGGCCCACCGCATGGCCGCCGACCTGGCGGCGGCGGGGGTGTGCGTGGTGAGCGGTCTGGCCAGGGGTATCGACGCTTCCGCTCACCGGGGCGCCCTGGAGGCGGGTGGGCCCACGGTGGCGGTCTTGGGCTGCGGGGTGGACGTGCGCTATCCCGCGGGGCACGAAAAACTGGCTGAACAGGTGGCTGTGCGCGGAGCCGTGGTGAGCGAGTACCCACCCGCGACACCGCCGGCCAAGCACCACTTCCCGTCGCGAAACCGCATCATCAGCGGCCTGTCCCGAGCGGTGGTGGTGGTGGAGGCCACCCTCCGCAGCGGGGCCCTCATCACCGCGGACCTGGCCTTGGAGCAGGGGCGGGAGGTTTTCGCGGTGCCCGGCAGCGTCCTCAATCCCCGCTCCGAAGGTCCGCACCGGCTGCTCCGGGAGGGTGCCAGCTGGGCGGAGTCCGCGGCGGACGTGCTGCAGGCCCTGGGCCTTGCCGCGGCGCAAGCCCGACCGCGGGCCCTGGGCCCCGCGGAACAGGGGTTGCTGGAGGCTCTACGGGAGCCGCGGTACCCGGACGAACTGGTGGCCGCGGGTCTGGGGAACCCTGCGGAGGTGGCGGCCCTCTTGGTGGCCTCGGAGGTCCGGGGTCTGGTGCGGCGCCTGCCGGACGGCCGGTACGTGGCGTGAGGGACCCTGCCTACCAGCCGCGACCTGCCTTCGCGGGGTCCCTGCTGTCTCCGGGCGCCGTCTTCGAGGTGCGATCCCCCTCGCAGAGCCGTGAGGAGCTCCGGGAGAAGATGCGCACCTACTTCCGGAACGGCGCCCGCATCGGGTTGCTGGTCGATCCCCGTGAGCGTGCGGTGGAGGTGTACCGACCCGGTGAGGAGCCAAAGTGGCACCAGGACCCGGCCCGAGTAGCCTTAGACCCGGAGCTGCTCGGTTCGTCCTGGAGCTTGGGCGCGTGTTCGAGGAGTAGCCTTGGCACCGGCTTGACAAGCCTCCCGACAAAGGGCCAAAACTAAACCAAAAGCTCCGAGGGCGTCCGTGGGGGAACTCCCGCGTTACCCGCTGCTCATCGCAGGCGAGCACGTCCCTGGTGCCTCCGGCCAGACCCTGACCCTTCTGGACCCCGCCACCCAGGAGCCCTTCGCGGAGGTGGCCTCTGCGGGCCAGGAGGACGTGGACCGGGCCGTGGTCAGCGCCCACCAGGCCTTCACCACGGGGCCCTGGCGTCGGCTGAACTCCCGGGAACGGGGGCGCCTGCTCCTGCGCCTGGCGGAACTGGTGCGCGAGCACGCAGAGGAGCTGGCCCGCACGGAAAGCCGCAACGTGGGCAAGCCCATCCGGGAGGCTCGGGAGGAAGTCCAGCTCGCCGCGGACTGCTTCGAGTACTACGGGGGCGCGGTGAACAAGGTAAGCGGGCAGACGGTGCCCGTGGCGGCGCCGGGGGTGAGCCTGACCTTTCGGGAGCCCCTCGGGGTCTGCGCCCTCATCGTGCCCTGGAACTTCCCCATCGCCATCACATCGTGGAAGCTCGCCCCGGCCCTGGCCATGGGGAACACGGTGGTGATCAAGCCCGCTACCCAAACCCCCCTGACGGCCCTGCGGGTGGCGGAGCTGGCCCTGGAGGCGGGCATCCCCTCGGGCGTGGTGAACGTGGTTTCCGGACCTGGGGGCGTGGTGGGGGAAGCCCTGGTCCGTCACCCCTTGGTGCGGAAGGTGTCCTTCACGGGGTCCACGGAGGTGGGACGCCAGATCATGCGGCTGGCCTCCGAGGGCATCAAGCGGGTCACCCTGGAGCTGGGTGGGAAGTCTGCCAACATCGTATTCGCGGATGCGGACCTGGACCGCGCGGTGCCCTCCGCGGCCTGGAGCGCCCTCGGGAACGCAGGCCAGGACTGCTGCGCCCGCAGCCGCCTTCTGGTGGAGCGCAAGATCTACGACACGTTCCTCACCCGCCTGGCGGAACTGGTGCAGAACATCCGCCTGGGCCATCCCCTGGACGAGGGGACGGAGATGGGGCCCCTGGTCACCACCGCGCACCGCGAGCGGGTCTTGGGGTACGTGGCGGTGGGCCGGCAGGAGGGAGCACGCTTGCTCTGTGGGGGGGAAGTGCCCGCGGAGGGCCCCCTGGCACGGGGGGCCTACCTGCGGCCCGCCCTCTTCGTGGACGTCCGCTCCTCCATGCGGGTGATGCAGGAGGAGATCTTCGGGCCCGTGATCTGTGCCATGCCCTTCGACACCGAGGAGGAGGCGGTGGCCATCGCCAACGACAGCCGCTACGGGCTTTCGGGATCCCTGTGGACCCGCGACGTGGGCAGGGCCCTGCGGGTGGCCCGGGCCCTGGAAACGGGCGTGCTGTCCGTGAACTCCGGCCACAGCGTGCACCTGGAGGCACCCTTCGGCGGGGTCAAGGAGAGCGGGCTGGGCCGGGAGCTGGGGCTGGCAGTGCTAGACCACTACAGCGAGTGGAAGAGCGTGTTCGTAGACACCCGGCCCTGATGCCCTGGGGGCGGGCCAAAACCCGGAGGAGGGAGGGGGAAGCATGAAGGGGAGCAAGCTAAGCCGGCGGCAGTTCCTGAAGCACGGGACCTCGTCCGTGGCCGCCACCATCGCGGCCACGGCCCTGGCCCGCATGGGGGTGAACCCCCGGGAAGCCCTCGCGCAGGAGCGCAGACAGCCCCGCATCAAGTGGCGCATGCAGACGTACGCGGGTACGGCCCTGGGCCAACACGTCATCAAACCGTCCATCGACGCCTTCAACCTCGCGGCCAACGGCGAGATGGTGATCGAGCTGTACTACGCGGACCAGCTGGTGCCCCAGGGCGAGCTCATGAAGGCCCTGCAGCGGGGCGTCCTGGACGCGGTGCAGACGGACGAGGACTCGGCCCAGTCCCCCGTGGACGTCTCCGTGTTCGGAGCGTACTTCCCCTTCGCCACGGAATACTCCCTGGACGTTCCCGCCCTGTTCCACTGGTACGGCTTGGACAAGATCTGGCGGGAGGCGTACGCCAAGATCCCCAACGTTACCTGGCTCAGCGCGGGCTCCTGGGACCCGTGCAACTTCGCCACCACCAAGCCCATCCGGTCCCTCAAAGACCTGCGGGGGCTGCGGGTGTATATGTTCCCCACGGGCGGCCGGTTCATGCGGCGCTTCGGGGTGGTGCCCGTGTCCCTGCCGTACGCGGACGTCCAGATGGCCATCCAGACGGGAGAGCTGGACGGGGTGGCGTGGTCAGGGATCACGGAGGTCTACACGGTGGGGTGGGCCGACGTGACCAAGTACTACCTGACCAACCCCATCAGCGGGGCGTGGGTCGGCTCGTACCTGGTGAACACCCGCAGCTGGGAGCGCCTTCCCAAGCACCTGCAGACCCTGTTCCGACTCTGCATCGACTCCTCCCACTACTACCGCCTGCACTGGTACTGGTGGGGGGAGGCCCACTACCGGGTGAAGGGGGGGAAGCTGCGGTTGACCTCCATCCCGGAGAAGGAGTGGGACACGGTGCGGAAGGAGGCGTACAAGTTCTGGGACGAAGTGGCCAAGCGCAGCCCCCGGACCGCCCAGGTGGTGAAGATCCTCCGGGAGTACGCGGAGGTCATGCGCAGGGCAGGGCCGCCCTACCGGTTCGGGTAGGGCCCTGACCGCAGGGGAGTCCCGCAGCCCATGGGGCGCCGCGCGCGTGGGGACGTCCACCCGCAGGTCCACGAGCGCAAGCGCATGCCGCGGGCCGTGGTGGTGTACGTGCGTCTCGTGGACCGCCTGGGGAGGGCGGTGGGCGTGGTGGCCATGCTCCTCACCTTCGTCTTGGCGGGCATCCTCCTGGAGTCCTCCGTGGCGCGCCTGGCCTTCGGGACGTCCCACATCTGGAGCGTGGAGCTGGCCCAGTTCACCATGTCCGCCTACTACCTGCTGGGCGGGGCGCTTTCGGAGCAGGACGGGGTCCACGTCCGCATGGACCTCTTCTACAGCCGGTTGAGCCCCCGGGGCAAGCTCCTCGCGGACTGCCTCACGGCCCCCCTGGTGCTCACGTATCTCGGCTTCCTGTTCTACGGCGGGGTGAGCAGCAGCCACTGGGCTTTGGTGAACAACCAGGTGAACTACACCGCCTGGGCTCCCCCCATGGCCCCCGTCAAGATCGTCATGACCGTGGGGATCGGCCTGATGCTGCTGCAGCAGCTGGCTATCTTTTTCAAGGACTTGGCCCGGCTATTGGGGAGGGCGATGGAGTGAGCTACAACGAGATCGCCCTCCTGATGTTCTTCTCCATGATGGCCCTGCTGGCCACGGGGCAACGGATGTACGCGGTCATCGGCTTCGTGGGGGTGGCGGCAGCCCTGTGGCTGTGGGGCCCGGAGACAGCCGGCCTGCCCTTCGACGCGGCCATCACCACCCTGAACTGGTACCCCCTTTTGACCCTGCCCATGTTCGTGTTCATGGGGTACATGTTCGCGGAGACCGGCATCGCCAACGACCTCTACTACATGTTCCACGTGTGGTCCGGCTCTCTGCGGGGCGGGCTCGCGGTGGGCACCATCCTCATGATGGTCCTCATCGCGGCCATCAACGGGCTCAGCGTGGCAGGGCTCGCCCTCGGCGCCACGGTGGCGTTGCCGGAGATGCTGCGTCGCGGCTACGACAAGACCATGATCACGGGCGTGATCCAGGCGGGGAGCACCCTGGGCATCATGATCCCGCCCAGCGTGGTCCTGGTCCTGTACGGGATGATCGCCCGGGTGCCCGTGGGGAAGCTGTGGTTCGCGGGCATCCTCCCGGGCCTGCTCCTGGGCGGGCTGTTCATCCTCTACATCCTCGTGCGGTGCTGGCTGCGGCCGGAGCTGGGCCCGCCCCTGCCGCGGGAAGAGCTGGAGAAGTTCACGTGGCGGGACAAGTTCCGCCTTCTGCGTGCAGGGGTGATCCCCCTGGTGATCTTCGCCTCCATGACGGGGCTGTTCCTGGCCGGGGTCACGAGCCTGGTGGAGTCCTCCGCGGTGGGCATGCTGGCCACCACCTTGGCCGCCCTGGTCCGCCGGCGGCTCACGTGGCGGGCGCTGGTGGACGCCACCCGGAAGACGTTGGGCGTGAGCTGTGTCTTCATGTGGATCATCCAGGCGGCCCTGCTGTTCTCCGCGGTGTTCGACGGGCTGGGGGCCAGCCGCGCCCTGGAGGAGTTGTTCCTGGGGCAGTGGCACCTTTCCCCCTGGGCGGTGATCGCCATGATGCAGGCTTCCTTCCTGTTGATGGGAACCTTCCTGGACGACACCGCCATGCTGGTGATCGTGGCGCCCCTGTACGTCCCCCTGGTGGCGAAACTGGGCTTTGACCTGGTGTGGTACGGGGTGCTGTACACCATCACGTGCCAGATCGCGTACATGACGCCGCCGTTTGGCTACAACCTGTTCCTGATGCGGGCCATGGCCCCGCCGGAGATCACCCTGGCGGACATCTACCGGTCCATTACCCCCTTCGTCCTGGTGATGATCCTGGGACTGGTGATCGTGATGCTGTTCCCGCAGATCGCCACCACCCTGCCGGAGCTGTACTTCCGGCGGGGCGGGTGAGGCGTGGAGGAGGTGAGGAGTGTGCACGGAGAACGGGAGGTGCGGGGTCGGCTGGAGCTGGAGGCCCTGCGGGAGCTGGTGGAGGCGGAGCGGGTGGACACCGTGCTCACCGTGTTCCCGGACCTGTACGGCCGGCTGGTGGGCAAGCGGGTAACGGGGCACTTCTTCCTGGACCACGTGGCCGGCGAGGGGATGCACGCCTGCGACTACCTCTTGGCCTGTGACATGGAGATGGACCCCGTCCCGGGCTACGCCTTCACCAGCTGGGCCCAAGGCTACGGGGACGTGCGGCTGGTGCCGGACCTTCGGACCCTGCGGGTGGCCTCGTGGCTAGAGAGTACCGCGGTGGTGCTGTGCGACGTGTACGAAGAGGAGCGGGACGTCCTGGTGGAGGTGGCACCCCGCAGCGTGCTGCGCCGGCAGGTCGACCGCGCCCGAGCTTTGGGCTACACCGCCATGGGAGGGTCGGAGGTGGAGTTCTACATCCTCCGGGATTCTTACGAGGAGGCGGCCCGCAAGCGGTACGTGGCTCTCGAGCCCTTCGGCCGGTACATCGAGGACTACCACATCCTGCAGGGCACCAAGGAGGAGTTCCTGGTGGGCGCCCTCCGCCGCCACCTCGAACGGTCCGGGATCCCCGTGGAGTTCTCCAAGGGAGAGTGGGGTCCCGGCCAGCAGGAGATCAACCTGCGCTACGCGGACTTCCTGGAGACCGCGGACCGGCACACCCTGTTCAAGCACGCGGCCAAGGAGGTCGCCTGGCAGCACAACGTGGCGGTGACCTTCATGGCGAAGTGGGACGAACGGTACGCGGGCTCCAGCATGCACCTGCACGCCAGCCTGTGGGACGCGGAGGGCCACACCCCCCTGTTCCCCGGGGAGGACCCCCTAGGCCCCCTGCGGGTGTCGTCGCTCTTCCGGTGGTTTTTGGGCGGCTGGATGGCGCACCTGGCGGAGATCACGGCTTTCTACGCCCCCTACCCCGCCTCCTACAAGCGGTACGTGGCCGGCTCCTTCGCCCCCACCCGGGTGGCGTGGAGCTACGACAACCGCACCGCGGGGTTCCGTGTGGTGGGCCACGGGCCGTCCTTGCGGATCGAGTGCCGGGTGCCCGGTGCGGACGCCAACCCCTACATGGCCTTCGCCGCGACCCTGGCCGCGGGCCTGGACGGGATCCAGAACCGCACGGAGCCGCCGCCCATGTTCGAGGGGGACGCGTACGCCGCCGCGGACTTGGCTCAAGTGCCCCGGTCCTTGCGGGAGGCCACGGAACGTGTGGACCAGAGCCGGTGGGCCCGGGCCGTGTTCGGGGACGCGGTGGTGGACCACTACGTCCACTTTTTCCGCACCGAGCAGAGCAAGTTCGACCAGGTGGTCACGGACTGGGAGCGGGCCCGGTACCTGGAGCGGGCGTAAGGAGGACAGGTGCACCCGCCGCGCATCGGCATCACCACCTACGGCCGCAGCGAGGAGGGCCGGTTCTGCCTGCCCGCGGCGTACGTGGAGGCAGTCCGCGACGCAGGCGGAGTCCCCCTCCTGTTGCCTCCGGGGGAGCCGCACCCGGAGCGGGTGCTGGAGGTGGTGGACGGGTTGGTGCTGGCGGGGGGCGGGGACATCGACCCCGCCCACTATGGCGGAGCGCCGCACCCCACCCTGTACCTGGTGGACCCCGAGCGGGACCGGTTCGAGCTGCACCTGGCGCGGGACGCGGTGGCCGCGCGGGTGCCGGTGCTGGGGATCTGCCGCGGGTCGCAGGTGCTCAACGTGGCCTGGGGAGGAGACCTGGTCCCCCACTTGCCGGAAGGGGAGGACGCGCGCGTCCGGCACCGGCTTCCGCCCCGGGTTCCCACCGACCACGCCGTGCGGGTGGAGCCCACGAGCCGGCTGGCTTCCGTGCTGGGCCAAACGGAGGTCCAGGTGCGCTCATGGCACCACCAGGCGGTGCGGCGGGTGGCCCCCGGCTGGCGCGCCGTGGCCTGGGCTCCCGACGGCACGGTGGAAGCGGTGGAGTGTGTGGGCCACCCGTGGGCGGTGGGGGTGCAGTGGCACCCGGAGCTGTCGCAGGACAGTCTCCCGCACCGGAGGCTGTTTCAGGCCTTGGTGCGGGCCGCGCAGGACCTGCGCGGGCAGCCCGCGCGGGCACCGAAGGAAGAATAGGGGAGGAGCCCGAGATGCGGTTGCAGGGAAAGGTAGCCCTCATCACGGGGGCGGGAAGCGGGATCGGGAGGGAGTCCGCACGGCTGTTCGCGCGGGAAGGCGCCCGGGTGGTGGTGGTAGACGTGAACCCGCACGCGGGCGAACAGACGGTGGCGGACATCCGGGCTACGGGCGGGGAGGCCACCTTCTTCCGGGCAGACGTCGCCCGGCCCGAGGACGTGAAGGGGATGGTGGCCTGCGCGGAGGAGACCTACGGCCGGCTGGACGTGCTGTTCAACAACGCGGGCATCTTCCACCCGGAGGACGGTTCGGTGCTGGACACCGACGAGCGGGTGTGGGACCTGGTGGTAAACGTGAACCTGAAGGGGGTGTTCCTGGGCTGCAAGTACGGGATCCCAGCCCTCCTGCGGGCGGGGGGAGGGTCGGTGATCAACACGGCCTCCTTCGTGGCCCTCATGGGGTCCGCGGTGTCCCAGGTGGCGTACACCGCCAGCAAGGGTGGGGTCCTGGCCCTGACCCGGGAGATCGCGGTGGAGTTCGCCCGGAGGAACATCCGGGCCAACGCCCTGTGCCCGGGTCCTGTGGAGACCCCCTTGCTGGCGGACCTCCTGGCGGACCCGGAGCGGCGCAGGCGGCGCCTGGTCCACATCCCCGCGGGGCGCTTCGCCCAGCCGGAGGAGATCGCCCGGGCTGCTCTGTTTTTGGCCAGCGACGAGTCCTCGTACGTGAACGGCGCGGTGTTCGTGGTGGACGGCGGCATCACCGCCGCCTACCTGACGCCGGAGTGAGCGGACAGGCGGGCACCTTCCGGTTTGTGGCGCTGGGCACCCTGGCGGGCAGCGCCGCCCTGCACCCACCCTCCTGGTCGGGGTCATCCTCCTCGTGGTGGGGGGCGCGCGCCTGCTCCTGCGGGCCCCCGTGGTGCTCCGGTGAGCGGACGGGCTGAAGTCCTCCGGAGTGACAGCGTGGACGGGTACCTGAACGCGGTGTTCTCCCCCGTGCGGTCCCGGAACGTGGTGGAGGAAACCGTGGAACGCATCGCGGGGGTCATCAAAGCCCGGCTGGTGAAGGTGGGCGACCAGCTGCCGCCGGAGCGGGAGCTGGCGCAGCGCCTGGGGATCAGCCGTTCCACCCTGCGCGGCGCTCTCCGGATCCTGGTGGACGCGGGCTACCTCGAAGTCCGGCGGGGGCGGGCGGGAGGGACCTTCGTGGCCCGCTGGCCGGACTTGCCCCGGGCGCGGGAGCGGCAGGCGGTGCTGAACCGAGTCCGACACGAGATCCCCGCCATTTTGGACTTCCGCAGGGCCGTGGAGCCTGCGGTGGCGGAGCTGGCCGCGGAGCGGGCTTCGCCGGGGGAGGTGCGGGAGCTGGCACAGCTGCTCGCCCAGATGCGGGGGACGGAGCGGAACTTCCCCGTGTACCGGGCGTACGACGCCCGGTTCCACGTGGGGATCGCGGCCGCGGCCAAGAGCCCGCTCCTGCTGGACAGCGTGGTGCGGCTGCACACCTCCCTCACGGAGGTCCTGGACCTCATCGTGCACCACTCGGAGGAAGTGCTGCGGCACTCCACGGAGTACCATCGCCGCATCTTGGAGGCCATCCGGGACCACAGGCCAGCCCAGGCCCGCCAGCTGATGCTGGACCACATCCTGGCCACGGAGAACATCGTCCGCGGGCTGGTGCCCGAGGTGGAGGTGCCCGCCCGGTGAGGGAGCGGGAAGCTGTGGCAGGAGCCGGCGTGCAGCACATCCTGCTGTACGACGCGGACTGCGGGTTTTGCCGGTGGGCGGTCCGCCAGGTCCTGCGGTGGGACCAGGCCCGCAGGCTGCGCACCTGCGCCCTGCAAGACCCCCAGGCGACGCGGTGGCTGGCGGGCATGCCCGAGCGGGACCGCATGGCGTCCTGGCACCTGGTGAGCCCGCAGGGACAGGTGTACTCCGGTGGGCGTGCGGTGCCTGCCCTGCTCCGGCTGCTCCCCGGGGCTCGGGTGCTGGCGGCTCTGGCGGAAGCCTTCCCGGGCGTGGTGGAGGTCGGCTACCGGTGGGTGGCGCGGCACCGCAGTCGGCTAGGCCGGCTGGTAGGCGGTGGTCCGTGCCGCCTGGACCGCTGAGGGCGTGGTGGCTCCGGGGCCCGGGCCGTACCCCTCACGAGGCGGCCCGCGGCCGCAGCCGTAAGCCCTGCTCGGTGTGCTCGACCTCCGTCCCCAGCTCCTCGCACAGCTCCCGCATGCGGCGGCAGATGGCCTCCCGCTCCCACCCGCGGGCCAGGTTCGCCTGGAACTCCCGGATCGTGGTGGGTACCAGCTGCACCTCCACCCTCTGCCCGCGCCATTCCAGGAGGAAGACGAAGGACCAGTCGTTGCGCTCCACCTCGTCCACCGCGTAGTCGTCCACGAAGTCCCCGCAGCTGTACAGCACGGGACAGCCGTCCAGGAACTCCACGCCCCGCACGATGTGGGCGCTGTGTCCCCACACCACGTCGGCCCCCGCCTCCGCCAGCAGCCGCGCCGCCACCCGGTGTTCCGGGAGGGGGCGGAGGCCCCAGTTGGGGCCCCAGTGGGCGGAGACCACCACCACGTCCACGGCCTGTGCCAGCTCCCGCGTAAGCTGCACCACGTGGAGGAAGCGGGCGTCCTCCGGGTCCACGGGAGCGTAGAACACCCCGGGACGTCCGGGGCCTGCCTCCCAGTCCGGCTCGTTGTCCGTGAAGGCCACCAGCCCCACTTCTCTGCCCCCGCACCTCCACCGGGCGGGGCGCTGCGCCTCCTCCGCGTCGCGGCCTGCCCCCGCGCGGGCGATCCCCGCGCGGTCCAGGACCTGGAGGCAGTCCACCAGGGCCTCGTCCCCGAAGTCCAGCACGTGGTTGTTGGCCAGGCTCACCGCCCGCACCCCCGCGGCCTGCAGGACCTCCACGTGGCGGCTGTCGGATCGGAAGGTGAACAGCTTGCCCGGCCACGGGGCGCCGCGGTCCGACAGCACGCACTCCAGGTTGCACACGACCCCGTGCGTGGCCTGCAGCACGGGCAGCACGTCGCCCCACGGGAAGGTGGGAGGCTTGCCCTGCAGGGCGCGGTTCACCAACCGGCCCAGCATCACGTCCCCCAAGAAGGCCAGCCGCACGTCCCCTCGCTGCAGGGATGGCCCAGGCGGGCGCCGTAGGAACCCTGCGTTGCGCAGCATATCACGAGTGGGGCGGGGAAGGACGGTGGAGGTCTGGATCGTCGCGGTCCCGTGTCGCCGGGTGCGTCCCGGGGACGACCTGGGAGCCTGGGCCGCAGACGCCCTCCAGTCCGCGGGGCTACGGCTGCGGGAGGGGGACGTGCTGGTGGTGGCCCACAAGGTGGTGTCCGTGGCGGAGGGACGGGTGGTACCCCTGGCTCAGGTGCAGCCCTCAGAGGCTGCCGTGCACTGGGCCCAGCGCACGGGCAAGGACCCGCGGCTCGTGGAGCTCATTCTCCAGGAGTCCGTGGAGGTGGTGCGGGCACGGCCCGGGCTGCTCATCACGCGGCACCGGCTGGGGTTCGTGTGTGCCAACGGCGGGGTGGATCGCTCCAACGCGGGGCCCGACTGCGCAGTGCTGTTGCCCACGGACCCCGACGCCTCCGCCCGGCGCATGCAGCAGGCCTTGCGGCAGCACTTCGGCTGCACCGTGGCGGTGCTGGTGGCGGACACCCACGGCCGCGCGCACCGCGAAGGCGCCGTGGGGGTGTGCGTGGGCCTCGCGGGGCTCGAGCCGCTCTCGGACCACCGGGGCCGGCGCGACCTGTACGGCTACGTGCTCACCAGCTCCGTGGAGGCGGTGGCGGACGAGCTGGCCTCCGCGGCCACCCTCCTGATGGGGCAGGCGGACGAGGGGCGGCCCTTGGTGTTGGTGCGAGGCTGGCAGGCCCGTGGAGACGGCAGCGCCCGGGAGTTGGTCCGGCCTCCGGAACACGACCTGTTCCGCTGACGCGAGACCACCCCAAAAATCGCGCAGCGATTTTTTAGGACCCCGGTCGCGTCCGACCCACGGTTTTTCGGGACAGGCTCCCAGGGATCGCACGTGTTTCACGCAGCCTCAGCAAGGGAGGACGTCCGGGCGGACCCGGGACGCTTCCGGGTGCGTTGACGCCCTGTGCTACCATGGGGCCGACCGAAGGGGGTTTGCGCGGCGGGGAGGACCGTGTCGAAGAAGAGCCTGGTCATCGTGGAGTCGCCCACGAAGGCCCGCACCCTGAAGAAGTTGCTGGACCGGCGCTTCCGGGTGCTGGCGTCTATGGGGCACGTGCGGGACCTGCCCAAGTCCAAGCTGGGTGTGGACGTGGAGGGCGGGTTTGCGCCGCACTACATCGTCATCAAGGGCAAGGGCCCCATCCTCAAGGAGCTGCGGGAAGCCGCCAAGGAGGCGGATACCGTGTACCTGGCCCCGGACCCCGACCGAGAGGGGGAGGCCATCTCCTGGCACCTGCAGACCCTGCTCAACGGGGTCAACCCCAACATCCGCCGCATCGAGTTCCACGAAGTCACCCGGGAGGCGGTGCGCCGCGCCTTGCAGCACCCTCGGGACATCGACATGAACCGAGTGGCCGCCCAGCAGGCCCGGCGGGTGCTGGATCGCTTGGTCGGGTACAAGCTGAGCCCCCTTCTGTGGCGGAAGGTGCGGGGAGGGCTCAGCGCCGGTCGGGTACAGTCCGTGGCCCTGCGGTTGGTGTGCGACCGTGAGCGGGAGATCGAGGCCTTCACCCCGCAGGAGTACTGGACCATTACCGCGCGCCTGAGCCCCGAGGACGAACCGGTGCCCTTCGAGGCCCGGCTGGTGTCCCGGGGCCAGGCCAAGGTGGAGATCCCCCACGAGGAAGAGGCCCGGCGCATCCTGCGGGAGCTGGAGGCCGCAGAATACTGGGTGGCGGAGGTCCGCCGCAGGGACCAGCAGCGCCACCCCGCCCCTCCCTTCATCACCAGCACCCTGCAGCAGGAGGCGAACCGGCGGCTGGGGTACTCCGCGTCTCGCACCATGTCCCTGGCCCAGCAGCTGTACGAGGGTTTGGACGTGGGGGACGAGGGCACGGTGGGCCTGATCACGTACATGCGCACGGACTCCGTGCGGGTGGCTTCTTCCGCCCAGGAGGAAGCCCGGGCCTTCGTGCGGGACCGTTGGGGGGAAGCGTACGTGCCCGCCCAGCCCCGGCGCTACATCTCCCGGCGCGGAGCCCAAGACGCCCACGAGGCCATCCGGCCCACCTCCGTGTACCGCACCCCGGAAAAGGTCAAGCCGTACCTGAGGCCGGACCAGTACAAGCTGTACCGGCTCGTCTGGGAGCGGTTCGTGGCCAGCCAGATGAGCTCCGCGGTCCTGGACACCCTGGCGGTGGACGTGGCCGCGGGAGAGTACCGCCTGCGGGCCACCGGGCAACGGGTGAAGTTCCCTGGCTTCCTCGTGGTGTACCGGGAGATCCCCGGGGAGGGCGAGGAGCTGACGGAAGGTTGGCTGCCGGCGTTGCGCCGCGGGGAACGGTTGCGGCTGCTGGAGCTCGTACCCCAGCAGCACTTTACGCAACCCCCACCCCGCTACACGGAGGCCACCCTGGTGCGGGCCCTGGAAGAGAAGGGGATCGGGAGGCCGTCCACGTACGCGCCCACCCTGGAGACCATCAAGAAACGGGGGTACGTGCGGTTGGTGGACCGTCGGCTGGTACCCACGGAACTCGGCCGGCTGGTGGCTGACCTGCTCCTGCAGCACTTCCCCGACGTGGTGGACGTGGGGTTCACCGCCCACCTGGAGGAGGACCTGGACCGGGTGGAGGACGGGCAAGCGGACTGGGTACAGGTAGTGCAACAGTTCTACCAGCCCTTCGAGCGGGACCTGAAGAGGGCGGAGGCCCTCATCGAGGAAGTGGAGATGAAGCCGGAGCCCACGGGCGAACCCTGCCCCCTGTGCGGCCGGGAGCTGGTGCGCAAACAGGGGCGGTTCGGGACCTTCATCGCCTGCAGCGGCTACCCGGAGTGCACCTACACGCGGCCCGTGGGCATCGGGGTCCCGTGCCCCAAGTGCGGGGGCGAGGTGGTGGAGCGGAAGTCCCGACGGGGCCGTGTCTTTTACGGCTGCGCCAACTACCCCACCTGCGGCTTCACCTCGTGGGACCGGCCCACGGGCCGGAAGTGCACGCGCTGTGGCTACCCCATGGCCCTGCGCCGGTCCCGGCGCGGGGAGCCCTACTACCGGTGCGTAAACCCCTCGTGCAGAGCCACCGAGCGGCAACCGCTGGCGCCGGAGCCCGTGGCGGCCCGCTGACCCGCCTGGTCCGGGACGTGCAGGGGTTCTTGCGGACCCTGCAGGCCGAGCGGGGGGCTTCTCCCCACACCCTCCGAGCCTACGAGCGGGACGCATCCCACTTCTTGGAGTTTCTGGCCGCGGAGGGAATCACCGGCTGGCACCAGGTGGACGTGGCGTGCGCCCGGCGCTACCTGGTGCGGCTTGTGGGGTCGCGTTCCCGCGCCACCGTGGCGAGGCGGTTGAGCAGCCTGCGTCACCTGTTCCGCTACCTGGTGCGCACCGGCAGGCTGCCGGCGAACCCCTTCCGGGGACTGAGGGCGCCCCGCCGGGGGCGTCGGCTTCCTCACTCCCTCAGCCCCGCGCAGGTGCGGGCGCTCGTTCAGGCCCCGAAGGTCTCCACGGCGCTGGGGCTCCGGGACCGGGCCCTGCTGGAGCTGCTGTACGGTTCGGGGATGCGGGTGCGCGAAGCGCTCTCCCTGCGGGTGGCGGACGTAGGGTCCGGCCGCGCGCTGCGGGTGGTGGGCAAGGGGAACCGGGAGCGGGTGGTGCTGCTGCCCCGCGCCGCCCGGGAGGCCCTGGACGCGTACGTGCAGCGCGGCCGGCCCCGCCTGGCAGCGCCGCAGGTGGAGGCTCTGTTCGTGAACCACCGAGGCCGGCCCTTGTCGCCCCGGGGCGCGCAGCTGGTGGTGCAGCGCTACGCCCGGACCGTGCTGGGTGGCGTCCGGGTCACCCCCCACACCCTCCGGCACACCTTCGCCACCCACCTCCTGGACGGGGGTGCAGACCTGCGTTCCGTCCAGGAGCTACTGGGACACCGCAGCCTGCAGACCACCCAGATCTACACCCACACCAGCCGGGCCCGGCTGAAGGAGGTGTACGACCGCGCACACCCCCGGGCGTAGTGGGAAGCCGGGTGGCGCGGTAGACTGCCAGGTGGGATGGGAAAACTCCTGCACACCACGGTGCTGGCGGTCCTACGGGACGGTCGGGCGGCCATGGGGTCGGATGGCCAGGTCACCCTCGGGCAGACGGTGCTCAAGCACGGAGCCAGCAAGGTTCGGCGCATCGGGGAGGGGGTGCTGGCCGGGTTCGCGGGCAGCGCCGCGGACGGGCTGACCCTGTTCGAGCGCTTCGAGGCCAAGCTCAGCGAGCACCGGGGCAACCTGCCGCGGGCCGCGGTGGCCCTGGCCAAGGACTGGCGGACGGACCGCACCCTGCGGCGGCTGGAAGCCATGCTGGTGGTGTGCGATCGCGAGCACCTGCTGATCCTCTCGGGGAGCGGGGACGTGGTGGAGCCCGACGACGGGGTGGCGGGGGTGGGCAGCGGTGGTGCGTACGCACAGGCCGCGGCCCGAGCCCTCCTGCGCCACACGGAGCTTCCCGTGGAGGTGGTGGTGCAGGAGGCCCTGAGGATCGCGGCCGAGATCTGCATCTACACCAACGACCGGATCGTGGTGGAGACCCTGTAGCCATGGCCTTCCGCATGGAGGAGCTCACGCCCCGACGCATCGTGGCGGAGCTGGACAAGCACATCGTGGGCCAGGAAGCGGCCAAACGGGCGGTGGCGGTGGCCCTGCGGAACCGCTACCGCCGCAGCCTCCTGCCCGAGTCCCTGCGCCGGGACGTGATCCCCAAGAACATCCTCATGATCGGGCCCACGGGGGTGGGCAAGACGGAGATCGCCCGGCGGGTGGCGCGCCTGGTGGACGCTCCCTTCGTGAAGGTGGAGGCCACCAAGTTCACCGAGGTGGGCTACGTGGGCCGGGACGTGGACTCCATGATCCGCGACCTGGTGGAGGTGTCGGTCCAGATGGTCAAGCAAGAGCGCATGCGGGGAGTGCAGGCGGAGGCAGAGCGCCTGGCCCGGGAGCGCATGCTGCGCATCCTGGTGCCCGACCCGCCGCGGCCGGCCTTTACCAACCCCCTGGAGGCCCTCCTGGGCCGCGCCCCCACGGTCCCCGAGAGCACCTTCGCCCGGGAGCAGCAGGAGGTGGAGGAGCGGCGCGGGGAGCTGAGGCCGCGTCTGGAGGCAGGGGAACTGGACCGGGAGACGGTGGAGGTGGAGGTGGAGGAGCAGACCTTCCCCACCATCGAGGTCATCGGGGCCCAGGGTGTGGAGGAGATGGGGATCAACCTGCAGGACCTGCTGGGCGGGCTGCTGCCCAAGCGGCGCAAGCGCAGGCGGGTGACTGTGGCGGAGGGCCTCAGGATCCTGACCCAGGAGGAGGCCACCAAGCTCATCGACCACGAGGAAGCCCAGCGGGAGGGGGTGCGCCGGGCGGAGGAGCTCGGCATCGTGTTCATCGACGAGATCGACAAGATCGCGGGCTCCGGACCCTCCGTGGGACCCGACGTGTCCCGGGAAGGGGTGCAGCGGGACCTCCTGCCCATCGTGGAAGGGTCCACGGTGACCACCCGGTACGGTCCGGTGCGGACGGACCACATCCTGTTCCTGTGTGCGGGCGCCTTCCACGCCAGCAAGCCCTCGGACCTCATCCCGGAGCTCCAGGGCCGGCTGCCCATCCGGGTGGAGCTGGAGCGTCTGACCCACCGGGACTTCGTCCGGATCCTCACGGAGCCGGAGAACAGCCTGACCAAGCAGGTGCAGGCCCTCCTGGCCACGGAGGGGGTGGAGGTGGTGTTCACCCCGGACGGGGTGGAGGCCATCGCCCGCATCGCCCACGAGATCAACGAGCGCACGGAGGACATCGGCGCCCGGAGGCTGCACACGGTCCTGGAAAAGGTCATGGAGGAGATCAGCTTCGAGGCTCCGGAAGGCCCCCGCCGGGTGGTCGTCGACGAAGCCTACGTGCGGCGGCGTCTGGAACCCCTCCTCCGGGACCAAGACCTCAGCCGGTACATCCTGTAGCTGTGGTATACTACCGCGGGCGCGGGCCGGCGGGCCCGCGTACTTTTGCACGCCCGCCCTCCGGGCTGCTCCCGCGGCCCGGGGCTCCGGTCCCCACGCGGGAGGCGGGCGGAGGCCAACCGGGAGGGGTGTACGTTGCCGGTCGTCACCATGAAGCAGCTCCTGGAAGCAGGGGTCCACTTCGGGCACCAGACCCGGCGGTGGAACCCGAAGATGGCCCGCTTCATCTTCACGGAACGCAACGGCATCCACATCATCGACCTGCAGAAGTCCGTCCCCCTGTTCGAGGAGGCGTACCGGTTCGTGCGGCAGACCGTGGCAGACGGGGGCCTGGTTCTGTTCGTGGGCACCAAGAAGCAGGCGCAGGACGCCATCCGGGAGGAAGCCCAGCGGGCTGGGATGCCCTACGTAAACCAGCGGTGGCTAGGCGGGATGCTCACCAACTTCCAGACCATCCGGAAGCGGGTGGACCGTCTGCGGGAAATCGAGCAACTCCGGGACGCGGGGCAGTTGGAGATGCTGCCCAAGAAGGAGCAGGCGAAGATCCTGGACGAGCTGGCCCGCCTGGAGAAGTACCTGGGGGGGATCAAGGCCATGAAGAACCTCCCCGCCGCGGTGTACGTGGTGGATACCCGCAAGGAGCGCAACGCGGTCCTGGAGGGCCGCAAGCTGCGGATCCCCCTGGTGGCCATCGTGGACACCAACTGTGACCCCGACGAGGTGGACTACCCCATCCCCGGGAACGATGACGCCATCCGGGCCGTCCGGCTGGTGACCAGCCGCATCGCGGACGCGTGCCTGGAGGGGCTGGAGGAGCGGCGCAAGCGGGTCGGGGAGGTACCAGTCGGAGAGGTACGCGAAGAGCTCCCCGCTCCCGCGGTGCCCGCCGCGGAGGCGGAGGAGAAGCCGGAGCTCGAGGAGCTGGAACTGGAGGAGGCCGCCCTGGAGGCGTACGAGGAAGAGGACGTGGAGGTCTAGATGGCGGTGCGTTTGGAGCTGGTGAAGGAACTGCGGGCCCGCACGGGGGCCGGCATGATGGACTGCAAGGACGCCCTGGAGGAGGCCGGGGGCGACTTGGAAAAGGCCGTGGAGGTGCTGCGTAAGCGCGGCCTAGCCCAGGCGGCGAAGCGGGCCGGCCGGATCGCCAGCCAGGGACTGGTGGACGCGTACATCCACGGGGGCGGGAACCTCGGGGTCCTGGTGGAGGTGAACTGCGAGACGGACTTCGTGGCCCGGACCGAAGAGTTCCGGCAGCTGGTGCGGGACCTGGCCTTGCAGATCGCGGCCCGGGACCCCCGCTACATCCGGCGGGAGGACGTGCCCCCGGAGGAGCTGGAACGGGAGCGGGAGATCGCCCGGGCCCAGCTGAGTACCCAGATGCACGGCAAGCCGGCCTCCGCGGTGGAGCGGGCGGTGGAGGGCAAGCTGGGCAAGTGGCTGGAGGAGGTGGTGTTGCTGGACCAACCCTTCATCCGGGACGAGGGGAAGAAGGTCCGGGACCGGATCGCGGAGGTGGTGGCCCGGACCGGGGAGAACATCGTGGTCCGCCGCTTCGCACGGTTCAAGCTGGGGGAGGCGGGATAGGATGGGGGGAGGAGCCCCGGTCCCGCCTGCGGGCGGACGCCTGGGGTGGTCTTGAGGAGGGCTCCCCGCGGGGGGTCTGAGCGAGCAGGGCAGGCGTGGCGGCGCTGCGGTACAGGCGGATCGTCCTCAAGCTCAGCGGGGAGGAGCTGAGCGGGGACGGACGCTCCGTGGTGGACCCCGAAGTGCTCCGGGTGGTGGCCCGGGAAGTCCGGGCGGTGCACGAGCTGGGAGTCCAGGTGGCCCTGGTGGTGGGCGGCGGCAACATCGTCCGGGGCGCGGAGATGAGCCGCCTGCTGGGGATCGACAAGGTCACCGCGGACTACATGGGCATGCTGGCCACGGTGATCAACGCTCTGGCCCTCCAGGAGGTGCTGGAGAGCCACGGGCTGGAGACGCGGGTGCAGACCGCCATCGCCATGCACCAGATCGCAGAGCCCTTTATCCGGCGGCGGGCCATCCGGCACCTGGAGAAAGGGCGGGTGGTGCTCTTTGCCGCGGGCACGGGGAGCCCCTACTTCACCACGGACACCACTGCCGCCCTGCGGGCCATTGAGATCGAAGCGGGCGCGGTGCTCATAGCTAAGAACCGGGTGCCGGGGGTGTTCGACAAAGACCCCCGGGTGCACGGGGACGCCATCATGTTCGACCGGCTGACGTACCTGGAGTACATCAACCGGGGGCTGCAGGTGATGGACACCACCACGGTGTCCTTGTGCATGGACAACGGCCTGGACATCTGGGTGTTCAACCTGCAGGAGCCCGGCAACCTGAAACGCATCGTGCGGGGCGAGCACGTGGGCACCCTCATCGGAGGTGCGCCATGATCCAGGACGTGCTCAAGGACGCGCGGACGCGGATGCAGAAGGCGGTGGAGGTGACCGCCCGGGAACTGGCCACCCTCCGGACCGGCCGCGCCAGCCCGGCTCTCCTGGAGCACATCAAGGTGGAGTACTACGGCACCCACGTTCCCTTGAACCAGCTGGCCACCATCACCGCGCCGGAGCCCCGTCTTCTGGTGGTCCAGCCTTGGGACCGGAGCGCGGCCAAGGCCATCGAGAAGGCCATCCTGCAGAGCGAGCTCGGGCTGGTACCCGGCTCGGACGGGGTGGTCCTCCGGGTCCCCATCCCACCCTTGACGGAGGAGCGGCGGCGGGAGCTGGTCCGGGTGGCCCGCAAGCACGCGGAGGAAGGGCGGGTGGCGGTCCGGAACGTGCGGCGCGAGGCCAAGGAGACCCTGGAGGAGCTGGAGGAGGCCCGGGAGATCTCCGAGGACCAGGCCCGGCGGGCCCAGGAGGAGCTCCAGAAGCTCACGGACCGCTTCATCGCGGAGATCGATGCCCTCCTCCAGAAGAAAGAAGCGGAGATCCTGGAAAAGTGAAGGACCCCACCGCTGGCCCGCCGGACGTGGTGGCCTTGCCCCTGGAAGAAGCCCTCCACGCCCTTCAGGCCGCGGGCTGGCGGGTCCGGGTGCGCGAGACCGCACCGCCCCGCAGCAGCCCCGCGGGCGGCGTCCGGCGCGTGGTGCGGCAGCGGGCTACCACCGGGGGCGAGGTGGAGCTGGTGGTGGCGTGGGAGCGGTATACCTTGTTCCGGCGCGGCCCGGAGGACGGGGTGCCCTCCTCCACGGGCGCGGGCGGCCCACACCCTTGAGGCCAGCCGGAGAGTGCCCGGGCAAACTCGAAAGCCCCGTCCGCGCTCGGCAACGGCTGGACGGAACGGCCTTGCGGGCTCTGGGCCTGGACCCCGAGCGGCTGCCGGTGCACGTGGCCATCATCATGGACGGCAACGGGCGGTGGGCCACCCGTCAGGGGCTCCCCCGGGTGGAAGGACACCGGGCGGGCCGGGCCGCCATCCGCCGGACCGTGGAGGCCGCGGTGGAGCTGGGCATCCGCGTCCTGACCCTGTTTGCCTTCAGCACCGAGAACTGGCGCCGACCCAAGGACGAGGTAGAGGCCCTCTGCGCCTTGTACGAAGAGGTCCTGAGGGAGGAGACCCCGGAGCTAGCCCGACACGGGGTGCGAGTGCACGTGATCGGAGACCGTTCGGAGTTCTCGTGGAGCCTGCAGGAGGCGATCCGCTACGCGGAGGAATTCACCGCGGGCAACGACGTCCTGCACCTGGTGGGCGCCTTAAACTACGGGGGCAGGGCGGAGATCGTACAGGCCGCCCGGTCCCTCGCGGCAGCGGTATCGCGGGGAGAGCTGAGCCCGGAGGGCATCGGGGAGGCGGAGGTGGCTTGCCGGCTCCAGACCCATCCCCTCCCCGACCCGGACCTCATCATCCGCACCGCGGGGGAGAAGCGCCTCAGCAACTTCCTGGTCTGGCAGTCCGCGTACGCGGAGCTGTATTTCACGGACGTGCTGTGGCCGGAGTTCGACCGCCAGGCCCTGGTGGAGGCCTTGCGGGACTACCAGAGCCGGGTGCGGCGGTTCGGGGGACTGGATGCTGGGTAGACGCCTGCTCACCGCCGCGGTGGGGATTCCGGTGGCGGTGGTCACGGTGTGGGCCGGCGGTTGGGTCATGGCCCTGGCCGCGGGGGTGGTGGCGGCGGTGGGAGCGTGGGAGTTCTACAACCTGTCCCACCGGGCGGGATACACCCCTTCCTGGGGCGTGGGGGCCCTGGGTGCGGGGGCGCTGCCCCTCGCGGCGCAAGCAGGGCCCCAGTGGGCCCTGGCGGTGCTGGCCGTGGCGGTCCTGGCCTCCCTGGTGGTGGAGCTTGACCTGCGCCAGGGCCGGGTCCTGGCGGGCGCGGCGGGCACCGCGGTGGGCACGGTGTACGTGGGGCTCTTCGGAGCCCACTGGGTCCTGTTGCGGGAGATGCCGGAGGGCATGGCCCTTACCTTCCTCGTCCTCACCAGCACGTGGTGCGCGGACAGTGCCGCGTACTTCGTGGGCCGGTGGTGGGGCCGGCGCAAGCTGGCGCCCGCGGTGAGTCCCAACAAGACCGTGGAGGGGGCCGTGGGCGGGGTGGTGGGGGGGGTGGTGGGGGCTGCGGCGGCAGGGGCGTGGTTCGGGCTCCCCCCGGCGTGGGTGGTGGCGGGAGGGCTGGTCTGCAGCCTGGCCGGACAGCTGGGCGACCTCTGGGAGTCCGCGCTCAAACGGGAGGCCCACGCCAAGGACTCCGGTAGCGTGCTCCCCGGCCATGGCGGGGTGCTGGATCGCTTCGACGGGCTGCTGTTCTCCGGGGTGGTGGCGTACTACCTGTTCGCCCTGTGGACGGGTGCCCTGTGAAGGAGAGAGGGCGGGGAGTCAGCATCCTGGGGAGCACGGGCTCCATCGGCCGGCAGGCTCTGGAGGTGGTGGAGGCCCTGCAGGGCCGAGTGCGGGTGGTGGCCCTGGGGGCCCGGGGGGACGCCTCCACCCTGGCCGAGCAAGCCCACCGGTGGAATCCAGAGGCCGTGGCCCTGACAGACCCGCACGCCGCCGCGCAGTTCCGAAAGCGCGCCGCGGGGTGGCGGGGGGAGTTGTTCACCGGCCCGCAAGCCCTGGAGGAGCTGGCCCGTTGGCCCTCCGCGGACGTGGTGCTGGTAGCGGTGGTGGGGGTGGCGGGGCTGTTGCCGAGCCTGGCGGCCATCGAAGCGGGCAAGGAACTGGCCCTGGCCAACAAGGAGACCCTGGTGGCCGCGGGGGAGCTGGTACGGCAGCGGACGGAGGCGTGTGGGGCGCGGATCGTGCCCGTGGACGGGGAGCACAGCGCCATCTACCAGTGTCTGAGGGCCGAGCGGCGGGACCGGGTGAGCCGCATCGTCCTCACCGCTTCCGGAGGCCCCTTCCTGCGGCGGTCCCTGCAGTCCATGGAGTTCGCCACCCCCGGGGAGGCCTTGCAGCACCCCACGTGGCGGATGGGGGCCAAGATCACCGTGGACTCCGCCACCCTCATGAACAAGGCCCTGGAAGTCATCGAGGCGCGCTGGCTTTTTGGCCTGCCACCCGAGCGGATCGAGGTGGTCATCCACCCCCAGAGCGTGGTGCACGGCTTGGTGGAGTTCGTGGACGGCTCCAGCCTGGCCCACCTCAGCCGCCCGGACATGCGGCTGTTCATCCAGTACGCCCTGGCCGGCGCGGACCGCGTCCCACCTGGCTTCGGACGCCTGGACTGGACCGTCCCCCACACCCTGAACTTCGAACCCCCGGACCTTCGCAGGTTTCCCTGCTTGGGGTACGCTTATGAGGCGCTGGCGGTGGGGGGGACCGTGCCCGCGGTGCTGAACGCGGCCAACGAGGTGGCGGTACAGCGCTTCCTGGAAGGGGAGGTGCGCTTCGGGCAGATCCCCAGGCTGGTGCGCACGGCCATGGACTTGCACGAGCCGCGTCCGCGGCCGTCCCTGGAGGAGATCCTGGAGGCGGACCGCTGGGCGCGGGCCCTGGTGAGGAGCCTGTAAGGTGTCGTTGCTGCTGGCTGTGGTGGCCTTCGGGCTGATGATCCTGGCCCACGAGTTGGGTCACTTCCTGGTGGCCAGGTTGGGTGGGGTCGGGGTGCGGGCCTTCGCAATCGGGTTCGGCCCCCCCTTGCTGCAGCGCCGGCGGGGCGGGACCGAGTACCGCCTGAACGCCTTCCCCCTGGGGGGGTACGTCCGGCTGGCGGGGGAGGATTTCGAGGAGGAGGCCGGGCCCGACGCCTTCCGCAGCAAGGGCGTGTGGACCCGGATCGCCATCGTGGCCGCGGGATCGGGAATGAACGTCGTGCTTTCCGTGCTCCTCGTGGCCGCGGCGGCCTTCTTCTACGGACTGCCGAGGCAGGTGACCACCGTGGTGGCCTCTGTGCGGCCCGGCTGGCCGGCCGCGGAGGCCGGGCTACGGCCGGGGGACCGCATCGTGGCCATCGACGGGGTGCCGGTGCCGGACGGGCAGACCATGGTGCGGACCATCCACCGCAGCGCGGGCCGGCCCCTGAGGCTCTTGGTGGACCGCTCCGGGCAGCGGTTCGAAGTCACCGTTACCCCTCGCCTGGACCCGCGGCTGGGGGTAGGGATTACGGGGATCACCCCCGCGGTAGCACGGGAGCGACTGCCCGTACACCGAGCCCTGGCGTGGGGTGTGCTGCAGACCGTGCGCTCCATGCGGGACATGGTGGCGGGGCTGGCGCATCTGGTGGGGTCCGGGGACGTGCTGGACGACCTGGCAGGACCGGTGGGCGCGGTGCGGCTCCTGGGAGACGCGGCCCAGATGGGCTTCGACTCCTACCTGTTCATGACCGCGTTCCTCAGCGTGATGATCGGGCTGTTCAACCTTCTGCCCCTCCCCGCCCTGGACGGCGGGCGGCTGGCCTTCCTCCTCGTGGAGGTGGTGCGCGGGAGAGCGGTGGACCCGCGGCGGGAAGGCTACGTGCACCTGGTGGGCTTTGCTTTGCTGCTGCTCCTCATCCTTGCTCTTACGTACCGCGACATCCTACGATGGGTGGGCGAGCGGAATCTCTAGGATGTCCTCCGTGGTGGAGCCCGGGGAGTTGGTGTTGCGCTTGGCCCTCGCCGTGGTGCTGGGCGGGATCATCGGCATCGAGCGGGAGGTCCTGGAAAAGCCTGCGGGCTTCCGCACCCACATCCTGGTCGCCCTGGGTGCGGCCACCTTCACCCTGATCAGCCTGTACGGCTTCTTCGGGAGCGGTGCGGACCCTGCCCGCATCGCGTCCAACATCGTGGTGGGCATCGGCTTCATCGGCGCCGGTACCATCTGGCGCCACGGGACGGGAGTGGGCGGCCTCACCACCGCAGCCAGCCTTTGGATGGTGGCCGCCATCGGCACCGCGGTGGGGAGCGGCTTCTACCTGGTGGCCCTGCTGGCCACGGGTCTGGCGTGGGCGGTGTTGTACCTGTTCCCCCGGGTGGAACGCGGGCTGCCCCGGCGCCCCCGGCCCACGGGGCTGGGGGTACTCACCGTGACCATGGTGGACCGACCCGGGCAACTGGGGGCCCTCGGGACCCTCCTCGGCAAGCACCGGGCCAACATCGAGAGTGTGGAGATGGAGGCCGTGGGGGACGGGCGGGTGAGCATGCACCTGGGGGTGCGGCTGCCGCCTCACGTGAAGCGGGAGGAGATCCTGCTGGCGGTGGCGGACCTGGACGGGGTGGAAGGCGCTACCTGGGCATCCTAGCGGTGTGTCCGTGAGAACCCTCGGGCAGAGGACGGAACAGGCGGGGCCGTGATTCCCCTGCGCGACAGCGTCCCCGCCCGCACGCCCCCGGTAGTCATGTGGAGCATCCTGGCCACCTCGGTCCTGGTCTTCCTGTACGAGTTGGGGCTGCCCGAACCGGAGCTGGTGCGGCTGTTCCAGACCTTCGGGGTCGTCCCCGCACGTTTGCTGGGACCCGACCCCCCGTACTTCACCCTGGTCACCTCCCTGTTCCTGCACGGTGGGTGGGTGCACCTCCTGGGCAACATGCTGTACCTGTGGATCTTCGGGAACAACGTGGAGGACGCCATGGGCCACGGGCGGTTTGTTGTGTTCTACCTCCTGTGCGGGTTCGCGGCGGCGGCGGTCCAGGTGGCCTTCCAGCCCGACTCTCCCGTTCCCATGGTGGGGGCCAGCGGCGCCATCGCGGGCGTGCTGGGCGCGTACCTGGTGTTGTTCCCCCACGCCCGGATCCTGGCCCTGGTGCCCCTAGGTTTCTTCACCCAGCTGGCGGAGGTCCCCGCGGTGCTGTTCCTGCCCCTGTGGTTCCTGCTCCAGCTCCTGTACGGCTTGGCTTCCCTGGGGGTGCAGACGCAGGTGGGAGGCGGGGTGGCTTTCTGGGCTCACGTGGGCGGGTTCGTGGCGGGCGTGCTGCTGGTGGGGCTGTTCGTCCCGCGCCGACGGCGGTGACGGTTGGAAAGGCGAGCCGGAGAGGGTACCATGGGTTCCGGCCCGGCCCGGGAGGGCCGGCCGCCTTCGCGAGGGCACCGAAACTCTGGGGAAGGAGGATACCGGTGCGGAACATCCTGGTGGAGGCACTGCCGGGCGTGCCCGTGTCCGAGCACCAAGTGGAACTGGTGGAGCGCAAAGGGGTAGGCCACCCGGACTCCATCTGCGACGCCATCATGGAGCAGGTTTCCGTGGAGCTGAGCAAGGCCTACCTGGAGAAGGTCGGCACCATCCTGCACCACAACATCGACAAGGCGTTCCTGGTGGCGGGGGAGGCAGAGGTGCGGTTCGGGGGCGGCCAGGTGGTGCAGCCCATGCGGCTGATTTTCGGCGACCGCGCCACCTACCGGGTGGACGAGATAGAGATCCCTATCCCGGAGCTGGCCGTCCGCACCGCCAAGCGGTGGATCCGGGAAAACCTGCGGTTCGTGGACCCGGACCGGCATGTGGAGTACGACATCCAGATCAAGCCCGGGTCTCCGGAGCTGGTGGACATCTTCCAGAGGGAGGAGGTGGGGGCCAACGACACCTCCGCCGCGGTCGGCTACTGGCCCCTCACGGAGACGGAGCGGGTGGTGCTGGAGACGGAGAAGTACATCAACTCCCCCGCGTTCAAGGCAGAGTTCCCGGAGGCCGGGGAGGACGTGAAGGTCATGGGGGTCCGGACGGGACAGGAGCTGCACCTGACGGTGGCCGTGGCCTTCGTGGATCGGTTCGTGGACGGCGAGGCCGCCTACTTCCGGCGGAAGGAACAGATGCGGCAGGCAGTCCTGGAGTACGTCCGCTCCCGGTGCAGCCTTCCCTCCGTGCACCTGTACCTGAACCACGCGGACGTGCCCGGCCGGGGTCTGGGCGGGGTGTACCTGTCCGTCACCGGAACTTCCGCGGAGAGCGGGGACAGCGGGCAGGTGGGCCGCGGCAACAAGGTCAACGGGGTCATCGCCCTGAACCGGCCCATGGGCACGGAGGCCGCGGCGGGCAAGAACCCCGTGTCCCATGTGGGGAAGATCTACACCGTCCTCACCCACCGCATCGCCCAGCGGGTCTACGAGGAGGTGCGGGGCGTGCGGGAGTGCTACATCTGGCTGTGCAGCCAGATCGGGGAGCCCATCGACCGGCCCAAGGTGGCTGCCGCGCAGGTCATCCTCGACCGGGGGGCCCGGCGGTCTCGGGCCCTGCGGCAGGTGCGGGAGGTTCTGGACCGGGAGCTGCAGGACGTGCGGAGTCTGATCCGCGACCTGGCCGCGGGCAAGTACGCGGTGGTGTGATCCGCACGGTGCCGGAGGGGACCGCGACTCCCGACCGCCGCCCCGCGGCCCTCGCGCTCACCTCCCGGTACGCCGCCTTCCTCTTCGCCCTCCTGGCTGTCCTGACTGGGTCTTCCTGCCAGGTCCGGGTCCACCGGGTCCCCAAACCCGAGCCCGTGGCCACCCTGCAGCTAGCCGAAGTCCGGCGTGCAAGCGACCGAGTGGCGACCAGCAACGCTACGTGGGCCCCGGACGGTTCCCTGGCTTTTGGAACCGCGGACGGGGTGGTGGCCGTGACCCGAGACGGCAGGGAGCGGCGGATTTCCACCCTGCCCGCCGCTACGCACGTGGAGTGGTCGAGCGCGGGAAGGTGGGTGGCGGCGGTGTCGGGAGGCGGACTGTGGATGGTGGACCTCGCCAAGGTGACCACCCGGAGGGTCGAGCTCCCTGGGGTGGTACGGGCCTTCCGGTGGGGCCCTGCGGGAGACCGCGGGGTGGCGGTGGTGGAGGGCCGGGGGGCGTGGCTTTGGCTGGTGTCCGCGGAGGGAGGGTTGCGCCGTCTGGTATTCGGGCCTGCCCCGGCCCTGTACGACCTCGGCTGGTTCCCGGACGGACTGTACGCCTTCGTCCGGGCGGAGGACGCCTCAGGCAAGACCCTGGCCCTCTGGCGGGTAAGGGTGGCGGGGCCGGACTGGCGGCAGACGCCGGCACCCTTCCCCTCCGTGGTACAGGCCCAACTCTCTCCCACAGGGCGGGCGGTGGCGTACCTGGTGGCGGAGGAGAGCGGGGTGGCCTTGGTGGTGCACGTGACGGGCCACCGTCCCGGCAAAGCGGTGGCGCGGGGAGAGGCGCTTTGGGGGGTGAGCTGGTCTCCCCAGGGCGACAAGCTCAGCTACGCGGAGGTGGAGGGCGGGGAGCGGGCCACGGTGTGGGTGCTGGACGCGGACGGCTCCGCCCGCCTGCGGATCGCGGACTATGCCCTGGAGTTCCCGGACCCCGGTGCCCTGGTGGGGACCCAGTGGTCGTGGGACGGCCGCGCGGTGGCTTTCGGCACCTCCTTCGGCTTGCGGGCGGGCCCCGTGTGGGTGGCGAGGCTCGAGCGCCGGTGACCGGGGCGCGGGAAGCTCCTGCGGGCATGCGTCCCGGACCTGCGGCGGGGGCGTGGTACACTTGCCTGTAGAGCCCGGGCCAGGGACAGGAGGCTGTCCCGATGGCGGGCGCGCAGGAAGTGCCAAGTGCCAGGAGGGAGTCTCCGTGCCCATCTACGAGTACTTGTGTGCGCGGTGTGACCACAGATTCGAAAGGCTGCAGCCGGTGGGAAGCCCCCCAGAACCCTGCCCCCGGTGTGGCGGTGCCACCCGCAGGCTGCTGGGCAGCGTCGGACTGGTGTTCCGGGGGTCTGGCTTCTACACCACGGACTATCGGCGCCCCAAGGACGGCGCTTCCAAGTCCGAGGGCGAAGGGAAGAAGGAAAGCAAAGAGCAACCCGCCAAGGAAAGTAAACCGGCCGGCTCGTAGGAACCTGTTCCGGAAGAGGCCTCGGGCAGCGGGGACCGGGGTCCCCAAAAATCGCGCAAGCGATTTTTGGGGTGGTCTTGGGGAACCTGTCCCGCGGAAAGTGGCTTACCGCGGTCCGGCCGTCTCCGGGGCGAGTACCGACGGTGGTGGGTCCCGCCTGTCGCACCCGTTCCCAGGCGGAGGCACGGTGCTCCGCCGGGCGGGCGTGGTGCGGGCTTTTGGTCCTCCTGGTCTTCCTCCCCGCGGCACCGTCCTTCGCTCAGGCGCCCTCCCTGCAGGCGACCCTGGGCTGGGATGGGTGGACCCGCTACGGCACCTGGAACCCCCTCGCGGTGGAGGTGCGCACCGAGGGGGAGCTTTCCGGGTGGCTGGTGGTGGAACTGCCGCAGGAGTTCGGCCGGCAGCGGGTTCGGCTGCGGTACCCCATACACCTTCCCCAGGGCGGGAGGTCCAGCCGGCAGGTGCCGGTGTGGCTGTCGGACCTCCGCAGGCCCGTGAGGGTTTCCGTGGTGGCGGGGGACGGCACGGAGCTGGCTTCCCAGGAAGTGGCCCCGCAGCCGGAGGCCGCGGTGGGCGGCGTGGTGGGCTACCTGGGAATCCATCCTCCTGCCCCGCCTGCTCAGGGCCCTGGGGGCGGGCGGCGGGTGGTGGTGCGCCTGCGGGAGGAGCTGCTCCCCGACTACGTCGCGGCATACGCGTCCTTGGAGCTGCTCTTGGTGGAAGAACTGGACGAGCGGAAGCTCAACGAACCGCAGAGGCGGGCCTTGCAGACCTGGGTCCTCCACGGCGGGCGGGTCGTGGTGACAGGCCCGTTGCGCGGGGGGCCGCTTTCCAGCTGGCTTTCCGTGGCCCGGGAGCTGGGGACCGGGGCAGAAGCTGTGGGGCTGCGGTCGGCGGCAGGGCCCCTGCGAGAACTGGAACCCGCCGGCGACGCGAGGCCTGTGGTGGAAGGGTCCCGAACGGTGGCTGTGGGCTCTCGCAGAGGGCTGGGTTGGGTGTACGCGTGGGCGGCGGGCTCGCAGCAGGTGCCGCCGGCCTCACCCTTGTGGTTCCTGGCCCTGCCCGCCTCCGGCTCCCGGGAGGTTCCACCGGAGCCGGAGTCCCGGCCACGGCTTCCCCTGGCACCGGCAGCGGTGGGCCTGGGCGCCTACGCGGTCTTGTGGGTGCTGGCGGTGGCGGCGGCAGGCAGGCGACCCTGGGGGTGGTGGTGGGTGGCTGCGGTGGTGGCGGGAAGCGCCGCGGGCATGCCGGTGCTCGCGGACCAGGTGCGGCAGCGCGCGGCCCCCCTGGAGGTGCGGCAGGTAGAGGTCGCGGTGGATGGCTCCGCCAGGCTCTACGGCTGGGGTTACAGCCGCGCGCCGTACGCGGGCAACTACACCTACAGCCTCCCGCAGGCGGAAGCGGTGTCTGCCTCCGGAGGGTTCTCGGAAGCGGAGGTGACCTTTTTTCCGGACCACACCGTGGTGCGGGTGAGGCAGGCGGCGGGAGAACGGGTGACCCTGTACTGGGAGGCGGAAGCGGAAATGCAAGGCTGGCCTGCGGTGGAGGTGGAGGCGGGGACGGCGTCGGTCCGGGGCACGGGCGTCTTCGGCGGGGTGGTTTTCTGGGGACGCCGGCAGGCACCCTTGGAGCAGTCCGGGCCTGAGCTGTGGGTGGCCTCGAGGTGGTCCGCCTTGGAGCCGGAGCATCCCGCCCTGCTCGCCTTCCGCTGGATTCGTCCGGAGGCGGCTACTATAGTGGAAGAACGCCCCGTGGTGGCCCTGAGGCGCGGGGACGTTCCGGGGTGGCGTGTGGTGGTGGGGAAGCCTCGGTGAAGGCCCTGGCGATCCTCCGGGGAGACCTGCGTGCCCGGCTGGGTACCCGCAAGGGCGTGGCCGTGCAGCTCGCCGTGCAGGCCGCGGTGTGGCTCGTGGGGCTGCTGGGGACCGGTCCGGAGCGGGGGGGAGACTCGCCCCTGGGCGTGGCGTCCGTGGGGCTCCTGGTGGTGGTGGCCTACGTAGTGACCGCGTCCGCCGGGAGCGAGATCGCCTTCCCCGGGGAAAAGAACGTGCTGGATCTGGCGGCCTCTCCCTTTTCGCCGAGGGACGTGGTGTGGGGCAAGACGGCCAGCAACCTCGCCTTCGCTGCCCTGTGCACCGCGGGGGCTTGGCCCGTCTTGGTCTTCCTCCACAGCCTAAGGGGCACGCCCTGGCAGGAGAGCGTAGGCCAGGCCGTGGTGATGCTGGCGGTCAGCTGGGGATTTGCGGGAGTGGCCACCTGGCTCGTGGCGGCGGTGGAATCGGAGGTCTCCCGGTCGGTGCTACTGTGGGGAGGCATGGTGGTCCTGCTGGCGGGTGCCGGGCTAGTGGGTCCATGGCCGTGGCATCCCGCGCACGCGGTGCAGCCGCAGGCACCCGGGTGGGCCCGGGCTATCTGCTCGGCGTCCTCCGTGGCCTTGGGCGCCGTGAGTCTGTGGGCTCTTTCCCGCAGGATCCCCCGGCTGCGGGAGGCGGTGTGACGTGGAGCCGGAACGCTTGCTACGCGCGGTCCGGCGGCGCCTTCGGGGCTTGAGCGCAATTCGCGCCGCGCAGGACGCGCTGGTGGCCACGCTGGCCGCGGGGTTTTTGGCCCAGCTGGGGACCTCGGTCGTTCCCTACCCGCTGCGCCTGGAGTGGGTTTTGGGAAGCGCGGGGTTGGCGGCAGCCATCGCCGCGGCGGTGGCTGCCCTGTGGCGCGTGCCTCCCCCGGGGGTGGCCGCGCACCACCTGGACCGAGCCTGCGGGCTTCAGGATCGCATGTCCACGTGGCTCGCGGTGCGGGAAGGGAAGCTGTCCTCGCGTCTCTTGGACCGTTTTCTGGAGGACGCTTCCCAGGCCGCGCGGGGAGTGCGGGTGCGGGAAGCGTTACCCCTCCGACTGGACCGGTGGCGGTGGGTGGCGGCCCTGACCGCGTGCGTGGTGGCTTGGGACCTGTGGTTGAGCGGCACCACCCTCCCCCACACCGCGGCGCGCCGGGTGGCGGAGGCGGTGCGGCGGGAAGGGCAGAGGCTAGGGGAGCTGGGCCGGGTGTGGGAGTTGCAGGCGCGGGCCCGGGGCTTCGGGGAAGTCCTGAAGAGCGCCCAGGCGGTGCAGCGGATGGCCCGCCAGCTGGCCTCCCCCCGGACCACCGCGGACCGCGCCCGACAGGAGCTCGGGGAGCTGCGGGGCCAGGTGCGGTCTGCCCGGGAGAGGTTGCACGGACAGGCCGTAGGTTTCGGCGCACCCGCGGGCCCCGAGGGACCGGAGCTGGAGCCTTGGGCCTTCCGGGCCCTGGAGCAGGAGCTGGCGCGGCTGGGGCGTGCCCTGGAGGAGGTAGCCCTCTCTCCGGAGCAGGCGCAGCAGGTGCGGCGGGTCCTCAGCCGGCTGCAGGCCACGAGTGGCCTGCAGCCGGGCTCTCCCGCGCACCGCGCCCTGCAGCAGGCTCAGGCAAGGCTTCAGGCCGGGGACCGGGGAAACGCCCGGGAGGCCGTCCGGAGGGCGCAAGAGGTCCTACGGGAACTCGCTCGACTCCTGGAGGAAGAGGGGATGCTGGCGGCCCACCAGCGGGAGGTGGAAGCCAGCAGCTTGAACATCGGGAGGGCCCTACACGGGGGTCCAGACCCCGAGGCCGCTCAGGAACGCCCCATCGCCTACCCTGCCATGCCGCGAAACCAGCCGGGGAGTGCGGCCAACCCAGAGGACCCTGAAACGAGGCCGTGGGAGGGGCCGCAGTACGGGTTGGAACCGGGTGGCGGCCACGTAACGGAGAAACTCGGACCCGCGACCCCGCGCCTGGGGGGCCAGCGTCGGCCCGAGTCCCTGCGGGGGGAGGTGGGGGAAGGCAAGGTGTACTCAGCCCGACTGTCCGCGCCCGCTTCCGCGGGCCCCGCGCGGACGCCCCTGGTACCGCTTCCCGCCCGGGTGGTGCGACAGACGGACGAGGTACTGCGGGCGCAGCGAATCCCGGGCCCGTATCGGGAGTGGGTCCGGCGGTACTTCACGGGGCTCGGGCAGCCCAGTCCTTAGGGAGGAGCTCCTTGGACGTCGGCGAGTTCCACGCTCTGTACCAGCGCATCCGCTCCGAGCTGGCCCGGGTGGTGGTGGGGCACGAGGAGGTGGTGGAGGGAGTCCTCCTGGCGGTCCTGTCGGGCGGACACGTGCTGCTGGAGGGCGTTCCCGGGGTGGGCAAGACCTTGCTGGTGAAGACCTTGGCCCGGGTCCTGGACCTGAAGTTTTCCCGCATCCAGTTCACCCCGGACCTCATGCCCGCGGACGTGGTGGGAACCAACGTGCTGGTCCAGGACGCGGAAGGGCGCAGGTGGCTCACCTTCCAACGGGGTCCCATTTTCTCCCAGATCGTGCTGGCGGACGAGATCAACCGTGCCACGCCCAAGACCCAGTCGGCCCTCCTGGAAGCCATGCAGGAGGGCGCGGTGACCGTGGCGGGGGTTTCTTATCCGCTGGAGCGGCCCTTCTTCGTCCTCGCCACCCAGAACCCCATCGAGATGGAGGGCACCTACCCCTTGCCGGAGGCACAGCTGGACCGGTTTTTGTTCAAGCTGCGGGTGCCCTTCCCCGACACGCAGGCCGTGGTGGAGATCCTGGAGCGTACCACGGGGGCCCAGGTTCCGGAAGTGCAGCCCGTGGTGGACGCGGACACCGTCCTGCAGATGCAGGCCCTGGTGCGGGAGGTCTTGTGCGCACCCCACGTGCAGGCGTACGTGGCGCGGTTGGTGGAGGCCACGCACCCCCAGGGCCCGCGACCTGCGCGGGCCGCGAAGCGCTGGGTACGGTACGGGGCTAGCCCTCGGGGCGCTCAGGCGCTCTTGCTGGCTGCGAAGGCACGCGCCCTGATGCGCGGGCGCGCGCACGTGAGCACAGAGGACGTCCAGGCGGCAGCTCTGCCCTCCCTGCGGCACCGGCTGCTGCTGAACTTCGAAGCGGAGGCGGAGGGGATCGACCCCGACCAGGTGGTGCGGGAGGTGGTGGAGGAGGTGCCGGAGGCCACACCCGCGGCGGGAACCCGTCCCTGAAGGGACGGCAGGGGGCCGGGGTGCTTCTAGAGCCCGCCTTCCTGGAGCGGCTGGAACGCCTCCGCCTGGTGGCGCGGCGGAGGACCCGGGGAAATGCGGGCGAACGCAGGAGCAGGGCCCTGGGACGGGGCGTGGAGTTCTCTGACTACCGCGCCTACCAGGTGGGGGACGACTGGCGCTACGTGGACTGGAGCATTTACGCACGCCTGGACCGGCTGTTCGTCAAGCTCTTCGAGGAAGAGGAGGACACCGACATCCACCTCCTGGTGGACGCCAGCGGTTCCATGGCCGTGGGCAGTCCGCCCAAGCTGGAGTACGCGAAGCAACTGGCCGCGGCTTTGGGCTACGTGGGCTTGGCGGGCGGCGATCGGGTGGGGGCCGTGATCCTTCACGGCACCAGGCTGGACCTTCTGCCACCGCGGCGGGGCCGGGCCCACGCGCACCACTTGTTCCGGTTCCTGGAGTCCCAGCGCCCCGAAGGCCCCACGCGGCTGGAGGAAGCGGTACGGGGCTTCGCGCCGCGGCACCGCGGGCTTGTGGTGGTAGCCAGCGACCTGTTGGATCCCCGGGGGTTCCAGGGTTTCCTGGACCGTCTGCGGCACGCGGGACTGGAGGTGTTCGTGGTCCACCTGCTGGCGGAGGAAGACCTCCGGCCCCCGGGCTGGGGTGATCTGAAATTGGTGGACGCGGAGACGGGGGAGTCCGTGGAAGTCAGCATGGACGGCTCCCTGGTGCGCGAGTTCACCGCACGCCGAGACGCCTTCCTGGAAGGAGTACGGGAGTACTGCAGCCGCCGCGGAATCCCGTACGTACGGGCCACCACCGCGTTTCCCGTGGAGGACCTGGTCCTGCGGTACCTGAGGCGGGCGGGGCTGGTGGGGTAATGTCCTGGGGCGACCCCTCGGCGTTGTGGTGGCTCGCCACCATCCCCCTGGTGGTCCTGCTGTACTGGCTGAGGCCGCGGCGGGTGCCCGTGGTGGTCTCCAGCGTGCTGCTGTGGCGCCGTGCCCTACGGGAACAGGTCCGGCGTCGTCCCCTGCGCCGGTTCGAGGGCAACATCCTGCTGCTGATCCAGGTGCTGGCGGTGACCGCGGCGTCCGTGGCATTAGCCAGGCCTCAGCAGCCCGTCCGGGGAGCAGGGGACGTGGTGGCGGTGGTGGACCTGGGGGTCAGCCTCCAGGCTGCGGACGTGCGTCCCAGCAGGTTCGAAGCCGCCCGGGCGGCGGCCGCGGAGCTCTTGAGGGAGGGCAAAGCCCGGCGCGTGGCGGTGGTGGCCGCGGCCCGGGTGCCCCGGCTGGTCCAGCCCCTCACCTCGGAGCGGTCTCTGGCCCTGAGGGCCCTGCACGGTCTAAGGCCCACAGACGGCCCCGCGGACCTGCAGGCCGCGGTGGCCTTCGCGAAGTCTTTGAGCCCGTCCGCGGAGGTGCACACCTTCTCCGACCGGCCCAGCGCTCAAGCGCGGTCCCACGTCTTCGGGGGACCCCTGGAGGACGTAGCCCTCACGGGGGTGGTGGCGAGCCCCACAACGCCGGACCGGATGCGGGTCACGGTACGGGTGCACAACAGCACCGCCCGGCCTCAGCGGGTGCAGGTCTCGGTGCAGGTGGACGGCCGTGCCGCGGCCCTGCTGCCTTTGGCGCTGCAGCCTGGGCAGGAGGCGGCGACTAGCGCGGTGGTGCCCGCGGGGCTGCTCGTGGAGGCCCGCATATCGCCGCAGGACTCCCTGCCCGCCACGGACCGCTACCCGGCCTTGGGGACCCAGCTGCCGCGTCCGCGGGTCCTGGTGGTAGGGCCCCGAGAACCTTTCCTGGAGCGGGCGGTGGAGGTAGTGGCGGGTCCTGTAGAGCGGGAGGCCGTACCGGACCCGCAGACGTGGGAGCGGTTCGCCGTGGTGGTACTGCACCGGGTCTCGCGGGTGGACCTGCCCCCGGGCAGCTACCTCCTCGTAGACAGCCTGCCTTCCAACCTCCCCTTGCAGGCGGGGCCGGTGCGATCCGACACCGTGGCTTGGCAGAGCCGCACCCACCCCCTCACCCGGTTCGTGGATTTCGCGGGCGCCCGGGTGGATCGAGCGCGAGTGGTGGACCTCGCGGGCGGCGAAGCGGTCGTCCAGGGTGACCTCCCCCTGGTGTGGGCCTACGAACGGGAAGGGCTGCGGGCTGTGCTGCTGGCCTTTTCGCCCTCCCAGTCCGACGTGGGGTTAAGGCCTGGGTTTCCCATCTTCATCGCCAACACCCTGCAGTGGCTGGCCGGGCCCTTGGCGTCCGCCCTGGAGGCGGGCGCCAGCACCTCCGTCCCCTCCGCGGGAACGCGGGAAGGAGTCCTGAGGGGACCCGAGGGCACGGTACGGCTGCGGCCCCAGGGCGGCCGGTTCTTCCTGCCGCCCTTCGACCGTGCGGGCTTTTACACCCTGGAGGCCGGGCCGGTCCGCAGGGTGTGGGCGGTGTACCCGTCCGCGCGGTTGCAGGAAGCCAGAGCCCTTGTCCTGGCCTCCGGAGTCCAGGAGGCTGCCCGAGACCTCGGGCGTTGGCTGGTGGGCGCCTTCCTGGCCTTGCTGGTCGCAGAGTGGTGGCTTTTCTGCCGGAGGCAGGCCTGAAATGCGGGTGTCCTGGCCTTGGGCCTTGTTGCTGCTGCCCCTGGTGGCGTGGGTTTGGCGCTGGCAGGCCCGCGGCCGCCCCCTGGCTGCCCTGCGGGCCGCCAGCGTAGCCCTCGCGGTGTTGGCCCTGAGCGGGCTGCAGGTGGTGGACCGCGCAGCACCGGTCCAGGTGGTGTTCGCCTTGGACAGGTCCGACAGCCTTTCACCCGAGCAGCTGGCGCAGGCGGAGCGGTTCGTGCGGGAGGCGTTGCGTTTCCGCCGTCCGCAGGACCGGGTGGGGTTGGTGACCTTCGGAGGGGAGGCGGTGGCGGAGCAGGCCCCGGCGCCCGTGGGGGAGCTCCGGCCCACCCAGAGGCCCAGGCCGTACGACACCGACCTGGGCGCGGCCATCCGGCTAAGCGCGTCCTTGCTGGGCGGGCAGGGAGCACGGCGCGTGGTGGTGCTCAGCGACGGCGGCGACCACGCGGGCGATGCCGTGGAGGCTGCCCGAGAGGCACACGCCTCAGGCGTCCAGGTGGACACCGTCGCCCTGCTGCGGCCTCCTTCCCCCGAGGTGGTGGTGGAGCAGCTGGCCGCACCTCCGGAAGCTGCACTAGGCGAGCGCGTTCCCGTGTCCGTGCGGGTGCACTCCACGGTCCCTCAGTCCGCGGACCTGGAAGTGTGGGCGGGCGGGAAGCTGGAGGGGCGCCGGACCGTGCCCCTGCGGGCCGGCCGCACCACGGCCTCCTTCTCCGTGACGCCTTCGGGTCCCGGCTGGCTGGACGTGCGGGTACAGGTCCGGGCCCCCCAGGACGGGCTGGTGGAAAACAACACGGGCCGCGTGGTGGTGCCCGTGTCCGGGCCCCTGGAGGTCCTGTACGCGGGGACCGGGCGGGTGGCGGAGCTGCTGCGGGCCCAGGGGATCCGGGTGCGACAAGTCCCGGTCCACCAACTCCCCGGCGCCGCCACGGACCTGGCGCGGTACGGGGCGGTGGTGCTGGAAGACCTGTCCGCCCTGCAGGTTGTGCGGCCGCAGATGGAGGCCTTGCGGGACTACGTGCGGGACCTGGGCGGAGGTCTGGTGGTGGTGGGAGGGCCCCACGCCTTCGGGGTGGGCGGCTACAGCCGGACACCTTTGGAGGAGGTCCTGCCCGTGTCCATGGAGGTGCAGCACCGGGTGGCCCTCCCCACCATGGCCCTGGTGCTGGTCCTGGACACCTCCGGCAGCATGGGCGGGGTGGGCACGGAGACGGCCAAGGTGGACATGGCCAAAGAAGTGGCTCAATCCGTGCTGGACCTCCTGCAGGACCGAGACCTCCTCGGGGTGATCCAGTTCGACCAGAGCTACCGGTGGCTGGTCCCTCTGGTACCCGCCCGGGAGCGGGAGCGGATCGCAGCACAGGTGGCGAGACTGCGCGCGGGCGGGGGGACCGACATGCTTCCGGCCCTGCGGGCAGCCTACGAGGCCCTGCGCGGGGTGGACGCGCGGGTCAAGCACGTGATCGTCCTGTCCGATGGGCACACGGACCCCGGAGACTTCGAGCGCTGGGTGCGGCGCATGCGGGCGGACCACATCACCCTAAGCGCGGTGTCCGTGGGCAAGGACGCGGACTTGGCTTTCATGCGCAACCTCAGCGGCTGGGGAGGAGGACGCCACTACGAGGCCCGGGATCCCTCTTCCCTGCCCCAGATCTTCGTCACCGAGGCGTTGTTGGCCGCGCGGTCGTACCTGGTGGAGGAGCGGTTCGTGCCGGAGCGCCGGCCCGGGGAGGTGCTGCGGGGCATCGGGCCCGTCCCGGCCCTCCTCGGTTACGTGGCCACGTCTCCCAAGCCGACGGCGCAGGCGGAGCTGGTGTCGCCCCACCGGGACCCCATCCTGGCCAGCTGGGCGTACGGCCTCGGACGGGCAGTGGCCTTCACCTCCGACGCGGTGCCCCGGTGGTCCGTGGAGTGGCAGTCGTGGGGCTCCTTCGCCAGGTTCTGGTCCCAGGTGGTGCGGTGGGCAGCCCGCTTGGACCGGCCACCCTTGGACGTGGGGTTGGAGCTGCGCGGTAGCCGCCTGCGGCTGCGGACGGACGCCCGGGACGAGGCTGGGCAGTACCTGGACGGGCTTCGGGTTGAGGCTACGGTGGCGGGTCCCCGGACCACGGGCCGCGTGAGCCTGCGCCAGACCGCGCCAGGCTGGTACGAGGGAGAGGCAGTCCTCGAGGGGCACGGCCTGTACGTGGTGGCGGTGACCGCGTGGCGGGGGGAGGAGGTGGTGGGGCGTCGGCGCCTTCCCGTGGCCGTCCCTTACCCGCCCGAGCTGCAGGATCCTCACCCCGACCCCACCCTTCTGGCCCGGGTGGCGGAAGCGGGCGGCGGGAGGGTCCTGCGCACTCCCCGGGAGGCCCTGGCGCCTCCGCCGGACGCCCCTGGGTACCGGGAGGCCTGGCCGGCTCTGGCGTCCGGGAGCTTGGTCCTGTTCCTCGTAGAATTGGTGGCCCGCAAGGTCCCCGCGGTGGGAAGCCTGCTGGCCGCGGCGGTGGGCCGGCGCAGGGAGCCCGGGGAAGCGGATCGCTGGTACGCGGAGGCGGACCGGTGGAAGCCCTTGGCGGGCTCGCCGCCGGATTCCGACACCGAGCAGCGGGCGCGCCTGTACGTGGCCCGGCTGAAGCGGGAAGGCTTCCGGTAGGCCACGAGATCGCCCCCAAAATCGCTGCGCGATTGTTTGGACCCCGGTCTGCTCTGGCCCACGGTTTTTCGGGACAGGTTTTCCAGGCCACTCAAGAAGCGCGGCGGAGGGACTCCACTTCTGCCCGAGGAGTTTTCACCGGGCCGCGGTCGCAAGGGCTCCTCTGTGCCTCCGTCGAACATCCTCCCCCCGTGGGAGTACAGCGAGGAGGAGGAGAGATGCAGGCGGAGGTAGGCGTCTTCGGGGGCTCGGGTTTCTACCGGCTCTTGGAGGAGGCCGAGGAGCACAAGGTGGAAACCCCCTACGGCCCCCCGAGCGACGTGGTGACCGTCGGGCGCGTGGGGACCAAGCGGGTGGCCTTCCTGCCCCGGCACGGCCGGACCCACTCTGTCCCGCCGCACCGCATCAACTACCGGGCCAACGTGTGGGCCATGAAGCAGCTGGGCGTGCGGTGGCTGTTCGGGCCCTGCGCGGTGGGCAGCCTGCAGGCCCACGTGAAGCCCGGGGACTTCGTCCTGTGTGACCAGTTTGTGGACCGCACCTCCGGGAGAGCCGACACCTTCTACGACGGCCCCGTGACCACCCACGTGAGTGCCGCGGACCCCTACTGCCCCACCCTGCGGCAGCTGGTGGCCCAGGTGGCGCGGGAGCAGGGGCTTCCCTTGCACGAACGGGGGACGGTGGTGGTGATCCAGGGTCCCCGGTTTTCCACCCGTGCGGAGAGCCGGTGGTTCCGTTCCCAGGGCTGGGAGGTCATCAACATGACCCAGTATCCGGAGGCGCACCTGGCCCGGGAACTCGGACTGTGCTACGTGAACATCTCCCTGGTCACGGACTACGACGTGGGAGTGGAGGGTGACCCCGCGGCTCAGCCCGTGACCGCGGAGGAGGTGATGCGGCAGTTCGCGGCCAACAACGCCAGGCTCCGGGACCTGATCCTGGAAAGCATCGCCCGCCTGCCGGAGGTCAACACCTGTTTTCTGTGTCCCCACGCCCTGGACCACGCCCGAGTGGGGTGACCACACACAGCGAGGTGGAAGATGAACCAGAAGGGAACCAAGGAACCGGACCCCCGCGGCCGCCTGTTGGGGCTCACGGTGTTCGTCCTCGGTGTGGTGCTGCTGTTGTTCGTGTTCTACGCGGCGTACGCGGAGCTCACGGGCAGCGCCATGGGGCAGCTGTCCCGGCCGGCCTCCGGGGGGCCGGACATGGGGCTGGTCTTGAGCCTGGTGCTCAAAGCCATCTTCCTGTTCGTCCTCGGCTACCTGGCCTCCGCCGTGGCGAGCCGGGGGATCGGCCTGTACCAGGCCGCACGGGGCGAGCAGGCGGAGTAGCCGTGGAAATCTGGGTAGACCTCCGCAGCGACACCGTCACGCAGCCCACGGACCGGATGCGGGAGGCCATGGCCCAGGCGCGGGTGGGGGACGACGTGTTCCGGGAAGACCCCACGGTGGCGGAGCTGGAGTTGGCGGTGGCCCGCACCGTGGGGCAGGCTGCAGGCCTGTTCTGCGCCAGCGGGACCATGGCCAACCTGGTGGCGGTGCTCACCCACTGCCGCCGCGGGGACGCGGTCCTGGTGGACGCGGAAGCTCACGTCCTGCACTACGAGGCCGGAGGGATAAGCAGCCTGGCAGGGGTGGTGCCACATCTCCTCAGCACCGCGGACGGCCACCCGACCCCGGAGGAGCTGGAGGCCAGCTTGCTCCCGGAGGACGTACACCGTCCACGGCCGCGCTTGGTGTGGCTGGAGAACACCCACAACCGCGCGGGCGGGGTGGCGTACGCCCCCGACCGGGTGGCGGCCACGGTGCGGTGGGCCCACGCCCGCGGACTCCGGGTGCACCTGGACGGTGCCCGGCTGTTCAACGCCGCGGTGGCCCTGGGGGTTCCCGCCAGGCAGTTGGCCTCCGCCGCGGACAGCGTCATGGTGTCCCTGTCGAAGGGGCTGAGCGCGCCCGTGGGTTCCGTCCTGTGCGGGTCGGAGGAGTTCGTGGAGGAAGCCCGACGTTGGCGCAAGGCCACGGGCGGCGGCATGCGCCAGGCGGGGGTGCTGGCCGCCGCGGGGCTGGTGGCCTTGCGAGAGATGGTAGACCGGCTGGCGGAGGACCACCGGCGCGCTCGGTGGCTCGCGGAGGGCCTGGCGCGGATCCCCGGGGTGGAGGTGGACCTGCGGCGGGTGCACACCAACATCGTCCTGGCCCGGGTGCAGGACGCGCCCGCGGTGGTGGAGCGCCTGAGGGCCCACGGGGTCCTGGCCTTGGCTTTCGACCGACACACCATCCGGTTTGTCACCCACCGACACGTGGGGGACGCGGAGGTAGACCGCGCGGTGCGGGCGGTCCGGGCGGCGGTAGCGGGTTGAAAAAAATCCCGAAAAAGTCCTCCAGCGGAGGGGACCGGGGTCCAAAATCGCGCAGCGATTTTGGGGGCGGTCTAGCAGGAGTTCTGCTCCGGCGCGCGTAGATATACCTCAAACTACAGGAAAGGAGGTACCGAGCCATGGCGGCGAAGAAGGCGGCCAAGAAGGCCACCGCCAAGAAGACCTCCGCCAAGAAGACGGCGAAGAAGGCCGCCCGCAGCAAGAAGCGGTAACGCGGGCGGTGCTGGGGTCTTGGGGGTGCCGGAATTTCCGGCACCCCCGGCGTTTTCAGAAGCGGTACTGGATCCCCAGCCCGTAGGAGGGCGACTGCAGCACGTCTCGGGCGTGCAGGCCCACCGCCCAGTGGGGCATCCACCCGTAGCGGGCCGCCACGTCCAGGGTCAGGCGGTTGAGGTTGTACAGCTCCACGGACAGCCGCCACCGCTCCCCCACCTGATAGTCCCATCCCACCCCCACCTGCGACTGCACGATCCCCACCCGCCAGCTCAGCTGGTCCGACAGCCGGAAGCCCACCTGCAGGTTCACCCAGTTCGCCTGTCCCACGTCGTGCAGCCCCAGCCGATAGAAACGAGGTTCGTTGAGGGCCACCCACAGGTCCAGGTCGTGGCGGAACCGGGTGCGGATGTCGTACCCGAGCTCGTAGGTGAGCTGCAGGTTGGGCAAGAGGGGGATGCCCTCCGGACCCCGCAGGATGCCGCCGAGGCGCTCCAGCCCTGCGCCCGCCCGCTCCGCCACGTCCCCCACCCGCCGGGCCGCGGTGCTCACCTCGCGGGCTGTCTCCTCCGCCTGCCGTACCGCGCGTCGCGCGTCCTGCACCAAGCCCCGCACCTCCCGCATCTGGTCCTCGCGCAGCAGACCTTCCTGCAGGGTGCGGGCCATGTCGTCCAGGCGCCCTGCCAGGCGCTCCACCGACTCTGCGGTCCGGCGGATGCGGCCGCTGAGCTCTCCCTTCCCGCTGGTGTCCTCCACGAACTGCCGCACCTCCCGGGCGGCCTCGCGGAGGTGGTCCGCCAGCTCCCGGAGCCCGCGGGCGGTCTCCCGCACGTCCCTTCCCGCTTGCGCCGCCGTGGCTTCCACCTGGGCTGCGGCGTTCTCCACGTGTCCCGCGGCGCGCACCAGGGCACCCACCAGGCGCGGGTCCGTCACCACCCCGCGGACCGCGGTGACGGTGGCGTCCAGGTTTTCCACGAGCCCTTGGGCGGCCTGCACCGCGCGGCGTACGTCCGCCACCGCCTGCCGCAGGTCGGAGGCCAGCTCGTCCACCCGTTGGAACACCACGTCCACGGAGTAGGGGGGCTGGCCCTCCACCACCTCGCCGGGGGCCAGGGAGTCCGGCCCGGGGCCGGCAGTCACGGCCAGGAACCGGTTCCCCAGCAGGGTACTGGTGGCGACCCGGAAGCTGGAGCCCCGGGGCAGGCGTACCTCGGGCCGGATCCGCAGCCGGACCTCCGCGCGGTGGTCCAGCGTCAGCCGCAGGGCCTCCACGGTCCCGATGTGGACCCCTGCCAGGTGCACGGGACTGCCGGGGCTGAGGCCCTCCGCGTCAGGGAACACCACCAGGAGCGCGTAGCCCGGCGGCCGCAGGACCCCGCGGCCCAGGAAGGCTGCCAGGGCCGCGAACAGCACCACGGCCACCACCACCACCAGACCTACCCGCGCCTCAGGCTTCACCGTCCAGCCTCCGGGGGAAGTCCTCCCAGCCCTGAGCTGTGCAAGAAGGCCTGCACCAGGGGGTGCGGGGAAGCCCGCACCGTCTCCTTGGGCCCCGTCACCACAAACTGCCCCGCGTCCATGACCGCGATCCGATCCGCCACCGCGAAGGCGGTCAGCAGGTCGTGGGTGACCAGCACGGTGGTGGTACGGGTCTGGGTCCGCAGGGTGGTCATGAGCCGGTCCACCGCCCGCGCGGTGACGGGGTCCAGGCCCGCGGTGGGCTCGTCATACAGGACGATTTTGGGGTCCAAGGCCAAGGCCCGGGCGATCCCCACCCGCTTGCGCATCCCGCCGCTGAGCTCCGCAGGCATCTTGCCCTCGGTGCCGCCCATGCCCACCAGGTTCAGCTTCTCCACCACGATCTCCTTGATGCGGGACTCCGGCAGCCGGCGGTGGCGTCGCAGGGGGAAGGCCACGTTCTCCCCCACGGTCAGGGAGTCGAAGAGGGCTGCCCCCTGGAACACCACCCCCACCTGGGCCCGGACCTCGCGGAGCCGGTGCGGGGGCAGCCGGTGCACCGCCTCCCCGTCCAGCCGGACCTCCCCTCGGTCCGGCGTGAGCAGCCCCACCACGTGGCGGAGAAACACCGTCTTCCCGCACCCGCTGGGCCCCAGGATGGCCACTGCCTCCCCGGCTTCCACCCGGAGGTCGAGGCCCCGCAGCACGGGCTGGCCCGCCAGGCTCTTGTGCAGGTCCTCGACCTCCACCCGTCCGGACAGCTCCACGGCCACGGCTAGAAGAGCAGGACGTCCAGGAAGTAGTTGGCGGCCAGGATCCCCGCGATAGCCGCCACCACCGCGCCCGTGGTGGCCTGCCCCACCCCCAGGGCTCCTCCCGAGGCCCGCAGCCCCTTGTGGCACGCCACGAGCGCGATGAGCAACCCGAAGGCGGCGGCCTTAAGTAGCCCTCCCACCACGTCGTGCAGATCCAGAAACCTCCGCACGGACTCCACGTACACCGAACCCGGTACGCCCACGGCCACGCTCACCACGTAGCCTCCCACGGATCCCACCGCGTTGGTCAGCATGACCAGCACGGGCAGCATCACGAGCAAGGCCAGGGCCCTCGGCACCACCAGGTACTCCAGGGGGTCCGTCCCCATCACCGTGAGGGCGTCCACCTGCTCCGTGACCACCATGGTCCCCAGCTCCGCGGCGAACCCCGCGCCCACCCGCCCCGCCACGGTGACCGCGGCGAACACAGGGGCCGCCTCCCGGGCCATGGACACCGCGATGAGGCCGCCCACGAAAGCCTCCCCCCCGAGCCGCAGGAGCTGGTTGGCGGTTTGGTAGGCCAGCACCATGCCGGAAAATAGACCCGTGAGCAGTACCAGGGGCACGGAGTCCACCCCTGCCCGGGCCATCTGCAGCACCACCTGGGAGCCCTCCCACCGCAGGCGCACCAGGCTAGTGGCTACCCGGCCCACGAACCGGGCCGCCTGGCCCACCTCCTCCAGGCGCCGGAGGGTCCCGGCTCCCAGCTTCTCCAGGGTTGCGTTGACGGCCATCCCCCACCGTGTTATGGTGACAGCGCCGAAGCAGAAGCGCCACGCTTCTCACCCGGCGGCCTCGGCCAGCCGGGTCCTGCTGGTGAGGGTCCGCGGGCGTGGAAGCTTTCTGCGCCCGCTTTCATTTTCCTGGTTCGGAGCGTGGCGAGGGAGGGGATAGCATAGAGCGCGAGCCGAGGGTGAACGAGCGCATCCGCATCCGCGAGGTGCGCCTCATCGGACCGAACGGGGAGCAGCTGGGGATCGTGCCCGTGCAGGAGGCCCTGCGCAGGGCCCGGGAGCTGGGGCTGGACCTGGTGGAGGTGGCCCCCATGGCCACCCCGCCCGTGGCGAAGATCATGGACTACGGGCGGTACAAGTACGAGCAGAGCAAGCGGGACCGGGAGGCGCACCGCAAGCAACGGACCGCCGAGGTGAAGCGGATGCGCATGACGCCCAAGATCGGGGACCACGACTTCCAGACCAAGGCCAAGCTCATCTACGGGTTCCTGCAAGAGGGCCACAAGGTGAAGGTGGAGATGTGGTTCCGGGGCCGGGAGATGGTCCACCCGGAGCTGGGCCGGCAGATTCTGGACCGGCTGGCGGAGTACGTGTCGGAGATCGCACAGGTGGAACGCCCTCCGAGCATGGAGGGCCGAAACATGGTGATGGTGCTGAGTCCGGCCCGGCGGTAGGAGCCGGTCTGGCCGCCGCCGGGACACGGACCGGGGTCCCCAAAGAAATCGCGCAGCGGTTTTCGGGGTGGTCTGAAAGCGGAGGAGGCAGGATGCCGAAGGTCAAAACGCACCAGGGCACGCGCAAACGCATCCGCACCACGGGTGGCGGCAAGCTCCTGCGGGGCCGTCAGGGTGGGGGCCACCTGAAGCAGAAGAAGAGCCCCCGCCGGCGTCGGGACCTGGCTCGGGAGGTCCCCGTGAGCCCGCAGGACGCGGGGAGGATCCGTCGCCTGCTGCCGTACGAGTGAGGCGCTGTGGCTGTGAGGAAGGGCCCGGAGGTCGCGGACGCAGGGCGTCCGGGAAGCTCCGGGGGAAGGAGGGTTTGGCATGGCCAGGGTGAAGCGCGGGAAGACTGTCCGCGCCCGCCACAAGAAGATCCTCAAACTTGCCAAGGGCTTTTGGGGCAAGAAGAGCCGGTGGTTCAAGCTGGCCAACCAGTATGTGATCCGGGCCCTAGCGGCCGCGTACCGCCACCGCCGGCAGCGCAAGCGGGACTTCCGCCGGCTGTGGATCGCCCGCATCAACGCCGCGGCGCGCCAGCACGGCCTTTCCTACAGCCGGCTCATCCACGCCCTCCGGACCCACGGGGTGGCCATCAACCGCAAGGTGCTGGCGGATCTGGCGGTGCGGGACCGGGAAGCCTTCGCGGAGATCGTCCGGCGGGTGACGGGCCAGCCATAGCCGGCCCAGCCGGTGCGGGTTGATCACGAGCCCCCGCAACCCACACGTCCGGGCCCTGCGGGCCCTTTTGGACCGCCGGGAGCGGCAGCGGGCGGGCAGGGCCGTGGTAACGGGGCTCCGGCTGGTGGAAACGGCCCTGAAGCTGGGCCACGTGGAAGAGATCCTGGTGCTCCCCCGAGCGGGGCCGGAGGCGGAAGCCGTGGCCCAGCGTGGGAGAGAGCTAGGGGTTCCGGTACGGCAGGTCTCCCAGGCGGTTCTGGAGGCCCTCTCCGACGTGAAGACCCCCCAGCCCGTGGCCGCGGTGGTGCGGCTTCCGGAGGTGGTGCCCCTGTCCCGCCTCCGGTGGCGGTGGCTGGCGGTGGCGGACGGCCTTCAGGACCCCGGGAACCTGGGGGCCCTCCTCCGTACCGCCCACGCCGCAGGGTTCGACGCGGTGGGAGTGCTGCCCGGCACCACAGACCCCTTCCACCCCCGGGCCATCCGGGGCAGCGCGGGTTCGTGCTTCACCCTCCCCGTGGCGATTACCACGCCGGAAGAGGTCTGCAGCGCCGCGCGGGTGTGGGTGGCGGACCCCAGAGGCGAGGTGGACTACCGGCAGGCGTCCTACGACCCGCCGGTGGCCTTGGTGTTCGGCAGCGAGGCCGCAGGGGTTCGGCGCCCCTGGCCTGGAGCCCGTACCGTGCGGATCCCCCTGGCACCGGGGGTGGACTCCCTCAACGTCACCGCGGCGGCTGCGGTCCTCCTGTACGAGGCCCGGCGCGCGTGGACCCCGTGAAGGCCCGCTCCGAGCACCCGAAAAGCCCTGGGACAGATGGGCCGGGGTCCCCCAAAATCGCGCAGCGATTTTGGGGGTGGTGTCCACGCCACGCCGTTTCCCGATGGCCTTGGGGACCCGGTCTTGGTATACTGCGGGCAAGCACCGGGACGGCGCAGGGAACGCGATGTTCTGGACGTCGGAGTTCTTCTGGAAGGTGTTCCAGAGGACCGGGGCGGCGTGGGCGTACGTGGTGTACCGGAGGCTGCGCCGGGCGTACGCGTACGCGAGGTTCCTCTGGAACTGAGGCGAGGACGGAGAGCGCGGCGGCTCCTCGTCTTCAGCGAGGGGAGGGTGGTGAAAACCCCGGCGGGGGCCGCAGGTGTTCGCTCCGGAGCCGCGGGAGGAGCGTGGCTCTGCTGAGCCGCGGGTAATGCCCGCCGGGTCCGCCCGGGACAGCGGATAGAGGGCCGGGAGAGGGGCTCCTGGAAACAAGGTGGTACCGCGGAGGCGCGCCTCCGCCCTTGTGGCGGAGGCGCGCCCGCGTGTGGAGGGAGTCCATGCGGGACCAACTCGAACGCCTGCGGCAGCAGGCCTTGCGCGAGCTGGAGACGGCCTCCGACACGGAGCAGGTGGAGGCGGTGCGGCGCAAGTACCTGGGCCGGAAGGGCCAGCTCACCTCCCTCCTCCGCTGCCTCCCCCAGCTCCCTCCGGGGGAGCGGGCGGCCGCGGGCGCAGCCTTGAACGAGCTGAAGGTGTGGCTGGAGGGGCAGCTGGCGGTGTGTCTGGACCAGCTGCGGGCCCGGGAGCGGGAGGGGCGGCTGCGGGCGGAGGCCGTGGACGTGACCCTGCCGGGCCGCCGGCCGTCCGTGGGCCGGGAGCACGTGCTGGGCCGCATGATGGAGGAGATCCGGGAGATCTTCCGGTCCATGGGGTTTGAGGTGGTGGAGGGTCCGGAGCTGGAGACGGAGGAGTTCAACTTCCGTCGCCTGAACATCCCCGAACACCACCCGGCCCGGGACGCCCAGGACTCCTTTTACCTGGACGAGGAGCACCTGTTGCGGACCCAGTGCACCGCGGTGGACGTGCGGGTGATGCCCCGCCGCCAGCCCCCCCTGAGGGTGGTCACCGTGGGCCGGTGCTACCGCCGGGACGTGGTGGACAGCACCCACATGCCCGTGTTCCACCAGGTGGACGGGTTTATGGTGGGCGAGGGGATCCGGTTCTCCGACCTGAAGGGGGTCCTGGCGGAGTTCGCCCGGCAGCTGTGGGGGCCGGAAACCCGGGTCCGCTTCCAGCCCTCGTACTTTCCGTTCACCGAGCCCAGCGCGGAGATCGCGGTGTCCTTCCGGGGCCGGTGGTTGGAGATCGGGGGCTGCGGGATGTTCCACCCTCGGGTGCTGGAGATGGCGGGCATCGACCCGGAGAAGTACACCGCCTTCGCCTTCGGGTGCGGGGTGGACCGGCCCGCCATGGTGCGGTACGGGATCGACGACATCCGGCTGTTCTGGGAGAACGACGTCCGGTTCTTGGGACAGTTCTGAGGCGTGCCATGCGGGTGCTGTGGAGCTGGTTGATGGAACTGGTGGAGGTGGACACCCCGCAGGACCCTGCGGCGTGGGAGGAACGGTTCCCCATGCTGGGCCTAGGGGTGGAGGCGGTGGAGCGGGTCGGGGACGACTGGGTCTTCGACCTGGAGACCACCACCAACCGCCCGGACTGGTTGGGGATGCTAGGTATCGCCCGGGAGGTGGCCGCGGTCTGCCGGGGCAGGGTGCGGCCGCCCGTGGTGACCCTGGAGGAGTCTGACCCCCTCGCGGCCCGGGTGGCGTGGGCCGAGGTGGCGGAGCCCGGGCTGTGCCACCGGTACGTGGGGCGGGTGGTGGTGGACGTCCGGGTGGGGCCCTCCCCCCGGTGGATGGTGCAACGCCTGGAGCGGTGCGGCATCCGCAGCATCAACAACGTGGTGGACGTCACCAACTACGTGATGCTGGAAACCGGCCAGCCCCTGCACGCCTTCGACCTGGACCGCCTCGTGGGAGGTGGGGTGGTGGTGCGGGCTGCCCGGGAGGGTGAGGTGTTGGTGACCTTGGACGGCCAGGAGCGCAGGCTGCACCCCGGGGCCCTGGTCATCGCGGACCGGGAGCGGGTGGTGGCCCTGGGAGGGGTCATGGGCGGTCTGGACACGGAGATCCGGCCCGAAACCCGCCGGGTGCTCTTGGAGTCCGCGTGGTTTCACCCCGTGGCGGTGCGCCGTACCGCCCGGGCCCTGGGGATGCGCACGGAGGGCAGCACGCGCCACGAGCGGGGAGGAGACCCGGAGCGGGCGCGCTATGCGGCAGCCCGGGCCGCGCAGCTGGTCCAGGAGCTGGCGGGAGGCCGAGTGTTGCGGGGAGAGCTGGACGTCTACCCCGACCCGCAGCCCCCCCGTCGGGTGTCCCTGCGGCCGAGCCGCCTGAACAGGGTTCTGGGGGTGGAGGTACCTGAGGACGAGGCCGTGGACATCCTGGAACGGCTGGAGTTCCGGGTGGAGCGCGGACCGGACCGGTGGACGGTCACGGTGCCCAGCCACCGCCGGGACGTGGAACGGGAGGAAGACCTCATCGAGGAGGTGGCGCGCATCTCCGGTTACGACCGCATCCCGGAGACCCTCCCCGTGGAGACGGTGGGGGTGGGCGCCATGGAGCCCGAGCTGGAGGCGGAGCGGCGCGTCCGCGACGCCCTCTTGCGGGCCGGGTTGTGGGAGGTCCTGACCCTGTCCCTCCTCCACCCCTCGGAGGTGGAGCGCGTGGGTATCCCTCTGGACCACCCCTTGGGGCAGGCAATCCCCTTGCGCAACCCCCTGACGCAAGAACACACCCACCTGCGGACCACCCTGTTGCCCTCCCTGGTGGGGGTGCTGCGGACAAACCGGGTGCGGGGGAACTCGGATGTCCACGTCTTCGAGATCGGCCGGGTCTTCCGGGGCTCCTCCGCGGGCCGGGAGGAGCGCAAGGCGGTAGGGATCGCGCGGATGGGCCGTGCCCTGGAGGGGAGCTGGAACCTCCCCGAGGAGGCCGTCCAGGTGGACTTCCACCACCTGAAGGGCACGGTGGAGGCGGTGCTGGGGGCGCTGCACGTGGAGGCGTGGGAGGTGCGTCCGGACTCGCTGCCGTGGCTGCACCCGTATCGGTCCGCCTCCCTTTGGCTGGGAGGCCGGTCCGTGGGCTGGCTCGGCGAGCTGCACCCGGAGGTGTGCGAACGCTACGACCTGCGGGGCCGGGCGTACGTGGCGGAGCTGGACCTGGAACCCCTTCTGCAGGCCGCCCGGACCACGCCCCAGTACCGCCCGCTCCCGTACACGCCCGCGGTGGAGCGAGACGTGGCGGTGGTGGTGGACGAGTCCGTCCTGGCGGGCGAAGTGGTGCGGGTGGTGCGGCAGGCGGCAGGGGATCTGTTGGAGGCCTGTGAGCCCTTCGATGTGTACACCGGCCCGCCCGTTCCCCCAGGGCGGAAGAGCGTGGCGGTGCGGATGCGGTTCCGGGACCCCACCCGGACCCTGCAGTCGGAGGAGGTGGAGGCCCTCGTGGCGCGGGCCCGGCGTGCCCTCCAGGAGGCCCTGGGCGCGGGCTTCCGCTAG
>Ga0272447_1000062_pt1 | contig 75009 bp, 74 predicted proteins | sample YNPCB0133_FD_194589 | JGI IMG/M metagenome (GOLD analysis project Ga0272447, IMG submission 194589) | Hot spring microbial mat communities from Yellowstone National Park, WY, United States - YNP-CB-013-3 | ecosystem: Environmental > Aquatic > Thermal springs > Hot (42-90C) > Sediment | place...
CCCGGACTGGGTCCGACAGGCTATCCTGACGACTTGTAGGGGGCAGAGGCCCCCTTGTTCTCCTCTCCATTTGTCTCCTAGAAATCCAGCTCCTGGTGGGGAGAGCAGTCGGAAGCTGGGAAAACTGCGCCACCTTGACCGAAACGAACGCTTCCGCTATGATCCAGGGGTGCGTCTTCGAAAGCGGTTCCTTCGGGATCTCTCGCCCTTGCGGCCGGTGCGGGTTGCGGGGGCCTGGGAGAGGCTGGCGAAGCGGTAGGGGCGACCGGCGAGTTGCCCCTACTGGTCTATGGGCGGAGTCCCTAGAGACCCTGAGCACTACCCAATGGGACGACCAGGGGAGATCGAATATCCCGGCGAAGAGGAGCGTATGGAAAGCCGGTGGCTGGAGAAACTGGAGGCCATAGAGCGGCGATGTGAGGAGCTGACGGCCCTGCTGGCGGATCCGGCAGTGGCGGCCGACCTCACCCGGCTCCGTGCCCTCAGCCAAGAGCGGGAGGATCTAGAACCCATTGTGGAGACCTTCCGTCGCTACCGTACGGTGAGCCGTCAGCGGGAGGAAGCCCGGCAGCTTCTGGAGACCGCCGAGGAGGAGCTGGCCGCCCTGGCGCGAGAGGAGCTGGAGCAGCTCACCGAGGAGCAGGAACGCCTGGAGCGGGAGCTGCTGCGGCAGCTGCTCCCTCGCGATCCGAACGACGAGAAGAACGTGATCGTGGAGATCCGGGCCGGGGCAGGCGGGGAGGAGGCGGCTCTGTTCGCAGCCGATCTCTTCCGGATGTATACCCGCTACGCCGAGCGGAAGGGCTGGGAGGCGGCACTGCTCAGCGCCAACGAGACCGGCCTGGGCGGCCTCAAGGAAGTGATCTTCATGATCCGTGGCCGCGGCGCCTACTCCCGCTTGAAATACGAGAGCGGCGTCCACCGGGTCCAGCGGATCCCCATCACAGAGGCCTCCGGCCGCATCCACACCAGCACTGCTACCGTCGCGGTGCTGCCCGAAATGGATGAGGTGGAGGTCCAGATTGATCCCAAGGACCTCATCCTCGAGACCTTTCGGGCGGGGACGGCAGGGGGGCAGCACATGCAGAAGAACGAGACCGCAGTGCGGATCACCCACGTCCCCACCGGCATCGTGGTCTCCTGCCAGGACGAGCGCTCTCAGTTCCAGAACAAGCAGCGGGCCCTGGCCATCCTGCGAGCGCGGCTGTATGAGCTGGAGCGTCGCAAGCGGGAGGCGGAGGTCCGCGAGGCCCGACGCAGCCAGGTGGGGACCGCCGAGCGGGCGGAGAAGATCCGCACGTATAATTTCCCCCAGAACCGGGTCACCGATCATCGCATCCATCTCACCCTGTATCGCCTGCAAGAGGTTCTGGACGGGGATCTGGATCCGCTGATCGAGGCGCTGATCCTGGACGATCAGGCCCGTCGCCTGGCTGAGCTGCAAACGGCCGGATGAGGAGCTCCCCGGAAGGAGGGCGTCCGGGCATGGAAGAGACCGGGCAGGTGTTCCAGCGTTCCTCCCGCTGGCTGACGGCCACGCGGGTGCACCGGCACTCGTGGGTGCGCCGTTTCCTGACCTTCCTGCTGCACCTCGCCTATCGCCTGGTGTTGCGCCTGGAGGTGGTCGGGCTGGAGAACATCTCCGATCGCGGGCCGGTCATCCTGGCCATCAATCACATCAGTTTCCTGGATCCCGTGCTGGTGGTCAGCGTGCTCCGCCGCAAGGTCCTCCCCATGGCCAAGGCCGAGGTCTTCCGTGATGTGGTGCTGGGCCCCCTGGTCAGCGCCTTTGATGCCTTCCCAGTCCGGCGCGGGGAGATCGATCGCCGGGCCGTTCAGACGGCCCTGGAGGTGCTCCGGATGGGTGGGGTGTTGCTCATCGCCCCCGAGGGCACCCGGAGCCCCACCGGGGCTCTGATCCGGGGGAAGGAGGGGGCGGTCTACCTGGCCTGGCGCACCGGCGCCCTCATCGTGCCCGTGGGGGTGGATGGGACCGATCGCTTCAAGTTCAACATCCGCCGGCTCCGGCCCACATCCGTGCGGGTGGTCTTCGGCCCTCCCTTCCGGGTGGAGATCCCGGAGGAGCGCAGCCGGGAGGCCCTGCGGGAGGCCACGGATGAGCTGATGGTCCAGATCGCCGCGTTGTTGCCCCCGGAACGGCGCGGGGTTTACGCGAACTTCCCCGCTGCGACCCCGCGCTACCTTCGGCCTCTAACGGCTCCGGAGAACTTCATGGCCCTGTGGACGCAGGAGCTGGCTCCATCCGAATTGGTTGAGCGAGCCGAAACCCCTTGACCTCGAGGCGGGATCGATCGACGAAGGCGCGCGCCTTCGATCTCAATGCCGACCACCCGATCATACGCATCGAAATCCAGCACGATCCCGGGGGCCACTTCTTCCGATTGTTTTCCTCCGTAATCATCGATCTTTTTTAGGAGGGGCTTTCGCCCCGAACCTCCGTCCTCGATGACGCAAGGGTCGCAATGAAAGCCGCTCCGATAACTCCCAACCTCCGGTTCTCGATGACGCAAGGGTCGCGGCTAAAGCCGCTCCTACAAAGGGCTCTGGCTCTAACGCCATGCCATGGCGGCGATGTCTCCCTGCGCGGTGAGGCGGTCGATCCGGCCGGAGAGGAGGTTGATCCGGTAGAGGTCCCCCTGATAGCGGACCAGGAGGCTCTGGCCGTCGGGGGCCCAGAGCATATCCGGTGGGCCGCCGAACCCGATCTCCCCCTCCGGCGGGAACAGCCGCCGCCGGTTGCTCCCGTCGTGATCCATCCTGTAGAGATCGTAGCGGGAGGCGTCTCCCATCTCGGGCTGCCGTGCCTGCCCGAAGAAGATCCCCCGCGGGGTCCACAGGATGGCCGCCCACATCCCGATGTCCTCCAGAAGCGGGCGCGCCCAGCCACCCTCGACGGCCACGATCCACAGATCGAAGCGCGTCGATTGTTCCGGCGGCTCCTCTCCTCGAGGCGGGCCGTGGACCAGGGCGGCCAGATAGCGCCCGTCGGGCGACCAGGCCAGAGCGGGCGTCCAGGCCCAGGCGCCTCCCGTCTCGTAAACCGGGAAGGTGATCCGGAGGGTGGCCCGGAGGCTTTCCACGTCCAGGATGCCGATCCCGTCGGTTCGCCCGAAGGCCAGGCGCCGGCCGTCGGGGGACCAGGCCCAGCGCATCCCCCACCAGCCGTAGGGGCCTCCTGCCGTGTGGGTGAGAACCCGACGCGCTGTGATGCGCCCGCCGTCCCAGCGGCCGATCCACAGGTCGTTGTTCGCCCGCCATCCCGGCGGCCCGGGGCTGGGCTCCCCGGTGGTGAAGGCCAGGCGGTCTCCCCGGGGGGACCAGTCCAGCCAGAGGATGTTCTCCGGGCCGGCAGGCTGGGAACGGGGCGGGTCCGCCCGGAGATCCAGTCCCCACAGGGTGTTCAGCAGGCGGGAGGAGGCTGTGAGGGGCGCCCGGGAGAACAGCAGGATGGATGCGTCCGGAGAGAGGGCGAAGACCCGACCGTCCAGGTCGCCGAAGCGGGTGAGCGGAAGGATCCGGGAGGTCTCCCCGGCCATCCGCCATGCGTCCCGGCGGGCCAGGAAGACCAGGGTGCCGGAGATGGGGAGGGAGGCCACCTCGCCGCCCAGGCCCACGGCGAGGATCTCGGGCACCGGCTCCCGGAGGCGCTCCCGATGCACCTCCTGGCGCTCCACCAGCCGGCCGTCCGCCCATGTGAGGCGGACGGTGACCCGTTCCATCCCGGGCTCCCCACGGCGGATCAGGCGGGTCTCTCCGGGGGCCAGCCGGGCGTCCTTCAGGATCTGCTGGGGGAAGGGCAGGGGGATCTCCTCGACCTCCAGCGTCTGGGTGATGCGGGTGACGGTGATCACCATCCCGGGCTGGATGGGGACGTTTTCCGGTGGCGTGACGCGGTCCAGGTCCCGCAGCGGGATGCCGGCCTGGGCCAGGGCCTCCCGGACCGTGGGGCCGCGGACGTAGACGGTGCGGCGCTGGCCGTCGGCGACCACGGTCACCGGAGCGGGCCGGGCGGTGCAGGCGGCCAGCGCCATCGCTCCCAGTCCGATGATCCAGCGTCCCCATCCGTTCGGCATCGCGATGTGCGACTCCGAGAGGTGGGGAGGCCTGAGAATCTCCCCCCGCCTGCGTATTTTACCGGAGGGAGCGACCGCCTGCCGGGCGGCATGCCTTCCGGTGCCGAGGGATGGTGTGGAAAGGCCTTTCGCCCGTCGCCTTCGCTTTCGAGGATAGCGGTCGGGTCGAAATGAATTTCGACTTACGATTCTCCATTCTGTGGACGGCCTCGCTCCCTTACCATCATCCGTTGCGGCGGAAGCGATCCCGACGAGCGTTGATCTTTGCAGGAGGGGCTTCAGCCCTGAACCTGGATCTTCGGTAGCAGAATGTTCAAAGCTGAAGCCGCCCCTACAACGGCAATGGGGAGGAGCGTTCGTTCCCTGCTTCCGATGCCATTTACAACCGATCTACGGTCCGCCTCGCAGGATCAAGGGGAGGAAGACGGTGGCCGGGCAGATGGCGGTGACGTTGTTGTCCTCCCGCGCCTCCCAGACCCGCCCGGTGAGCGGGCTCTCCCCGTAGGGATCGACGTCGAGGTTCAGGAAGAAGCACCGACCGGGTTGGAAGGACGCGGTCCCGGTGATGGGGATCTCCTGACCGGGGGCCAGCGGGGGAAGCCAGACGCCGGAGGGTCCTTGCATCCACGCCGCGAAGCCTTCGCCGTCCCGCGGCCCGGCCGGAGGGTTGCCGGGCGCGCGCTGCTGCAGGGCGGCCAAGAAGCCGCCGACGCGGGGCGGGATGGGCGCGGCGCCCGCGTTCCGGACCCATGCGTTCACCTGGGCCATTCCCCCGACCAGCCGGAGCGTAGGGCTGAGGAGGATCAGATCCGGGAGCGTCTCCTCCGGATTGCCGCGCAGATCGCCCAGGCGGATGGTATAGGTCACCCACGCCCGGTCCTCTGGGGTGGCAGTGAAGCGGGCCAGCGGCCACAGGAGACCCTCCGGTGTGTAGAGCGGAAAAGGATCGAGCCCCTCCTGGCTGGTGGAGACGATCCGAGCATAGGTGATGGTATAAACCTCCGTCGGCACGTGCACGGCCATCCCCGTGGCGAACTCGAAGCCTGTCCCCCCGATGGTCCCCACGGTGATCTCATACTCCGGCGGGTTATGCTGCGCGTAGGCTGTGGTGACCCACGAAGCGAACAGGGTATGTGTGGGTTGGACGTTGATGAACAGCACGCCGGTGGGCTCCACCGTCCAGGTGATCTCGCCATCGAGAGGATCGGCCCAGGCCTCCACCCGGGTGATCCAATCTGGATAGGTAAGCCCCCCGAAGCCGATGCGCAGACGATCCACGGTGGCGTTCTCGATCCGGTTCTCCCGGGTGATGGGAAGGTTTGGATCCCCCGGGCTCGTGATGCCGATGGTGAGGGTCTGCCATCGGGTGTTTGGGAAAACCTCAGCCGCGCGCAGGGCCGGCGCGGGGCGCGGGGTGGGCCACGGGGGAGGCGGAGGGGGTGGCAGGGCCCGCGCGGTCCCATGCCAGACGAGACCTCCCAACAGGCCCAGGCCCGCCAGGAGGAGGCTGAGCAGACAGAGGATCCGTCTGGATCGCGAGCCTATTTTCTCCTGCCTGGTCATTGCTCCCTTACCATTGGCATGGAACAGAGAGGGCGGATTCAAGATCTACCCTCTCCGTTCCATGCGAGGATACGGGGGGAGATCGTCACCCATCCCACCCGCCTGGTGTGCGGGTCGGCGTGGGCGTGGGGGTCCGGGTGGGCGTGGGCGTCCACGCCGGCGTGGGCGTCGGGGTGCGCGTTGGTGTGCGCGTGGGGGTGCGGGTGGGCGTGATGGTTGGCGTCTGCGTCGGTGTGGGGGTCGGCGTGCGCGTAGGCGTCCAGGTCGGCGTCGGGGTGCGGGTGGGCGTGCGGGTCGGCGTGGGCGTGCACACGGACGGCGGGCACACCGTCGGTGTGGGCGTGCGGGTCGGCGTCGACGTCGGCGTGCGCGTGGGGGTGCGGGTGGGCGTGATGGTTGGCGTCCGCGTCGGCGTGCGGGTCGGCGTGGGCGTGCACACGGACGGCGGGCACACCGTCGGTGTGGGCGTGCGGGTGGGGGTGAGCGTCGGTGTGCGGGTGGGCGTGGGCGTCGGTGTGGGCGTCCGCGTAGACGTCGGCGTCGGCGTGCGCGTGGCCGTCGCCGTAGAGGTGGGTGTCGGCGTCCGGGTGGGCGTCAGCGTCGGGGCGGGTGTCGGCGTCGGGGTGGGAGGCGGCACCACCGTTGGGATCTGCGGCGGCAGCCCCAGCAGTCGAACCGTCCGGAAGCGCTCGTTGATGGCCTCGCGGCGGGCGATCAGCGGGATCTGGGAAACGATGGGCCGCAGGAGGGGGGTGATGATCATATGGTTGTGGCGCACCACCACCACCACTCGATCTCCGGGCCCCCCGGCGTCGTTGCTGGGCCTGCAGCGCAACGTGGCCGGGTCGAACTCGAAGCCTGCCCGGCTGCTGCAGATGGTCACGCCGTAGAAGCCCGGTGCTTCCGATCCGGGTCCGCCAGCCTGTTCCCCAAAGGAGGTGATCAGGAGACCGAAAACGATCTCACGGCCTCGCATCTGGCCAGCCCGTAGCCGGGCCTGCTCCCGGTCAGCCTCATCTACGCAGCCGCTGAGACACAAGGCCTCATCGTATTGCCCAGTCGAGAGATAGCGCGCAGCCGCCCGGGCGTTGTTCTCGATGGTCGCCCAGGCATAGAACACCCGGGCCAGCTCGATGACCACAAAAACGAGCGTAAGGAAGATCGGCAAGGCCATAGCGAACTCTAATGTCCCCTGAGCTAGCCGGCGCACGGTTTCCTCCTTCTTTTACGGCGCTTGAGGGGGATCTACCTAACGGTTCAGGCGAATGAAGATGCGGCGGGCGATCTCCCGGAAGATCTGTTGCAAGGTGCTGGCATCCGGAGCGTAGAAGTAGTTGCTGCACGGCTGCCCCCGAGGCTTCCAGACCGCTCCGGGGTCGAACCAGTTGCTCCCGCTCTGCAGGCAATCTGCCCGGTTATCCCCATCCGTGCTGTCGGCCAGATAGCGCATGAACTTCTCCCCGACATCGGGATCTCGACCTTCGCCTGGCCGGACGTTCAGGTTGTGCATCCCGCGGCCGTAGCCGATCGAAAAAACCACCACTTTGGCTTCTTGGAGTACATCTATCATATCCAACGCGGCATCCTCCGCATCATACCGGACGCTCGTGGAGGGGTGGCGCTCTTCGAAGTCTCCGTCCTGACAGAAAGGACGGTAGGCAGGATCCCCCCAATACCAGGTGGGCTCCCCCCACGCGGGGGGCGGGCTGTATTTCGGGCAGAGCCCAAAGTTCCTGGTTGCCTCGTCTGGCGAGCTGGTGGAGGGATCGGTGGTGTTGGCGGCGGCATCGCTCAGGATCACAATGGACCAGAGGGCGCCGGTCTCCGCCCGACGTCCTTGTTCGGCCAGAACACTGTAAGCCAGCCGGAGGGCTCCCTGGAGGTTACTACTGGGGCACGGGCGCGGATCGTTGCCGGCTCCTGGCTCAAAGACGGGCACCGGGATGCAGTTTCCCGAGGTGCAATCCATCCCTGCGCATTTTGCAGTTGATGCGTTTTGGGAAGGATCATAAACCCGGATGCTCTGGATGGCGTTCTGGACAGTGGCAAAGCTGGTCCCCCCGTTCAAATCCACCCACAGGCGGGCCTGGCGATCGAAGGAGACCACTGCGACTCGGTCGTAGGGGTAATACATCTGAGCGGCAAACATCATCGCTGCCTGCCGCACGGAGCGGAAGGGCTCGCAGGTGTCCGTTGCGTTGCAGAAGCGCGGCCGCTGGGGCCGAGGGCAAGCTGGATTGGGGTCGGGGCTGTTGGTGGGGATGCACACGATGGGGTTCGTGGAAGCAAGTACCATCGGGGTGTCGTAGGCCATGGACTCCGAGTTGTCAATGATCAGCACTAGGTCCACCGAGGCAGCCTCTCCCGTGGCAGTGCCGGAGAGCCGCGCGCTCTCCCAGCCCACCACGCGCAGGAAGGTCATCGGGATGGTCACCTCCGCTTCGACGCGCACCAGCTTGCGCCGGGGAGTAGTGCAGAGCTCCGCGGCGTGGGGACCCGGATCATCACAGGTATAGACCCGGATGGTGGCGACGTCGAAGCCCTGGGCGGCCAGGAAATCCCGAGCGGCTTGCCGAATGTCGGCCAGGGTGCGGCCAACACGGAACTGGTTGGAGCCAGCCAGGGCCGCTCCATCCAGAGCGTGCTGCAGGCGGTTCCGGGCGGCGTACAGCCGGGCGCCGTCCATGGCCAATCCGGTCAGGGCCAGCATCCCCACCAGCATCAAGGCGAAGAGGACTACAATCTGGCCGCGGCCACGCATCTTTGTCCCCCTTCCCGTACGCGGACTCTGAGAAACCAGGCGGACATGCGCTTCGCTCATTCCATCGGATCCGCCGCAGGCAACGGCATCCAGGCCGACGCATACATCGGGATGATTTCGGGGAATATCCAGGTGAACAGACCCAGACGCTGGCGGTGATGGTAGTAGGTCTCCACCACCAGGATCCCCTTGCTGGGGGGACGGCCGACCTGCGCGACAATGGCCACGTTGGTGACCCGGGAGCTCCGGTTATTGAAGCGCGACCAGCCGTTGGGAGCGTCTCGGGGTAGCCGCCAGGCCAGCGTGCCGTCCTGCCGGATGCCGAAGGCGGAGATCACTAGGTCGTCTCCCATGCCGGAGTTCAACGCATAGGGCTGGAAGGCCTCTCCAAATCGGTCAAAGATAGGTCTCAGAAACAGGTCGCTGCCGCATACAGCCCTGGGATCCCGTGGATCCTCCTGGCGATCCTCATAGAGGCAGGGATCCCCATCGGCGCCGAAGCGGGCCGCTTCCCGCGCGGCATCCTGCAGGGAGAGATATGCGGCAATAGCGAACCCGACCTCGGTGAGCCCCGCGATGAGGACCAGGAAGAAGGGAAGCAGGATCGCCAGCTCCACGAGGCTCTGGGCCCGCTGCCCTCCCCGTTCCCGTCGGCTCATAGGCCCTCCATCTGCTTGGAGCACTTTGAATGATCTGGCAGACTTCCGCCCCTTATGCAACGCTATTATATTAAAGGCTCTTAAATCGTCAATAGCCAAAAAGTCCGGGTGGGGGCTGGCACGTGCCGCAACCCCCCATCTCCCTAAGTGGTTTTCCTTCAAGGAGGTGAGAGATCTATAACTTTGTGGACCCGGATGGTGGGTGCGCAAAGGGGATCTTTCGGCCGGGGACATGGGCTGGTGGAGTTCGCCCCGATTCTCCCAGCGTCGTTGCTGTTCATTCCGGGGATTGCGGAGGTTGACAGCGTCCGCTACGTCTACGCAAAGGTCTCCAATGCAGCCTGGGAGGCGCCGCGGGTGGGGCGGCGGCCACCCCTCGAGCCAGCGACGCCGACCCGGGGAAGATCACTACCGCGGAGCGCAACAAGATCCCGAACCGAGCCTACGGGACCCTGGCGCCGAGGCCCCAGAGCCAGGTAACGATCGCAGTGGAACGCCCACACCCTGCCTCCGGCGGGAACAGCACCTCCCCGAGGTGTGTTCTTCGGATCCCGCGTGGGCCTAGCCGTCGACGGCGGTCCCGATCCTAAAGGACCAGGTGTGCGCGGAAGTGCAGTCCCGGGTGAGCGTGGCCAAACCCCTGATGCAGCCTTTCCTCCCCGGGACGCTGCGCTTCGCCAGGATGCGCTCGGTGGTCTCAATCAGTGGCATCGCCATGCCGAAACCGTAGAAGGACTACTGTGAGAACCGTGGTATGACAGCGCGGTAAGAGCTTGGCAGAGTTCGCCTTTGCGGTCGCGGTGTTGCAGATCCTACTCACTGGGGTCCTGGATCCGTGCCGGATGCATATGGCCTGGGTAGCCATCCAGGACACCGCTGGGGAGGGGGCACTGTGCGCGGCCACGAATCCTCGCTGCATCAGCGCGGCGAACGGTCCCGATTGCCGGACGCCGAACAACGCCCACGATCGCACCTTCACTGCCATCCGCTCCACACCCGGGACCCCCTGGATCCCTACCGGGCAACAATTGTGATCACCCCAAACGATCGGGGGAGATCTGCTTCGGTGCGCCGATCACGGTCTCCATGCGGTATTCGTTCACGATGATCACGCCGATGATGCAGCCGATGTTCGGCCATGCGGTGACGCTGCGGGCTTGCGCGGCGCAGCCTGCCCTCCGTGATGGCTCCGACGGGTTCCCGCAGGCTGGGGCGCCCGGAGGAGTTGGGGCAATGCGCCCGCGAGGCCGAGGACGGGCGCCGGTGTTGATCGCGCTGGCCTTTGTAGGTCTTCTGGCCCACGCCGCCTTGGCCCCGTATGGCTGCAACGCTTATGGCCAGCGCCAGCGGGCCCGGAACGGGGCCGACGCCCGGGCCCCGACCAGGGCGCGTTTCCTTTGGAAACATAAGCCCAGGCGCAGCAACCTCCGGGGCTATGGCTGCCCGGAGACGGCGTTGGTCGCGGGCGGCGAACGGGGCCGCGGAGGCTCATGGCCTGCCGGATACGGATGGCCAGCGGGAACGCGTATCACGCAAACGTTCAGGTCTTCCACACCGACGCCGATGGGAACATCCTCGGCCTGGTCGGCGGTGGCCTTGTCCCGGCAAGGATCGGGAGGAAGGAGATGAAGGGCGTCCTCCTGGTGATCTGGAATCTCTTCCTGGCCTTTGTCGCCTAGGCGAACCTGCTCCTGAGCGCATCGGCAATGGCGGTCTACTAGCCGCTGGTCTCCCGCAGCGGCTAAGCCATCTTCAGCGGGTGCGCCAGCAACTGCTCGCCCGACGTCGTCAAGGCCACCGGCGGCCAGGCCGGGTTCGTTAACGGCAACGTCCACTCTGACCACGACATCAAGATCAGCCAGCAGATGCATATCCACTCCGTCTGCGATTGTGCAACGGAAAGGAGAGGAAAAAGGGCCCGCCGTACCGCCCAGCAGGGTGGCTACATCCGAATGCCACAGTTTTGTCGATACGAAGACTTCCTCGCCAGCGGCTCTGAGTGGATTTGAGCCGGCCCTATTGCTATTGCTTCAGCAGCTTGATCACCCTGAAACCTAGCGACCTCTGCTCCTCGCTCGGGAACAGCGGCGGCAGCTCGTACAAACTCTGCGACGGGCTCTACGTGGTCAACAGCGACGTCACCATCCGGGGCGGGGGAACTGTTGCGCTCACGATGAACCCCGGGCTCCGCCTCCGCGAGGCTCTCGTGGACGGTCTCCGCCAGCAGGTGGGTGGGAGGGATGACCGCCCTCGCCCCCGGGAGCGTCCTGACGTTCACCTTCGCAGTCGCCGTGACTGCTGAAGGCGGCCAGATCCAGAACCAGGCCTTTCGGTAGACAGCTGAGTTCACTCCGCCCTCCGGCAACGCTGTCGTCCATCCAGTGGCGGCGCTGGACCGGCGCCCTCACCGCCCTCCTGCCTGCCGGTAGCGCACTCTTCCCTGAGGACCTGCTCACCTACGCGCGTGGGTGACCCACTCGGCGTCCGCCCCGCTGAGGGCGGAACAGATCACCGGGCAGCTCCTCCTCGCCGTTGTTCTGCTTCCAAGCGGCCTTCAGGTCGCCGCCGAGTCGGTGTTCGCAGGATCTTAGCCAGCCTTCCGCTGGGACCTGCCCGGCCTGAGGGCAGGGGAGAAGGCCGCCCTGACATGGACGGTACGGATCACGGACCCAATGTGGATGGAGGACGGAGCTTGGCTCACCGCCGCGGTGTCTCTCTCCGGCACCCGGCCCCTCTCGCTGGGGATCGACGCCCACATAGCGCGCTGGCCGTATGCCCTCCAGCCGTCCGAGACCGACGGCCGCAGCCAGGCGGACATTGGGGAGATCCTCCGAGATGCCATCACCCTCACCCACACCGCATGGGTAAGGGTGACGGACGGCTGGGTCACCGACACGCTGGCTCAGTGGCCATGGATTACCTTCACGGATCCGCTGGCCGGGGCCGGGGAGGCCGTGCTCATGCTCCCCGCTCTGGTTCCGCACGCCACGATCTCCTTCGTCCGGAGCGCTCAGATCAGCGTCTCGGCAAGCCTCTCGGACGTGGTTGCCTTCACCAACGCGATGACTGCCTGGGCCTTCGGGACGGCAGAGGTTCCCCCGGCGGACTGCTTTGAGGCCTCTGACGCGCACGCCCGTGGCCTCCGGGGTCTTCACGCTGCCGCTTACGCGCACCGCCTCGATCCGCGCCATGGTGGACGCCTACCCGCCCGGCTCCGGTTTTCCCGGCCGGGGATGCGTGATGGAGACGCGGGAGGGCAACAACGCCACCGCGCCAGTAATGGTGGGCGGATATCGGGCGTTCCCCCCTGATCTTGCGAGGGCCGTGAGCCGATCGCTCTGCGCCCGCGGAGCCATTGACCACCTCGGGGTTCCGGATCATCGCCGGTTTCCCGACAGGCGGGTTCGATGGTATGATCTCCTCAGCGAACCAACAGGTGGGCAGGATCGCACCCGAAGGGAGTAAGGTCGATGACGTGGGAGAGCGCTTGCGCTCGGGGGATGCATAGGCGGATACGCGGCGGGCTGCAGGCCGGGCTAAGCTTGGCGCTGGGGCTGGGGCTCGCCCTGGGATGGGGCCATCGAGCGAGCGCCCAGTTCCCCACACCACCGGTCCCGACGCCCACCCCGGTGGTGACTCCGACGGAGACGCCGATCTCTGCGCCCACGCCGACGCCTTCCCCCTCCCCCACGCTCACGCCCACACCCACATCCGTGCCCTCCCCCACACAGCCCCCGCCGACGGTAACGCCTACCGGTGCGGCGGTTCCAGCTCCACCACCGCCACCGCCGGGCCCACCGGAGGAATCCGATGAGGGAGCCCGCAGAGCGCCCACACCCGGCCTGGACGCCGTCCGGTTGCCGCGGGCCGGTGGAGTGCTCTGGGGGCCGGTGGCGGGAGGCAGCCTGGCCTTGTTAGCAGCTCTGCTGGCATGGCGCCGCCGGCGATCCCGAGAGCGGCGATAAGCAAGAGGTAGAACCCGTGGGACAAAAGGCCTATACGAGAAATTGGGGAGGGCGCATAGTATAATATTTAGAGACCAGGTGGTTTTTGACGGTCCGGCTCGCCCCTGAACTCGGAGGTGGTGGGAGGCTTAGCATGCAGAAGCCTGATGGGGGCGGCTTGCAACTTGAAGAGCGCCGCGTGCCATAGAGGGTGGTAGATGCTCAACTGGAGGCAGAGGGATGCGCCGGCGCAGAAATCAAACGTTGTTGCTGCTCATCTTGCTGATCCTGATCCTGATGGGGGCGGCGCTGTTGCTCCTGCCTCGCTTCGCCGCAGGTCCGGCTCCAACACCGACGCCTGTGCCCCCCTCTCTGAAACCTATCGTCGTCGCCGCCCAGAACATCCCTCGCGGAGCGGTGATCACGAAGTTGGATGTGACCTTGCGGGGATGGCCGATTGAAGTCCTGCCGGAGGGGGCTTTCGAGGATCCGAAGGAGGTGATTGGGAGGGTAGCTCGGGTGGACATCCCCCGGCAGAAGCCGATTGTGCCGGAGGACCTGACGGTGCAGACTGCGGAGGCGGCGCGGCGGGGATCGGAAGCCAGCCTCTTTGTGCCGCCCGGGAAGGTAGCCTTCCCCATCCCGGCCGACGAGGCGGGGGCCGTCGCCTTCAATTTGGCGCCTGGGGATCGGGTGGACGTGCTAGTGACGTTCCGCCTGGTTCCGACCAAAGCGACTGCTGATGGAGATATCTACCCGCAGATCCTAGACATCGATCTGTTAGAGCGATTGCTGGCCTTAGGGGTGGAGCCTGGCGCTGCGACGCAGGCGGCCTTGGCGAAGCTGGAGCAACAGGTGGTCTTTCGGGTCAGCCAGCTGGTCATTCAGAACGCGGAGGTCCTTGCGATAGGTCCCTTTGAGCCGCCACAGCCTTTGCCCGAGCCGACGCCGACGCCCGGCCCTGCGCAAACGCCCACCCCCATGCCGCGCCAGCAATATATTACCCTGTTGGTGGAACCACAGGATGCGCTGATCCTGCAGTGGCTGCGGGAATCGGGGGCCGTGGTGGATCTGGCCCTGCGCAACCCGACAGACAACCAGCTGGTGCGAACGGACCCGGTGACCCTGGGGTGGCTGCTCCAGCGGATGGAGATTACCCTCCCGCCGCCGGGGCGCTTCGGTCTCGCCCCAGATACGATACCGGGTTGTCCGGATGCGTTCGCCCGGGAGCCGTGCCGGTGAGCTGCAGGGGGCAGGAGTTGATATCGTTTGAGGAGGTCTGATGGCAGACGCGCGGATCCGTGTGCTGATTGTGGATGATATCCCCGAGACGCGGGAGAACTTGAAGAAGCTCCTCATGTTCGAGCCAGACATCGAGGTGGTGGGGAGTGCGGCCACCGCGGAAGAAGGGATCCGGCTGGCGCGGGACCTGCAGCCGGACGTGGTCCTGCTGGACATCAACCTGCCTGGGATGAGCGGCATCGCTGCGGTGGAGCGGATCATAGAAGTAGCCCCCCCCGCGCAGGTGGTCATGATGTCTGTTCAGAGCGATGCGGATTACCTGCGGCGGGCGATGCTGGCGGGGGCTCGAGACTTCCTCTCCAAGCCCTTCTCGGCGGACGAGCTGGTGGCCACGGTCCGTCGGGTGGTCCGGACCCGGCGGACCCCGGCGACGCTGCCGCCCGCGGGCCTACCGGGGGTCGCTGCCGGGCCTCGCCCGGCCCAGGGGAAGGTGGTGGCCGTCTACAGCCCGAAGGGCGGTGTGGGGACCACCATGATCGCGGTGAACCTGGCGGTCGCCCTCCAGAAGCCGGAACGCAAGGTGCTCCTCATTGACGCCTCCCTGCCGTTCGGGGATGTGGGGGTGTTCCTCAACCTGCAGGGTCCCCACCATCTGGCCAATCTGGCCCGGATGGATGAGGTCGATCCGGAAGCGTTGAACTTGATGGTGCTCTCCCACGCCTCGGGGTTAAAGGTGCTCTTGGCCCCGCCCCGGCCGGAGCTAGCGGAGTATGTGACCGCGGAGGCGATGAAGCGCATCCTGGGGTTGGCCCGTGGTCTCTTCGATATCCTGGTTATCGACACGACGACCCAGCCCACGGATCTCACGCTGCAGATCCTCGATGAGGCCGATCGGATTGTGCTAGTGGTGACGCCAGACGTGCCTACGATCAAGAACGCCCGTCTGTTCTTCGACGTGGCGGCCCAGCTGAACTATCCACCGCAGAAGACCCTGATGACCCTGAATAAGGTGGATCGACGCCTCGGGATCACCGCTGAGATGGTGGAGCAAGCCCTCAAGCACCCGGTGGCCGTCCAGATCCCCTGGGATGATACGACGGTGTTGCAGTCGATCAACAAAGGCAGCCCGCTGGTCGCCCAGCGGGCCCGGCCCATCGCCCAGGCCCTCCTCCAGCTGGCCGGGCGGGTTGAGGAAATGTTGTCCGCCGCTCCCGAGGCGGAGGAGGTCCGGCGGCGGGGCGGCCGTTAGAAGGTGACTCTCCGCTCGCTTTCCGGAGGTGAAGGATGTCGCTCTTACGACGGATCCAGGGAAGTCAGAGCCCTCCCGCAACCTCGCCAAGCCCTCAGCCGGCGCGCCCAGGGCCGCCCCCAGAGCCCCCGCCGCCCTCTGCCCCTCGTCGGCCGTTGCCGGTCACCGCCGGCCTCCGGGACGCCTACGCGGATCTTAAAAGCCGGATCCAGAGCAAGCTCCTTGCGGAGCTGGAGCCCACCCTCGATCTCTCCCGCACCGAGGAGCTGCGGACGATGATCGAGGAGAAGTTCGACGCTGTCCTGGCAGAGGATCACATTGTCCTAAGCCGCCTGGAGCGCCAGCGGTTGTTCGAGCAGATCTTGGCCGAGATCCTGGGCTACGGCCCTCTGCAGCCTCTGCTCCAGGACGATGCCATCACTGAGATCATGGTCAACGGGCCGAAGAAGGTTTATGTCGAGCGCGGTGGGAAGATCGAGCGGACGAACGTGGTCTTTGAGGACAATGAGCATCTGATGCGCATCATCGAGCGCATCGTCGCCCCCCTGGGCCGGCGGGTGGACGAGAGCACGCCCTATGTGGACGCCCGGCTGCCCGATGGCTCCCGCGTCAACATTGTGATCCCGCCCATCTCCCTGATCGGGCCGGTAGTGACCATCCGGAAGTTCTATCGCAACCCTCTCACCGTGGATGATCTCATCCGCCTGGGCTCAACCACGCCCGAGGCGATGGAGTTCCTGAAGGCCTGCGTCCAGGCAAAGATCAACATCGTGGTCGCCGGCGGGACGGGCTCGGGCAAGACCACCTTGCTCAACATCCTCTCTGGCTTCATCCCGGAGGGGGAGCGGATCGTTACCATTGAGAACGCGGCGGAGCTGCAGCTGCGCCAGGAGCACGTGGTCACCCTGGAGACCCGCCCGCCGAACATCGAGGGGAAGGGCGAGATCACCATGCGGGATTTGGTGATCAACGCCCTGCGGATGCGCCCCGACCGGATCATCGTCGGGGAGTGCCGCGGGGGCGAGGCCTTTGACATGCTCCAGGCCATGAACACCGGCCACGAGGGCTCCATGACCACCATCCACGCCAACACCCCCCGCGACGCCCTGGCCCGTCTCGAAAACATGGTGCTGATGGCCGGGACGGACCTCCCCCACCGGGCGATTCGAGAGCAGATCTCCATGGCCATCGATCTGATTGTCCAGACGGCCCGCCTGCGGGATGGTTCCCGTAGGATCTTGTCCATCACAGAGGTCCAGCACATGGAGGGGGAGGTGATCACCACCACTGATCTCTTCGAGTTCGAGCAATATGGGATGGAGGGCGGGAAGATCGTCGGCCGGCTGGTGCCCAGGGGGCTCCGGCCGCGCTTCAACGACCGCCTGGAGGCGGCCGGCATCCGGCTGCCGCCCTCGATCTTCGGGATCGGACGTCGATAGGGGGAGGGGATGCCCTGGCAGACCTATGTGCTGATTGGCGGAAGCGCGCTGATCCTGATCCTCCTGCTTCTCTACATCTTCGGAGGGGAAGAGGAAGAGGAGGTGGTCGAGCGGCTGGAGCGCTACACCGCTGCCCCGCCTGTGCGCCGGGGCGAGGGGCCGACCAGTCCGGCGCCCTCCCGCCGGGCTATGCCCCTCACTGAAGGCCTGAACCGAGCCATCGCCGGGCGGGGCTTTGCGGAGGACCTGCGCATCCAGCTGGCCCGGGCGGATCTTAAGATCACCCCAGCAGAGTTCCTGGTCATGCAGCTTCTCTCCGCAGGGCTGGGTCTCTTGCTGACCCAGACGCTCTTTCGTTTCCTGCCGCTCGTGCTACTGGGCACTGTTGTCGGCTTCTTCGCCCCACGGCTGTATGTGGCCCAGCGCCAGCGGCGGCGGCTGCGGGCCTTCAACGCCCAATTGGGGGACGCCATCAACCTGATGGTGAACGGGCTGCGGGCTGGCTATAGCGTACTGCATGCTATGGAGGCCGTGGCCCGGGAGCTCCCCCCGCCCATCTCTGTCGAGTTCGATCGCGTGGTCAAGGAGCAGCAGCTTGGCCTCTCCCTGGAGCGGGCCCTCCAGAACATGCTCCGTCGGGTCCGCAGCGATGACCTGGAAATGCTGGTTGCGGCGATCCTGATCAGTCGTGAGGTCGGGGGGAACCTGGCTGAGATCCTGGACACGATCAGCTTCACCATCCGCGAGCGCGTGCGGATCCAAGGGGAGATCCGAGCGCTGACTGCCCAGCAAACCCTTAGCGGCTATGTTCTGATGTTCCTCCCCATCGCCCTGGGCCTGATCCTGTTCGGGATCAATCGGGACTACATGTTGAATTTCTTCAACAGTGGGATCCTAGGCTATTGTATGATCTCGTGCACCCTGGTCATGATGCTCATTGGTTACTTCGTGATCCGCCGGATCGTCCAGATCGAGGTGTAAGAGAATGCTGAGCCTGATCGTGGTTCTGGTCATCCTGGCTCTGGGGGTGATTGCCCTGGCCCTGGTGATCGGCCTGGGGGCTCCACGGGAGGAGGAGGTGCTCCAAGCCCGGCTGGCAGAGTTCGCCGCTCGGGACGCGCCGGTGAACCTGGAGGATGTCGAGCTTTCCATCCCCTTCACCCAGCGGGTGATCGTCCCCGTCCTTCGCCAAATCGCGACCTTCATCACTCGGTTCACCCCGCAATCGATCATCGAGGACACCCGTCGCCGCCTGGAGCGGGCGGGCAACCCCACCCGCTTAGGGGCGGCAGAGTTTTTCGTGATGCGTTTGCTGGTCGGGCTGCTCCTCTTCGGCCTCCTTCAGGTGCTGCTTCTGCCGGCCTCACCGCTCCCGCGTTGGGCCCTCAGCTTGGCCATCGGCGGGCTGGGTTTTTACTTTCCTATGCTCTGGCTGAACCAGCAGATCGCCCGGCGCAATCGGGAGATCCAGAAGACGCTGCCGGACGCCCTAGATCTCCTGGTGATCTGTGTGGAGGCCGGCCTGGGCTTGGACGCTGCGATGCAGCGGGTGGCCGACCGCTGGAACAACGAGCTAGGGCGCGCCTTTTCCCGCGTCCTCCAAGAGGTCGCGTTGGGGCGCTCCCGTAGGGACGCCCTGCGGGATATGGCGGCGCGGGTGGATCTGCCGGATATGACCACCTTCGTGGCCGCCATCATCCAGGCGGAGCAGCTAGGGGTGAGCATCGCCAAGGTGCTCCACATCCAGGCGGATCAGATGCGCCTGCGCCGCCGACAGCGGGCAGAGGAGCTGGCCCGTCAGGCTCCGATCAAGATGCTGTTCCCGCTGGTCTTCCTGATCTTCCCCGCCATGTTCGTAGTCCTGCTTGGGCCGGCCGCGCTGATCTTGATCAAGCAGTTCGGCGGCGGATTCCTTCCATAAGCACAGGAAAAGCGCCGGACCCTGGCGCTTGCGGGGTGAGATATGTTCCCCCTTCCGGTCCGCCGGCCTCAGCCGTCCCGGATCCTGGAGGCGGTGTTCGATCTCCTCTTCCCCCCACGCTGCGTTGGCTGTGGGAAGCCTGGAGCCCTCTGGTGCTCTGCCTGCGGGGCGGCGGTCATCCCCATTACGCCGCCGATCTGCCCATGTTGTGGGATCCCATGGCCAGATGGAGATCGCTGCCCCGCGTGCCGGGCCGATCCACCCCGACTGGCCGGGATCCGCTCCGCCTTTCTCTACCAGGGGCCCCTCCGCCGGGCGCTGCACCGGCTAAAATTCCATGGACGCTACGCGGTGGCCCGGGCCCTGGCCCCGCTGATGGCCGAGGGCTGGGCCCGCTTCGCCCTGGAGGCCGACCTGCTGATCCCGGTCCCGGCCCACTGGGGGCGAGAGCGCCGGCGGGGGTACAATCAGGCCGCCCTGCTCGCGGAGGCCCTGGCCGAACACCTAGGCCTCCCCGTGCGCCCAGGGGCGTTGCGGCGCGTGCGAGCCACGCCCTCCCAGGTTGGGCTGGATCACCAGGCCCGGCGGGCGAACGTGCGGGGGGCGTTCCAGGCCGATCCCCGCTGGATCGCAGGCAAGCGGGCGGCGGTGATCGATGATGTGTGCACCAGCGGGGCCACCATAGAGGCATGCGCAGAGGCCCTCTATCAGGCCGGCGCGGTTGCCGTATGGGGGTTCACCCTTGCGCGGGTGATCCTGCGAAGATCATTTTCGATCCCTCCGGGAGGAGCCTATGGAGCTGATCGTGCGGGGACGGAACGTTGAGCTCACAGGGGCTATCGAAGCCTACGCGCGCAAGCGGATCGCACGGCTGGAGCGGTTTCTGCCCACGATCTCTCAGGCGGAGCTGGAATTGGCTCAGGAGAACACCCGCAGCCGGGATCAACGTCAGATCGCTCAGCTCACCCTGCGGATGACGCCGGGCATCCTCCTCCGAGCCGAGGAGCGCCACGCCGATCTCCTGGCGGCCATCGACCTGGTGGTGGACAAGATGGAGCGGCGCATCGAGCGGTTTAAGGGCCGGCGGGAGGGGCGCGCGCGGGCCGGCGCGGAGGAGACCGCCCCAACCGCGATCGGGGAAACCGAAGAGGGCGGCCGGATCGTGAAGATCAAGCGGTTCGAGGTCACGGCGATGACGCCGGAGGAAGCCATCGAGCAGATGGAGCTGCTCGGCCACGACTTCTTCATCTTCTACAACCCGGAGACCGCCAGCGTCAACGTGGTCTACCGACGGCGGGACGGCCATTACGGCCTGATCCAGCCGGAGCTGGCGTGAGGGGAAGGGAGACGTGGATATCGAATTCAAAACGCGATATGCAACCCTAGACTTCACTGATGCGGCGAACCTGGATGAGGGAGCCACGTGGCCCGTTGCGTTTGCGTCGGAGGAGGCCAGAATCTTTACGCTCGTGACGAGCGCGGTGGGCCCGCGGCCCAGTGGGCTTGCTCGGGAGCCTAGGCCCCGAACCTCCTGTTCTATGGAGGAGAGAGGGGCTCCGGAGCCAGATACGGTTCCGCTACCCATCCTTCCAGGCTCCCGTTCTCGGTTCGCACCCGGCGCCAGCGCAGACCGTCCGCTTCTCTGAACTCCGGAAAGACCCACAACCGGGCGCCCTCCGGGAACACCGCAACGGTCGGATGGCTTAACCCTGGGCCCTGCCGGAGCCGTAGCCCGAGCCCTCCCGTCCCCGCCACGCGCATCCACTGCCCCTCTGGGGTGGGAGTGAGGGGAGGGGGGGAGGCGGGAGTCCCACCGAGCTGGGGCGTCCAGGTGATCAGGATGAGCCGGGCAGGCTGGGTGGGGGGAATGGATCGGGCGGCCGGGCGTAGCCAGGCTAGCCCGACCCCTAAGCCAAGGAGGAGAATCCCAACGAGCAGGATCGGAAGCCAGCGCCGCATCCGCAGACCTCACCGCTTCGCTGGCGGCTCGAAGAAGGGAGGGTGCTCCAGGCGCCAGAGGGCCCACAGGGCGAAGCTGGCCACCAGCCCCCCGATCAGGTAACTCTCCAACGCCCCTGCCATGGCGATGAACATCGCCAGCACCCCCAAGATCACCTGAGCTAAATAAAGGGTCAGCACGGCCTCTCGATGGGTCAGCCCCGCCCGCACCAGCCGGTGGGAGAGGTGATCCTTCCCTGGCGTGGTCAGCGGATTGAGGCCCCGCCGGAGCCGCGAGATCACTACCAGGGCGGCGTCGAAGATAGGGATTCCCAGGACCAGCACTGGGACCATCCAGGTGACGAAGGCAGCGTTGTTCGGGAAGCGGAGCTTGATTCCCAAGACCGCCATCAGGAAGCCTAAGAACAGGCTCCCGGTGTCCCCCATGAAGATCGAGGCCGGATTGAAGTTGTAGCGCAGGAAGCCGATACAGGCCCCCAAGACAGCGGCGGCCAGGGCGCCCACCAGATACTGGCCGTTCAGGGCGGCGAGAAGCAGGAAGAAAGCGGCGGCGGCCGCCCCGATCCCCCCCGACAAGCCGTCCATGTTGTCGATGAGGTTGAAGGCGTTGGTGATCCCAACCAGCCAGAGCAGCGTCACCAGGAGGTTCGGGATCGGCCAGGGGAAGAGGGAGACGATCACGCCCGTCGCCATCACCGCGCTGGCGATGAACATCTGGCCGGCCAGCTTGACCAAAGGGCGCATCCCCCAGCGGTCATCCCAGATCCCCAGGAAGGAGATGGCGGTGGCCCCCACCAGGACCCCGGCCAGCTGGGGGAGGTTGTAGCGGCCCTCGAAGAGCAGCAGGGCCATCAGCACGGCCAGGTAAAGGGCGAGGCCGCCCAGCAGGGGCATGGGCCGCGTGTGCAGCTTGCGCGGGGCCGGACGATCCACCATCCCCACGCGGACGGCCACCGCGCGGGCCACCGGGGTCATCACCAGGGCGATGGCGAGGGCGCCGAGGAAGATCACCAGCCAGGCCGTCTGCGCGCGCATCCCTTCCTGCCTCCCTCTCGGGCGCGCTACCGGCAGACCTGCAGGCTCACGGCGTCGATCACCGCTACGCTGCCTGGACCGCTCCCGTTATTATAAACGCCGATGGTCAGGGTGAGGACTTGGCCCACATATGGCGTGAGGTCCAGGCTCACCGGCCCCCACGTTCCGGTGTTCGTTGATTCGACCAATAAAGGGATCCATTCGTTCCGGGCGTTGCGGAAGCCGATGTAGAAACGATCCCCGCTCTCCCGGATCTGAGGCAGGCGCCACAGGCTCAGGGTGGCCCGGCTTCCGTCCAGGCTCACCTGCTGCCAGAGGGTGGCATAAGAAGGAGAGGCCGTCTGCAGATCCCCCAGGCGGACCGCCCACTGTCCCTGGTAAACTGGCCTCTGAACCCGGGCAATCGGCGCCGTCTGGTTTAGGATCTGCCAGGTCCCCGTGAGGTCCGCCTCGAAGCCTCCGTTGGCGAGGCGTTCCGCACAGGCTGGAGGGGGTGGTGGAGGCGAGGGAGCGGTCCCCTCCCCGCGCATGACCAGGGGCAGGAAGACCGGACCGGCAGGCCGCGCCCCTGCCACCACATAGAACTGCACTGGCGGAGGTGTTCCCGAGAGATTTCCCGCCGCGTCAAAGGCCGCTACAGTCCACTGATATTCCCCGGGGGCCAAGTTGGCCAGGAAGGGCGACGCGGTCACGGTGAAGCGCGCCGTGTTGATCAGCACCACGTATCCGGCCGGTGTCTCGGCGCCTGTGGGCGCCCACTCCATTCGGACCGGCGGGGTGTAGGTCATCGTCACCGTGGGAGTGACCAGCACCGGCGTCCCCGGCGGCGTGCGGTCCAGGGTGAAGGTCACTACGGCGGGGGTGGGATCCACAATGGTGCCCTGGACCGCCCGGGCCAGCACCCTATGCGTTCCATCCGCCAAATCCGAGGGCGGAGACCAGGACCAGGTGAGGCGGCCAGTGGCCGTCAGCCAGACCGGCCCAGCCCCCCAGCCCGAACCTTGCCACCATTGCTGGTCACTAGTCCGCTGGAGCGCCACCTGAACCGCCGTCACGTTCGAGGGCGCGGCGGTCCCGGCGATGACAGGGACTTGATTCAGCAGCGCGTTGGAGGCCGGGGCGGTGATGGTCGTCTCGGGCGGGGCCCCGCACGCCAGCATCGCGCCCACCAGGCGGTCCAGCAGCGCGGCCCGGGCGCTCATGGGCCAGGCGCTCTCCAAGGGGAACCCAAAAACGGCCACCTGCGGGCAGGGTGCGCCGAAAAGGGTGGCCGCCGTCCGTCCGTCCGGATACCGCATCAGGGCCCGGGCCTCCGGGCCTGGCGTCAGCACATCCGGCGTGGTCACCCGGTGGCTGCCCATCGCTCCGTCGTCTAGCGTGAGCTCTCCGATGCCATCCAGCAGCCCGCCTGAGACGGGGCGCACGGTCCGGGTCCCCGCATCGTCAGCAGAGAACCCGGCCCGCAGGATGTCCCGCAGGAAGCCCGGGTCTCGCTGGCTCAGGTCCTGGCCGACGTTCGATCCGCTGAGGATCAGTCGGCCCCCGTTGCCGAGATAAGTCCGTAACCGGGCCCGCGTCCCGTCGTCCAGGCTGGGCTCCGAAAAGCCCTCCTCCCCGACCGCCCAGATCACCGCGGCGTATCCTTCTATGGCGAGCGCGCCGCCGGTGATGGCTTCGTCGGTTGCTCCGTCGAAGGGCTGCGAGAGGGCGCGGCCGATCCCTGCCAGGGCATCGAAGCCGTTCATCCGGGCAAGGGGCATCCGGGTCACGAGGCCCAGGCTGCCGCCCAGATCCTCCACGGGCCGCATGGCCCCGTCCAGCCGGTCGAACCCGTCCACGATCAGCAGGCGCGGGGCGCCCCATGGCCCCACCCGGACCCCGACGACCGGCGTGGGGAAGGACTCGCCGCCCGCGTTCACGCCCGTCACCCGGAAGAACACCGCGCTCCCCTCCGGCAGGCCGGAGAGGGTCCACGTGGTGCCGTTCGCGATCACCCCGTCGCTCCAGGCGAACCCATCGGTGCTGGTGTAGACCTTGTAGGCCGTGGCCGGATGCCCCAAGAGGACGCCGCCGTCGCTGGGGGAGGGCCGCCAGGAGAGGGTCACCTGGCCCGGCCCAGTCTGGCGGGCGATCGGGGCCTGCGGAGGCTCCGGGAGGAAGACCGGGGCGCGGCCGTCTCGCTGGGCGTAGTAGCGCACGATCCCTTTATAGATCGCCCGGGCCACGATCTGCACGAAACGGGGATCTTTCAGGGCAGCCGCGTCCTGGGGGTTGTCGTGGAAGGCGACCTCCAACAGGACGCCCGGCATCGTGGAAAGCGGGCGCAGCTCCCCTAGGTTGGCCTGTTTCCTCCCCCGATCGATCCAGTTCGGATCCCACGCCGCCCGCAGGTCCTGGATGAGCTGGGTGTGCACGGCGTTCTGCAGCTCCAGGCTGCCCGGCGTGCGCCGATAGTTGGGGTCGCTGTTGTCGTAAACGTAGGACTCCGTCCCGCGCAGCGTCCCGTTGTAGCCGTTGGTATGGAAGGAGAGGTAGACGGGGTCGTCGAAGGGCTCCCGCTCCCACTCGGCGTAGCGGGGCCGAGCGGTGACGTCGTCGATAGCGTCGCCGCAAGCGCTGAAGGTGCTGCACTGGAAGGGGTCATAGACCGAAGGCGGGGCGCCCTGGTATTTCGCCCAGTAGCGCGCCGCCTCCTCCCAGCGGGGCCGCCCGCTGGGCCTAGGACTGGGCGGCGGCCCGTCCCCCAGGACGGTGCCCATCCCGCCCCCGATCCGGATCGCGTCGGCGACCACCACTCGGTTCAGGTTCTCCGGGCGGTCCGTGCGGTTGGTGAGGATCACGCGGGCAGGTTGCCCGCCCCGGAAGGGGAAGGCGCCTAAATAACGCCAGGTGTAGCCGTGACCCTGCTGGTTGATGCGGACCTCGCTGCGCCCGCCGGCATGCTCGATCAAGAACTGGGCGTCCGTGCTCCGGTTGGAGCCGCTGGCATACCACGCGTAAATCGCGTAAAGGCCGTCCCGAGGCGGGATGAGGGTCCAACTGGCCGTGGCCGTGGCTGTCCCCAGGGCGGTGAGGGCCGTGCGGTAGGCACCCCCGTTGTAGCCGGGAAGGGTGCCAGGAGACCACGGGCCTTGCTCCTGATACATGGAGGGGTTGTCGTTGTCGGCGATCCCTTCCCAGATGTTCATGTCCCGTTCACGCACCGGCCAGACGTCCGCCCCGGCGTTGTAGAGATACTGGATCAGGAACTGGTGGGCGACCTCTGCGTTGTTGAGATCCTCCACCAGCCCATGGGTGTTCCCCCGCTGAGTCAGCCAGCGGCCTCCAGGGGCATACCAATACCAGCCGTGGCCGGCGCTGAGATAGATCGCCTTCCCGCTGAGGAAGCCGGAGGCCTGAGGGCGGCTGTAGGCCGGCGGGCCGGAGGCGCTGAACGGCTGCAAAATCCCCCTGCCCGCCTTCGCCAGCTCCGTCGATTTGTTAAGGGGCGGGGGCTCTCGGAGGAACCAGGAGAGGGCATAGAACCGCCCGTTGGCCGGGTTGCGGGCCATCACCTGCACGTTCTGCACTCCGAAAGGCTCTACATGCCGCAGGAGCAGGTAAAGGGCCCGATCCACAGTCCACGGGCTGAGGGCGGGATCCTCCGGAGAGGTTCGCTCCAGGTAGGCGACGGGCAGCTCTAAGTAGAGGGTGAGGACCGCTCTAGACCACCGGAAGCTAGCCAGTCGGGCTCCGGCCGGGAGGGGGGACCAGAGGCCAGCGGCCCGCTCCGCTGGGGTGGGGCCGGCGATCAGGGCCTGCAAGCGCAGGGAGAGACGGTCGGTGATCGCGGCGGCGGCCTGCGGGAGCACGCGGGAGACGCAGCGAACCCGGCTGTCCCACGGGTCGGTATAGAAGCAGACGGAGGCGCCTTCGGACTGGGCATGAACGACGGCTGCCATCCCCCGCCAGGTCAGCCCCAGCAGCAGGAGGCTCAGGCCCCCCCCGCCCAGCAGGAGCGCCATGCCCACCCGCCGGAGGCCCGAAGCCCTTCTCGATCGCTGGACATCCCTGTCCATCCCACCTCTCGCTGGGCGATCCGATTGGATGCTTCTCGGTGAGTGTAGCCAAGCCGAAGCGCGCAGGCAAGCCGTGCGTTCGCAGTATGCTCAAAAGGGGAGGGAACGCATCTATTTGCAGAGCTGGCCTAGGGTCCTCGCTGTGGCTCAAAATGCGGGCCTGCGAAGAGCGTTGAGGAGGGCAGGGCGATGGAGGAGATCGTGCTGATCTTCGATGGGCAATGTGGCTTCTGCACCCGGGCGGCCCGCTGGATCCAGCGCTGGGACCGATGGGGGCGGGTCCGGCTGGTGCCCTGCCAGCGGCCGGGCGCGCCAGAGCGCTACGGCCTGACCCGGGCGCAGTGCGAGGAGGCGGCCTGGGCGATCACCCCTGATGGGCACCGCCATCGTGGCGCGGCGGCGGTGCTGGCCGCCCTGGGCGGCGCCCTCGGCTGGCCGAGGCTCCTTCAGCTCTACGCCTTTCCCCCAATCCGGTGGCTTGCCGATGGCCTATACGAACAAATCGCCCGGCATCGTGGGCGATTGCCCGGCGTGCGCCCGTATTGCGAGGAGCATCCGGAGGAGTGCGGCGCGTAGCAGCCAGACGAGTGGGCGGGAGACCGCTTTGCCATCTCCCCATCCATTCCCCGGCTCATCAGAGCTCTCCCACCACGTCCGCCAGCGGTTGGCCTTTGGTTTCATAAGGCAAGGAGAGGGCGGCCAGCCCGGAGAGAACGTAGGCGGCGGCGAAAACTGTGAGCGCCAGGGGGATGGAGATTCCAAGCAAATATCCGCATCGCGTTGGGGCCAGGGCGCCGGCGATGCGGGTCATCCCGCTGGCCACGCCCATCCCCGTGGGTGCGCGGCTGGGTGGGGTAGGCCTCCGGGGTGTAGGCGTAGAGGGCGCCCCAGGCTCTCAGGGCGAAGAAGGACATCCAGATCGCTGCCGTTGGCCATCCGATACAGCCCCATGGTCATTTGCTGCCCGAGGCGCTCCACCAGATAGGCCGCCGAGAAACAGCCCGGCAGCTGGGCCAGGGTCAGGATGAAGACGTATTCATAGGACCGCAGGAAGGTCATCCCCCGCTGCACGAAGAGGCCGGGCGGCGATGAGGCCGGGCAGGGCGAGGATGGCCGGCAACGGCCGCCAGCCCATCCAGGGCATGATCAACCAGGCCAGGCCGGCTGCGATCAGCGCCCCCAAGGCCCAGAACGCCTCGAGATACACCAGATGGCGCCCGCGCTTGCTGGCGAGGGAGATGCTCTGCGAAGATCGCATTGTCCAATGGCAACGTGCCGCCCACGCCGAAGCCGGTGAGGGCCCGCAGCAGGGCCAGAGCGGCGAAGTTGGGGGAGAAGGCCGAGAGCAGGCCGAAGCCGGAGTCGATGAGCGCCGCAAGGATGAATCCCAGCTTCCGCCCGATGCAATTGGAGAGCGTCCTCCAGAACCAGGCCCCGGCCAGCATCCTGCAGGAAGATGGCAGTGCCTAACAGGCCCGCCTGGGCCGTGGTCAGCCCCCACTGCCGTCGGATGGCAGGCAGGGCCAAGGAGATCAGCAGCACCTCCATCGCGTCAGCCGCCCATCCGGCCCCACAGATGGCTATCGGTTTATATAGAAAGCGACCGAGGCCCACCCGATCGATGGCTTCCTAAAGGGTCCGGGTCGCTGTGGCGGCTGTGGCCGTAGGGAGATCTCCTGCCGCGGTGTCACGCTTCGGAGAGATGCTGGTTGCGTCTTGCCCGCCGGGCCCTTTCATTCGACCAGATAGCCCCGCTGGCGCAGCGCCTCCCGGGCGCGCTCCAGCAGCTCCAGGCTCCGAGCCTGCAGGGTATGCAGGTGAAGCCCCCCCGTGAGCTCGCTCAACAGGCGGGCGCCGGTCCGGCGGACGGCCTCCAGGAACCGGCGGACGTCCTCCCGGGAGGCCACGTGGAGGCTGCCCCGCAGCTCCCCGTAGATGGGGTGCTCCACGATGACGTCCACGACCTTCACCCCCAGGTCCACCAGCAGCGTGAGCTCGTCCTCGGTCTGCTCAGGGGTGTGGCGGACCGCCACCAGGGTGCGGTGGGCGGGATGGGCGCGTAGGAGGAGATACCCGCGGGGGGTGGCGAGGATCTCCACCCCGGCCGCCCGCAGCACCGCGATGTCCTGCACGATGAGCTGCCGGCTGGCTCCCAGCCGGCGGGCCAGCTCCGTCCCGGTGAGGGGACGCTCGGCCGCTTGCAGGAGCTCCAGGAGGCGGGCCCGGCGTGCTTCCGGGCCCGCCGGCCGCTCGGCGATGGGCTGCTTCCGGAGGGCCATGTCCTTCCTCTTCAGGCTGCCGCAGGCGCGCGCACCCGCAGGGCATCCACCGTGGTCAGGGTGCCCCGGAACAGGAAGGCCGTCTGGCGGTTGGCGGCCTCCACGTCGAAGGGGTGCAACGCTGAGGTGGCATCCACCGGGATGATGACGTGGAACCAGCGCAGGGCCGCGCTGGCCGCGGTGTAATGCACGCAGATGCTGGCCACCGTCCCGCAGATCACCAGATCCCGGATGCCCCGCAGCCGCAGCTCATGCTCCAGAGGCGTCCCGTAGAAGGCATCGTAGCGGCGCTTGGGCAGCACCAGCTCCCCTTCCTGAGGCTTCAGCTCCTCCACGATCTCCCATCCCCACGTCCCGGCTACGCAATGTTCCCCCCAGATGGGGAACTCAGGGTCCCCGGGATAGTGAGTGTCCTGAGTGAAGACGACGAACATGCCGCTGGAGCGGGCCATGTCCAGGAGCCGCCGGATGCGGGGGACCGTCGCCGGGGCGTCAGGGACGAAGAGCTTACCCTGAGGGTGGACGAAGTCGTTCTGCATATCCACCACGATCAGCGCGGTGGTTCGGGGATCCACCTCCACCGAGGGCGCCAGCGAATACTCGGGCACCTCCACCATCCGCCCCATGGGGTCCTCCTTTTGTCGAGACATTTGACAAGTCATCTGTCATGACAGATTTTAGGCCAGGGGGAAGGATCCGTCAAGCGGCCGGGGATTCAGGACAGGGCTTTCCAGTAGGGCAACTGCGAGCAGTTGCCCTACATTGCTGGGGTCCCGGGTTCAGGAGCGGAGGGCTGGGGAGGCCCTGGAGGGCCCTTCCCCGTGAGCCTGATACCATTCCCATGCCCGCCGGATGGCCTCGCGGACCGGGATCTCGGGGCGGTAGCCCAGCTCGGCCTCGGCCTTGCGTCCATCGCACCAGATGAAGTGGGCGCTCAGCCAGAGCTGGTCTGGACCCACGGGCAGGGGGAGCCCGAGGGCCGCGGCGAGGCGGGCGGCCTCCGCCAGGGCTTTCACGATCCGGCGCGGAAGCACGCGGGAGGGGGCCGGGACGCCCACCACCTCGGCGATCTGTTGGGCCAGATCCCGGTAGGTCAGGTTCTCGCCGCCCAGAATGTAGCGCTCCCCGGGCCGCCCGTATTGCAGGGCCAGGAGGTGCCCTCGGGCCACGTCCTCCACCGCCACCACGTTCACCCCGCCGGGGGGGAGGGCGAGCACACGTCCCCGGGCCATCTCCAGGATCAGGCTCCCGGAGATGCGGTGGTGGTCGCGAGGGCCCAGGATGACGGAGGGGTTCACGATGACCACGTCCAGCCCCTGGGCGACGAAGACCCGGGCGATGGCCGAGGCCATCGCCTTGCTGTATCCGTAGAGGAAGCGTCCCGGCGGCAGGTTGTAGGTATGGTCCTCGGTCAGCAGGGTTCCATCGGCCGGCACCCCCAGGGTGGCCAGGGAGCTGGTCAGCACCACCCGCCGGATGTTCATCTCCCGGGCGACGGCGAGGACGTTCCGCGTGCCCTCGATGTTGACCCGCAGGATCTGCTCCCCCGGGGCGCGCCAGTAAGCGGAGACCGCGGCGGTGTGGAAGACCACCTCGCAGCCTACCATGGTCTGCCGCAGGCTCTCCGGCTCCAGCACATCCCCGATAGCGTGCTCCACATCCAGGTCCTCCACCGCCTTCAAGGAGGAAGTGGCCCGCCGCAGGATCCGCACCGTCCATCCTTGCTGGCGAAGATAGGCGGCCAGGTTCGCCCCGACAAAGCCCGTCCCCCCGGTGATCAGCGCCCGCATCGCTTAATCCTCCTCGCCGGCGGATCCCGCGGGCAGCCCCGCCCACGCGCGGTAGGCCAGGGTCCAGACGGTCTCCGCATAGGTGACGATGGGCACCATCAGCGCCCGGCTGAGGAGGACCAGGCAGAGGGCTCCCGCGATCAGAGCGACGCCGAACCGGAACATTGTGGAGATCTCCACAGGGCCTCCACGCCCGAAGAAGACGGCCAGCGCGGCGCCCGTGAAGGGCAGGAGGGGGATCGCGCTCAGGAAGCTGAGGAGGAACTCCGTCACCGCCAGTACGCCGACGTCCAGGACCAGCCAGGTCAGGAGGAGGGCCCCGATGCGGCGCAGGCCGAGCTGCAGCCCCCGGCGCAGGGCGGCGATCCACGGCAGGTCCTCCAGCAACGCCGCCCGCAGGGCCAGGCGGGACCACAGGTGCATGACCGCCGCCAAGATCAGCAGACAGCCCAGCGCGAGGAAGAAAGCGAGGAAGGCCAGGACCAGGCTGGCGATCCGCGCGCCTTCCTGCCGGGCGAGGAAGAACAACAACGTCCCGCCCACCAGCCCGAGGACCAGGATCAGGGTAAGGAGGAAGCCGGGGGCGCCCAGCACGATCATGATCCCGATCAGTCGCAGGAAGCGAGCCGCCGCCCGACGCCCCAGGGGGGCGAGTTGCGGGGAGCGCCCCGCAGCGGCCTCGCCGGCCCCCAGGATCAGCGCCCCCTGGGCCCAGAGGGCCAGCAGCTGAAGCAGGAGGGAGAAGGCGATCAGCCCCAGGATCGCCAGCAGCACCAGGGGCCAGTTCTGATCCAGCCACCGGCGCACGGCCTCCGGGAAGCCGGGGGGCCACGGCTGAGGCGGCATGGAGGTTCTGAACGAGAAGTTGAAGTTGCCCGAAAGGCGCGGCGCGCCCGTGCCCAGGGCGGCCAGGACGCCGAAGAGCCAGAGGGATTTATACCGCCATGTCAACGAGAGCCCGCGGGACAGCAACTCGCCCAGCTTCATCGTGACCCTCCTCGCCGGGGATGGGGGCGTCTCCGATGCGACCGGATCCTCTACGCCTCTATGATAAGGCGATCTCCCCGGAGGTCCCAGACGCTTGAGCGGGCAGGGATCCTGCTTCAGGCCGGTGATCGTTTCGCGAAGGGGCGGGGACGGTGATAAGATAGAAATGCCGCTCCCATGGGCCGGTGGCGGAATCGGCAGACGCGGCAGACTTAAAATCTGCTGCCCCGGGAGGGGCGTGCGGGTTCGACTCCCGCCCGGCCCACCTGAGATGCAGCGAGCCCGGGATCGTTTCTTTATGGAACCGGTCGCGACCCACACCGGGGAGATCTGGGAGGCGGTGCTCCGCTTCCTCAGCCAGCGCTCCACTCTCACCCTGGCCACGGCCGACGAGGCGGGCCAGCCCTACGCGGCTTCTCTCTATTTCGTCCACGACGATGGGTTACGGCTGTATTTCTTTTCATCCCCCGAGAGCCGCCACACCCGTCATCTCCTGAACCGCCCGGAGGTCGCCGTCACGATCCACGGGGAGCCGTGGGACTGGCGGACCATCCAGGGCCTCCAGCTGACCGGACGGGCGGATCCGGTGGAGGACCCCGAGGAGCAGGCGCAGGTGATGGCCCGCTACCGGGCCAAGTTCCGCTTCGTTGAGGAGCTGCCCCAGGCCCTGGCCCACGCTCGTCTCTACCGCATTACTCCGCCCGGGGTCTGTTGGATCGACAACGCCTATGGCTTCGGCTGTCGGGTAGAGTGGCGCCTAGGATGACCTACCTGCGGGTCCTCCTCCGTTTCTTCCAGGCGAACCTCATGGCGGCCATGGAATACCGGGCGGACTTCTTGGCCAACGCCCTGGTGGCGATCGCTTCCTCGCTATGGACCCTCGCCGCGCTGCAGGTGTTTTTCCTACACCGGCCGCGGTTGGGGGGCTGGCGCTATGAGGAGGCCCTCATTGTGGCTGGGCTCTTCATCGCCTTTGAGGGCGTCATGGCCGCCCTCCTCCGCCCCAACCTGGAGGAGATCCCAGAGGCCATCCGCCAGGGGACGCTGGATTTCATCCTGCTTCGCCCGCTGGACAGCCAGTTCCTGGTCTCCTTCCAGCGGATGCAGATCTGGCACCTCACGGACATCCTGCTGGGTCTGGGGGTGGTGGCCTGGGCCCTCGCCCGGCTGGGCTGGCCTTCCCCGGATCGGCTGCTCCTGTTTGGGGTGATGCTGCTCGCCGGCCTGGTGATCTTTTACTCCCTCCTGATGATCCTGATCACCCTCTCGTTCTGGTTCGTGGAGGTCAGCAACATCATGGAGCTGATCTACACCTTCTTCGAGGCCGGCCGCTTCCCGGTGACGGCGTTCCCCACCTGGGTCCGTATTGTCCTCACCTTTATTGTCCCCATCGCCTTCATCACTACGGTGCCCGCTCAGGCGGTGCTGGGCTGGTTACAGCCGGCGGGGGTCGTGACGGGCCTGACCATCGCCGCCGTCCTGTTCGCGGTCAGCCGGGCCTTCTGGCGCTACGCCCTCCGCCACTACACTAGCGCGGGGGGATAAGAAGAAAGGGGGATGATTTGTAGGAGGGGCTTCAGCCTCGAACTTGGGTGTTCGATGCCGCGGAGTTGCTTCCTAGAAGAGAGGCCTTCGCCCTGAACCTCTGTCTTCGATCCCACAAACGGTCGCGGCGAAAGCCGCTCCTACAGGGTTGATCTTTTTTGTAGGAGGGGCTTTCGCCCCGAACTTCGGTTTTCGACAACGCAAAGGGTCGCGGCGGAAGCCGCTCCTACAACCCTGAACCTCGGTCTTCGATCCTGCAGAGGGTCGCAGCTAAAGCCGCTCCTACCAAACATCGATCTTTGTAGGAGGGGCTTTCGCCCCGAACTTCGATTTTCGATGACGCAAAGGTCGCTTTGATCTTCCTGCATAGGAGCGAGAAGCGGGGGATAAGCTTATGCTCAAATCGAACGAGGAGCCAGATCCCGTTGGGAGGGTCCGCCAAAGTCCTCAATAACCTTGAAATGGGAATCTCCGAAATGCCACACCTCACAGCCATGAACCAGGGCGACGCCTGCGATGAGGAGGTCGGTAGTCGGCACGCGGCGGCCACTTCGGCTTAACCTCCAGGCCAGATGAGCCGCTGCAAGGGCTTCCTCCCACCGAACGGTCAAATAGATGAGGGTTTCCAGATCTCGTTGTAACAGTTCCCGGTCGTTTTCGGTTCTGGCTCCAGATAGCAGCTCGATCATAATTGGAGCTGTCAGGGCGATCTCATGATGCTCCAGGGCCTCTTGAAGGGCCTGTTTTACGTGGGCTGAACCCCTCGGGTGGTAAAACTCGATCCATGCAGATGTGTCGATCAGAATCCGAGCCATTAGCGCCTCTCCCGCATACGGCGGAGGTCTTCCGGAGTTAGCTCCAGCTCCACCGCTCCGGCGTGGCTTGCGATCTGCCTTCGCCGGAGACGGTGGATCAGCTCATGTAATGCAAGCTCGATGATCTCCTCTTTTGTTTTGGCACCGCTCAGCCGCTGCGCTTCCTCCAACAGCCGCTCATCGATACGGACGATCACCTGTGTCATGGGCTTCTCTCCCCCAAGGGGTTTCAGGGATCATTCTAACCTGTCTCCTCGGAAGAGAGGAAAAGGTCGCGGCAGAAGCTGCTCCTACCGAGCATCGGTCTTTGTTAGGAGAGGCTTTCGCCCCGAACCCCAGTCTTCGACGACGCAAAGGTCGCGGCTGAAGCCGCTCCTACGGGGTTGGTCTTTTTTGTAGGAGGGGCTTCAGCCCCGAACTTCGGTTTTCGATGCCGCGGGGTCGCTTCCTGGAAGAGAGGCCTTCGCCTCGAACCTCGGTCTTCGATCCCGCAAGGGGTTGCGGCGGAAGCCGCTCCTACAGGTGAAAGAATTTCTTTTACAGGAAGCGGCGGAGCTGCTCCGGGGAGAGGTTGCCGCCGCTCAGGATCGGGGCGATGGTCTTCCCGCGCACCGGATCCCGGAGCCGCTGTAAGCCGAAATTGAATTTCGGCTCGTATTCATCGCGCCAGCCGCGCGATGGTGGCGCCGTCGTCCGAAGTGGACTCGAAGGCCTCCACGTGGGGATGCCCCTTCAAGCGCTCCCGCACGGCCCGGCGCAGCGCCCCGGTGCCCTTGCCGTGAATGATCCGCACGAAGGGCATGCCGGCCAGGAAGGCGTCGTCTAGGAATTTCTCGAGGACCGGGAGGGCGTCCTCCACCCGCATCCCCCGCAGGTCGAGGTCCAAGGCCACCCCGGACGGCGGCGACGGAGGAGAGGGAACGGGGGCCAAGGTCGCTGCGGGCCGTTCCCGGCGCTCTAGGTCTGCGAGGGGCATCCGCAGCCGCCAGCGGCCCACCTGCACGTCCGCCTCCTCGCCTTCTACGTGGAGGATCTCACCTTCGGCTTGGAGGGGGCGCACCCACACGCGGTCGCCGGTGGCGAAGGCAGGCCCCGCGCGAGCTTCCGGCGCCGCCAGCGGGGGGGTGAGGAGGCCGCGGGCGCGGGCCCGCAGGGCCTCCAGGCGCTGCCGGGCGGCTTCCACCTCCGCCTGATGGATCCGCCGGACCTGCCGTCGGACGCGTCCCACTTCTTCCTGAGCCTCCCGGAGCAGCGCCTCGATCTGCTCCCGGGCCTCACGGAGCAGCCGCTCCCGCTCCGCTTCGATGCGGGCGAGGCGCTCGCGCCATTCGGCCTCCAGAGCGCACGCGGTGGTCCGGGCCTGCTCGGCCTCCTCCCGGGCCCGGGCGGCCTCCTCTCGCAGCCGCTCGGCTTCCGACAGCAGCGCCTCCAGACGCAGGGCCTCCGGCGAAGCATATTGCTGCGCGCGGGCGATCAGGGCCTCGGGCATCCCCAGCCGGCGGGCGATGAGGAAGGCGTTGGAGCGCCCGGGGAGCCCGATGCGCACCCGATAGGTGGGGGCCAGGGTCTCCGGGTCGAACTCCACGCTGGCGTTGACCGCCCCCGGCGTGGTCTGGGCCCACAGCTTGAGCTCCGGGAAGTGGGTGGCCACCAGAGTGGTGGCCCTCCGCTTGTGGAGGCGCTCTAACAGGGCGCGGGCCAGCGCCGCCCCCTCCATCGGATCCGTCCCCGCCCCCAGCTCGTCCAGGAGAACCAGGGAGCGGGCGGTGGCTTTGTCCAAAAAGCCCAGGATGTTGGTGAGGTGGGCGGAGAAGGTGGAGAGGTTCTGCTCGATGCTCTGCTCGTCTCCGATGTCGGCGTAGATGCCATCGAACACCGGCAGGCGGGAGCCTTCCGCTGCTGGGACGTGCAGGCCGCTCTGGGCCATGATCGCCAGAAGCCCCACGGTTTTCAGGGCCACCGTCTTGCCGCCGGTGTTGGGGCCGGTGAGGATCAGCATAAAGGTGGAAGGATCGGGGGGGATGTCGATGGGCACCACCCGCTGGGGGTCCAGCAGCGGATGGCGGGCCTGGCGCAGCCAGAGGGGCGATTGTGTCCGTTGCTCCGGGGGCTCGTCCGGCCACTGGACGATCTCCGGGCGCTCCGCGCGCAGATCGATGGCGTAGCGGGCCTTGGCCAGCGCCAGGTCGAGATCCGCCACGGCCTCCAGGGTGGAGCGGATCTCCTCCGCCCGGGCGCCCACGGCGGCGCTCAGGGCAGCCAGGATGCGGGCGACCTCCTTCTCCTCCTGGGCCTGGGCCGCGCGGAGCTGGTTCCCTCGTTCCACCACCGGCAACGGCTCGATGAACAGGGTGGCCCCGCTGGCGGAGACGTCGTGGACCAGGCCCGGGATCTTCCCCCGATGCTCGGCCTTCACCGGGATCACGAAGCGGTCCCCGCGTAGGGTGATCAGGGGCTCCTGCAGATACGGGACGTAGCGAGGGTCCGTGAGGTAAGCCTGCAGCCGGCCTTGGATCTCGTGGGTCAGGCGGCGGATCTCCGCGCGCAGGGCCCGGAGGGCCGGGCTGGCCTCGTCCTTCACCTCCCCCGCCTCGTCCAGGCAGCGGGCGATCTCCTCCTCCAGCTCTGGGAACTCCTGCATGCGCGCGGCGTGGCGGGCCAGATGGGGCCACTCCCCCGATCGCCTGAGCAGGATCCGGCGGGCGCGCCGGGCCGCCTGAAGGGTCCCCCGCAGGGCGAGGAGGTCGGCGGGGACCAGGGTCGCCCCGCGCCGGGCTGCCTCTAAATGGAGGCGGAGGTCCCGGACCCCGCCCAGGTCAAAGCCGGGCTCCCGAGCGAGGAGCCAGCGGGCCTCCTCCGTCTCGGCGAGCCGGGCGAGGACTTCGGCAGGGTCGGCGGAAGGGCGCAGGGCGCGGGCCTTCTCCGCGCTCCAGGGGAAGGCGGTGTAAGCGGCCAGCCGCTCCCGGATCTTGGGCCATTCCAGGGTGATCAGGTCGTGTTCGCGCACCGCAATCTCACCGTTCGGGGATCCTACGCATGATCATACCCTGGGTCTGAAGGGGAAGGGCATGTGGGCGTAATCGGGGCGGCGAACCTTCGGGGGGGAGGCCGGCCATGCAGCCCCGTCGGATCGAGCCGCTGATCAGCGTCGAGGAGCCGGCGGCGCGGGTGTGGGATCTGGCGGCCCGGATCTCGGCGGATTACCGAGGGCGGGAGCTACTGGTGGTGGGCGTCCTCAAGGGTGCCTTCGTGTTCTGCGCCGATCTCCTCCGGCATCTGGAGGGGACGCCGGCCCAGGTGGATTTCATCGCCTGCTCCAGCGACGAGACGGCCACCGAGACCCCGGGGGTGGTTCGCATCCTCAAGGGCCTCAACGCCCCGGTCGCCGATCGGGACCGCGTTGCGGGTGGAGAACATCTGGACGTAGGGCTGACGTTGCAGTATCTGCGGGCTCATCTGCGGAGCCGGGCCCGCGCAGCCTGCGCACCGCCGTGCTCCTAGACAAGCCGTATCGCCGTCGGGTCCCTATCCCTGTGGACTACCGCGGCTTTGAGATCCCGGATCTCTTCGTAGTGGGCTACGGGATCGACTGGGCGGAGCACTACCGTCATCTGCCCTACATCGGGGCAGTGCGTTTTCTGTGAAGCGGCGAGGGCGGGATTCCATGCGCGGGGGTGGGGTCCTTTGTCTCTTCTCCGTTCGTTGTGCTATGCTGAACACGAACAATCGCGCAGTCGGGTCATCGGATCCGCTTGGACCTGACTGCCGGGAGGAAGCGATGGCCCGCACTGGTATTCAGGAGCTCATCCTGCAAGAATTGGAAGGACTGGCGGAGGATCGCATCCTGGAGGTCCTGGACTTCATCCGTTTCCTGAAGTCCAGGCAGGGGGAACATCCGCCGCTTCCGGGCCGCCGGCTGATCCCTCAACCTGAGGCGCTCCGGATCCTGGCTGAACTGGACCGCATCCGGGCCGAGGTGGAAGCTCACTATGGAGTCTATCCGGGCAATCCGGTGCGGGAGGTTCGAGAAGCCCATGAGCGTCGGATGGAGGAAGCGTGGAAACCATCGTCATAGATGCCAACATCGGGGTGGCACTGGTCTGCCCGCTGTTGTATTCCCGCGCATGCCGGGACCGTATGGAAGAATGGTTGCGACAGGGGATGAACTTAGTGGTCCCCGCGCTCTGGGACTATGAGATTGCCGCGGCGCTGCGCAAGCAGTGGGCCCAGAATCTGTTGTCACGAGAGGCCGCCCTGGAGGGATTGACTCACCTCTTCGGCTTGCCGATCCAACGGGTGTCCGCAAGCCCGGAGTTGCTGGCTCAGGCCATGATATGGGCGGAGCGCCTGGGGCAAATGACGACCTATGATGCCCAATATCTGGCGCTCAGCGAGCGGCTTGGCGCTCCCTTCTGGACCGCTGATCGAAAACTTTATCGCCGTTGTAAGGAAATCGGCGTGGATTGGGTGAACTTGGTTGGATAGAGGTGACAACCTTTCGGGGCGTGTTGCGGGTGGAGGACATTGTGGACACGGGGTTGACGTTGCAGTATTTGCAGGCCCATCTGCGGAGCCGGGCCCGCGCAGCCTGCGCACCGCCGTGCTCCTGGACAAGCCGTATCGCCGTCGGGTCCCTATCCCTGTGGACTACCGCGGCTTTGAGATCCCGGATCTCTTCGTAGTGGGCTACGGGATCGACTGGGCGGAGCACTACCGTCATCTGCCCTACATCGGGGCAGTGCGTTTTCTGTGAGGGCGTGGGGGATCTTCAGCGGGGATGTCTTGTGCTCCACGCAGCTCCTTGCAGGTGCCAGAATCGCTCGAAGTAGCCTGTCCTCTGTATGGCGCAGAGCGGACTCGCTGGGCGATTTCCGAGTGCGCCTATGGCCACCAGCGTTGGACGTCCTGGATGGCGCGCTGGGTCTTGGTGATAGCCTCCTCCCCACCCAAAGCTCGGATTATGGGCTCAAGTGCTTTCAGGTCTGTGATCAGGTCATCGCGCGTGCGGCAAGCTAGGTGCTGGAGTGTTTCATCCCAAAGGGGATAGAGGTCCCTGCTGGGAAGTTCAGCTAAGCAGGGGGCCAGGGCGGCCAGTGCTTTGGCTCGGGCATCCCTGCTCCCAATTTTTGTGGCAAGGATCAAAGCTTCCGGCAATAGGTTAGATGGTAGTCGGGGGGATAGGGTGACCAGCGCTTCGGCAAGGCCGAGTTCATCCCGGATTTCCTGAGCGATGGTTAGAGCCTCGTCTATCAGTTCGGTTGGTAGATAACGAGCCAGACCCGTCAGGGCCTCGATACGAAACACCTCATTCTTAATCTCCTTGATGACTTCTAATGCCTTTCTATAGTGATCTGGTTCAGTCTTATTATGTCCGAGTTCGGTTAACCGACTCACTTTTGCAACTCGGCCTCGGTCGCGTAGATCTTGTGGGAGATTGGGAATCAGGGTGTCTAAGACTTTGACACAAGCATCGGCGTTCTTGATCTTAACAGCAATCTCCATGGCTTGAATAAGTAGCTCCCTTGACAGATTATCTGGAGGAGAACCAGAGATTAAAGTCCTTAGAGCTAAGGCAAGACTGTCCTCTTCTTGAATTTCTGAAATCTTGGCCAATGCTCGGGAGGCTAATTCCTTCGTGAAGCGAGGAGCTAAGGCGTATAAAGCCTTGGCGCAAGCAGAGGCGTTTTTGATGCTCAAGGTAATGTCTAGAGCTTCATAAATCAATCTCTTCGGCCAATAATAAGTGATGTTTAGAGCTTCATAAATCGATGTCTTCGGTCGAGGATTATCCAAATAGGGAGCTAAGATAGCTATAATCTCGGCGCGAATAGTTGAATCATCGATCTCCATGGAGATGTTAAGTGCTTGGCAACGCTGCAGTGTCGTCAAATAGGGGGCCAAAGACTTTATGATTCGGGGATCTCTTTTTAATTTGAAAGCTCTCAATGCTTTATTTCGGAGATTATATGAAACATGAGGAGCTAAAGATGTCAAGATCTGGACATAGGTCTCCAAATCCATCTCTAGAGCGGCGTCTAATATCTGAGCTAATAAGCCCCGTGGCAGGAAATGGCCCAGAAATCGAATTAAGGAACTAGGAAGATAAATTAATATGAGAACCCACGCACGAACATGCTCTTCCATGTTGAATTAAATATCTCGGGCTTTATTTCCGGGACTGTCCGGCAAGACTAGCCTTTACGAGTGCACAGCGGATTTCTGCATCCAGGTAGGGTGGTAATTCACCGCGTTCAGTTCTTTCTCGGTTGACTCTAGAGCACACGCTCCATGCTCGTTCTACATCCTTGATGAAGGTTTCATAGCTGTTCTCCAATCTCTTTACAGCTTCTGCCCAGGTTCCGTCAACTAAATGCAGCCAGTCCTCCGGCTTTGCATTGGATCGCTCCAGATGATCCCCAAGGGCGTGCACCAGGTAAGGGGGGATCTGATCCGGGGCAACTTCGCCTTGGCGAAGTCGCTTCACGTATCCCAGTCCCCACTCAAGAAAACGCTTTTCCAACTCAGCCCTCTCATTCGGGGATAGCTTTTCCCAGAAATATTGTCGCAAACCCGGGTGGCTGAAGGTATAGCCTTGCTTTTTTCCATCACCGATCACCAAGCGAGCCAAGTAGCGAATTGCTTCCTCCAGCGCCAAGGACTTCAACTTGCTTATAGCCACCAGATCTTCCTGTCTAAGGGGAGCCAGGGCAGCCGCCAGCAGGCTCAGCACCTCCTGCACATTTGGCTTACTTAGTGGCTCACCCTCTCCCCGTTGCTTCCACTGTTTGCGCTGGTCATCCAGCCATCGATCAAAATAGCTCTTCAGCTCGGGCCTCAGACTGCGCAGATCCTCCCATCGCAGACTGGCGGCAGCCTCTCTCTTTTCCCGGAGCATCTTGGAGAGCACATCCAAATATAGACGCACCAGCAGCGGCTCACCTTCTTCGCTTAGACAGTATAACTCGTTCACAATGTCCGCGTCTGCTTCGTGGCCGAGTTGGCCCAGCGGAGGAGGCATGCTCTGCAGGGCTTCGGCCACCTCCTTACGGGTCAGCGGTTCAAGATCCAGAGAGCAGGCGAACCAGTGGTCATTCCAACCCAGGCGACGTAACCAGCCCTCTGGCCCGCTATCTCCGGCCAGATGCCGGGCCGAAACGACGACGCGCAGACCCTCCGGGGGTGGAAAGGGGAAGAGACCAGGCCACACCTCCCAGTCTGTGGCCTCGTCCAGGCCGTCCAGCATTACCAGCAGGCGGCCTTTGGGGGCGGGCTGTCTTAGGTAATTGCTCACCATTTCCCGCAGGGCGTCGGGGGCTTGGATCAGGTTATCAGGGATTTCTTTTCCGAAGAGGTAAGCTAGTCGGGCAGCCAGAGCGGCAAAGAAGACGGCTTTGGAGGCAGTTTCGTAGCGCAGGCTGATGGGCACGAAGGCTATCGGCAGATCAGGATCGCGCTTCTGTAGACGAACCAGCCATCGGACTAGTAGGGCGGATTTACCACGTCCGGCAGGAGCAGCCAGAAGGAGATATGGCGGCTCATGTGGAGAGTTCAACCAAGCGTCCAGTTTCCTTAGGGCATCCTTACGCCCCCAGAAGAGAGTGGAGTCCTCGGGTCCGCTCAGGTGTTCGATAAAGTTACAAATGCAGGCTCCGTAGTCCAGGAACGTAGAACTTATGCCAGGAGTGATGTTCGTAATGACAGCCTGGACAACATTCTGGATTTGAGCCCCGGGTTCAGCGGTGATTATCTGATGTGCCGAACTTGGCTCCTCGCTCATCAGCACCTACCTCCTCCGAACCTGACGGACACCCTCTATGCTGCTATCTTCGCTCGCCTGGATTTCCTGAGTAGTGGGGCCACCTTCGGCTTCCTGGACCACATCCCGAATCTGGCTGCCTCTTTTGGCTAGCACCTGCTGAGTGACTTCACTCTGCATCAGGCGGAGTATTTCCTTCTGCAGGGCGGGGTCTTCGGCCAGGGCGCGGGCGATCTCCCCCCGCAGGGCCTCGCGCAGGGCCAGGTTGTCCGGCGAGGCCAAGACCGCCTGCGCCACCGGTTCCACGCTCCTCCGAGGATACAGTCTCTCCCATAAGGCCCGGGCCCGCTCCCATGCGGCGGCGCCCATTCTGCGACCCACCTCATCCGCCGCTGCATCCCCAATCCGCAGCAAATACGGGAGAAAGGGAATCAGCGCCTGCACGATCCGACCGGCGATTTCGTTCAGATCCGACATGAGGACCTCCAGGATTGATCCTCTTAGGAACGACGCTCAGGCAGGCGGATGCCTGTCCCCTCCAGGAGGAAGCGTGATCTGAACACTATGCTAACCAAGGCGCTTTTACTGCGCAATAACAACCGCATGGGGTTCGGAGGAGGCTCTCCGAGATTATCGGAAGCTCGGGCAGTAGCTGAGGCGAGGGAAGCACCTCTCGTCCACCTGTTATGGCTCTTGCTGCCCAGCTCGACAAAATCAAGGCGCACCCGGCTGATCGCAAGCTGCGGGACCGAATGGGCCTTTGTCTCCACGTGCAGGTTGTCTCCCGCTTCGCCGATCACCGGCCGGCCACCTGTTCGTAGACGCGGAGGGTGCGCCGGGCGGTCTCCTCCCAGGTGAACTGTCGGGCCCGGGCCGGCCCCTCCTCCTGCAGGCGCCGGCGAAGGGATGCCTCCTCCAGGACCCGGAGGAGGGCCGCCGCCCAGGCCTCGGGATCCCCCGGCGGGACCCGCAGGGCGGCGTCCCCCACGACCTCGGGCAGGCTGGCCGCGTCCGCACACACCACGGGCGTCCCACACGCCATCGCCTCCAGCGGCGGCAGCCCGAAGCCCTCATACCGGGAGGGATACGCGAACACGTCTGCCAAACTGTAAAGGGCAGGCAGGTCCTCCTCCAGGACGTATCCCAAAAGATGGACGCGCTCCGTCAGCCCCAGGGCCCGGATTTCCTGAAGCAGCCGATCGACCCACCAGCCGGGCTTTCCAGCCAGCACCAGATGATGGGGGATACGATCGGCGATCCGCGCGAAGGCCGCGGCCAGGGTGTCCAGCCCTTTGCGCGGCCCGAGGGTCCCCACGTAGAGGATCACCGGGAAGGCCAGGTCGTATTTCCGACGCGTCGCTTCCTGAGCCTCCGAGGGGATCCCGGGGTGGAAGCGCCCATCCACCCCCAGGGGGATCACGGTGATCCGCTCCGGGGGGATCCCCAGCCGGCGCTCCAGATCCCGGGCGGTGTGCCTGGAGTCGGCGATCAGGTGGTCGGCCCAGCGCAGGCTGCGGGGGAGCCACCCGGCCCAGTAGAGGCGGGAGATGGGCGGGAGCTGCTCCGGGAACAGCAGGCCGATGAGGTCGTGGACGGTCAGGACCACCGGGCAAGGGCGCCAGCGCGGGGCGTCGAACCCCGGCACGTGCAGCAGTTCCACGCCGGCGGCGCGGGCGCGCCGGGGCAGCAGCCACTGCTGCCAGCGCAGCCGCTGGTCGGTGCGGAGCTCCCCTTCTCGTTCCCAGGACAAAGGCACGTATTCGTGATGCGGGGCCACCCGGGGCAGCGCCCGGAGCAGCCGGTCCGCGTAAACGCCGATGCCGGTCTTCTGCCCCCGCGTGGCCTGGACGTCGATGCCGATGCGCATCGTCTGGCTCAGCGAACGCCCACCTCGTCCAGGTGGCGCAGCAGATCGGCCGGATCCTCGTACACGCGGTAAGCGCCGGCCCGCTCCAGCTCCTCCCGGCCGTAGCCGCCCGATAGCAGGCCCACGCCGAGGGCGCCCGCCCGCCGCGCGGCCAGCATGTCCCAGATGCTGTCGCCCACAACGATGCACTCCGTGATGGGGATCCCCAGGCGGGCCGCCGCCGCGAGGAAGAGATCGGGGTCCGGCTTGGCGTACTGCACGTCCTCCCGGGTGATCACCGGGGTTCCCCCATCGATTCCCAATAGCTCTAAAAGGGGGCGGGCCACGTCGCGGCGGCCGCTTGTGGCGATGGCCCAGGGGACGTTGGCCCGGGTGAGGGCCTCCAGAAGCTCCCGGGCCCCCGGGAGCGGACGAACCTGGGGGAGCAGCCGGGCGAAGGCCTCCGCGTGCTGCTGCTGGATCCGCTGGACTTCCTCCGGCGTCACCTCCTGCCCAGTCTCCCGCAGCATGACCCGCAACAGCAGCCCTCCGCTCATGCCGATGCGACGATGGATCCGCCAGACGGAGAGAGAGATCCCCACCGCTTCCAAGGCTTCCCGCCACGCCAGCACGTGCTGATACACGCTGTCCACCAGGGTGCCATCCAGATCGAACAGGAAGGCCGGACCTCGGGTCATCGTTCCCCCTCGTAGCGATTCAGCCGATTGAAATCGTCCTCCCCGCGCATTTCGTGCCGGGCCTCGGCCTCCACCGACGCTCTGACCAGAGAGGTCAGCGAAGGCCGACCATCGGCCGCAGGTCTTAGGAGGCGGACTTCCGCCCGCGCATGAATCGTTCTTTCCCCTCTACTTTCCTCGTCGCTCGAAAAACATGACGTACTCGTGCTTGAAGATGTAGAAGTGCCCCTTCAGGGCGCGATATCGCCATAGGTGATGCTGGCCTCGCTTGCCCCGATTCTCCTGGATGTCCTTGACGCAAATGCTCTTGAGGCGGAACCCGTGGCGCAGCACCCGCTCCATCGTCCGGAAGCCCAGGGGGATCCACTCCCCCCGGGCGTATTTGTCCCCGATCACCAGCACCAGGAAGCGACCCGGTTCCAGCAGGGGGGCGAAGTTCGCCACCACCCGTTCGAAGGCCGCGTAGAACGCCTCCTCCGTGGGGGCGTTGGAGAGATCCCGCGGGTCCTCGCTGAACCGGATGATGTCGTGGTAGGGCGGATGCAGGATCAGGAGTTGAGCGCCTGAGAACCCCCAGCGCGCCATCACCTCCCGCACCCGCTCCGCCGTGGCGGGATCCGCACTGTCCCCAATCAGGATCTCGGTCTGGACCCCGTAAGGGTTGCTCTCCAGGCTGATCAGCCAGCGGGCCCGTTCCGCCACCCCGGGGACCAGCTCCACCCCGATGGCGTGGCGGCCCAGGCGCTTGGCCTCGATGAGGGTGGTGCCCAGGCCCATGAAGGGATCCAGGACCAGCTCCCCCCGCCGGGTGAAGCGACGCATGGCCTGATAGGGGATCTGCGGGACGAAGTTCCCCCAGTATTCCGGGGTGTGCATGCCATGGTTCGCCCGGGACCCTAGCAACCACAGGCTGTCTGTGAGGATGTCCTCGTATTCTTCCCAGCGATCCAGGTCCAGGTCGTGGATCGCCGCGCGAACGGTCACGGTTCCTTCTCCGCCTGAGGATCTCGCCCCGCGATAGAGCCGACCCCCATCTTACACCACCTGTTCCCCGTGGATCCAGACGGCCGCGGGCGTTCCCCAGTGCTCCCACAGGACCAGGTCGGCGAAGGTGCCGCGGCGGAGCTGGCCCAGCCCTCGCAGCCCCAGGGCGCGGGCGGGGGTGAGGGTGGCGCTGCGCACCGCATCGAGGGGATCGATGCCCGCCTCCTCGATCAGCACCCGCAGGCCCTCGTTCATCAGGGCGGCCGAGCCCGCCAGGGCGCCCTCCGGGGTCTGGCAGCGCCCGTCGGCCACGATCACCTCGTAGCCCAGCCAGGTGTAACGCCCCGGCGGCAGGCCGGCTAAGGGGGCGGCGTCGCTGATCAGGGCCACCCCCGCGGCCCCCTTGATCTGGAACAACAACCGGAGGGCCGCCGGATGCACATGGTGCCCATCGGCGATCACCTGGGCGATCACTCCGGGCTCCAGAAGAGCGGCCGCGAACAGGCCCGGCTCCCGATGATGGAAGGGTCGCATGGCATTAAAGAAATGAGTCACCTGCCGGACGCCCCGGCGGATGGCCTCCATCGCCTGCTCGTAGGTGGCGTCGCTGTGCCCGATCACCGGGACGATCCCCCGGGCGAGCAGGGCCGGGATGGCGGCCATCGCCTCCCCTTCCTCCGGCGCGAAGGTCCAGAGGAGGATGTGCCCGCCGGCCGCCTCCTGATAGCGGGCCACCGCCTCCGGGGTCAGCGGCCGAAACCAGGCCGGGTTGGCCATCCCCGGGCGCTTCGGCGAAAGGTGGGGGCCCTCGATGTGGATCCCCAAGATGCGGGCCCCAGGCGGCGGGGCCTGGATCACCTGGGCCATGGCCCGTAGCCGCTCTAAGACTTCCTCCTCAGGAAGGGTCAGGGTGGTGGGGACGAACGCGGTGACGCCGTAACGGGGGAGCTGCGGCGCGGCCTCCGCCAGCCCCGGCCCGAACATGTCGCAGCCCTCCACGCCGTGCAGATGGAGATCGATCAGGCCGGGCGTGACCGGCCGACCGCCGGCGTCGATGCGGCGGGCCCCTGCGGGGATCTCCACGTCCCGCGTAGGGCCCAGGGCCAGGATCCGCCCTCCCCCGAACACGACCGCCCCGTCCGGGATGCGCCGGATGGGGGTGTAAAGGTCCGCGTGCAGGATGGCCACCACCGTCCCGTCCATCTTAGCGACCTCGCGCCGGCTCCGGGTTCACCCACACGCCTTGGGCGTCGACCCGGACCTCGTAGACGGGGATGGGCGCTACGGCGGGCAGCCGGAGGACCCGACCGGTCCGGATGTCGAAGCGGGCCCCGTGGCGTGGGCACTGGATGACATGGCCCTCGAGCTTCCCCTCCGCCAGTGGACCGTCGTCGTGGGTGCACACATCCCCAAACGCGAACACCTCCTCCCCCACCCGGGCCAGGGCGATCCGCTGGCCCTCCACGATGAACACCCTCGCCGCGCCCACCGGGATCTCCTCCAGAGCAGCCACACGGATCCACATTGCGTGCCTCCAGAAACGAGGATCGCTCACGCCGACGGCGACAGCCCCCGCGTCCGCAGGAGGCAGAGCACCGCCTCCAGCACGCCGCCCCCGACCGCCCAGGCCTTGTCGGACACGGTGAAGCAATGCCGGACCTCCGCCCGGGGGTCGACATCGCCCACTTTCATCCCGTGGACAACTTCCAGGCCGTCGGCCAGGATCCCCCGCAGCACCCCGGCGATGGCCGTCCGGACGGGTTCTTCCTCCACATAGGCCACGATCTCCCCCGCCTCCACGCGATCTCCGATGCGGCGGACGGCCCGGAAGCGCCCGGCCCGGGGGGCCCGCAGGACCCGCAGGACATCGTGGCCGCCGATGAGGCCGGGGATCCCGGTGTCGGGGAGGGCGCTCCCCTGGTAGTAAACCCGTCCCAGGTCGTGGCCGCGGGCCGTCTCGACCACGGCGTGACAATCCACCCCGGCGGTGAAGCCTGGCCCTATGGCCACCACCACCAGCGCGTCGGTGATGGCGGTGCCGGTGTTGCGCTTGGCCATGATCGCGTCCACCACCCCCTCCGGCCGGAGCCGTCGGATGCTTTCCCCTTGAGGATCCACGAGGACAGGGATCTCCCCATGGGCCCAGAGGAGGGGGAACATCCCGGGGTCCTCCACGCGCCGGGCCGTGTGGCCCTCGATGGTGACGGCGCCTTCATAGACCGCGTTGGCCACCGCCACCGCCCGACGGATGGCCAGGGGCTGCGGGAGCTCCGTGACCCAGACCCGGAAGCCGGCCCGGTGGAGCCGCAGGATGGCCCCTGTCCCCAGATCGCCTCCCCCTTTGATGGCTACCCGGATCTCCATCGAGAGGCTTCCTCTCCGCGCAGATGTTCTCGAAACCACCTTGCCACCGATGGGACAGTGTACCCCAGATATTCCAGCGGAAGCGTGCGCCCTGCTCCTGGTAGGATCACCAGATTGTTCCGGCATCGCAGCCGTGCGGGCGAAATCCCGTTGGCGATCGGCGGAGAGGATCCGATCCCGCGCGCCGACCCGGATGCGGACCGGCGTGGCCATGGCCTCGATGGGAGGCTTGTCCGAACGATCCAGGAAAACCGAAAGCCGCGTCCGCGCCCGGTAACCCCGCCTGCAAAGCGGCCCGCTTGCCAGCGCTGGAGGTTCTCCGACCACTCGAAAACGTGAGAAGGCTCGGGGAACACGCGCACTGGCACCGGCAGCCCACGCGGGATCTCTCGTAGCGGCCGCGCCGCCTGGGCCGGAGGCAATCGGACGAAATGGCGGCGCAGGTGGAGGGCAGGACGGATGTCCCGCAGGTCCAATCCGTTGTGGCACACTGCAGCGCGGATGCAGAGCTCCTCTGGAGCGGTGTAGAGGGCCAGGATGCTGCCTGCGCTTGAGCCGGTGATCCCCATCGGTCTGCCGGAATCCGTGAGCGCGAAGTCCACCGCGCAGCGGATGTTGCGGATGGCGCCCGCGTAGGTGAAATCCATTTGTTGCCCTCCGCTCCGGCCGTGGCCCTGGAGATCCGGGCCCATGACGACGTAGAAGCTGGTCCCCGCCAGGCCCCGCGGGTCATCGCACCCTGGGATCATCTTCACGGAGAAGGCAGTGTGGGCGTTCATTCCGTAGAAGAAAATCAGGGCCGGCATCCCAGGCTTTGCCTTGAAGAGGGTGAGGTGCAGGGGAAGCCCCCGATCCTCGATGAAGAGCCGGCGAGGGGCGATCATCGCAGCCTCCGGCGAGGAGATTCAGGAGGAGGCCCCGGAGGGCTCCGGCTCCAGGATCACCCGCAGGTGCTGGGCCAGCTCGGGCCCGATGATCACATCGTGTTGCGGGAGCCGGAGCCGCAGGGGGCCGTTGAACGGTGCCCGAGCGACCAGCTCGAAGGGGACACCGGGGACCAGCCCGAGGGAGCCCAGGTAGTGTAGCTGCTCGGTGTTTTCGGTTTTGACCCGCGTGATGTGCCCCCGGGCGCCGACGGGGATCTCGCTCAGAGGGACGTCCCGAAGGGGTGGGATCCATCCCTCTGGCGTGGGGATGGGATCCCCATGGGGGCAGTGGGACGGGCGGCCCGCCACTTCATACATCCGCTCGCACAGCGCCTCGTCCACCGCCGGGTCCAGGCGATCCGCCAGGGCATGCACTTCCTCCCATCCGATCCCCAGCACTCGGTTCAGGAAGGCCTCGATGATCCGATGCTGACGGATGCTTCGCAGCGCCTCCCGCTCTCCCCTCTCCGTCAGCCGGATCCCGTGACGGGTCCGCTGGATCCAGCCGTGGGCCTCCAGGCGGTTGAGCATGCGGACAGCGGCAGTGAGGGTGACGTTCAGCCGGCGGGCCAGCTGGGTGGCTCGCACCGGCTCCCCCTCGCCGAGCCGGTAGATCTCGGCCAGATAGGCCCGCATCGTCGGGGTGAGCGACGGGAGCGGATGGTGGCGGTTCAGCGCATCCTCCATCGGACGGTAGCGATCCGCTTCTCGAAAGTTTCAGAGGAAGTGTAACACGGATCCCGTGGGCTCTCAATGAAATGATAGGAAATTGGAAGGTGCGTCCCAGGATCGTTGGAAGCCCAGGTAGACGTAGGCCAACTGTGAGCAATTCGCTCACCCATCATGGCCCTCACCCGCCCAACCCGACGAAATCGGGATGCGCCTGAACTGGAAGGCTGTGGCGAAATCGGCTGGAGAGCTGCCTGACGGCCAGCTCCCCTCAGCGCCGTCGGGCCACTACCAGCATCTGGGGGCTGTCCTCCCGATAGGGGCTCAGGTCGTAGTTCCCGAACATGGCTTCCACTGTGAACCCGCATCCTTCCAGCAGGAGCCGCAGCTCCCCAGGCCACACGAAGCGCATCCGGCTGGGGAAGGCCCAACGTCGCCACGTCCCATCCGGGCGCAAGGCCTCTACCAAGATCACCAGCTCCAGGCGCTGGGCCGCTGTGTCCACCCGCCGCGCTTCGAACCAGAGCAGGAAGGAGGATGCTTCCTCCTGCCATCCGCGCAGAGCCACCTGGCCGTGTTCCGCCAGGAACGCCGCGTCAGGGTTCAGGCAGTCCAGCAGCAGGAACCCTCCCGGCTCCAGGGCGCGGTGCAGATGGCGCAGGACCGCCTGCTGGGCCTCCAGGGAGTCGAAGTGGAGAAAGGTGTTGAGGGGGATGAAGGCCATCGGATATGGGCCGTCCGGTGCGCCCCGAGCCGCATCGCCCTGGACCCAGCGGATGCGGTCGGCCACGCCGGCGGCCTCCGCCCAGGCCTGGGCTCGCTCCAGCATCGCCCCCGCGGCCTCCAGCCCGGTCAGCCAGAAGCCCGCGGCAGCCAGGGGCACGGTGAGCCGGCCGGTGCCGCAGCCCACCTCCAGCAGAGGGGATCCCGCTCGCTCGGCGTAGCCCTGATAGAACGCGAGATCATCCAGGAAGTCCCCGAAGAACCGGTCATAGAACTCAGCGAAGGCCTCATAGTTCACGGCTCCTGCCTCTCCGGGAACGAGCCCTGCGCGGTCTCCATCAGGGCCTGGAGCACCGCGTCCAGCGGAACATCCCCGCGGACGCGCACCGCGCCGGGCCGGTGGATGAGCACAAAGCGCAGGCGCCCCGCCCGGCGCTTCTTGTCCGTCCCCATGGCTTCCACCACCGCCTCCGGTGTCGCCTGGATCCCGTAGCCGGACAGCCATGCTTGCCAGCGGGTCGGCAATCCCAGCCCCCGTAGAAGCTCCTCCAGCTGCTGCGGGAGATCCGGCGTCTCCAGCAGGCCCAGCCGCGCCGAGAGGGCGGCGGCCGCCCGCATGCCGACGGCCACGGCCTCGCCGTGGGGCGCGCGGTAGCCGCTCAGTCGCTCGAAGGCATGTCCGAAGGTGTGCCCCAGGTTCAGCTGCTCGCGCTCCCCTCGCGTCTCCCACGGATCCCGCTCCACGATCCGCGCCTTCACGGCGATGGCCCGCTCCAGGAGCTCCAGCTGCTCCGGCCCTTCCGGCGGATGGGCCCAGCGCGCGGGCGCCGTGCGCAGCCGCTCCCACAGGTCGGGATCCCCGATGAGGGCGGCTTTCACCACCTCCGCCATCCCGTGGCGCCACTCCGATGTCGGCAGGGTGTCCAGCGCGCTAGGGTCGATCAGGAGCAAGCAGGGCGGGTAGAAGGCTCCCACCAGGTTCTTCCCCTCGGGGAGATCCACCCCCACCTTGCCCCCGAGGGCCGCATCCACCATCGCCAGGAGGGTGGTGGGCGCGCTGACGAAGGGGATCCCCCGCATATATGTGGCGGCGACGAAGCCTGCCAGGTCCAGGATCACCCCGCCGCCTACGGCGAGGAGCGTCCCATCCCGCCCCAGCCCGGCCCGAGCGAGCTGGCGGTAGAGATCCGCAGCAGCGGAGAGGGTTTTGGTCCCTTCCCCGGGCGGCAGGACGAGCTCTACGAAGGGGAGCCCCGCCTTCCGGAGGGCCCCTCGCACCCGCTCCCCCTGATGCGCCATCACTATTGCGTCGCTGATGAGGGCGACCGGCCCTCCCCGCCCGGCCTCGACCAGGAGCTCTCCGCATCGATCCAAGAGGCCTGAGTCGATGAGGATCGGATGCGAGCGATCGGCTTCCGGGAAGCGCAGGTGGAGCGTCCGCATCGGGATCTTGTGCCTTTAGGGCGTCGTGAACGGCGAGGGGGCAGCCTCCGTGGGCGTGCCCTCCAGCCGGATGGTTTCGCTGGATCGATACAGGCGGGGGACGCGGGGGGAGATCAGGGTCGTGATCTCATAGTTGATCGTGCCCGCCCATTCCGCCAGGTCCTCCGCTCGGATCTCCTCGCTCCCCTGTCGCCCGAGGATCACCACTTCGTCCCCCACGCGCGCCTCGGGGATCCCGGTCACCTCCACTACGACCTGGTCCATGCTCACCCGGCCGCGGATGGGGGCGCGTTGACCCCGGATGAGGACAGCCCCGCGGTTGGAGAGGGCGCGCAGGTAGCCGTCGCCGTAGCCGATGGGGACCAGGGCCATGCGGGCTTCCTGGCGCGCGACGAACGTCCGCCCGTAGCCCACCGATTCCCCGGGCGCCAGGGTCCACACCCGGATCACCTGGCTTTTCAGGGTCAGGGCAGGGCGCAGGGGGAAAGGCGGATCCCACTCCCGGGAGGGGCGCATCCCGTAGAGGGCGAGGCCGGGGCGCACCGCATCGAAGTGAGCGACGCGGAAGCGCATCGTCGCCGCACTGTTGGCCGCATGGCGGAGTGGGATCCGGATCCCTGTTGCCTCCAGGGTCCCAAGCAACTCCTCGAAGCGGCGCAGCTGGCGCATGGTGAACGACGGATCGCTTTCGTCCGCGGTAGCGAAGTGCGTGTAAAGCCCTTCGAGCTGAAGGGATTCCACGTCCTGCAGCGCGCGCAGGAAGGGCAGCACCTCGGCGGGCAGCAGCCCGGCCCGTCCCAGCCCGGTGTCCACTTCGACGTGGACAGGGAGGATGCGCCCGGCGGCGCGGGCGGCTGCGCCGAGGGCCTGGGCGGCCTCCGGCGTGGAGAGGGTGGGGGTCAACCCCCAGCGGACGGCCTCCAGGGCTTCCTCTGGGAGCAGCGGGGCGATCACCAGAATCGGAGCCTCGAGGCCGGCCTGGCGCAAGGCGATCCCCTCAGCGATCCGATGGACAGCTAGGCGGGAGGCGCCGGCGGAGAGAGCGGCCCGGGCAACGGAGACAGCCCCGTGGCCGTAGGCGTTGGCCTTCACCACGGCGATCACCTCCACCCGATCCCCCACCCAGCCCTTCACCGCCCGCGTGTTCGCCGCGACGGCCTCCAGATCCACTTCCGCCCACGTGAGAGAAGGAGCCTTCGTCATCATGATCACCACCGTCCCTCAAGCAGATGCATCATATCCTCTCGATAGGCACGGGAGGCCACGGAGAACGCGCAAATCAATACCCCCATTGCCTCCGGAGATGGAGCCCATTGGGCGAGTTCTTTTGGATTGGCCCTGCGCCCGATCCAAGTCGGAGGCTCGCAGCGTCGCAGGGCAATCCATAGGAAAACCCACGGCCCGTTGCCGATGCCGGATCTCTATCTCAACTCTGACTCCATCTTCCACGTCATGGATGAGCGCCGGATGTTTCCGCCACGAAACCCGGAAACCGGCGAACTGTTCGAAGGTCCTCTCGGTTTCTATCAGGAACCGCTCATCGAAAAATTCATTTTGAGACCGGACCCGATGGATAAGTTCTTGAAATGTGTGCGGATCCAGTAGTCGTTCCCGGAGAGCGAGCCTCCACATCTCTCCGAGTTCTACAGGGCTCCCTTTCTCATCGCGATAAGCGATTTGCCATTCGAACATATCATCGGCTTGCAGAGGAACCTGACGAGCGGCGATCGGCCTTCCCTCTCGCCGGAGGCGTACCCGACCCGTGGGTTGGGTGAGAGGCAGATCACAGAGGATTCGTTTCGCTGTCGGATCCCAGCGGACCGGAATAAATTGGCGGGGCATCGCCGGATCCCTCCAGTAACGCCTCCAGACGCGCGATGATGCGCTGGATCTCCTCCATCCCTGCGCCACCCTCCCGAGCGCGCCGGTGAAGGTCGCGATACGCTGCCGCGAAAGGCTCCTGCGCGGAGAGCGGGGGGACCGGGACCGGAAGCTCCCGCAGCAGGCGCTGTGGCACCGTGACCGTCCCGGTCCCTCGCCAGATCCGCCGCAGGCCCTGTCGGAAGAGACCCGTTTGCGTCAGCAAGGCGAAGAACTCCGGCCGCATCCGGTCTGTTCGGAACCGGAGGATGTAGAGGTAGTCGTCTGCGACCCCCTCTTCATCGTCCTCCAGCACCACGGCAGCCCGGCCGATGCAGCCTACGCCGACGCGGACGAACAGCACATCCCCCTTTCGGGCCCGTGCCCCAGGGTGATCCATCAAGCTTCCCGGTCGAACCCTCCGCCCGTCCCGGCGGAGGTCGATCCCCCAGGGGGTCACAGTTTTCGCGGAGAGGAAGGGGATGCCGGACTCCGAGAAGACCCGTCGGGGGCCGTACTTCGCGCACCCTCCCCGCATCTCCTGCAGCAGCGCGCCGAGGGAGAGCAGCGGGAACGCGGTGGAGGGCGGGGGAGGCGTCAGATGATGCAGCGGGGCCCAGGTATCCCCCATCGCTTCGAGGGGCTGACGGAACCCCTTCCCCTGACGGATCTCCTCGGAGATGCGGTCCAGATCCTCCTCGTCCTCCGCATGGGCCAGCCACACCGGGGACGGGGCGCCGCCCTTGCGGGCGAACAGGACGCTGGTTTTCGCCGGGAAGAACCTCCGGGAGAGGCTGATCACGGCCAGCGGGCGAACGTAACGGAGCAGCCATTCCCGGACCCATCGGTGGGGCAGATTGGCGAAAAGGCCTTCCGGCAACACGATGGTTAAAATGCCTCCCTCCCGGAGCGCCCGCACGCTGAGCTCCAGAAACAGCGCCTCGATGGCTTCGCTGCGTCGCCCGGCCGCCAGCGCAAACCGTCTTAGCAGCCAGGGGTCATGCACGCGGCCGTACTTCGCAGAGAACGGCGGGTTGGTGGCCACCAGATCAAAGCGGCCCTCCAGCTCGCGTGCCTGCTCCAGGGCGTTGGCCCCGTGCAGGAAAACCCGAGGGAAAGCCCGGAGCCGCTCCCGCGCCGTCGCCAGGACCTCCGGATCCACCTCGATGCCGATCACTTCCGAGAACCCATGATGGGCCACTGGCTCCAGGAAGGCTCCGTCGCCGCATGCAGGATCCAGCATGGAGCCGCGTCGGGGAAGCCAATCAAGGGCCATCTCCACCATCCAAGCCGCCAGCCGCAGCGGGGTGAAAAACTGCCCGAGGACCTTCTCCCGGCGGCGGAAGTGCCGGTCGCGCTGCGTGTCCACGGGCTCCCGTTGCCAAAGTAGCGGCCGCATCCGATCCTCTCCCGAAGAAGGCGCCGTCCGGGTCTCTCTTCCGAGAAAAGCGCGAATGTGCCTCCCGTGCTATTATAGCCTGTAGCAGTGGGGATGTTTCTTAAACTAAACTAAGGAGGAAAGATCGATGATTAGCCCGGAGCTCCTGGAGATCTTGCGCTGTCCCTATTGCGTGTCCGGCCCGACCCGGAGGGAGGGGCCTGATCCTGGTCGGCTGCAGATGGTGCACGGGGTGTGGCTGGTGTGCCTGGAGCCGGATTGCGGGCACAAGTATCCCATCCGTGATGGCATCCCGGTGATGCTGATCGAGGAAGGCGATAAGTGGCGCGACACTCCCGTCGAGGCCCTTCCGGTCCCGCCCCCTGCGGCCTGAGGTAGAAGCTGCCGATGGACCTTCGCGCTTGGCGTCGGCGATGGCAGGAGGATCCGCAGGGCGCGGAGGCCCAGCTATCTGCCCTCCGGGAGGACCCGGAGGTCCTGGAGACGTGGATCGAGGATCTGCTCCGCGATCCGGATCCGGAGGCTCGGGCCTGGGCCTGCCGGCTCAGCGTGGAGCTCCCGGATGCGCAAGGGGGAGAGGCCCTGTTGCGGGCCCTTGAGGATCCGGAGCCCGAGGTGCGAGCCGCGGCCGCCTGGGCGCTGGGCGCGCGACCGCGGGAGGCGGAAGCCCCTCGCATCGCGCAGGCCCTCTGCGCCCGGCTCCAGGATCTCCCCTGGGTGGCCTGGGTGGCCGCGGAGGCCCTGGCCCGTTACGGGGAAGCGGCGCTGGATCCCCTGATCGAGGGCCTGCGCCACCCGAACCCCCAGGTCCGCATCCTCGCCGCCCGCGCCCTCGCCCGGATCGCCTCCCCCCGCAGCCTCCCGGCCCTGATGGCCGCCCGGGAGGACTCCGTCCTCCTGGTGCGCCATTTCGCCGAGGCAGGTCTCGACCGCCTCTTCCCCACGCAGTGGGTGCGGATCAGCGGGTAGAGGAACATCCCGTGCGACGCTCCCGGGTCAGCTTACGAACAGGGCGAGGGCGCCTCCCAAGGCCAGGAAGGGGCCGTAAGGAAAGGCCGTCTTCAGCGTCCCCCGCCGGGACAGCAGCAGCCCCAGGCTGAAGGCCCCGGCCAGCAGAACCCCCCACGACAGCGCCCGCAGCCCCTGGGGGAAGCCGGTGATCAGCCCGATGAAGGCGGCCAGGGTGGCATCCCCGCCACCGATCCCGCCCCGGCTGAGAACCGCCATCCCGAAGAAGAAGGCGAAGGCGCCGACGCCTACCCCCCAGGCGCCCAGGGCGCTCCCCTCCAGCCAGGGGGAGACCGGAGCCGCCAAGGCCGCCAGGGCGATGGCCGGCAGCATCACCGCGTCGTAGATGTGCCGGCGCTCCAGATCTGTCACGACCGAGAGGGCCAGGATCGTGAGATAGAGAGCGGAGAGGACTCCCCGAGGGGAGGGGCCGAACTGCCCGACCGCGAGCGCCCACAGCAGCGGCACCCCGGCTTCGACGGCCAGCTCCCGGGCCCGCGGCCGCCTTCCGGACCGGATCCAGGAGAGCCAGGCCGACCGGATCTGCGCCGGGAGAACCCGACGGCCTGGCAGGGCGTCCGCCAGGCCGTTGGTCAGCATCCCGAGAGGCCACCCGATGATCCCGAAGAGGAACCAGAACGGCATGTCCGGTTTGCTCCGATGCGGATGCATTACAGGCGCGTCCCGAATTTTGTCGGGCGGGGCGGGCGAGGGCCACGATGGGTGGGCGAGGGAAACGCCCTCGGCTACCCGATCCTGGGACCTACCCTACGCTGCTGGTGGCCTTGTAGAGGCCATGGCCTCATGCTATAATGAAAACGCCTGGTGAGAAACCACCAGGCTCAGAACGGTGATTCCCATCGAATCCAAAGGAATAAGGATATGTGCTGACGTGGAGCCGAAGCAGCCGGGAGCGCCTGGAACGGCGCTCTTGTTGTCTCTAGAGAGGGAAGCCTCCTTTCACCCCATTGATCTCACAGAATAGAGAGGATCCATGAGCGAGCAGCCCATCTACCTGACCCGTGAAGGCTACCATAAGTTGCTGGAGGAACTGGAGTACCTGCGCACCGTTCGTCGTCAGGAGGTTGCAAAGCGGTTGAACCTGGCGATGGATGAAGGGAACTACGACGAGAACGCAGAGTATGAGGCGGCCAAGAACGAGCAGGCCTTCGTGGAGGGCCGGATCATGATGCTGGAAGCGATGCTTCGGCGTGCGGTGATCATCGAGGAGACCACGGGGCCCAAGACCTTCGTCACCCTGGGGAGCTGGGTGACCATCCAGGAGGAAGGGGGATCCACGCCGGAGCGCTATCAGGTGGTGGGCTCCGCCGAAGCCGATCCCTCCCAGGGGCGGATCTCCAACGAGTCCCCCTTGGGGCAGTCCCTCCTGGGCCACCGCGTGGGCGATGTGATCACCGTGAACGCCCCGGATGGTGCGCTTCGCTTCCGGATCCTCCGCATCGAATAGGCTTCCGCTATGGCCCTCCTTCGGGACATCGTCCGCCGCCGTTTGGAGAAGGTCGCCCGGTTGCGTGCCCAGGGCATCGACCCCTATCCGCCCCGCTGCCGGCGCACCCACATCAGCGCCCAGGCGATCCAGGCCTTCCTGGCCACGGAGGGCCAGGAGGACGCGGTAGCGGTGGTGGTGGCCGGCCGCCTCACCGCCATGCGGATCATGGGGAAGATCACTTTCGTCGATATCCAGGATGGGGCGGGACGCCTCCAGCTCTTCCTCCGCTATGACGACGTGGGAGAGGAGCGTTACCGCTTCTTCCAGGAGATGTTCGACCTGGGCGATTTCATCGAGGCCGAGGGGACAATGATGCGCACCCGGACCGGAGAGATCTCCCTGCGGGTCCGGGACTTCCGCATGCTGGCCAAGGCCATCTATCCTCCGCCTTCGCGCTGGCACGGCCTCAAAGATGTGGAAAGCCGTTACCGGCGGCGTTACCTGGACCTGATGATGAACCCGGAGGTCCGGGAGATCTTCCGGACCCGGGCGGCGCTGATCCGGGCCATCCGGACCTTCCTCGACCAGCAGGGGTTCCTGGAGGTAGAGACCCCTGTCCTACAGCCGATCTACGGCGGGGCCTCGGCGCGGCCTTTCGTGACTTATCATAATGAGCTGGAGCAACAGCTCTATCTGCGCATCAGCTTCGAGCTGTATCTCAAGCGCCTGCTGGTGGGGATGTTCGAGCGGGTTTATGAGATCGGCCGCGATTTCCGCAACGAGGGGATTTCCTTCAAACACAACCCCGAGTTCACCCAGATGGAATGTTACATGGCCTATGCCGATTACCGGGATATGATGCGGCTGGCCGAGGAGATGATCGCCTTCGCTGCCGATCAAGTCTTGGGCCGCCGCACTCTGACCTGCCAGGGCCATCAGATCGAACTTTCCCCACCCTGGCGCCGCATCTCCCTGCGGGATGCTCTCCTGGAGTTCGCTGGGATCGACATCGCACAGCACCCCACTCGGGAATCCCTGGCGGAGGCCCTGGCCGCCCGAGGCATTGAGGTCGATCCCCGAGCCAGCCGGGGCAAGCTGATCGACGACCTGATCTCGAAGTTCCTCGAGCCCAACCTCATCCAGCCCACCTTCGTCTACGATTACCCGCGGGACATCTCCCCCCTGGCCAAGGCCCGCCCGGACGATCCAGAGACGGTGGAGCGGTTCGAGGGCTTCATCGGGGGGATGGAGATCTGCAACGCCTTCACGGAGCTGAACGATCCGTTGGATCAGGAACAACGGTTCCTGGAGCAGGGGCGGGCACGGGAGGCGGGGGACGAGGAGGCCCATCCCCTGGATGAGGATTATCTGGACGCCATGCGCTACGGGATGCCGCCGAACGGCGGGCTGGGCCTGGGGATCGATCGCTTGACCATGCTCTTCACCGATCGCCGCTCCATCCGCGAGGTCCTCCTCTTCCCCCATCTCCGACCTCGAGAACGCCGCCTGGATGAGGTGGAGCTGGAGGAGCTAACGGCTGCGCCGGAAACCGAAGGCGGCCAGGAGGGATCTGGGCGCCTTCGCTGACCCGGCAAGGGGGACGCGATGCATGCCCACGGAAACAGGGGTTCCGCTCGCTTTGTGGCTGACACGATGCTCGGCCGCCTGGCCCGCTGGTTGCGGATCCTGGGGTATGACACCCACTATGACCCTGCTCTGGACGACGACAGGCTGCTGCACATTGCCCAGGCAGAGGATCGGATCCTGCTCACCCGAGACCACACCCTGGCCCGCCGTGGGGGAGCTTCAGCCTTCCTGATCGATCACGACGACCTTCTGGACCAGCTTCAGGCCATCCGCCATCGTTTCGGGGATCCCCTAGATGCTCCCTTCTCCCGCTGCCCGGTCTGCAACGCGCGGCTGGTCCCCGTGCCACGGGAGGCGGTGGCCGCCGATGTCCCCGCCTTCGTCTGGCAGCAGCACCAGCGCTTCCACCGCTGTCCCGCGTGTGATCGGATCTACTGGCCGGGCACTCACTTTGAGCGAATGCAGGCCGTCCTGCGGGCGCTGCAGATCCGCTGCGCTCCCCTGGAGGGTCATGAGGGCTTCAGATCTTCCCTCTAAAGGGCCAATGCATACGATCCGGTCGGGCTTCCCCATGTGGCTCCGATTCGGAGAGTGGGAGATGACGCCCGTGCTGGCCGCGGCCTGGATCGGGAGCGGCGCGACCGCGCCGCTCCACTGGATCCTGGGAGCTTGGCTGCTCGCCGAAGGCAGCTGGCAGGCGCTGCGTTGGCTGTTCCTCGACGCTCCCTGGGAGCGTCTGCCGCGCCGCCCTCCGGAATCGCTTTCGATCTCTCTGCCCTATATGCAGCCGGGCAGCCCGGCCGAAGGCGTGATCCGGGAGGTGGCCCGGCTGGCCAATGGGCTCGCTAGGCACGCGCGAGAGAGGCCCGAGCTCCCCGCGGCCTTGATCACCGCCCTGGTCACAGGAGGGCTCGGGCTCCTCTTGACCGGCTGGCCAGCAGGCTGGCTGACCCTCGGCACGGGCATCGCGCTGGCCCTGGCCCGTCGTCTCCCCCGCTTCCGGGGAGGCTTCGAGGGCCTGGTGCGGGGCACCTTCCCCTGGTGGTTAGGGATGGCCGGGGGCTATCCGACGCTCCCGGCGTGGCTGGCAGGAGTCCCTATCGGCCTGCTCGCCGCAGATCTGGGGTCCCCCCTTGCGCGATGGGGCGCGTGGGCCCTCTGGGTGGCCTGGGCGGTGGTCCTCGGACACGCGCCCGGTGCCTACGGCCTGGCTCTGGTCGGCCTGCTCTTGGAGGAGCGACGAGGGACGTGGTCCCCTCGCGTCCGCTGGCTGCTCTGGCTCCTCGCCCTCGCCCTCGCAGCCTGGGTGCTGCGCGCCGCCTAAGCATTTCCCTTGAAGGCGGGATGCACCGGAAGATCCGGCCGGAGAATTTCCGGGTGGAGGAGCGGGTGGCGCTGCCGGTCGAGCCAAGTGGCCCCTACACGCTCTACTGGGTTCGCAAATGGGAACGGACCACCCTGGAGATCCAGGCGGAGCTGGCGGCGCGGCTCAGGGCGCCCCAGCGCGCGGTGATCTTCCCCGCCCCCAAGGACCGATGGGCGATCGCCGTTCAGGTCGCCGCGATCTGGGGCCAGGGGCCGGAGCGGATGCGAGGTGCAGGCTTTGAAGCCGTGCGCATGGCCATGTGTGCCGTCCTCCCCGACCGCAGGACTTTCGAGGGAACCGCTTCTAGGTCCCGTTGCGGGCGCCGACCCGGAGGGAGAGCGAGGGACTTCCCCAGGCCGCCACGGTCTTGGCCGCAGAGAGCTTTGCCAGTTACTTCAATGATCCGCGGTTCGGCTCCTGGAGCTCAGAGATGGGGTTCGTCGGACGGGCGCTGCTCCGGGGCCAGCCCGAGGACGTCCTCCGAATGGTGTTCGTGGCCCCGATGGTGAGGGATCCGCCAACGGCGCAGGCCCTCAAAGCCGAGGCCCGGGCGCGCGGGGGGATGATGTGGCGTTGTTCACCCGCGTCCTTCCATACAGCGGAGCCTGCTCGCGTTCCGGCAAGATCACCCGACGGGCCTGCGCGGGGCGGTGCGGCGGATCCCCCTGCGGCTGCTTTGGGTGGATGCGTATCGGGCGTGGCTCTGGAACCGGGCGACCGGCCAGGGTCTGGGCTCGGAGGCCCGTCATCAGGTTCTCATCCGCGGCGAGGGATTTACCCTCCTTGACCGCGCGCCTTCGGAGGCCCAAGGCCTCCTGCCGCCCCTGCACCGGCGGGCGTGCCATGCCCTGCCGCGGGCGGAAGCCACAGCCCGGGTGCCGGAGGAAGAGGGGATCTCCCTCGCGGATTTCCAGCGGGGGCTGCTGCTGGAAGAGACATCTCCAACAATCTGGAGCTACAGCGCTTCGCGCTGGAGGCCAGCGGGGCGATTCTGTGCTTCGAGCGGCTGCCTAGCCGTTACGGCACCCTCCCGCTCAGGGCCTTGACGGCTCGCCGGAGCGGCGGTCAACTCGGACAGAAGTCCTCTTTGTGGATTTGAACTTCTGATTTTTCGCGCTGAGGCGGTTGACCGGCGGTGTTACGCCGTGTTATAGTTAGCGTGGCACGCGCCGCTCTTGGCGGAGACGGCTCGGATTGCTCGTTCCGGCCGCGGCCACTGTGCGAACCTGGCAGGCTTTCTGCGTGAGGAGGCCGGTATGGCGGAGGCGCAGACCATCCCGACAGCGACAGCGTCGGGCATCACCCGGCGGGAGTTCCTGACCTACGTATGGGCGGCTTCGATGGCCCTTTTCATGGTCCAGCTGGGCGGCGTGAGCGTCCTCTTCGCCCTGCCCCGGTTCAAGGCCGGCGAGTTCGGCGGCATCTTCCCCTTCGGGCGGGCGGGGGATGTGCTGGCGGGGGTCAGCGAGGGCCCCAAGGAGTTCACCGATGCCAAGATCTGGCTGGTGAGCACCGAGAAGGGGATCCTGGCCCTCTACACGGTCTGCACCCATCTAGGCTGCCTCTATAAGTGGGTGCCAAGCACCCGCCGCTTCGAGTGTCCGTGCCACGGCTCCAGGTTCCAACCGGATGGAACCTATGTGGAGGGGCCCGCTCCGCGGGACCTGGACCGCTTTGTGATCTACCTCAAGGACTCCAGCGGCCGGGTCGTGGCCCAGACGGATCCTGAGGGGAATCCCCTGCCGGTGCCGGACCCGAACCTGACCATCGAGGTGGACACCGGCTTGAAGATCCTTGGGAAGCCGGCCGCGTAAGGAGCAGGCATCTGAAGATTCGCTAAGGAAGATCCACGAAATTTGCGTCGAAGGAGGAACACAATGGCGCTGCGTTGGCCGGAGCCGATCCCCACGTTACAGAAGGAAGTTCAGCAATACGGGTGGCGCCGGGTCATCTTCATGCATCTGGACGAGCTGGTGACCCGGGTCACGGCGGGGATCCCCCTGACGGAGGTGCGGAACATCATTCGGGGCGAACCACCGCCCCGGCCCAACCCGCGGGTAAAGCCCCACACGGAGGGTTTCATCCTGCATATCAAGCCCTCCTTCTATCACGAGGCGGTGACCCGGATTTACCCCACCTTCCGCATGGGGATGTTAAGCACATACCTCTTCTTCGTCGAGGTCATCACCGGCATCTTCCTGATGATTTTCTACACCCCCTCGCCTCTGGTGGCCTACGAGAACATGCTCCGCATCCTGAACAACGTTCCCTTCGGCCAGCTGATGCGGGACATCCACCGGCTGGGGGCGGAGGCCATGGTAGTGGCGGTGATGCTGCATATGCTGCGCACCTTCTTCACCGCCTCCTACAAGCGGCCCCGCCAGTTCACGTGGGCGACGGGGGTGATCCTGCTGGTCCTCACTCTCTTCCTCTCTTTCAGCGGATATCTGCTGCCTTGGGACCAGCTCTCTTACTGGGCAGTGACCATCGGGACGAGCATGGCGGAGGCAGCGCCGCCGCCGGCCCTGGGCCGGGTCGTCAACCTCATCCTGCGGGGAGCGCCGGACATCGGGGCGGCGGGGTTGCTGCGCTTCTACCTGCTCCACGTGGTCTTCCTCCCGCTGCTGCTGCTCCTCTTCCTGTTTGTGCACTACTACAAGGTGGTGCGCCACGGCCTTTCCCTCCCGCCGGAGATGGAGGCCGTGGGTGAAGACACCGCCCGGAAGGTGCCGCCAGAGAAGCGGGTGCCCTACATCCCGGACATCGCCATCCAGGAGGCCCTCTGGGGCATCGCTCTGCTCGCCTTCCTGGTGGTCGGGGCTGCCTTCTTCTACGACGCGCCCCTGGAGCAGCACGCCGATCCGTTGAACACCCCCATGCATACAACCGCCCCCTGGTATTTCCTGTGGGTCCAGGGCCTGCTGAAGGATCCCTTCCTTCTGGCGCTGAAACGGCTGGGCCTTCCCCAGCCTCCCGCCACGATCTACGACAGCAAGACGTTCATGGGGGTGATCCTCCCCGGGCTGCTCCTGTTGTTCCTGATGGTCATGCCCTACCTGGATTTCAACATCAGCCGACTCTACCGTCATCGGCGCAAGGCTCTGGTGGCCGGGCTGGTCGGGGTGGCCGCGTGGACCGTGCTCTCTTACATGGGCACGCCCGCCTTCGCGGTCTCTGCCTCGGCGGACGTGGAGGTGTTCCAGGAGTTCATGCCACTGAACCCGGACCCCCTCTACGGCGAAGGGCGGGTGCGTACCATTCCCTATGAGCAGCTGGTCCCGGGCACCTATGACACCCGCAACCTCCAGCTGCCGGCGGACGCCCCGAAGCTGGCAAAGGTCCTAAAGGAGCTCAAGCACCGCATTGACGAAGATCCTCAGCTCTACCAGGGCTACGGCATTGTGCGCATCAGCGAGGTCCAGGCCGGGCTGAAGCGGTTCGAGCTCACCATCCACTGGATCAGGACGGAGGATGGCCAGCCGGTGCTGACCCCCGAAGGCAACCCGGTCGCCGAGGAATCCAAACAGGTGATCTATCTCCATCGGGACGGCGGTCACGGACACTGAGGGGAGTGAGCGCCCGACAGGGAGTTCGAGCTCAACGCGTAGCCGACCCATCGGAGGAAGCTCAATGTTCGATCTGGCTACCCGTCGGATCATCGGCGCAACGGTCCTGATGCTGACTACGGTGGTCACCATTGGCATGGTGTGGCTCACCGAGGAGCAGCGCATGGCCCGGTTCGAGGCCATGCACAAAGCCAAAGCCATTGAGAACGGGGCGCTGCTCTATGAACAATACTGCAGCGCCTGCCACGGCGCCGAGGGGGAAGGCGTCCCCGGCAGGGGCCCCAGCCTCAACCCAGGGGTGTTCCAGCACTACGAGCAGCTCAAGGCCCAGGGCTATCCTAACTCCCTGCGCAATTTCATCAAGCTCAACATCGCCGCCGGCCGCCCTGTCCGGAGCACCTACCACTCCGACGAGACATACGCAGAGCTCATGCCCGCCTGGTCCCAGGACTTTGGGGGGCCCCTGCGGCCGGACCAGGTCGAAAGCCTGGTAGAGTTTGTCCTAAACTGGCAGACGGCCAAGCCCGCGCCTGCCCCTGCGCTAGCCTTTGAGGCCGTGGGCTCGGACCTCACCAAGCCGCTGCCGCCGGGGGATCCCCAGCGAGGCCAGGCGCTGTGGAACCAGGAGGTCAAGCAGGCCAGCGGCGTGGCCGCCTCCTGTAAAGCGTGCCACGGCCTGAGGCCGGGCGAGGTGATGGTCGGACCCTCCATGGCCGGGATGGCCACGCTGGCCGCGGAGCGGATTCGGGCGCCGGATTACAAGGGCCAGGCGAAGACCCCAGAGGAATACATCCGCGAGTCCATCCAGCAGCCCAATGCCTACATCGTGGAGCCGGAAAAATACGCCGCCGCCCCCGGCGTCTCCTTGATGCCGGCCACGCTGGTCAATCAGATGTCCGCCCAAGACTTGGCGGACCTGATCGCCTTCCTGTTGACCCTGAAGTGAGCGTCGGATGGGACTCGGGGAGAAAAAGGCCGGGCGGGCATCCCAAAGGATCCCGTCCGGCTCTTTTGTTTGAAGCGGAGCAAAGGAGGCGCCTCTCAGCGGGCTTCCCTCATAGGGCCGGATGCTTTCTCCAGGAGCCGCCGGTAGGTGGCCTGCAGCAAGAGGGCGTCTTCTTCTAAGTTGGGGCTCTCGCAGAGCACTCGGCCCCGCGCCCCCAGGTCGATCAGCGCCTGCAGCAGCTCCTCATACCGCAGGTCCGCCTCCTTCAGGTTCAGGTGGTGGCGCTCGCCTTTGCGGGTGTAGGCGATGCCGGAGACGTGGATGTGGAGGTCCTGGAGGCCCCGTGGGCCCAGGCCAGCGGCCACTCGCTTCAGCGCCTCCACAAACTCCTCGTAGGAGTTAAAGGATCCATCCCCGGCCCGGGCGTGCAGGTGGGCGAAGTCCACGCACGGGAGCACGCCGGCCACCTCCCGGGAGAGCTGGATCACCTCATCCAGGGTGCCGAAGAGAGCCGACTTGCCCATGGTCTCGGGGCGCAGGACGACCTCCACCCCTTCCTCCCGGAGCTCCTCCACGATCTCCTGCAGGCGGCGACGCACTGTTTCGTAAGCCCGCTCTGGCCGTGCTCCCTGATAGGCGCCGGGGTGGAAGACGATGTCGCGGGCCCCGGCCTGGAAACCCGCCCGGGCTGCAGCCATCAGGCGCTCCTTGCTGGCCCGATAGCCCGCTCGATCCCTGGCGTTCAGGTTGATGAAGTAGGGGGCATGAACACTGAGGGCGATCCCCAGGGCGGCGGCAGCCTCCCGGATGCGTTGGCAGGTCTCCTCGGAGACCCGCACGCTGCGCACCCAGGCCAGCTCCAGAGCCCCCAGCCCCAGCTCATGGATCCGCTGGATCCCCCCCACCGTGCCCCCCGGCTGAGGCGGGGTGGAAAGGGGATTGCCCACCGTGCCGAAGCGCAGCCCGCCGGTCATGAAGACCCTCCTAGGCCAGGCCCAAGGCGTTTAGGGGTATCGCAGAGACATGGTAGAGGCTGCCTGCATGATGGCCCAATGGGGCCGCCCGCAGCGGACGCCCCCGAAGAGAAAACCCATCGCGCGAGCCAGAAGGCGTTCATCCCGTGTTGGAACGGGGACATCCCACGGGAGCCGTCGGCCCGTGAAGCCTTCACTCGACGGAGAGGATACGGAAGATCAGGGTGCCCGCCGGCGCCTCCACGGTCACCACGTCGCCGGGCGCCCGCCCGAGCAACGCCTGGCCTAAAGGGGACTCGTAAGAGATCTTGCCCTGGGTGGGATCTGCCTCCGCGGGCCCCACGAGCACATACGCCTCCGGCGTGCCGCCGTCCTCCACGATGGTCACCCGGGAGCCCAGCCGCACCCGGCCCTCCTCGGAAGGCTGGGGCTCGATGAGGACTGCGTTGTTGAGGATGGCCTCCAAGACGCGGATCCGGCCCTCGATGAAGGCCTGCTCCTCTTTGGCCGCTTGATAATCCGCGTTCTCCGAGAGATCGCCCTGCTGGATGGCGAAGCGCAGGCGCTTGGCGATCTCCCGGCGCTTGACCGTGCGCAGATACTCGAGCTCCTGCTCTAACTGACGCTTGCCCTCCGGGGTCAGATACGTTGGCCCCACCGTCGCCATCGGGTTCCCTCCTGCAGCCTTCAGGCTCCTCCATCACCCCGGGTGGGCCCGGGGGCGAGCGGGAACAAAAAGGGCAGGAAATGCAGGGCATTTCCTGCCCCAGCGCCTCGAATTATACCCGCCCGAGCGGGAGGCAACAAATGCTGCCGAGGCCTCCCCTCAGTCCACCTCTACTGCGCCGCCGTCGCCCGCGGCGATGGCGGGCTGGGCCTCCGGGAGGGTCTCCCAGCGCCCGGTCAGGCGCTCGGCCACCTCCGGCAAGGTAGTGTATTCCATCTCCTCCATCGGCAGCCGATGGGGCTCAAAGGGGCCGTGGCGGCGGAAGTGGTCAGCGATCACGTTGCACAACCGCCGGGCCTCATCAAAGGCCGGATCGTCGAACATGTCCCGCGGCCCGACCAGCCGGCCATCGGCCAGCTGGAAGCCCAGGGCTACCACCCGCGGCGGGCCGTCGAAGCGGGTGCACTTGGCATATTGCAAGGGCACCGGCATCAGCGGCCCGTAGTGGGAGCCCCGCATCCAGCCTTCTACGATGTGGGGCATAGTGAAGGGCTCCAGGATCTCCCCCACCGCCGGGAAGATCCCCTGGGCCCGCACGACGCACACGGGATCGTCCTTGCCCACGTAATGCCCGGCGATCAGGGAGAGCCGCTCAGTGGAAGAGACCGCGGCGATCTCCCCTTTCTTGGTGTAGACGGCCTTGACCATGTAACGGCCCGACGCCCCGATGAAGACCAGCAGGTCATACATCTCCTCGGGACAGTTGAAGAAGATGCGCTTGAAGCCTTTCACATCGTGGACCTCGAAGCGGAAGCCCTCGTGCAGGGCGGGGGAGATCACCAAGCCGGCCGTGTTGAAGGGATCCGCAAACATGCGGAACATGGGGAGGTTCCAGGCGCCGGCCGAGGTTTTGTCGGCCATGAACACGATGATCGGCTCCGAGGGGCGCTCGATGAAGGACATCTCCGCCACCCCCGGCCCCATCCCCCGCACGTTCCCCGAGAAGGCGTCGGCGATGAGATCCTGGCCGGCACCATAAAGCTTCATCTCCTTGGCTTTGACGGTGACGCGCTCGAAAGTCTCCCAGGCCAGGCCGTGGACGATGGGGCTGTCGATCCCATGGCGGTGGGTCATGATGAGCTGCAGGTCGTCCCCACACCAGGTCGCGTAGTAATCGATGATCACGCCCCCGCGCTGGGCCTCCTCCAAATGCTGACGGGCCAGGGCCACCAGGTCCGTGTGGATCCCAGAGTGGCCCACCATGCCCCCGATATCGGCCTTGATCACGCTGATCGTGATCTCCTGGCTCATCGCGCACCTCCTATTTTTTGACTGTTAAAGAACCTATCGGGGCCTGCAGGCGGCCGCCTGCGTCCCCGCGGTTATTGCCTTCGGTGCCCTTTCTCCCGGAGCATGGCGGCGGCCCATTCGGCAAAGGGGGGTTCGAGAGGAGGAACGGGCTCCTCCTCATAGCGAACCCGCAAATCATAGGCAGCGCGTTCGTAGATGTTTTGAAGCAGACGTCCCAGGTCTACCTCCGGCTCCTCATCACCGGGGAGGAGGGGAAGGCGGAAGGTGGGGATGGGGTCGCGGACGGTGAAGGCGTAGAGCAGGGCGCGGGGGCGTTGCTCCCAGCGGCTGATCAGGATGCGGTAGTGGCCGTCCCGTCCGTCCCCCATCACCGGCATCGGCTCCCCCGACCGCAGCAAGTCGATCTCCACCAGATGGGTCCGGCTGCCCAGCAGGAGCGTTCGCTTCTGCTCATAGAGCCGGCGGGGCTCCCCCGCTCGCTTGTTGGTGGGCGAGAGGATCTCCACCACGGTGATGACTTCCCCCGTGCCGGCGGCCCGCACCTCCAGATAGGTCTCCCGCAGGGTCTCCGGGAGGGGAACTTCCACCACCCGCGCTCCCTGGGCGAGGGGGGCAAGCCGTCCGGCCTCCGGAAGGGCTTGCGACGCGAGGGTGACGGCGATGTCGGCCCGGATCGGCCATCCTGCTCCCTCCGGGGTGATGAGGTAGACGCGTTCCTCGATGGCCACGATGTAGCGCGGGCGCAGCCGCGAGGCCAGCTCATCCCGCAGGGCTGCGATCAAGCTGTTGTGCACGTCCGGCCACAGGACCGGATGTTCAAGATACGGGTCCATGCCCGGGAACGGCGAGGGCATCCGGACGCCTCCTCAGCGGCTCATGAAGCGGCTCACCACCTGGGCGGGGATCGGCACGGTCAGCCGATCGCCGACCTTCGGCCGCTCGGTCAGGCTTCCACCTCCCACGAGGATCCCGATGGGCGTCCCCTCCGCCCGATCGCTCCGCTCGATCCAGGCCATGCCGGTGAGAAGCCCTTCCGTGTCCATCGCGCAGCTGGTGACGTAACCGATCACCCGGCCCCGCCGATCCACCACCGCATCCCCCTGCTTCGGCAGCCGGACCCCCTTCTCGGAGATCCGGAAGCGCACCACTTCCATCGTCCGCTTGGCCTCGCGGGCCATGTAGGCCTTCCGCCCGATGAAGAACGGCTTGTAGAGCTTAACGAAGGAGGCGAAGCCGGCGTCGCCAGGGGTGAGCTCGAAGGGGCCAGCCAGCTCATGACCATAGAGGGGGAGGCCGGCCTCGGTGCGGGTGCTGTCACGAGCCCCCAGGCCGCACGGCCGAAGGCCGAAGGGCTGGCCGGCATCCAGCAAGCGCTCGAAGAGGGCCGGCGCCCGATCCGGGTGAACGAACAGCTCATAGCCGATGCGCTCGCCGGTGTAGCCGGTGCGGGAGATGATGAGATCGAAGCCCTGGATCTCCGCGCGCAGGACCTGCCCGCGCGGCAACGCGGCCAGGCGCTCCCTGATCCTACCGTCGGCTAGGGACTGGAGGATCTTCAGGGACTGGGGGCCTTGCAGGGCGATGTCTACGCGGCAATCCTCGCCCCAGCGGCGGTCCCGAAGATCCCGCAGGATCATCTCGTCGGCGAGCATGGTCCAGGGGCGCTCCCGATTGATCTGGACCTCCCCCCGGGCCACGGCGTTCAGCCAGGCCCAGTCCCGATCGTTGTTGGCCGCGTTGACCACCAGCATGTAGCGGTCGGGCTCCAGGGCGTAGATGATCAGATCGTCCAGCACCCGTCCGTCGGGATCCAGGAGGAAGGTGTATTGCGACTCCCCGACCCGCAGGGCCATCGCGTCGTTGGTGGTCACCCGTTCCAGGAAAGCGCGGGCGCCGGGCCCTTGGACCTCCAGCACGCCCATGTGGGAGACGTCGAAGAGGCCGGCGGCGGTGCGGACCGCCCGATGCTCCTCGCTCACGCTGGTATACCAGACCGGCATCTCCCAGCCAGCGAAGGGGACCATCTTCGCGCCCAGCTCCCGGTGCAGCTCGTAGAGGGTCGTCCGCTTGAGAGGCGCCCCCTCCGGCTCGGCGTAGGAGAACGCGGGCAACGGCGTCATGCGATAGCGGTGGGCCGCATCGATAACCCGGTGGCCAATGAAGAAGGGTTTGTGAGGCGCCACGGCCGCCTCGTCCTGCAAGTCCGTCGGGAACCGGGCTTGGGCTCGGGCCGATGCGGCCTGTGGGTCCTCCGCCGGGATCTCCCGCACCCGCAGGGGGCCGGGGAGCTTGGCCCAGATGTCCTCATCGAAGCGGACGTAGCCGTCCGAAAGGTCCCGCAGCCATGCGGCGACGCGCCCGGCCCGCTCCTCCGGCACCGCCAACCGGAAGGCGTCGGGCGCGTCGCGGATCACATAGGCCGGGCTCATGATCCGGCCGTCGGCCTCCATCAGGAAGGCGGGCGCTCCCTCGCCGACCCGGAGCCCGACTGCCCGCTGGGTGAGGACCGCGTCCAGGAACTCAGCCGCTCGATCGCCTTGGATCTTCAGCACGGCCATCCCGTCTGCCGCGGGGAGGCGATCGGTGATGAACCAGTGATGCGGGTAGCCGCTTTGCGGGGGCTCCACGTCTGCCCCGGCCCGGGCGGCAAGCTCAGCGACTCGCCGTTTCGCCTCCTCCAGCGCGTCGAACTCCACCTTGGTCCGGTAGACCAGGTCACGGCCCACATAGTAGCGGTGCGGCCGGCAGGCCCACAGCACGTCGGCGATGATGTCCGCCAAGGCCTCGGCCTCCGGCTCCCGGAACCCCCGCTGGGTGATCCAGGGGGTCCCCAAGCGGATGCCGCTGGCGGCCCCCGCCCCCGTGTCGCCGGGGATGGTGTTGCGGTTGACCACGATCCCGGCCAGGTCCAGCACCCGGGCCGCCGGGTCGCCCATCAAGGGCGTCCCATCCGGGCCGCGCACCGACTTACAGTCCACCAGGAGCAGATGGGTGTTAGTGCCCCCGTAGGGGATGCGCAGGCCGCGTTCGCCCAGGCGCTGGGCCATGGCTTGGGCGTTGCGCACGATCTGATGCTGCAGCGCCCGGAAAGCCTCCGTGCGGGCCAGCCTGAAGGCCACCGCCAGGGCGGCGAAGACGTTCACGTGCGGCCCCCCCTGCTCCCCTGGGAAGACCGCCCGATCGATCTTCTTCGCCAGGTCCGGGTCCGTGGTCAGGATGCAGGCCCCGCGGGGGCCCATGAGGGTCTTGTGGGTGGTGAAGGTGATCACATGGGCGTAGCCCAGGGGGTTCGGATAGGCTCCGGCGATGGCCATCCCGGCGGTGTGGGCGATGTCGGCCAGCAGATGCGCCCCCACTTCGTCGGCGATCTCCCGGAAGCGCTTCCAGTCCGGCGCCCAGGGGTAGGAGGTGTAGCCGGCGATGATCATCTTCGGCCGGTGTTGTCGGGCCAGCTCGCGGATCTGATCGTAATCCAGGCGCTCCGTCTGGGGGTCCACTGTGTACCAGACGATACGATAGTGCTTGCCGGAGCGGTTGACCGGGGAGCCGTGGGTGAGGTGGCCCCCGTGGACCAGGGACAGGCCCATCACCGTGTCCCCAGGCTGGAGGAGGGCTTCGTAGACGGCGTTGTTGGCCGGGGCGCCGGAGAGGGGCTGGACGTTAACGAAGATGCGCTCGGGGGGGATCTCCGGGGTGGCGAAGGCTTCGGCGCAGCGTCGCCGAGCCAGGGCCTCCACGATGTCCGCGTATTCCGTGCCCTTGTAATACCGCTGGTCGCTGTATCGCCGGTGGAACCCCAGCTGGTCCTCGTAATCCAGCAGCTCGGCTTCCGTCTGGGTTCGGGTGCGCTCGTGGGGATAGCCTTCGGCGTAGAGATTCTGGAACACGGAACCCAGGGCCTCGCGGACAGCCGCCGGGGCATAGGACTCGGAGGGGATGAGGATGAGCTTGCGGATCTGGCGCTCGTGCTCGTAGCGGATCAGGGCAGCCACATCCGGATCCACTTCCGCCAGCGACCCCCGGAACAGAAAATCCGACATGAGCGTCTCCCTCGTTCGTCTCCAGGAATCAGGGGATGTCAGCCTTCACCGGCTTCAGAGGGTCGGTGAAGGCCGACACCCGGCACGAAGTGCCCAAGGAGGACGATTTCAATCCGCCGAATCGTCACCTTTATCTTACGTGAGGGGAGGAGGGGGCGTCAAGGTGACGGGCGCTAGGTAACAACAAGGGAACCTTCCCCGCACCAGCGGCGCGTGGATGGTGTGTTGGATCGGACGGCTTCCCCTGGTGTGCCTCAGCGGCCCTGCAGGTGCTGACGCATGCGACGGCGCAGCTTGCCGGGCCACGATCCAGAGGTTTGCCGAGACGGGCTTCGGACCACACGGCGGATGGCGGCGCGGATCTCCTCAGGATCATAGCTCTTCAGAGAGGCCGCCAGGGCCTGGAGGAGCTCCTGCATCTCCGGGGACAGCGAAGTGCCCGTCTCTTGATCCAGCTCCGCCAGGGCCAGCAGCAGCGCCCGCTCGTCCTCCGAGAGCTCTCTCAACTGCTCCGTCAGACGCCGCAGCTCCCTCAGCGAAAGGGGGGATCCAGATTCGCTCACCGCATCTCCTTCTCAAGCGGATGGAAAGATCCCTTCCATTTTGTCCTGATCCGCGCGAGCGGCCAACTCTCGCGGGCCGGCCTAGGTCCACAGATGCGGGAAGGTCAAAACTCTGATCAGCGCAAAAATCGAGCCATCAAATCGTATGGAAAGACTCCTTCCGCCAGGGGTGGGTCAGGATGTCGAGCCTTTGAACCGTGTCGCGGGGGTGCTTCCTCTTCCTCATCTTGCCTTCCGGATGCAGGACGTGGCCTCTACCTTCTCCTTATGCTCCTGCCGGAGACCCCGACGGAGACCCGGACGCTTGGGCTGCCCCTCCTTCCTCGCTCCGGTTCTTTCTCCTGCTCCTACGATTCGGATCCGGTTCGGGGAACCTCGGTGGATCGGACGCGGCGGGCAACGGGCCGCGCGCTTCGCCCCTGACGCTCAGTCTCTGATCTTGGGCTGGAGTGTGGGCGTCTCCCGCGTCCACATCCCAGATCTTCAGGAGGAATGGTTGACGCCGCTCCATGCCTCGCCGCGGGCCGTGGGGATCGATCCGCGCGGGCGGCAGGCGGCGCTGTTGGAGAGCAGAGCCGTCATCCGCCTCTCCCTGGCGGACGGGAGCGCCCGCTTCCTCACCCCCCTGCCACCGAACGCTCGGTGGTGCGGCCCGGACCGGTCGCCGGACGGAGAGTGGACCGCAGTCCAGTGCGTCGGGCCCTCTCGAGGGGATCCCATCACCCTGATCCACGGGGAGACCGGGACGATCCGGGAGGTGCCGGATTCCCGCATCTCCCTCAGCGTCCTCCCTTCACCCTACTGGTTTGGGGATGGGCGAGGCGTGTTGCTCGGTGCACTACAGCCCCCCTGCCCGTGTTTTCTCGCTGGGGAACTCCCCGGACGTGGGGTCTCCGCCCGCTTCCGGCTTGCGAGGACAGTGGGGGCGCTCAGCGGGGCAAGGGGGCGGAAGGGCGGATGGACTCCACGATGTAAACAGGCATCCCGCCGATCATGCAGGTGCCTCCGAGGCGCTGGGCGCATCGGGCCCCTGGCAGGAGGACCCGGTAGCCTGTCGAGAGCCGCTCCACCGAAACCGGGCGCCCCAGGCCGTCGATGGCCAGGCGGAGGGTCCCCTGCCGCGCCAGAATCACGGTTTGGGGGGCAGGGAGGCGGGACCATGCAACGCGGACCCAGGCATCGGCCCGCTCTACCTCCACCACGGCCACCGCGTCGTGGCGGACCCGCGCCGCGTCGCGGAGCCGGCCCAGGAGTCGGGTGGCCACGCGGTAAGCCTGGAAGGCGGGCCGGGGCGTGCCGTCCTCCCGGACCAGCCCGAAGGGCTCGGGGTTGGCGAAGTGGTCCGTGGGGTTGTCGATCAGCTTGTAGACCGCCACTCGTTCGGCTCCGGCAGCGAAGGCGAGGGCGACGGCCTGGCCGATGAAGGCGGCCTGCTCCTCCAGGGTGACCCGGAACATCGGGCGGGGCACCGGCCACGTCGGGTCCTCCGAGGGCGCGGCGTTGGTCTCGGTGAGCCAGATGGGCTTGTCGAAGCCGTGGGCCTGCATCTGCTCGCGATGCCAGCGGATCAGCTCGTAGATGCTGTCCGGGTTGAAGTAAAGGTTCACGCACAGCCCGTCGAAATACCGGTTGTAGCGGGGCGCCTCCGGATCCTGAGCCAGAGCCTCCAGGAACCGCTCGAAGTAAGGCCGGCGGCCGTAGACCGCGTCCCACCAATAGGTGAAGGCCCCGAGCAGCACCTGATTCTCCCGATTCAGCCCCTTGAGGGTGCGATAGGCCACCCGCACCAGGCGAACGAAGTCTGCCTCGCTGCCGCCCCAGGTGTATCCGGGATAAGCGGGGTCCCAGATGTCCGGCTCGTTCCAGACGATCCAGGTGCGGATGTACGGATACGTGGTGGCCAGGCGCCGCAGGAAGGCGGCCCACAGGTTCTCCGGGCGGCTCTCTTCCTCGTAGAGGCCTCTCGGGACGCCCGGGACTCTCGGGTCGGCCTGGGCCCACCGGGGGGTTCCCAGCACCAGGCCGACGATCTCCCGCCCGGCCTGACGCTCCGCCTCTATGCGTTCCGCCGGCCACGGCGGTCTCCAGTCCTGCGGACCCTCCGGCTGGATCTCGTTCCAGGCGAAGCGCACCCGGGTCCAGGCAACGCCCAGCTCCGCGGCCCGCTCCGGCGCCTCCGGCGACTCCACCACCCCGAACCGGGTATCCGGGGGCGCGGTAGCTACCATGAGGAGGCTTACGGCCAGAGGCAGCGCCCGAGCCCATCGGCTAAAGCACATCCGTCACCTCGTACAGGCGGCGGTATTCCCCCAGCGCGAAGCGGTCGGTCATCCCGGCGATGTAGTCGCAGACCACTCGGTGCAGGTCCCCTTCCTCCCGGATGCGCTCCTGGACCCAGTAGAGGAGCTGCTCAGGCTCCTGGATGTACGCCCGGAAGAGGGCCTCAAGGGTACGCTCGGCCTTGGCCTGCATGCGCACCACGTGGGGATGCCGGTAGAGGCGACGGTAGAGGAACGCCTTGAGCTCCCGGACTTTCGCAGCCATCTCGTCGGAGAAGCCGACGAGGGGATGCGGGTGATCCCGGACTTCGTCCGGGGAGCGGGGCCGGAGGGCCTGCAGGCGCTGGTCGGTGGCGGCGATCACGTCGGTGACCATGAGGCCGATGAGGCGGCGCACCAGGCGGTAGCGGATCAGGTCGCTGAACCCCCGGCCGTCCCAGCCGATAGACCGCTTGAGCTCCTCCCAGAAGGCCAGGCCCTCCAGGTCCTCAGGCCGGATCAATCCCGCCCGCAGCCCATCGTCCAGGTCGTGGGCGGTGTAGGCCAGCTCGTCGGCGACGTTGGCGATCTGGCCCTCCAGAGTGGGGCGGCGATGGGGCTCAAAGCTCTGGATGAGGGGATGATCGTATTCCGTCTCGTGCTTGACCAGCCCCTCCAGCACCTCGTAGGTGAGGTTCAGGCCGCGGAACTCGGGGTAGCGGCGCTCGAGATGGGTCACGATGCGGTAGGACTGGGCGTTGTGCTCGAAGCCCCCGTGCTCCTGCATCAGGCGGTCCAGGGTCTGCTCCCCGGCGTGGCCGAAGGGAGGGTGGCCCAGGTCGTGGGCCAGGCAGATGGCCTCCACCAGGTCCTCGTTGACCCCCATGGCCCGGGCGATGGTGCGGCCGATCTGGGCCACCTCCAGGGTGTGGGTGAGGCGGGTGCGGTAGTAGTCGCCCTCGGTGACGATGAAGACCTGGGTTTTGTGCTTCAGCCGGCGGAAGGCGGTGGTGTGGAGGATGCGGTCGCGATCCCGCTGGAAGGCGGTGCGGTAGGCGTGCTCGGGCTCCGGATAGCGGCGGCCCCGGCTGAGCCGGCTGCGCTGACCGTAGGGGGCGAGGACCTGATCCTCCAGCGCTTCCAGATCCCTGCGGGTGCGCATCGCCGCGGCCCTCCCCAAGCGCTCACAGCCCGCGCCGATTGCGGATGGCCTCCGCCGCCCGGCCCAGGAAGGCCTCCGGGCTCATCGCCCCCAGATCCTCCCC
>Ga0272447_1000063_pt1 | contig 74954 bp, 62 predicted proteins | sample YNPCB0133_FD_194589 | JGI IMG/M metagenome (GOLD analysis project Ga0272447, IMG submission 194589) | Hot spring microbial mat communities from Yellowstone National Park, WY, United States - YNP-CB-013-3 | ecosystem: Environmental > Aquatic > Thermal springs > Hot (42-90C) > Sediment | place...
TAATGGATTGATATTTGCACATCGTTTCTCCCACCTTTTCAGGTCGTAAAATATATCACTGAAGCCTTGATGATGTCTCTGCAAACCTCTCCTCGAACGGCGCCCGGCTGACCCATGCTATAATCGCGCAATGAACAGCACAACGACACCTGCCAGAGCAATCGAGCGCGGTCGCTCCACACCTATGCTGCGCTCGCAGTTCAAAGGAGAACGCATATGTCAACCCCTCCGGTATACCAGAATCTGATCGGTGGCAAGTTCGTCGACTCTGCAAGCGGGCGCACCTTCGAGAACCGCAACCCGGCGGACACCCGCGACATCATTGGGATTTTTCAGGATAGCGACGAACGCGACGTCCAGGCAGCGGTTGAGGCAGCAAAGCGGGCATACCGCTACTGGCGGCTGGTTCCCGCGCCGAGACGAGGCGAGATTCTCTTCAAAGCTGCGCAGTTGCTTGTCGAGCGTAAAGAGCAGTATGCGCGCGATATGACCCGCGAGATGGGCAAAGTGCTCAAAGAAACGCGCGGCGATGTGCAGGAAGCCATCGACATGTGCTTCTTCATGGCGGGTGAAGGGCGCCGCCTCTACGGACAAACAACCCCCTCTGAAATGCCGAACAAGTTCCAGATGTCGGTGCGTCAACCGATTGGTGTTTGTGGATTGATCACACCGTGGAACTTCCCGATGGCGATCCCTTCATGGAAGATTCTGCCAGCGCTGATTGTCGGGAACACGGTCGTTATCAAGCCAGCGTCCGACACACCGCTCTCGGTGTACAATCTGGTGCAATGCCTGCTCGATGCTGGCATCCCCGATGGCGTGGTTAACATCGTCACCGGCAGCGGCAGTCGCGTCGGCGAGCCGCTCATTCGCCATCCCGATGTCCAGGTTATCTCATTCACCGGTTCAACGGAAATTGGCAGCAAGGTCGCGCGCGTCGGCGCCGAGGGAATGAAGCATGTCTCACTGGAGATGGGGGGCAAAAACCCGATGATCGTTATGGACGACGCCAACCTCGATCTGGTCGTCGATGGCGCGATCTGGGGCGCATTCGGCACGACGGGGCAGCGGTGCACTGCCACATCACGGCTGATCGCTCACCGCGCGATCGTTAGTGAACTGACCGAGCGCCTGGCGGATCGCGCCGAGCGGTTGAACGTCGGCAATGGTCTTGATGAGACCGTCGATATGGGACCAATAATCAACCAGAGTCAACTCGAGACAGTGCAGCGATACGTTGAGATTGGGAAGAGCGAGGGGGCGCGTCTGGTCGTTGGTGGGCAGGTGCTACGCGATGGAGTATATGCGCACGGATTCTTCCACCAGCCAACGATCTTTGCCGATGTGCAGCGCACCATGCGCATTGCTCAGGAAGAGATTTTTGGTCCGGTGCTGTCGATCATCACTGTGGACAGCCTGGAAGAAGCGATCGATGTCGCCAACGACGTACCCTATGGTCTTTCGTCTGCCATTTACACCCGCGACGTCAACGCTGCTTTCCGTGCCATGCGTGATCTCTACACTGGCATTGTGTATGTGAATGCGCCGACGATTGGCGCGGAGATTCATCTTCCCTTCGGCGGTACCAAGGGCACTGGCAACGGTCACCGCGAAGGCGGCATTCAGGTGCTCGACGTTTTCAGCGAGTGGAAATCGATCTATATCGATTTTTCGGGGACGCTTCAGCGGGCGCAGATAGACACTTACCAGATGAGAATGGAAGAGTAAGTAAGTAATGGTGGTGGGTGTGACTTTCCAAAGCGCTCCCATTCCTCAACTCTTCCAACCCCCTTCTTCCACAAGGGGAGAAAGGGCATTGGGAACCGTGATTTCAATCCAGCTGGCATTCACTCAATTCCCTTCTCCCATAAGGGGAGAAAGGGGCGATGGGGCATCTTGGTGACCGAAACTAGAGATAGAATACCGAGGTACTTACCCACTTATCCCCATTGCTCCTTTCTCCCACGAGGGGAGAAAGGGGCAATGGAGCTTCTTAATGACCAAAGCTAGAGATAGAACGCCAGATCGGGGAAACCTCCCCCTCTAGGCTGTTCAGCAGTGATAAGCGCAGCAATGCTGCGCCTCCCTACGTTAGAATGGAATATCGTCCTCTTCGACCGTCTGCGGCGTATTGCGCGCCGGAGCGCGGGTTGCGCTGACGCGTGCGGAACCGTTTGACACAGGCGCTGGCATATCAGGCACCGAAGGAGCAGGAGCACGACGAGACGGGCTTCCCGACTCACGAACACTACCCACCTCGCGAACATCCATCTCTTCTGTATCGACAGCTGGCACACGATCACCCTTAGGGGTCAGGATGATCATATCCTGCGCAACCACTTCAGTAATATACCGTTTCTCACCGGTGTTGCGATCATCCCAGCTGCGGGTTTGCAGGCGCCCCTCGATGTAGACGCGCGTTCCCTTCTTCAGATACTCGTTGCAGATTTCCGCCAGTTTGTCCCAGGCGACAATGCGGAACCATTCGGTGTCATCGTGCTGAACCCCATCGCCTGATTTCCAGGAACGATTGGATGCAACACGGAATGTTGTTACTGCGCTACCCTGGGGAGTAAACCTCATCTCCGGGTCCGCTCCCAGATGACCGGTCAGCATGACCTTGTTCAGATCCCTGGCCATATTAAGCCTCCTCTTCCCGACAGTACCGATTTCGTCCCACCAGGACCTTCGTCTGACCGAAGCGCCCCGGATACCGGCGCGATGCCGATGGGTTGAGTGTAGCATGCATGTTCCATTCTGTCAAGCACAAAATTTCTGTTTCCTATCGGGTCTGGAGTGTATGTGTATTACTGGAGTATGATAAAATAGTTAAAACTCCATCCTTCTGGGTGCAACGCAGTATAGCGTTGTGCATCATTGCTGCATCATGCTCACCAGAGAATCGGCGTCTTGGCATCAACCTACCGCCTGGGAGCGGAGCGAAGGTTCGCCTGCTCCATTCGGTCCAACGTGGGTTCCTGCAGCTCAGGGGTACAATTTCGCGCTCTTCTCGCGGCACGCGACAAGTGTGACGCTGCTGATCTATAGCGCCGACGATGTTGTGACGCCGATCTATCGTCATCACCTCGATCCGCGTCGCAACAAAACCCAGCATGTCTGGCACTGCTGGGTTCCGGCTTCCGCCATTCCGGGCGGGCGTTACTATGCTTACCGCGTCGATGGACCGCGTGCACCGGAAGAGGGGCACCGCTTCGATCCGACGAAGATCGTCCTCGACCCGTATGCGCCAGAGGTCTTCTTTCCGCCGAACTATAGTCGCGAAGCGGCGATGCGTCCGGGTCCGAATGACGGGCGCGCGCCGCTCGGCGTGTTGCCCCGCCACGAACCGCCGTATGACTGGAGCGGCGATGTGCGCCCGAATCACACCCACGATCTGATTGTCTATGAATTGCATGTGCGCGGCTTTACCGCGCGCGCCAATTCGGGGGTTGCGCCAGAAGAGCGCGGCACATTCATCGGCTTGATCCGGAAAATTCCTTATCTGCTGGAACTGGGGGTGACGGCGATTGAACTCTTGCCGGTTCACCAGTTTGACCCACAGGAAGGGAACTACTGGGGGTATATGACCCTCAACTTCTTTTCGCCACACCGCGACTACGCTATTGAGGACCCACATCGCGAGTTCTGCGAGATGGCCAGAGCCATGCACGCAGCTGGCATCGAAGTCTGGCTGGATGTCGTCTATAACCATACAAGCGAGGGCGATGAGCGCGGACCGACATACTCCTACCGGGCAATTGACAACCGAAGTTATTACCTGCTGACACCTGACCGACGCCAGTACATTAACACCAGCGGCTGCGGCAATACGCTGCGCTGCGCCAATCCAGTTGTGCGCACCCTGATCATCGATAGCCTCGATACCTGGATCCGGTCGATGCGCGTCGATGGGTTTCGCTTCGATCTTGCGTCGATCCTGGCACGCAACAATGATGGGTCGCTCAATCACGAAGATCCGGCGCTGATCCACGAGATCAGCATGCTCGGCCAGCGCCACGGTGTGCGTCTGATCGCCGAAGCATGGGACATCAGCGCTTACCTGCTGGGACGTGCCTTTCCAGGGATGACGTGGCGCCAGTGGAATGGCAAGTTCCGCGACGATGTGCGCGCCTTTGTGCGCGGCGATCCTGGCAAGGTCGGCGATGTGATGTGTCGCCTGTATGGCAGCGATGACCTGTTCCCTGATACACTGGTGGACTCGTACCGCCCGACGCAGAGCGTCAATTTTGTAACCTCACATGACGGATTTTGCCTATACGATCTGGTGTCCTACAATCAGAAGCACAATTGGGCGAATGGGCATCAGAACACCGACGGAACTGATCAGAACTTTAGCTGGAACTGCGGTTGGGAGGGAGATGAAGGGGCGCCGCCGGAGGTGCTGGCGTTACGTCGTCGTCAGGCGCGGAATTTCTTCACGCTGCTCATGCTGGCGAACGGCACGCCGATGTTCTGCGCTGGTGATGAGTTCCTCAATACCCAGCGCGGCAACAATAATCCGTACAACCAGGACAACGAGACCACCTGGCTCGACTGGGATTTGCTGGAGCGCAATCGTGATATGTTTCGCTTCGTTAAGACGCTGATCGCGTTCCGCAAAGCGCACCCTTCAATCCATCGCAGTCGTTTCTGGCGCGATGACGTGCACTGGTACGGCGTCAACGGTCCCCCCGACACATCGTATGAGTCGCATGCGTTCGCCTACTGCCTGCACGGAGCGTCGGTCGGCGACTGCGATCTCTATGTGATGATCAACGCCTTTTGGGAAGATCTGATCTTTGCCATCCAGGAACATCCACCAGGCGGATGGTGGCGGGTCATCGATACAGCACGCCCTTCTCCCGATGATATTTACGAGGCGGGGCACGAGACGCCGGTCTGTCAACCATTCTATACAGTCGGCGCACGTTCAGTTGTGGTGTTGCGCTCACGCACAGCGCAGGAACTCCTGCGCGCGCAGACTTTCGATGAGAAACGATCAGGATGATCAAAACGATGTTCGGCAGCGCACGATCTCATCCCGCGCTCCAAATGGCGGAAGATCAAGGGGGAGGAGAAGCGTGATGCTATTCAGAATTCTCCCTTTATGGAGGGATACCAGTCCTTTTGTCACATTACTGCAAACCCTGTCACAACCTTGACAACCCGCCCCTGGCGTGCTACTATTTTGTATGCTCCTGGCATCGTGCCGGTGTAGCTCAGTGGTTAGAGCGAACGACTCATAATCGTTAGGTCACTGGTTCGATTCCAGTCACCGGCACCACATATCCCCTTTTACCGTTCCAGCAACCCACCATGCCCCAGTTCGATAATGTCGCGCCGGGTAATATACTCGCCGCTTAGCAATCGCGGCAGCAGAAGATCAACAATGTTGGTTGCACGGGAGCGGACGCAGCCGGGCGCGCCAAGGATCGGTATACTGCGTGGCGTTCCGTCGTCCAGGTATGCCAGTAAGAGCAGGTTCCCCGGTTCGACTGGCGCACCGTAGTGTTCGATACGTCCGCCAGCCATCCGGATCCCCTGCGGTGTCACGTCATCGCGGTCCATAATCGACGTTTCACCGGCAGTGATTAGCAGATCGTTGCCAGCAGCACGGAGCGCAGCAATCCCTTCCGCTACCTCGCATTCGTCTAGTGTGGCGTAGCGCACCGCGCCTACCGTCGAGCCAAGTTCTGTCACACGGGCTTCGATGGCAGGAAGAACCAGGCGCGTGATGCGCTCGCGTGCTTCAGGGCTGACGACCAATAGCACGCCAACCCGCCGTTGCTGCAACAGTCGCACCCCTATGACGCCGCCAGCTTCGACGCCAATCCGCTCCGCCTGTTGAACCAGCGCTTCGGGCAACGCAAATGGAATGATTTTGATCGTTGCAACGCGCCTGCGCTGGCGGACCAGCGCGTGGTTCGGTAGCGTGGCAATGGTCAGTCCGTCAATCGAATTGATTGCCAGGAGTGCTGCTTCATCCACTGCGACCACCCCGTCCGCCTCGGCAAGCAGGTTCACCCGGCTATGCACGGCGTCGGTCGCTGTCACACCCGGACGGCAGACGACAGCAGCGAGACGCCTGGCAGCTTCGTCTTCGTGAACATCACCTGGCTCCAGCATTGCCACGCGCACTGATGTGATCCCCAGTGTGCGCAGGCGCGTCACATCATCATCGGTCAGGCGCTTTCCCTTCGGCAGCACCTTGTGTCCGGCGGCATCAGCGATATTATGACGTAAAATATGACCGACTGCCTGATCGATGGGGAGCGTCGCAAGAAACATAGCGCAACCTCATTATTCATACGTCAAGCAAACGGCGGGCGCGCGTGTAGGCTTCGGGCGTATCGATGTCAAGCAACGGGCGCTCATCATCAAAATGGATGAGGTGCACCCGCGCTGGATCGCGGGCAATTACCCCGCGCGCTCCCTGATCCCCTTCGATAGTCAACAATTCTGCGAAAACCGACCGGTCAAACAGCACTGGATTGCCACGCACGCCAGCGAATACTGGCGCAACAATCGGTACGCGCCGGTCGCGCCAGGCATCGATCAGCGCATTGATGATTGCAGCAGTTACGAACGGCTGATCGCTGAGCAGGATGAGTGCCGCCTCGACACTGGTAGAGAGCGCAGCAATACCGGCGCGCAGCGAGGTGCTCTGACCCTCCCCTGCACGCGGATTAGGCACGATCCGGATCGGCAGGTTGGCAAGCGCTGCTGCAACTGCTGCATCAGCGTCGGCGGTGACAACGATGACCTCATCGAGGGCGGCAGCGAGCGCAGTTGCGGCAATCACATGCACAAGCGGACGACCGCCCCAATCGAGGAGCTGCTTGGGCTGCCCCATGCGCAATGAAGACCCGGCTGCCAGGATGATGCCTGTGATCATAATCAGCGAATGCGCAGTTGTTCCCACAATTCCGTGAGCAGCACACCACACTGTTCGACACATGCGGTTCGGTGATAAGCAACAGGAAGACTGTCAGTACTGCCAGAAAGAACGCAATCACACCGTGTTGCACAGCGGATCGCCTGTGAACGTTTAGCCTGATACAACTGGGGAAGAGTGGAAGGAGCGGTCGTCATACGATACATCGCAGACCACAGTCTGCGCTCCTGTCACACAAGGGCGTCATCGTCCCTGAGCGGCACTGTGCAGATCGTCGTTCTGGATGATAGCACGCAATGTGCGTCAGTGCAACGCGCGACTCGCAAGCGCTCAGAGAAGAACTGCGTATGCTATAATGCATCCCCGATGGGCGTATTATCGCCCTTCCATGCGTATCGCGTTCGGCGCACGCACGCGAGGGGCATGTTCGCATAGGGATATGCCGAACACAGCGCTGGCACAATTCACACGGCACGCGACGCATTTCCACACGTTGCTGTGAACAACGGACGTTTCACAACAGCACATTCCATCCGTCCGCGAAACGCGGAGGAGATCCAATGAAAGCATTCTTCGAGAAACTACTTGGCTTTGGTTCAGATCGCGCAATCAAGCAGATCGAACCGATCGTGCGGCGGATCAACAGCCTCGAACCATCGGTCGAGGTGCTCTCTGATGCCGAACTGCGCGCCAAAACCGACGAATTCAAGCAGCGTCTTACCGACGGCGAAACACTTGACGATCTGCTTCCCGAAGCGTTTGCCGTCGTGCGCGAGGCGGCGCGCCGCACGATTGGTCAGCGCCACTATGACGTGCAGTTGATGGGCGGCATTGTGCTGCACCAGGGCAAGATCGCCGAGATGAAGACTGGCGAAGGCAAAACGCTGGTGGCGACCCTGCCGCTCTATTTGAATGCACTGACTGGCAAAGGGTGTCATCTGGTTACAGTTAACGACTATCTGGCGAAAGTCGGCGCAGGATGGATGGGACCGATCTACCATCTGCTCGGTCTGAGAGTCGCTACCATTTCGCACGAATATTCGGCGATCTACGATCCGGATTATGTTGATCCAAAGGCGAACCCCGACGATCAGCGTCTGGTTCACTGGCGTCCCTGCACGCGGCGCGAAGCCTACCTTGCGGATATTACCTATGGGACGAACAACGAGTTCGGGTTCGACTACCTGCGCGACAATATGGCATGGGACCTTGCGCAACTGGTGCAGCGTGAACTGCACTACGCGATTGTCGATGAAGTAGACAATATTCTGATCGACGAGGCGCGCACGCCGTTGATCATTTCTGGTCCAGCGCAGGAGAGCGGTGATGAATATCGCCGGTTTGCCGCATTGGTGCGCCATCTCAAACCCAGCCCCTACACGCCCGACCAGATCAAGAGGCAGATGATCGAGGATCCAGAGGGCGATTTTGTGATTGAACCACGCTCGAAGAGTATTCAGTTGACCGATCAGGGCGTGGCGAAGATTGAGCGATTGTTGAAGATTCCTGAGGGTGAGTCGCTCTATGACCCAAAATATTACCGTCTGACTCACTATCTGGATAATGCGCTGCGAGCGGAGTTCGTCTACCAGCGCGACCGGGATTACATTGTGGAAAATGGTGAGGTCATCATCGTCGATGAGTTCACCGGTCGCAAGATGCCAGGGCGCCGCTGGTCCGATGGTCTGCACCAGGCAGTGGAGGCGAAGGAAGGAGTGAAGCCGCGCCAGGAGAATGTCACCCTGGCGACGATCACGTTCCAGAACTACTTCCGCATGTACCAGAAACTCGCCGGCATGACTGGAACTGCCTACACTGAACGGGAGGAGTTCGCCAAAATCTACAATCTGGAAGTCGTCGTTATTCCGACGCACCGCCCGATGATCCGCAAGGATTATGATGACCAGATCTACCGGACGGAGAAGGCGAAATTCGAGGCAGTGATCCGAGAAATCGAGGAGATGCATACCATCGGGCGACCGGTGTTGGTCGGCACCACATCGGTCGAGACTTCAGAGCGGTTGAGCGACATGCTGAAGCGGCGTGGCATCAAGCACCAGGTGCTGAACGCCAGGTACCATGAACGTGAAGCGCGGATTGTGGCACAGGCAGGGCGCAAGGGCGCAGTAACTATTGCCACGAATATGGCGGGGCGTGGCACCGACATTCTGCTAGGCGGCAACCCGGACGGTCTGGTTGAAGAGATCCTTGCTCAACGCGGCATTAAGATCGAACATGCGACGCCGGAGCAGATCCGAGAAGCAAGGGAAGAAGCGCGACGCATTACTGAGGCTGAGGGCAAAGAGGTACGCGAACTGGGTGGGTTGCACGTCATTGGCACCGAGCGTCACGAAGCGCGGCGTATTGATAACCAGTTGCGCGGACGCGCCGGTCGCCAGGGCGATCCCGGTTCTTCGCGCTTCTTTCTATCACTTGAAGATGACCTGTTGCGGCGCTTCGGTCCGATGGACCGTATCAAACGGCTAATGGAGCGGCTCGGCGTCGATGACAGCCTGCCGATCGAAGCGGGGTTGATCAATCGCACAATCGAAAGTGCTCAAACCCGTGTCGAAGGGTACAACTTCGACATACGCAAACATACCGTCGAGTTCGATGATGTAATGAACAAGCAACGCGCGGTCATCTACGCCGACCGGCGCAGGATTCTGGAAGGCGAGAACATGCGCGAGCGGGTGCTCGACATGATCGCCGATGAGGTGCATGCGCTGGTTGAACGCTACCTGCCGGAGACGAAGGGGCGCGCCGACGACTTCGAGGAGTGGGATATCGAGGGATTGGTGCGCGCAGCGCGCGCAATCGACCCGTTGCTCAACGAAACGAAACTGTCGCCGGATCAACTTGGACATCTCTCGCGCCAGGAGATCGAAGATGCAATCATGCAGGCAATCGAGGAGGACTACCAGGAGCGCGAGAAAGCCATCGGCGAAGAGAACATGCGCTATGTTGAACGGCGCATGATGCTTGGCGCTATCGACCGTCAATGGATCGATTATCTGACTGGCATGGAGGATCTGCGTCAGGAGATCGGATTGCAAGCTGTCGCGCAGCGTGACCCGCTTATTGAGTATCAGCGGAATGCCTACGCGATGTTCGAAGAACTGAAAGCCAATATCCAGCGCGACATCGTTTACCAGATTATTCCGGTTTCCTTCCAGTATGAGCAGCATCTGCGCCAGGTGGAAGCTGAGCAGCAGCAACGCCTGATCGCTGCGCAACAAGCGGGCGCCGCCGATGGTCATTCAAAGAGATCGCGAACGGTTCGCTACAGTGTGCGTCTCCCCGGTCGCAACGATCCCTGCCCGTGCGGAAGCGGGAAGAAGTTCAAGGTCTGCCACTGGGGTCGCGAGGAAGAACTGATCGCTCTGCTGCAACAGCGCCAGACGGATCAGCAAGCGGCGGGTGCTGCGGATACGTCGGCGCAACTGGCGCCAAAAGCAACGGCGACCAGATCGCTAACATCACAGGTTCCGCGTGGACGTGCTGCCCCGCCACCGGCGAACCCACAACCACACAGCGGCAAATCGCCTGCCCAGGCGCCGCGCGGCAAGGATGCATCCGCCCGAAAGAAGTGAATCAATCGATAAGGTGATAGACCTATGAAAACTATTTTGCGACCGCGACCGGTCTTGCTGGTCATCCGCGACGGTTGGGGCGAACGTGATGAGATCGAGGGGAACGGAGTCAAACTAGCGCACACGCCATACGATGACCGCTGGCGCGCTGAATGCCCCTTTACGCTGGTGCGCGCCGCTGGCAAGGATGTCGGCCTGCCGACCGGTCAGATGGGCAATTCTGAAGTGGGGCATTTGAACCTGGGCGCCGGGTTCGTTGTGCGTCAGGATATTACGGTGATCGACGACTCGATTGCCGATGGAACGTTTTTCACCAATCCCGTGCTCTGTACTGCTTTCCGCACTGTCAGGGACCGCAACACGGCACTGCACCTGATGGGGCTGCTCGGTCCAGGCGGTGTGCACAGTCACGTCAACCATACCAAAGCGTTGCTCGAACTGGCGAAACGCGAAGGTCTAAAGCGCGTCTACGTGCATCTCTTCACCGATGGGCGCGATACCATGCCGCAGAGCGGGATTGAATTTGCGCGTGATCTGCTCGCATTTATGGCAGAACGCCAGATTGGTCGGGTTGCTTCGGTAGTGGGGCGATATTATGCGATGGACCGCGACAAACGCTGGGAGCGCACCAGACAGGCGTATGATCTGCTGACGAAAGGTGTCGGGCGTCCTGCCCCCGACGTGCTGACGGCGATCCAGCGCTCGTATGACGAAGGCGTGACCGATGAGTTCATTAAGCCAGCGGTGATCGTGGACGAGGCTGGCCAACCGGTGGCGACCATCGGCGACGGCGATGCAGTTGTCTGCTTCAACTTCCGCGCCGACCGGGTGCGACAGATCAGCCGCGCCTTCACCTTGCCCGACTTCGATGGCTTCGAGCGTGAAATGTTGCGCGACCTGATCTATATCGCGATGACCGAGTACGAGAAGAACATGCCGTACCAGGTCGCGTTCCAGAACGACGATGTGGCTGTGCCGCTGGCAAAAGTGATCAGCGACGCCGGACTGCGACAGTTCCACGCAGCGGAAACCGAGAAATATCCGCATGTCACTTTCTTTTTCAACGGTGGACGCGAGCACCCCTTCCCTGGCGAAGACTGGCAGATTGTGCCTTCGCCGAAGGACGTGCCAACCTACGACCTCAAACCGGAAATGAGCGCCTACGGCGTGCGTGATGTCGTGCTACAAGCAATCGCGTCCGATCAGTACGATTTCATTCTGGTCAACTACGCTAACCCCGATATGGTTGGGCACACTGGCGTAATCCCGGCAGTGGTAAAAGCGTGCGAAGTTGTCGATGAATGCACCGGTGCAATCGTCGATGCAGTGGTTGCGCGTGGCGGTGTGGCGCTTGTCATGGCGGACCACGGTAATGCCGAACTCATGATCGACCCAGAAACTGGTGGACCTCACACTGCCCACACAACCAATCCAGTGCCTGCCTATCTTATCGCCGCTCCGGGTCTGGGGCTGGACAAGGGGCAGGTGGCGTTGCGCGATGGCGGACGGCTCGCCGATGTCGCGCCGACGATCCTCGATCTGCTGGGCCTGGATCCAGCACCGCAGATGACCGGCAAGAGCCTGATAGTGCGGTGAACAGTCCCCTCGTAGGCGCAGCAACCGGCAGGCGAAGGCACTACCTTCGCCTGCCCGTGTGACCGCCATACCCTCTGAGCAAACGGTGCACCCGTTGCCGCGCGACCGCTCTGACGCTCCGTATTTACCCTGCTTGCAACCTATGCGAACATATGTTACTGTGATACTGTCTGATTTCGGATCGGCACCAGAGCGACAGTTATGGCTCGCGCAAAGCAATCATCAGGTCGCAAATCGGCAAGTGCACGTCGGAAACGCACCAGTGCGGCATCACCTCCTGCGCTGCGTCCTGAGCATCAGCGCGAATTGTTCGCACTTGGTCTCATTGCAGTCGCAGCAGTAACGGTCGTTTTCTATGTGACCGGTACGGCTGGCGTGATCGGCGCGTCATGGGTCGAACTGACCCGCCGCCTGCTGGGATGGGGCGCTCTGGTGGTTCCGCTATCGCTTGGATTGTTGGGGCTGGCAATCCTCCTCCAGGAACAGTACGAGGATGTGCGTCTGACCAGTGCGACAGTGATCGGCACGGCACTGGTGCTGCTGGCACTGCTGGTGCTGCTGGAGTTTTCGATCGGCGTGCGCGAGGGTCTCAATGCGCGCATCGGCGAAGGGGGCGGTATCGCTGGGTACGCCGTACTAGCGCTTCTCTCACAGGCAATTGGACGACCAGCGGCATTTGTGGTTGCATGTCTGACAGGGCTGGCGGGTATCTTGCTGACCTTCGACATTACCCTGCACGAGTTGTTCTCGTCGCTGCGCGATAGCTTTGCGCGTTTCTGGGCGACGGTGTGGAACCCTGGTCAGAAACGCGCGGCGGAGTCGTCTGTACCGGCGGTGCGCCAGCCAGCAACTGACAAAAATGCAGCGACGAACGATGTTCCACCGTTGCAGTCCGGCGTCGACGATATTGTGCCCACACCGATTGCTGAACGTCCGACGCGCGCCAGTCTGTTTCAGCGCCCCGAAACGCGTGCACATCGCACACAAGCGCAACAACAAACTGCTGAGCCTGCACCCAAGGCTGAGTTGGGAAGCGCTTCCCCCGACAATACGACGCTACTCACCAATCTGCTGACAACACCGGTGCCACGTGCACCTTCGGAAGTCGCGCAAAAAGTGCTCGAAGAATTCGAGATCTCGCCGACGCACCGCGCCTGGCCCCTGCCATCGCTTGACGTGCTGGAAAGTTACCCGGAAGGCACGATCACTGATGAAGAGAAACGGCTGCGGTCACGCCTGATCGAAGAGACACTGGCGAGTTTCAAAGTTGAGGCGCAGGTCGTCGGGGTGAATACCGGTCCTGCCGTAACGCAGTTCGAACTGCAGCCAGCAGTTGGCGTCAAGGTTTCCAAAATCACCACACTGGAAAAAGACCTGGCGCTGGCGCTAGCGGCGACGTCCATCCGCATCGAAGCACCTATTCCCGGCAAGAACGTGATCGGCATTGAGGTTCCCAACTCGGCAATCTCAATCGTCGGTATGCGCGAAGTGATCGAGAGCGAAGAGTTCGAGCGCGCAAAAGGGCGGCTGAAATGGCCACTTGGTAAGGATGTCTCCGGAACGCCAGTGATTGCCGCGCTCGACCGGATGCCGCACGCGCTGATGGCTGGTGCGACCGGCACCGGCAAGAGTGCGGGTATTAATGCTCTGGTCTGCTCGTTGCTGCTCAAACACACCCCTGACGAATTGAAGTTCATCATGGTCGACCCGAAGATGGTCGAGTTGATCGTCTACAATCGAATCCCGCATATGCTCTCGCCGGTTGTGACAGAACTCGAACGGGTGGTGCCAACGTTGAAGTGGGCGACACGCGAGATGGAGCGCCGGTACAAAGTGTTCGCACGTTATGGTTTTCGCAACATTGAAGGGTACAACAGCGCTGCACGTCGCCGCGCCGATCTCGAACCGCTCCCCTACATTGTTATCATCATTGATGAACTGGCAGACCTGATGATGATGGCGCCGGACGAGGTTGAGACGCTAATCTGCCGCCTGGCGCAGATGGCGCGCGCAACTGGCATTCACCTCGTCATCGCCACGCAGCGCCCATCGGTTGATGTGGTGACCGGGTTGATCAAGGCGAACTTCCCGACCCGGATCGCTTTTGCTGTCACTTCGCAGACCGACTCGCGCGTCATTCTCGATATGAACGGTGCCGAACAGTTGCTTGGGCGCGGCGATATGCTCTATATGGCGGCGGATGCGGCGCGCCCGATCCGTCTGCAGGGCACCTGGGTCTCAGAGGCGGAAGTGGAGCGGATCGTGCAGTTCTGGCGCAATGCTACGCCGCCGGAAACGGGTGACGAGCAGAAGAAAACTGGCGCGGCAACGAAGGAACAACCCGACGAACAGAGCAGCTTGCAACCGCCTGGCGAGTTTCTCAGCTCAGCCGAACAGGATGAACTGCTGCCACAGGCGATCAAACTGGTGCAACAGCACTCACGCGCATCAGCGTCGCTGCTACAACGCCGGCTACGCATTGGCTACAGCAAAGCGGCACAACTTATCGACTTGCTCGAACAACAGGGGATCGTCGGTCCAGCGGAAGATGGACGCAGTCGAGAGGTGTTGAAGCGACTCGAACAAGGCGATGAAATGTAAGCGCCGGGTAGCCGCCATTGCCCAATCCCGCCCTGTGTCGCTTCTACCAGATGGAATCAGACAATCTCCACATCGCGCCCATATGCCTTGCGGAACAACCTCGCTCCGCGGTTAGCATCCCAGATCTCCACAGTTGCATCACCAACTGTGCGCGCCGTCATCCGGATCGTATCGCCAATCTCGACAGTAATATCCTGCACTACCTGACACTTCCGACGCTCCAGGTATTCGGCGATCCGGAGCAATGCCGCCAGTCGGGAAACGCGCGGCTCATCGTCGGGATGCAGCAGTTCGCGCAGCGATCCGAGCGACACATCTCCCTTGCGGTGGAACTGCACCAGGAGCGCGATCAGCGCAATCTCGCGATGGGTGAACCCCTGCAACGCGCTGTTCAGCACCAGATACGCCCCGTGTTTATGATGGTCGTAATAGTTGACCGCCAATCCAATATCGTGCACGGTTGCCGCGTAAGCGAGGAGCGTGCGTTCCCACTCGCCATAGTTATGCAGCGGACGCAACTGGTCGAACATTGACAATGCCAGATCGCGCACTTTGGCAGCATGCAACACCTCGTAGTTGTAGATGCGCGCCAGGTTCTGCACGCTGAAACTGCGCATATCGGCGAACAATGGCGGTTGCTCGCCAACTAGGAAGTGCTCGTAGAAAATCCCTTCGCGCAACCCCTGACCACCGACGGTCAGCGCCTCGAACCCGCCACGTCGCATCAGGTGCGCCAGGATGACAGCGCCAGGAAGGATGAGATCGGCGCGATCACGCCGCAGACCGGGAACTTCCTCACGCTGGCGCTGGTTCATGCCGCGCAGGCGTTCGATCAGCGCCTCGAGACGATCGCGTGTCAGTACGTATCCGTGAATGCGATCAAGGGGATAGGTGTGTACTTTTTGATCGATCTCCGCCAGCGTGCGGATTGTGCCGCCAATGCCGACCAGCATCGGACCCTGATCGACGCTCAACCAGTCGAGCGCGGCAAAATAGTCGGCAATGCCTGCTTCGAGTGCGCGAAAATCCTTAGGGCTAATCGGGTCGGAGTGAACAAACCGTTCCATCGCACGCAACGCACCGATGGGCTGACTGAACCAGCGCAGAAAGCCGCGCCCACGCACCTGCGACACCTGCGTGCTGCCGCCCCCAATATCGATGACGAACCCATCGCGCAGGTCGATCGAATTGACAACGCCGAGGTAACCGTAGTATGCCTCCTCGCGCGCGCTGAGCACCCGCATCGCCAGACCCGCTTCGGCGGCAATACGGGCAATGAATTCCGCCTGATTGGTCGCCTCGCGGACAGCGCTCGTCGCGACCGGAACAATTGTCTGTACACGCTCCGAGTGACTCAGAGTATGGAACAAACGCATCGTTGCAACTGCTCTATCCATCGCTGATGGTTTCAGCCGACCGTCGGGACCAATGCCCTCTGCCAGGCGCACGCTTTCGCGCACTTCGTCGAGCAGGCGGAAGGAGTGATGTGGCGTGTATCCCATCACGATCATGCGCGTGGTGTTCGATCCTAGATCGATAATGCTGATGCGTTTTTGCATAGGGGCCACTCCGATGCCTCTCGCTTTGCATGCATCGGTGGAGTTACAGGAAGAGCGTCTGGCTCAATTTGTGCAGGCGCCGTTCCATCCGCACAGCTGCTTCTCGGTACATCGCGCAGTGTTTTCGCACCGTCGCAAGTTCACGTTGCAGTGCAAGCGCCCAAATGGCAAAAGCGGCGATAATGACAAGCCAGAAAATCGTGCGCATAGCAGTGTCCTCAGAGGTGCAATTGCGGAACTCTCGTCCATCTATCATTCTACTCGATCCCAACCGGAGAAACAACCGACAGACGACACGAGAGCATCGTGTGAGGGGAATACGAGGACAGGGAGTATGTCGTCATTAGATCAATTGCCTCGTGGTAAGATAGCCGGGACGTCGTTCGCACCCGGCGCAGCGGCGATCCGTTCGCGGGTTGAGCCTGCGCCAAACCTGACAACAGGAAGGAACACATATGTCTACCCCTCTTCGCATCGGCGTCGTCGGTGCTGGCGCAGTCGTTATTCACGGTCATGTCCCCGCACTCCAGGCGATACCCGGCGTCCAGGTGACGGCGATCTGCGACACGAACCTGGCGCGTGCACAGGAGGTCGCCGCAAAGTTCCACATCCCTTGCGTTTTTGCCGATTACCGTGATCTGATTGCACTGGACGAGGTTGATGCGATCACTATCGCAGTTCCGAACGTGTTTCATGCGCCTATCGCAATTGCGGCACTGGAAGCAGGGAAGCACGTGCTATGTGAGAAACCGCTGGCGACCAGTGTCGAAGACGGTGAGGCGATGGTTGCTGCCGCCGAAAAAGCCGGCAGGATACTCGCCATCAACATGAGCAATCGTCCGCGCCCTGAAATCCTGATGCTTCGCCAGATGGCGCAGGCAGGAAAGTTTGGCAAAATTACCTATGCATTGGGACGAATGCTGCGGCGCAATGGTATTCCCGGCTACGGCTCGTGGTTTACGCGCAAAGAACTGGCTGGCGGCGGCGCAACGATGGATATTGGCGTACACATGCTCGACATGGTGTACTGGATCCTCGGGTTTCCGCCGGTCAGTGCAGTGCGCGGCGAGATCCAGGCAGTCCACGGACCCTACGAGCGCGGACTCGGCGGATGGGGCGCCGACCGCGTGCCGGGCGGTGTATTCGACGTGGACGACCTGGCGGCGATCCATCTGCGCCTGGCGAATGGCGGGTTAGTGACGATTGAGGTCACCTGGGCGATCCACGCGCGCAACGAAGAGCGTATTCAGATTGCTGGCGATCTGGCAGGTGCGGATTACTTCCCCGATCTGTACGGCAGGGATCATCCTCTGCGTATCTACCGCTTCGAGGATGGAGTGTCGGTTGAGATCGCGCCCGATATACCGAAGAAAGAATGGGCATGGGCGGAAGGGTTCCGCCACTTTGTTGCCGCCTGTCGCGGCGAAGGCGCACCGCTCGCGACGGGCGCCGAAGGACTGGCAGTGCTGCGTCTGCTCGATGCTGCCTATCGCTCGGCAGCCGCAGGGAAAGAGTTAAGGGTGGACGGTTGAACACGACCGTAACGGTTTTCCCCTGAACCCCCATCGCGGTGCAGCCATCCTGCATGGCACGACCGTTGAGGTCGCCACCTCGTCTGGTTGAACGTAACCTCAACGGTCCTCCACGCCCCATCATGGTACAGTTCTTCTGACGATTGTTGAGGTCGCCAGTTCAGGTGAGCGTATATCAGTGCCAGAAAAGGAGTGAACGCTGTAGTTTTGGAAGATCTATGGGTATTGCCAGATTACATCGGTAAAGATATTGGCAGAAAACTATTCGAGCATGCAATCAAACAGGCGCAACTATCCGGCGCTGATCATCTCGAACTGGATGCTGACCCAAATGCAACACCTTTTATACGCGAATGGGTTGTCGCGTTGTCGGAGAACGTATATCAGAATGGGGGCGGGCTGTTCCGCATATGGCCTACGATCTACGAATTCAGAAAACGACGTTTGATCGATGAACAAGGCGTGACCTCAACGCTGAGCGCTCGTACATCGACAATGAGCATTATAGCAGGTCTCAGATACGTTGACCCCTGTTCGGATCTGCCGCGTCGCGCGAGACGCCCGCTTCCAGCGGAGTGTAGACCGAAATTTATTTCGGTCATCGCGTGGGGCGCGCGACTCCGGGAATGTTCAACCCCGTCCATTGGGTTCAACCTTTGTGAGAACTGCTATAAGTCCGCTATTCCGCACGAGCCGTCGGGCTCAGATTGAGAAATAAATCCGCTATTCCGCACGAGCCGTCGGGCTGAAGCCCTCGGCTAGGCGAGGCGAAGCCCGACGGCGCGGGCTATAGCGGATTATTTATTCAAAGACCATAAGCCCTCGGCTATACGGGGCGAAGCCCGCCTGCGCGGGCTATAGCGGATTATTTATTCAAAGACCATAAGCCCTCGGCTATACGAGGCGAAGCCCGCCTGCGCAGGCTATACCGGACTTAATTCTTTAAAGATCATTTGCCCGCACGAGCGGTGTCACGCCCGACGACGGACGATGTCGGATGTCTTCTCTTACCGACCGACGTGCATGTCGGTCGCCGCGCGGGGCGCGCAATGGTGATTGCAAGAGAGTGTTCAACGTATCCAGCAGATTCAACCCCACACCCTGTCGCCGCGCCGGGGACTCGCACTGCACGATTCAGCGCTCCTCGACCAGCAGGCGCTGATACTCCAGGCGGTAGTCTGCTGCGGACCTGTGGTCGCCCGCCTCCTCAAGCCAGCGCGATCAGCGTTTCCACAGCCTTGAGCTGCACTGCACGGTACTGAATCCGGCACCCGATGGCCAGGGCCTCTTCAAGACACTCCACTGCCCGTTGCCGGTCGCCCCGCAGCCGCAGCGCCTCCCCCAGATACCGGAGGGCGTAGGCCGCCCCCTCCTGGTCGTCAGTGGCTCGAGCGAGGTTCAGCGCCTGCTGATAATACCCCTGCGCCGCCGTCACCTTAGCTTGCCACAGCAGCGCATCCCCCAGACCCACGAGGGCGCGGGCCTCCCCCTGCCAGTCGCCGATGTCCAGCGCCTGCTGATAATACCCCTGCGCCGCCGTCACCTTAGCTTGCCGCAGCAGCGCCTCCCCCAGACGCAGGAGGGCGCAGGCCTCCCCCTGCCGGGCGCCAATGGCCCGATAGATGTCCAGCGCCTGCTGATAATTGCGCTGCCTGCCACAAGTCCTGCATTGCCAGCGCCTCCCCCAGACCCACGAGGGCGTGGGCCGCGCCCTGCCGGTCGTCCAGACGCTGCGCCATTGCCAGAGCCTGCCCAGGAGTGCGGTGGCGTCGGCATACTGGTAGGCGCTCGTGAACGCCTTGCCCAGGTCGAGCAGCCGTTGCAGCACGTCGGACGAGTCGGGCTGGCGCGGCAGCCACCAGCGCAGCAACATTCCGTTCCGCAGCGGCTGTTCCTGCTCCAGGGTGCGCACCCGCTCCTCCAGCGCCGCTACGCGCTCCGGCTGCTCCCCGGCAAGGACGATGGCGTGTACCAGCTCCGCCTTCGCTGCATCCCGCTTGCCTGTAGTCCGGGCTAGGTCAACCCGCGCCAGCGCCGCCGTCCAGGCCAGCTCCGTCCGCTGCGGCGCAAACCGCTCAACCGCCGCCACCATCCGTCGCGCCAGCGCCACGTCGCCGGAGCGGGCCTTGGTCGCCACCTGCTGCGCGAACTCCTCATCCGGGATCACCTCGCCCGCCTGGAGCCAGATGTTCAGGGCTTCGACGAGACGACCCTTTCTGGCATAGTCAGCCAATGCCCGCGCACAGGAGTCGCGGAGGCGCTGCGGTTCGCGCCGGGCCAGCCGGGCCAGGGCAGCCTGGCGAACGACCGGGTGCAACTCCTCGCCGCTCATCATGCCCCGGTTCCCCAGGTCACGAATGAGCAGGTCGAGGTCGTCCGGCAACCCATCGATCTGCAACGCCCGGATGGCATCGCGATCTGCGAAGTTGGGCAGCACGCAACCGAAACGCACCAGCCGGCTCAACCGCTCTCCCTCCTTGCCGCCGCGTTCGAGCCGCTCGATGAAGCGCGCGACCAGAAACTCCTCGACCACGTGCAGGCTGGCTTCACCACCCGGTTGGGGCGGCAGCGCGAAGTCGGCTGTCCCCAGCGTCTCACTTTGGGCGCGCGCCTGTTCGACCTCGTGCAGGCACAGCCACAGCAGCAGCGGTACGCCCTGGCAGAGGCGGAGGATCGCCTCGCGCAGTGCCTGATCGGTCACTCCCGAACGGGTGAGCCAGGCGCGGCACGAAGCGTCGTCGAGCCGGTCAAGGTCGCAGGTGAGCAGGTGCGGCGCGGCGCTGTTTGCGGGGCGATCCTCGGCGCGGCCCGCGCAGATCAGCAGCACCCGTTCGTTCAGGCTGCCGCTGCGCAGGCTGCGTAGCTCCTCCAGCACGTCGTAACTGGCTCGTTCCAGGTTGTCAACCAGCAGGACCAGCAGCCGACCCGGACGGTAGCCGGTCACGCCGGGCGGCACGGTGACGGTCTCCGGCAGTTGCCAGGCAACCAGCTCGACAAATGCCTTGCGCAGATCTGGCATTGGCACAGTGGTTTCAACCCCGGGCTGCTCATCAAGATTGACCGTCACATTTCCGATCTTGCCACCATTGAGCGCCCTTAAAAGGTGAAGAAGAAGTAAGGTGCAGCCCATCTTTTTCTTCAGCCAGATCTTCTGCTGTTCCGGACGCCGTAACAGCGTCTCACAGGGGTGCAGGGTGTCCTCGCTGAAGAACAGCGCCCGGCGTCGGGTCGTTCTGCCAGTGGCGCGCAGACCGTTGAGTAGCGCCCGGTAGAAACCCTCGGGCGTCATCTGGTCGTCGAGCGCGATAGAGATGCAGGGCGTGACGGCCAGTCTCCGCGCTTCGGCGGCGATCTGCGCCAGCAGGGTGCTCTTGCCGATGCCGCCAATGCCGCGAAAGCCGATCTGCCCCCCTACGCGCTGCTCGATCAGGCGCTTCACCATGCCAAGTTCAGCGTCGCGACCGTAGAACGATCCGGGTGGAAGGGCTGCGCTGGCCATAGCTTGCCCCGGCTACAACTTGCGTTTGACCTTTACATTGCCGATCTTGCCTTTGTCGGCGAGGGCGCTGAAGTCCTGCGCTGCTCCCTCGATCTCGACGCGTCCGAATCTTGCCCTCATTCTTTGCGATGATCTCGTCCTTGCTGCCTGCGGGTGGACTGTCGTCGCCCTTCGGCGTCAACTTGATCGTGGGGGGCCAGCCGATTTCGATCTCGCCAATCGTGATCTTGCCCCTGACGACGAAGATGATCAGCAGGATGACAAGCAACGCAGCGGCGCCAGTGATGGTGTAGAGCGTCCAGTCAGTCATAGTCGCTCACTTTCGTCTCGCGGTGCAGGGCACGCCGCCAATGCCCGGCAAGGCAATCGGATATGCGGGTTATCGCCCACAATGGGCAAACCCTGTCAGAGAAGCGTGTGCTGCAACGGCTGCAAGTCTGTGCACACCTTTGTCAGGTTAACGCCTGGGGCAGGTGTTGAGTTACCGGAAGCAAGTATAGCACGGCGCTCGCGCCACCGACAAGGGGCGAGATTAACTCAAGTCCATCATTGCGCACGCAGCCGGGGCGTAGAAGGCATCGGCAGCGCACCAGAATTGTGAACCGTAACGTTCGATCAGCCGGGCTGCACCACTCGCTTCGAGTGTGCGCAGTGCCTCATGAACCTGATCCGGCGCCCAGCGCGTCAGTGCGCGTTCCAGTTCCGTGACACGCATCGGGTGGCGCGCGATGATGGCGAGGATCGCTTCAACTGGCGTGGCATATCCGCGCAGGTCGAAACTTCCTTCCGCCGGATGGACCACGTGCGCGGATGCGCCGAGAATCGCCGTCGCGCGCATCAACCCCCCGGCATTGGGCGGTTCGACCCAGGGCTCAGCCGGAGGACGCTCTGGCAGCGTGATGTCGATCCGGTCGGGCTGAATACGCTGCAACGCCGATGCCAGATCGCGCAACGCTTCCTCGCTATCATTCACACCACGCACCAGCATCACCTCGACCCACAGTTTCCCGCGGTATTCGGCGCGGAATGCGACCAACCCTTCCAGCAGGCGCTCGAACGTCGTTTCGGGGTGCGGACGGTGCAGCGCACGATAGACCGACGCCGAGCCAGCGGAAAACGTCGGCATCACTGCATCTGCGGCGCAGAGGTCTGCCCGCACGTCGGGCGAATAGAGGAGCGCGCCGTTGGTAATGACAGCGAGCGGCAACGTGGTCATGCGCTTGATGGCGCGGATCAGTTCCCCAATCTCACTGTGCAACGTCGGCTCGCCCGATCCAACAATCGTGACCCAGTCGATCTCATCGGGAGCTCGGGTCGCCAGCGCTTGTTCGAGTTCGCTCAGAATGACTGGCAGCGGAACATACACGCGACGTTCGTTGGTCAGCGGGCGCGTTCGTCCCAACTGACAGTAGACGCAGTTCCAGTTGCAGGTCTTTAGCGGCACGGGGTCGACCCCCAGTGAACGTCCAAGCCGCCGCGAAGGGATGGGACCGAAAACGCACGCCATCCTGCACTCCTCCGTCTGCAGAGCATCCGCTACACTGTGATGGTGTCGATAGTATTTCCACCATCATGCCATGGTACCTTACCAGGTGGTGCATCTGAGGAGAGACTTTTGTAGTAGAGGGTTGCATCCCAACAACGAAAGTGTAGCGTTAACCATCGAGACGCCAGGAGCGCCGGGCGAGAAAAATGAAGATCGGGAAATAAATCTCAGTATGCGCCTCGTGCCGTCGGGCTAAGGAATAGCCGATAGCCGATACGAGAGCTTGCCGTCGGGCTGAGTAATAGCCGATACACGATAACCCGATAGGAGAGCTTGCTGTCGAGCTAAAGCCCTTGGCTCTCCAGGGCGACGCCCACCTGCGCGGACGAGAGCGGATTATTTCTTCAAAGACCATCAGCCCTCGGCTACATGAGGCAAAGCCTGCCTGCGCGGACGAGAGCGGAGTAATTGTTCAAGGACCATAAACTCTGCGGTGCGTTTTGCAACGAAGTCGTATCATGGCTCAAACGGCGGCATAACTGTACAATGCACACGAGTATGCTCGATCATTTTGACATTCTGGCGCCGGTGTACGACTGGCTGATCGGTCTACCCAATCCGGCGCGCCTGATAGCGCTCTTGCGTCTACCAACCGATGGGTGGCTGCTCGACGCTGGCGGCGGCACGGAACGTGTCGCCGCCAGATTGCGCCCATTCGTCGGCGGCTTGATCGTCAGCGATCAGTCGCGTCAAATGCTGCGACGCGCCCGCGAAAAATCGACGTTGCATCCGGTGCAGGCGCAGGTGCAACGGCTTCCTTTTCGCGACGGATTCTTCGACCGTATTCTAGTCTAGTTGTCGATGCGCTGCATCACTTTTCCGACCAGCGGGCAGCAGTGCGCGAACTAGCGCGTGTGCTTGCGCCTGGCGGAAGGCTGGTCATTGAAGAGCCGGACATCCACCGCCCGGCAGTTAAACTGGTCGCGCTGGCGGAACGTACGGCACTGATGAGAAGCACGTTCCTGGCGCCGGAAATCGTGCGTGACCTGCCGGCGGCGCAGGAACTGCACGCGCAGGTGGCAGAGCGCGACCGCTTTTCCGCCTGGATCGTCGCGGACAAGCCGTCTGGAGAAACCCGATGAACCGCACGACGACCTTTCCTCGCCGTTTCTATACCAGTCTGCACCCGTTTCTGGCAGATGTCGCCTGGTTGGTCTGGCATCGCGCGCAGTTGCAGCTGGCGCGCACCCAGCTCACACCAGCGTTCCGCGAGCGTCCGATGCTGGCAGTCATTGCGGTCAACCGCTACCGCTACTGCTCGTTCGCCCATACCCGGATGGCGCTGGCAGCTGGCGTATCGAACGCCGAGATCGCCCGGATTTTGAATCAGACCCTGGACGACTGCCCGCCTGATGAAGCGCCAGCTCTGACATATGCGTACCACTGGGCGGAAACTGACGCAACGCCGGAAGCGGCAGCGCGTGAACGCCTGTTCTGTGAGTACGGCGTTCTCCGCGCCGGGGCAATCGAGGCAGTGTTGCGAATGATACGGATGGGAAACCTGGTCAGCAATACGTTCGACTACCCGCTCTTTCGTATTTCGGGAGGACGGTTCGGAGCGACCGCTGACGATGAACGCCACAATCCTGATCATTGAGGACGAAGCCAGCATCCGCACCGTTGTGCGCGCCTATCTTGAACAGGCAGGTTTTCGCGTGCTGCCGGCGGATAGCAGACCGGAGGGGGTGGAACTGGCGCGTCGTGAGCGTCCCGATCTGGTCATTCTCGATCTCAACCTGCCGGGAATGGACGGCATGGAAGTGGCTGCACGCCTCCGTCAGAATCGGACGTCTTCATCATCATGCTGACAGCACGGAGCGAAGAAAGCGACCGGGTTGCAGGATTGCGCATCGGCGCCGATGACTATGTGATCAAGCCGTTCAGCCCGCGCGAACTGGTTGCGCGCATCGAGGCAATTCTGCGTCGCCGTCGTTCCGCATCACCGATGATCGACCCCACCCTGCGCTTTGCGCACCTGCAGATCGACCCGGATCGGCGTGAAGTCTACGTGGGCGATCAGGCAATCGACCTGACCGCCACCGAGTTCGACGTATTGCTGGCGCTGGCGCGACGCCGCGGCAGGGTGTTGAGCCGTGAGCAGATCCTCGATCTGGTGTGGGGCAACAATTTCTACGGCACTGACCGCGTAGTGGACGTCTATGTCGGTCAGGTGCGGCGGAAACTGGAAGCAGTCGCCGGCGTGCCGCTCATTCAGACCGTGCGTGGCGTCGGGTACAAGTTCATTGATGCTGCGGTGTAATATGGGACTGTGGCGCCAACTCCGCTGGCGGATCATCGCAGCGCAGATGCTTGTCGTGATTGTCGGCGTCCTTACCCTGATCGTGACGGCGGAAACGCTGGCGGCGCGTTCAGTTGATCCCGCATTGTTGCCTGTCTTCCAGTCGGCAGTGATCCAGGCGCTGGTTGTGGCGGCGCTGGCAGCGACAATCGCCGGGCTGACGACGAGCATCCTGCTGGTGCGCGAAATCCTGCGACCGTTGCAACAACTTGCAGCCAGCAGTCGCCGGATCGCTGGCGGGAACTACGATGAGCGGGTAACGGCGCCGCTAACCGACGAACTCCGTGACGTTGCGCAGAGTTTCAATCAGATGGCGGAGACGCTGGCGCAGGTCGAGCGCCAGCGTATTACCCTGATCGGCAACGTAGCGCACGAACTGCGCACGCCGCTCGCCGGTCTGGAAGGGTACCTGGAAGGACTGCTCGACGGCGTGCTGCCGGGCGATCCTGAGACGATCTATGCCATGCAGCACGAAGTGCGGCGTCTCCGCAAACTGGTCGATGATCTTCAGCACCTCTCGCGCGTGGAAGCAGGGCAGGTTGCAATCCAGCCATAACGCTTCGATGTCGTGGCGCTGGTGCACCTTATCGTCGCGCAACTGCGACCGCAACTGATCGAACAGTACCTGCAGGTTGTGATCGAAGCGCCGGAGGAAGAAGCGCTGGCATACGCCGATCCGGATCGGACAGCGCAGGTGCTGGTAAATCTGATCGGCAACGCCATCCAATACACACCGGAAGATGGAAGTATCACGATCCGCGTGCGATGTGAGTCAACCCACGTGCAGGTGGTCGTTGAGGACACCGGCATCGGCATCCCTGCCGAAGCATTGCCCTACCTGTTTGAGCGTTTCTACCGCGTCGATCCGTCGCGAAGTCGGGCAAGCGGTGGCAGCGGGATCGGTCTGACGATTGCGCGTCACCTGGCGCGGGCAATGGGTGGCGAGATCACTGCTGCCAGCCCCGGCATCGGTAAAGGAAGTGTGTTTACGCTCATTCTACCGCGCGGGGAGATAGCTTCATGAAATGATCGCTGCGAATTTATGCTATACTCATTATATCCGCTCTCTAAACCGCGTAAGGGAGGTGCATGCTTCGGTTCGGTTGAGCACCGCCAATGTTGATGGATCATTCTCCGCGTGACCATCGTTCCATCTGAAAGGCAGGGAAGCTATGCGTACAACGAAGTGGTTGAAACTCATCAGTGCATTTGCGATCATTACACTCGCGCTGGCAGCCTGTGGCGCACCGTCCACCGCACAACCGACTGCCGCCCCCACACAGCCGACGACTGCCCCCGCGCAGACCGGTGGCGGGAAACTCGAAATCTTCAGCTGGTGGACGAACGGCGGTGAAGCGGATGGGCTGAATGCAATGTTCAGCATCTATCAGCAGAAGTATCCCGGTGTCGAAATCGTGAATGCTACGGTCGCTGGCGGCGCTGGCACGAATGCCAAGACGGTACTGAAGACACGCCTCCAGGGTGGTCAACCGCCAGATAGCTGGCAGGTGCACGCTGGCAAAGAGCTGACCGCATATGTAGATGCCGGTCAGATGGAGCCACTGACCCAGTTCTTCAAAGAGCAGGGTTTCGACAAGGTAATGCCGCCGAAACTGCTCGAACAGATTACCTACAATGGTGAAATCTGGTCGGTGCCGGTGAATATCCACCGCTCGAACGTGCTCTGGTACAATATCAAAATCTTCCAGGAGAATGGTCTAACCCCGCCCAAGACCATCGATGACTTCTTTACAGTCGCTGAAGCGCTCAAGGCAAAGGGGATCATTCCCCTAGCAGTTGGCGGCAAGGACAAGTTTGAGACGCCACACCTGTTCGAGAGCGTGCTGCTGGCGGTTTTCGGACCGGAGGATTATGCCAGACTGTTCCAGCCCGGCGCAGACTGGAGCGATCCGCGCGTGCGCCAGGCCGCCGAGATCGCTAAGCGCATGCTGGAATACTCCAACAGTGACCGCTCCTCCCTTAGTTGGGCTGACGCAGCGCAACTGGTGCTCGACGGCAAGGCTGGTATGACGATCATGGGCGACTGGGCGCACGGCTACTTCATTAGCAAGGGCGCGAAAGTCGGCGTGGATTACGGCTATGCCGCAGCCCCCGGCAACGACGGTGTCTTCATGTGGCTGTCGGACAGTTTCGGGCTGGCGAAGGGCGCGCCGAACCCAGAGCAGGCGAAGGCATGGCTGGCGCTCTGCGGTTCGCGCGAGGGGCAGGATGCCTTCAATCCAAAGAAGGGATCGATCCCAGCACGCATCGACGCTGATGTAAGCCTGTACGATGAGTATCTGAAGTATTCGATCAAAGCTTTCGGCAGCGAGAAACTGGTTCCCAGCGTTGTACACGGTGCCGCTGCTCCCGAAGTGTATATGACCGAGTACAGTAATGCGCTGAATGTGTTCGCCAGCGATCTTGACGTTGATGCCGTTGTGCAGGCATTGCGGGACGCTGCGAAAGACCTGAAGTAGTAGTCCGTCGCCACAGCATCAGCAGGCATTGCTGACGCCTAAATTATGTCGCGCAGGGGTGACTGATCTAGTGCGTCCCTGCGTATGACTGTAATCTGCAAGCAGATCACGGAACAGGGTTCGCAAGTAATTGCCTGGATTGTTACATCACCTGCACCATCACGAACGATCATTGGGAAACCCTTGAGATGCCCGTTCTCCGCCGGGCATCTCTAGAGCTCGTGCACACTGCGTGTAGAAAATGTACACCGAAACACCGTCGCTATTCTCATCGATGAGAGGCACAAATGCGACAAGCCAAAACGCTCAGTGCGCATCCCGCCCGTCAAGTGCGCTGGATGAACCGTGACCGGGCGATTGCGCTGCTGATGATTGCCCCATCAGCGCTAGCAATCGCGGTGTTCGTCTATGGATTCATCGGTTGGACTGCCTATATTTCTATGACCGACTGGCGGGGGTTGATGATCACAACATCATTTGTCGGGTTCGAGAATTATCTAACGATCTTCAATACCGGTCGCTTTCAGACGAATATTCGGAACCTGATTGTTTTTACGGTCTTTTTTCTGGCAGCCTGTCTGATCATCGGCTTACTGCTCGCCGTGCTGATCGACTCACGGGTGCGCTTCGAGGGATTCTTCCGCTCGGTGTATATTTTCCCGATGGCGCTCTCGTTCATCGTCACCGGCGTGGTCTGGCAGTGGTTGTTTGCACCCGGCAACTGGCCCAACGACCCGACCGGCATCAACCTGCTGTTCAAGCAGTCGGGGTTGGGTTTTCTCCAGGCAGCCTGGACAACGGATACCAGTGTTGTGCCGGGATGGCGCATCGAAGGGTTGCGCACTCGGATCGGAGTCCCCATGGCGATGATCCCAGTGGTTGTCGCGGCAGTCTGGCAGATGTCGGGGTTTGTGATGGCGATGTATCTGGCAGGGTTGCGCGGCATTCCGGAAGAGATCAAGGAAGCAGCGCGCGTTGATGGCGCAACCGAGTGGCAGGTGTTCCGCACTATCACTCTGCCGATGCTCCAACCAATCACGCTGAGCGCCGTGATCATTCTGGGACATATTTCACTGAAAATCTTCGACCTGATTGTGACAATGACCGGCGGTGCGCCCGGCAACAATACTGAAGTGCCGGGATTGTACATGTATGAGATCACTTTCAAAGCCAACAAGTTTGCCGAGGGAGCGGCAGTTGCAATGGTGATGCTGGTGGTTGTGGCGTTGCTGGTAGTGCCATACCTGATCTACAACCGTCGGACAGAGGTGGAGCGATGAGCGGTGTTGCCATGCCCGCGCCAAAGCGGCGCCACATTCACTGGTCGCGAGTGATCGTCTATGGCGTGATGATCATCTTCCTGTTGTTCTTTCTGTTGCCGGTCTATCTGCTGCTGATTACCAGTTTCAAAAGTTTCGACCAGGTTAGTCTCAGCCGCATGTGGGAATTGCCGACCAGCTTCTCGCTGGAGAGTTTCAACCGTGCCTGGAATGGGGGTGAGGGTGTGATCGGGATGCGCGGGAGTTTCTGGAACAGCGTGCAACTGGTGGTTCCAGCGACGGTCATCTCGTGCATCCTGGGGTCGCTCAACGGCTATGTCTTGTCAAAATGGCGCTTTCCCGGCTCAGAAACGCTCTTCACCCTGATCCTTTTCGGCATGTTCATTCCCTACCAAAGTGTGCTGGTGCCGCTGGTCGAGGTATTGCGCGAAATCCGGCTGTACGCCACTATTCCCGGTTTGATCCTAGTGCATGTGGTTTACGGCATTCCGATTACGACGCTGATCTTCCGAAATTACTACGCGACGGTGCCGAACGAACTCGTGGAAGCCGGGAAGATCGACGGCGCCGACTTCTTTCATATCTACCGCCACGTGATGCTGCCGCTCTCTGCGCCAGGGTTCGTAGTGGCAGCGATCTGGCAGTTTACCTCGATCTGGAATGAGTTCCTGTTTGGTCTGATCATCACCAACGATCCGCAACTACGCCCGGTGACCGTTGCGCTGCAAAATCTGTCCGGCAGTCAGTTCACGCAGTGGAACGTGCAGATGGCTGGGGCGTTGATGGTTGCATTGCCGCCGTTGCTAGTCTACATTTTCCTTGGAAAGTACTTCCTGCGCGGGTTGCTGGCAGGGTCGTTGAAGGGGTAATATCGATATGAGCGCTCATATCTCAATGCCCAGTAACAGACGACACATCCTCCAGGTGACCCATCACCGTCTGATACACCGTCGTCAGCGGTACGCCGCGTTCGCGCGCGATTCGGGCGCAATCCTCGTACTCCGGCGCCGCACCGATCAGTTCGCCACGCCAGCGCTTCCGTTTGATGCGCGCCGGACCGAGCGGCGTGGTCACAGTGATGATGTCGCGTTCGCACACATAGCGCTCAACAGCACGCCGCCGCACTCCCAGCGTCGTCGTTTCGCGCAGCAGGATTGTGACCATCTGATCTTCCAGATCTGCCGGTACAAGCGCCGCGATCAGGACACCGGCGCGTCCTTTTTTCATCATGATCGGCGTACACCAGACATCGAGCGCCCCCGCTTCGCGCAACCGCTCTGTGACATATGCGATCTGCTCGGCTGGCTGGTCATCGATGTTCGTCTCCAGCAGCACCGGCGACGACCCACCTGAACCGGAGCGTTCTGCTGGCGTTTGATCCCGGTACCCCTGATCATCATCCATCTCATCATCCATGTCGCCGAGCCAGACGCGCAGGGCATTCGGGCGTTCCATCCGGCGTGCGCCGAAGCCGTATCCAACCGCATGCAGACGCATGGGCGGGCGACGGAACGTTGCCAGCGCTGCCAGGATTGCCGCACCGGTCGGCGTCGTCAGTTCAAACGGCGTCTCATCGGCAGTCACCGGAGCTCCAGCGGATGCCAGCAGCGCCAGCGTGGCCGGTGCAGGAACCGGAATGGGACCATGCGCGCTGCGGACCCATCCGGCGCCGAGCGGAATCGGTGACGCAAAGACCTGTTCAACGCCGAGGAGATCGAGACCTATAACTACGCCAACAATATCGACAATTGCATCGAGGGCGCCAACTTCGTGGAAATGGATCTGTTCGACAGTCATACCGTGGACACGTGCCTCTGCCTCGGCAAGAAGGGTGAAGATGCGGATACTCCGCTCAACGACTGCCGACGGCAAGGATGCGCCGGAGATCAGGGTGCGAATATCGGTGAGAGTGCGACAATGATGACCCTCTAGGGCAACAATACGGGCGCGTGTACCAGCGAGCGGACCACGCACCTCGCGAGAGGCATGTAGTTCCCATCCGCCAACGTCGAGCCGTTGCAGCATCGCGCGCAGGGCATCAAGCGATGCCCCGACGTCGATCAGCGCGCCAAGCGCCATATCACCGCTAATGCCGGAAAAACAGTCGAAATAGACAACACGCGGCATGTATCCCTCAAACAAGAACAGATGAGTCTTCCTCGACCGATACCCGATTGCGCCCGCGTTGTTTGCTGACGTATAGCATCTGATCCGCTCGCCCAAGAATGCTGGCGGGTGTATCAGTCCGCCGTGCCAGCGTTGCGCCCAGCGAAACCGTTACACGAACTACCGTATCAGCGACCGGCAGTAACGACTGTTCGATTAAAACGCGCAGGCGCTCGGCAAGAGATTCCAGTAGAGCGATACTGACGTTTTGCGCAATAACGACGAACTCCTCACCGCCCCACCGCCCCACCGCATCGAATGCGCGAACGTTGTGTGCCAGGGTGCGCGCCACCATTTTCAGCACATCATCGCCAACCAGATGCCCAAACCTGTCGTTCACTGCCTTGAAGTGATCAATATCGATCAGGATGACCCCAAATGACCATCCATAGCGACGCAGTTCTTCCAGCCGGCTATGCGTATTGCTTTCGATGAAGCGTCGGTTACCGATACCGGTTAGCGGGTCGAGCAACGCCAGCGCACGCAGGCGCTCGATCTCTTCCTGCGCTGCTTTCTGATGTGAGTTATCACTGAACACTTCAACAGCACCGATGATCGCGCCCTGCGCGTCGCGGATCGGCGTAACGCGCACGAGCACCGGAACGCGATGCCCCTGCTTGTGGTGCAGGATCGCCTCAGCCTGCCGGGATTGACCATCATGCATAGCAGCGGCAAGCGGGCACATACCGGTGCACAGGCGCCGTCCGCATGTATCAACGTGGCGCAGCGGGTTATCGCCGCAAAAACGACCAATCACCTCGTCGGCGCTGTATCCGGAGATGCGCTCAGCGCCACGATTCCAGTACATAATCCTCCGCTGACGATCCACAAAGTAGACCCCGTCGTACATCTCATCGAGCAGTTGTTTGTACAGGGAGTCGTCCATGGTTATGCGGCGCCTTATGCAGGTGGATGCGTGTTGGTCGATACGATACTCGCGCTGATGATGAACGAATGTTGCCGTGTGTATCGCTGCGATGCGCCCGGTTCCGGAATATGCCGTGCAGCGAAACCGGCACGAAGATGCCGAAGCCGTTTACAACGACCTGCCTGTGCTGCGTTCCATTTTTGAGATGTGTGATGGATGCCTGGAGATTGCCAGCCTGAGCGAACATTTTCTCCAGTATACCATTCTTCAACTATCACACGCATATCACACCAGTTACGACTCTGATACAATATCGATCACAACAACCAGTCCGCGGCATGAGCAGCGCAATGGAGTGGATCCTATGCACATGATTTTGCTGGGTGTCGGAACGGCTGTGCCAGACGCCGACCGTGACTATACGCATATGGTGTGGAAAGCGCCGGATGGCGCGGTGCTGATCGACACCGGAGGCAGCACTTATCAACGCTTATTGCGCGCTGGGGTCAATCCGCACGATCTGCGGGCGCTCATTCTCACGCATTCCCATGCCGATCACGTGAACGGTCTTCCTGGTCTCCTCTTTTCGTTGAAACTTTCGGGGTACAACCGGCGTCTTGTTATCTACGGCAACGCCCCCACTCTGGCTGCGGCACAGCGGATCATTGAAGCATTCGATCTTGGAGAGCATCAACCAGACGTCGATTGGACACCAATCGAGGCAGGCGATGAGATTGTCTTCGATGATGCGGCATACCGGATCCGCACTGCACCAACGGTCCATACGCGTCCATGTCTGGCGTTGCGCTTCGACAGCGAAGATGGGCGCGCACTAGTCTATTCTGCCGACACCGAGCCATGCGATGCGGTGCGTAACCTGGCGCGCGGCGCGTCGGTGCTCATCCACGAAGCAACGACGCCAGAACCCTTTCCAGGACATACGTCACCGTATCAGGCGGGTGAAGTTGCTGCCGCAGCTGGCGTCGCTCGCCTGGTTCTCGTTCACTACAGCCCACGCTGGACGATGAGCGCCGATCGGGCTATCGCAGAAACCCGCGCCGCCGGGTTCATCGGCGAGGTCGAAATCGGGCGAGAATTCGCTTCCTACGCACTGCCGCCTGTTCAGTAAGCGTATCATGACGCAGTGAATGTGTACGTCATTGCTGCCGTTATCTAGGAAACGCGATGATTGCCCATCAGACTTTTATGCCACCAGCAGTTGCGGCAGTGGCAGAGCATCCGCATCTCCAGCATCAGGCGCATTGCTCGCTGACAGCGCAGATGCACCGCATCGCCGAGCGATGTGCGCTGTTCGTGCCGCATCCAGTCGCTGTAGCGCAGATCGACACAGCGGTGCGTGAGAGCGAAGGCGGTATCGTTGCACTCGAATGCGAAACCGGTGGCGGTGCCACAGCGCTGATCTGCTGGCTCGCTGCCACGCGCCGCTGGGCATTCTGGCTGCCCGAAGACGATGCTGGCGCAGGGCTGACTGCGCTCTGTGCCCAGGTGCTTGCGCTCTCTGATCTTCCTGTTCCGCTCGTGCCACCTGCCGCTGCGCGTGATGCCCTGACGATTGAACGATTGCTGGAGGAGGCTGGCGCGAAGCGTCAATCCGGCGATCCGCTTGTTGTGGTCATTGGGCGCATACCGGACGCAACCCGCACACCGACACCGCCACCACTGCCAGTTTGCATTCCGCCTGGCGTGGTCGTGGTGATGGCGACGACTCCCGGTGAACAGCAACCAGTGATCGACGAGCGTATCACCGCGCGCGTGACGCTTCAGAGCAGTGAAACCTGGCTGACGGAGATGGCTGTCCATCGCGGCGTCCATCGCCGCTTGGCGACGGTGATTGCCAGCCGAAGCCAGGGGTCGCCGCTGTATGTCCGACTGGCGCCGGGACTAGCGGCAACCCGCGTCCTGGATATTCGCCGTCTTCCGCATGGACTGTCCGCTCTCCATCAGCGCTGGTGGGACGGGCTGGATGCACAGGGGCGTGCCCTGGCGCATATGCTCGCTGCGGCCCATCACCCGTTGCCGGTATCACTGATTGCTGCGCTCACAGCATGTGCTGAAGACGCCATCATTCGCCTGTTGCAACGCTGGGGTCCGCTGATCGAACGCACCGATGAGGGGGTTCGCTTTTACCATCGTGCTACGCGCGCATTTATTATGCATGTGTCGCCCGATGGAATTGCGGCAGCGCACGCGCGGTTTGTCGAACTGGTTCAAACGCGGTCGAACGGCGCACCTGAGCGATCAGGCTGGCAGGATGAGCAGACGCTGAGCCGTGAATTTGCGCGGCACATCATGCTTGGAGGCGCTGCGACGCGCAGCATGATTGATGTCATTGTTCGGCGAACGTGGGTGCGCGCTCAGGAGCGACGCACTGGTGATCTGAACGATGCGGCGCATGATGCGTTGTGGATGCTGCGCGCGACGGCGGAAGATGGACCTGCGTTGCACCTGGTGCAGGCAGCAGCGCTGGCTGGCGCACTTACTTTTCTGTCGCGCAGCCTTCCGCCCCATGCCCCTGCGGAAGTTTTTGCCGCTGCGATTGACCGCAGTCAACCGCGCGACGTCACCATGAAGCGTATTCGCGCAATGATCGATCAACTGCCGGACGGACGCGACAAAGCACTGGCGCTGCGTCATCTCGGAGAAGTCTGTTATACATTGCGCATGCGCGCACCGGCAATGCGAATGCTGTCGGAGGCGCTCGACCTGGAAGCGCCAGGACCAACCCGGCAGTGGCGTGACCAGCACGAGGAAACGCTTGTTGCCCTGGCGCGTGCTGCCATCGGTATTGGCGCTCCCGACACGGCGCTTGGCATTACAACGCGCATTGTGCACACCGAACGACGCGGCATGATCGAAACCGAAGTCGTGCGCTGGCTCATCGCTCATGGACGCCGCAGTCGCGCCGAAGAGGTCGCCTATGCGATCAGTCATCCGGGTAACCACGACTGGGCGATGGCAGAAGTGGCGATTGCCCATGCGCACGCTGGCGACTACGAGCGCGCCAATCTGGTGCTCGATACGCTGCGCACTGCTACTGCCGTTGCGTGGGCAACCGCTGAGCTTGCGTGCGACGCAGCGCGGCGCGGCAACCCGCGTGCAATTGATCGGGTGATGCTTCTGCCAAACCCGGCACTGCGTGATCGTGCTCTGGCGCAGGTGGCGCGCACGTTGATCGTCCAGGTGGCGCCGGAAACTGCGCTCGAAGTCGCACGCATGATCGACGACCATGAGACCCGCGCCCGTTGTCTGATCGACATGGCGCTCGATCATCCGCCGGTTGCCGCTCAGGCGCTCGACGAGGCGGCAACCGCAGCAGTAGCGGTCGAGGGGGAAGAGCGGGCATCGGTCATCGCGGCGCTGGCAGCCGCCGAAGCTGCCAGCGGGCAGTTCCAGGTGGGGATGCGAATGGCAGCGCTCCTGCCGGAGGGCGAGGAGCGTGATCGTGCCCATTCGCGCATTGCCATTGCCCTGGCGCACCGTGGAGACTACACGACTGCCGAGACGGTCGCGCTCACCATTACGGACGAGGATGAACGCGGCTGGGCACTCGACGAACTGGCGCGAATCCTGGCGGCGAACGGTCGTCACCGCGAGGCATTTGCGCTGGCAGCGCAGATCGGCGATGATGCAGCGCGGGCGCGGCTGGAAGCAGACCTGGCGATTGCCTGGGCACGTTCCGGCGCAGCGGCGGCAGCCCATGCGCGCGCCGGGCAGATCGCCGTCCCCGGTGAGCGCGCGCGCGCGCAAGCGGCAATTGCACACTCGCTGGTCGAAACCGGCGCGCGCGCGCGGGTGTTCACTGACATCTCAGGAATCCTTCCACCTGATACGCGCAGTCGTTACCTGCTCGCAGCAGCACAGGCGCTCGCCGCCCACGGATTGCCCGACGACGCCGGGGTAGTGGCGCTGCTCATTCCACGACCGCTGGAGCGTGCGCGGGCACTCGTCGCCACTGCACGCGCCGCAGCCGGGACAGGCGATCTGCAACGCGCCCAACGCCTCCTCGGTCAGGCGTTTCTGACCATCGCACCGCTTGGGCGCACCGAAACCCTCCAGTGCATCGGTTGGGCGTCCGACACCCTGGCGCTCATCGGCGGCGCCGAACTGCTGCTCACCGTCGCTGCCGCCCTCGACGAGATCGATGCGTGGCTGGTCAACTGATATTTCTGAGTCCGCCGCAAAAAGGGTATGTCACCGCAGAGGCGCGGCGGGCGCAGAGGCAGATCCTATGGCTCGATTGCCGGGCTGATCAAGGGCAGGCAATCTCATATGGTCTTTGAAGAAATAGAGCAGTTCTCGGCTACGATGATCCCTGTCCAGGTCTGCCGTGTCACGCGAGGCGCCCGCTGCTGGCGAAGTAGAGACCGAAATGGGTCGCTCTCGTAGACCAAAATTCATTTCGGTCATTGCGTGGGGTGCGCCATTCCCAGGAGCGTTCAACCCTGTCCACCATGTTCAACCTTTGTGAGAACTGCTCTAATCCGGTAGAGCTCGCGCCAGCAGGCTCCGCCTCGCAGAGCCGAGGGCGTATGGTCTTTGAGTAATTATTCCGCTCTAGCCCGCGCCAGCAGGCTCCGCCTCGCAGAGCCGAGGGCTTCAGCCCCACGGCTAGCACGGTAGAGCAGAATAAATTCTCAATCTCCATCAGCCCGACGGCTCGTGCGGGATAGCGGATTTATTTCTCAATCTCCATGAGCCCGACGGCTAGCGCAGTATTCGAACAGCGTACAGACTACGGAGTTTTGCTCGCCAGCACCTCACGCACCACCTTGATCCCGCGCACCAGTTGAACGTCGTTGCTGCGCAGCAGGTCTTCCAGGCTCAGCGCTGCTGCTTCAGCCGGTGTGAGCGGCGCAACTCCCGGCGCCAGCGCAATCAGTTCGTCGGGTTGAATGCCGGTCCCGCGTACCACCTTGCCTTTGGGGGTCAACCACTGCGAGGTTCCCAGGCGCACCTGGGCGCCGCCTTCCAGATCGAACGGTCGTAGAACGGTTGCGGTGCCAAACGTTGCCTGACCAATGACGCGGGCGCGTCCGTTTTCCTGCAATGATCCTGCGAGAATCTCGGCGGCGCTGGCGCTATTGCCATTCACCAGTACAACCATGGGAACATCAAGCGCCAATCCTCCCTCGCTTGTCGTGTATGGGCGACGTGAACCATCGCGGTCCTGTTCGAGCAGGACGGTGGTTCCTGCAGGCATGAACTGGCTTGCTACCGCAACCAGTTGCGTCACTAGTCCGCCGGGGTTGTTGCGCAGGTCGAGAATGATCGCCTGCGCTTCCTGCGACCGTATATCGAGCAGCGCCTGTTGCAGTTCCGATCCAGTGCGCTCGGCAAAGCGGTTGATCCGGATCAAGGCAATCCGGTCGGGTAGCATGCGCCACGTCACACTGGGAACATTCACTTCTTCGCGCGTAATGGTGACATCGAACGGCGCGGCGATGCCGGGACGCTGAATGGTGAGAACAACCTGCGTCCCCTTCGGTCCACGCACACGATTCCGTAATTCTTCGACCGTTACGCCGCGCACATCGTACCCATCGACGCGCAGGATCAGGTCGTCCGGGCGCAATCCGGCGCGTTCGGCAGGCGATCCTTCGATCGGGGCGACAATCCGGGGCTGTCCATCGCGCACATCGATGTAGGCGCCAATCCCCTCGAACCTTCCAGAGAGCGCCTCACGTTCCCGACGGGCTTCTTCCGCATTCAGGTAGCGTGTGTGTCCCTGATCTCCCAGGCTATCGAGCATGCCATTAATGGCGCCGTCGCTCATACGCTGCGGGTCTATCGCTTCCGGATCGACAAAATTGTCGCGCGCCAGTTGCCAGGCGCGCCAGAAATTGCCAAGCGCCTCACATTCGTGCGCTTGCAGCGGACATGGATGCGTCAGCCGCAACGCAAGCAGATACCCGCCGCCGATCCCCAGCGCCAGCACGAATGCCAGCAGGGGCATCACCAGCCAGATCGGGAGTTGGAGACGCACCAGTCGTTGTAGAGCAGTCATTGGTCAATTGTTTCTTCTCCATTCAAGTACACACCGGTATTATACGGCGATGAACACTGTTATGGGGCGCTGAAGCGCAGGTGCGGCGCGCGTATCGCGGTATAATGTCAATTGCAGGGTCTGGCAATCCGGAGGCGCCATGGCACAGGTGATGATCTCTCAGCATCCGCTCGTCCAGCACAAACTGACGCTGCTGCGCCGGGCGACGACCGAACCGAAGAAGTTTCGTGAACTGGTGCGCGAACTGTCGCAATTTCTGCTGTACGAAGCCACGCTTGATCTCCCGCTCCAGGAACGGATCGTTGACACGCCGCTCGCACCCTACCACGGTCATCGGATCGCCGCGCGCGTTGGTCTGGTGCCAATTCTGCGCGCCGGGCTGGGCATGGTTGATCCGATCCTCGATCTCATACCGACTGCCCACGTCTGGCATCTGGGTCTCTACCGCGACCATGCAACGCTCAAACCGGTCACCTACTACAACAAACTTCCTCCAGAAGTGGATGTCGATCTCTGTCTGGTGCTCGATCCTATGCTTGCCACTGGCGGCTCGGCGGTGGCGGCAGTGACCGTGCTGAAAGAGTGGGGCGCAAGCCGGATCAAGTTTCTCGGTTTGATCGCGGCGCCAGAAGGGGTGCAGGCATTGCACCAGGAGCACCCCGATGTGCCGATCCATCTGGCGGCGATCGACGATTGTCTGAACGATCACGGATATATTGTCCCCGGTCTGGGGGATGCGGGTGATCGCCTGTTTGGGACGGGTTGAATAATGGATCGTTGTGCACGTCCGGCATCAGTAGGCGAGGCGCTATGTCGCTTCTGACCGTGGCAGCGCTGATAAGCGCCTTTGTTATCGCTTTCATTGTGACTGCGCTGACCGTTCCGCCGGTCATCCGGCTGTGCGAGCAGCGCGGATGGGTGCAGCATCCCGGTGGACGTCGTTCCCATATGCGACCGACCCCTAACGTTGGCGGTATTGCGATCTATGCTGGCTTTGTAACGGCGCTGCTTGCAACGTTCATATTCACCTCCGTCGAACCATCGTTGCAACGCTCGGAATTCGAGATTTTGCGCATCGGGCTGCTGTTGCTTGGCGGCACGGCGATCTTCCTGGTTATGTGGGTAGACGATGTGGTTGAACTCTCGTGGCTCCCCAAGTTTGCAGCGCAAACCGGTGCAGGGTTGATTGCGGTCGGTCCGTACCTCTGGGATCAGCGGCGCTATCCCGATGCGTTGGGCTTGCCGACCGAAGCGCGCGGCATTCTGTTGACCGCCTTCAACGTGCCGTTCATCGGGCAGGTCAGTTTGTGGGACGCCAGCCCGTGGCTGGCGATTGCAGCGACGGTGTTCTGGTTGGGATGGATGGCAAATACGATCAACTGGTCGGATGGGCTTGACGGTCTAGCGGCAGGGGTGTCGCTGATCGCGGCGTTGATGCTGGCGCTGCATGCGCTGCGCCTCGATCCGCCGCAGCGGACGGTTGCACTTGTGCCCCTGGCACTTGCCGGGGCGTGCGCCGGATTTCTGGTCTTCAATTTGCCGCCGGCGCGTATTTTTATGGGTGATAGCGGTGCAGAGTTTCTCGGTTTTCTGCTGGGCGTCAGTGCGATCATCGGCGGAGCGAAACTGGCGACGGTGCTGCTGGTGCTGGGTGTGCCGATCCTCGATGTCGCCTGGCTGATCGTGGCGCGTACCGCATCCGGCAGGCAACCCACGCAGGGCGGGCGTGATCATCTTCACCATCGCCTGCTCGATAGCGGCATGTCAGCACGCCAGATCCTGGCGCTCTACTGGGGATTGAGCGCCAGTTTCGGGTTGCTCGGAATCGCCGACATTAGCCCATCCGCCAAACTGATCGGTCTGGCGCTACTGTTGCTGATCGGCGCCGGATTGATCATCTACGCCACGCGCCGCGTTCCCGCGCGTTCGCCTCAGTGATCCTCACCGACGTTCGTACCTGCCCATCAGAGTGGCAGTCGCCAGCACGTGACCGCGCATTGCCGCCTCGACATCGCGCCGTGCAGCGCCGGCTGGCAGGTTCAGCGAAGGAATATCCAGCGCCGACAGACGGAAGAAGTAGCGGTGGGCGCCTCTGCCGCGCGGCGGGCACGGACCGCCATAGCCGCGTCTGCCAAAATCGTTGCCGCCTGCCAGCCCTGTGTCCTGTTCTCCTTCCGCCAGTTCTGTGCGCGTGCCGGGAATATCGTACAACACCCAGTGCGTAAACGTGCCACCTGGTGCGTCTGGATCATCCATGATCAGCACATAACTCGCGGCTGGCGGAGCGCCCTCCCAGCGGAGCGGCGGCGAACGGTCGGCGCCGTCGCACGTGTGCTGGCGCGGAATCATTGCGCCTTCCGAGAATGATGCGCTTGTCAGCGTGAATGTCATCGTACTGCCTCCTTCGGGCGGCGGTGAACTGTATGCGCAGATCACTGCCGCAGTTTGGGCGCGGCGGCGCTGCGCCCCTACCTAACCTGTGCCCCTATATGGGCGCGGCAGCGCTGCGCCCCTACGACGATCCGCCCGATCCGCGCGCGATGCTGATGAACAATGCTGCGCCGGCGCTGATCAGGGCGATCAGTGCGCTCGTCGCCAGGATGATCACGGGCCATCCTTCCCATCCACCGATGGCTGCGGCGATTGCCAGACCTGTCAGTCCCAGCGTTGCCGCCAGGACGATAAGACCGAGTGCGATACGCGCCCCCGCCTGCGACAGCGCTGCGGCCAAGCGCCGCATTTCCATCTCGCGCGTCTGGATGCGGATCTCTCCTTCGTTCAACCGCTGAACCAGGGTGCTCATCTGACCCGGCAGGGCACTGACGATCCCGCGCATTTCGTCGAGTTCGCGCAGCGCACGGCGCAACTGCGCGTCAGGGCTGTTCAGTTGTGCCAGGGCGCGCATCGCATAGGGTCGGGCAATGCCGAAAACGTCAAGCTGCGGGTCGATCTGGACGCCAATGCCCTCCATCATGATAATTGCCTTCAACAATAGCGCCAGTGGCGCAGGGAGGCGCAGACGGTGACGTTGCAGGAGCATCAGCAACTCTTCACCCATTTCCCGCGCAGACAGTTCTGCCAGCGACCGATCAACGACGTGATCGACAAAGCGACGCATGTCGCGCCGCAGCGCCGGAGAGAGTTCACGCTGCGTCAGAACACCCAACCGCTGTAACGCCCGCAACGCTCCGTCAGCGTCGCGCTCCAGCAGTGCAACCAGGAGCAGCAGCAGATCGCCGGTCATCTCGCGGTCGAGCGTAATTGCCTGCCCGAAGTCCACGGCGCCAATCACTTCGCCTGGAAGGGCGAACAGATTGCCTGGATGGGGATCGCCCTGGAAGAACCCATCAACAAAGATTTCTTGCAGGATCAGTTCCAGGCTGTGCCGCGCCAGGCGCTTCCGATCCATACCGGCTGCGTCCATGCCCGCAATATCGGTGATCTTGATGCCAGAGATGCGTTCAGTCGTCAGTACACGGGCGCTGGTGTGGCTCCAGAAGACGCGCGGGATGCAGACATGTGGGTTGCCAGCAAAATTGGCGCGAAAGCGCTCAGCGTTGCGCCCTTCGCGGCGATAATCCAGTTCGGCGCGCAGGGTGACGCCAAACTCCCATACTAGTTCGACCAGATCATACTGCTCACCAAAGGCGGTATTCTGCTGTGCTAGCGCTGCCAGTTCCGACAGGATTGCCAGATCGATCGTGACGAGTTGCTGGATGTCGGGGCGCTGCACTTTGACAACCACCGGGGTACCATCGGGTAGTTCGGCGCCATGCACCTGCCCTAACGACGCAGCTGCCAGCGGTTCGCGTTCAAAGTGGCGAAACAGCTCACTGATCGGCTTCTCCAGTTCGGCTTCGATTGTCGCAATGGCGACATCGGCAGGGAATGGCGGCACCGTGTCCTGAAGTTTGTTTAGTTCCGCAATCCAGGCAGGCGGCAGGAGATCGGGGCGGGTGCTCAGCATCTGCCCCAGTTTGACAAACGTTGGACCGAGATCGGTCAACGCCAGGCGGAGGCGCTCTGGACCGCTGATCGGATCAGGCGCCGGACGACGCATGATCCGACGCGGCATCGAGAGGAGGGTTGTGAGACCTAATTGATCCAGCAGGTAGCCGAAACCATACTGCCAGAACACCTGCGCAATCTGGCGGTATCGACCAAGGTAGCGCGCCTGACGGACGATAGGCCACATATGATTGACAATACGGGCGTCGTAGGGATGCAGCAGCGCTGCGCCCCTACGGCGCCTGCAACAATCGCTCTACTACTACCTCACCCAGGGCTGCGGCGACGTGGCGCGCCAGGTGGTCGTAGGGGTCGGTCGGTGACGCCGAGGCACCAATGGGATGCCATCCGAGCGAACGTAGCCAGGCACGGCGAAATTCGTCATTCGCAAAAATGCCGTGCATGTAACAACCCCATATGCGTCCATCAGCACTGATATGTCCGTCACTTTCGTGCGTTGGTTGGCTATTACGGCGCACAATGGTCAGGAGTGGACGTTCTTCCCTGATTGCGCGTGTTCGCCCCATGTGAATTTCGTACCCTTCCAGCAGTCCGCTGGATGCCCAGGGAGCATGTGCCTGAGCGGAGATACGAACGGTGCGCTTCTCACTGCTGAAGACCGTCTCGACTGGAAGTGCTCCCAACCCCGGTTCCTCGCCGCCCTGCCCCTCAACGCCAGCCGGGTCGCTGATCCATTCACCGAGCAACTGATAGCCGCCACAGATGCCGACAATCGCGCCGGGAAACTGGCATAGCGCTGTGTCGAAACCGCGTTCCCGCAACCAGCGCCGTGCTGCCAGCGTGTGCTTTGTGCCGGGAAGGATGACGGCAGCGGCGTTCGCCATTTCATCAGGACGGGTAATGTAGCGCACAACAACGCCAGGCTCGCGCGCCAGCGGATCAAAATCGTCGAAGTTGGCAATGGCTGGTAGATGTACCACTGCGATCATCAGTCCAACGCCCGAGGTGTTGCTGCTGCGCTCCAGCGCAACAGCATCTTCCTCTGCCACACGCAGGTCTTCGATCCACGGAACCACACCAAGTACCGGCAGCCCGCTGCGCTGTTCGAGGATGCGCACACCATCGGCAAATAGCGCCGGATCGCCGCGAAAACGGTTGACGATCAATCCCCGCACCAGGGCGCGTTCCTCCGGTTCGAGCAACATCAGCGTGCCGAGGATCTGGGCAAAGATGCCGCCCGTATCGATATCGCCGACAAGCGCAACACGCGCCTGCGCGTAAGTTGCCACCCGCATGTTCACGATGTCGCCCGCCTTGAGGTTCAGTTCCACCGGACTGCCTGCCCCCTCGGCGATAACCAGGTCGTAGCGGGCGCGTAGCGCGTCGAGGTTGCGGGTGACGACATTCCACAACATCTCCTTGCGCTGCCAGAAATCACGCGCGTCGAGGGTGCGCCAGGGGCGCCCTTCGACAATGATCTGGCTACGCCGATGTCCTTCGGGCTTGATCAGGATCGGGTTCATCTCAACCGTCGGCTCGATCCGCGCTGCAGCAGCCTGCACTGCCGTGCTGCGCGCGATCTCGCCGCCGTCGAGGGTTACAGCGGCATTATTGCTCATATTCTGCGCCTTGAAGGGCGCGACGCGCAATCCGTGCCAGGTTGCGATGCGGCAGAGCGCTGTAACCAGGACGCTCTTGCCGACCGAGGATGCTGTGCCGAGTACCATAATGACCGGCGCTGTCATACGATCTCCTTCCAGGCTTTGATCAGACGAGCGTTCTCCGCAGGCTGTCGCGGTGCAACACGGACCCATTCCGGCAACCCAAAAGACGCGCAATCGCGCACCAGACAACCGCGCTGGAGAAGGCGCACCCGCACTGCCGCACCATTGCCGCACTGCACGAGCAGGAACGGCAACGCTGCGCGCCAGACCATTAGCCCCAGCTGACGCAACTCTGTCTCAAGGTCGTCGCTGGCTGCCCATACCCGTGGGAGCGTGACAGGCAGAAACGCAGTATCAGCCAGAGCGGCGAGACCCGCCGCCTGCGCCGCGCTGTTGACACTCCACGCTGGCTGAAAGCGCCCGATTCCTGCCACAATCGCCGGGTGCGCAATCAGGTAGCCGAGACGCAGTCCTGCCAGGGCGTAACTTTTGGTAAGCGAGTAGAGCCGGATCAGGTTTGGCGGCGATTCCTCGTCCAGTGGGTCGCGCAGATCGCGCAGACCGCGCTGGAACGCATGGTACGCCCGGTCAACGATGAGAAAGCCGTCGTAGTCGGCGCACAGCCGGGCAAGGTCGCATATCGCAGCGGGTTCTACACCGACGCCGGTAGGATTGTTCGGGGCGCACAGCCAGGTCAGACGCGGATTGATGCGCCGGATGGCAGCACTCAGCATCGTGATGTCGCAACGAAACCCATCCTCCGGTTGCGTCCGCACCTCGACGATCTGCATCCGGTGCAAACGACTGGCGTGCTCGTATTCGCCGTAGGTAGGCGCGATGACCAGCGCCGTTGCGTTCGGTCCGGCGAGAGCGTGGGCGATCAGGTGGATCAGTTCATTCGCGCCGTTCCCCACAAGTATCTGATTCGGTTCGCATCCGTGGAGATGCGCCAGCCGCATTCGCAACCGGAGACAACTCCGGTCGGGGTACGGTGCCGGGTCGAGCGCCGATAGCGCGGCGCGTACACCGGACGGTGGACCGAACGGATTCAGGTTGCTGCTGAAATCGGTCACCTGTTCTGGCGCGATCCCCAGCGCCGCACATTCGGCGTGGTCGATTGCGCCATGCGCTACCTGGTCGAACGCGCCCATGCCGCCTCCAGCGCATACAACTCAACCGGAATGCCGCACACCACCAGGTAGACCTCGTCGGCGACGGCGGCGACCCGCTGATTGGCGCGACCGAGCAGATCGCGGTACTGCCGTCCAAGCGGATATTCCGGGACGATACCCATACCAACCTCGTTTGTGACGATGATAAGACTCAACTCGCGCTCGCCAGCAACCTTCAGGATTGCGCTGAGTTCTTGCTCAACAAACGGCATCGGGGCGTTTTCGTGCGCCAGCAGCAAGTTGCTGACGAGAAGCGAGAGACAGTCGAGCAGCACAACCGAACCGGGCGCAAGCGATGCCAGCGCCACAGCAACGTTGCGCGGCGCTTCGATCGTCTTCCAGGCGGCAGGGCGACGGCGACGATGGTGCGCGATCCGCTCGCGCATTTCATCGTCGACCGCTTCGGCGGTTGCCAGGTACGTCACGTGCTCGCTGAGACGAGCGGCATACTGTTCGGCGCACATGCTCTTGCCGCTGCGTGCGCCGCCGGTGAAAAGGACAATCCGGCTCATACCCTTGCTCCGTGCTGGAAGGCGGCAGCTGCAGCAACGAAACGCCGCGCTGCATGCGGATATGCCAGGAAGTGAACGTGGATGTACGATGCAAGGGTGTTACTGACAATCGCACCTTCCTGGAATGTTGCCGGGCGCATGGCATCCGACAGACAGGTATAGAGCCAGGGCAGATGCGTCGGGCGCTCTTCCCAGATGGAATAGTGAAACTCGTGACCGCGCAACGTCTCACCCTCCCGCCAGAGCCAGGTATCGCATCCGACGCGCGCCGTGCGATAGCCAAGGGTCAGGCGCGACGTCATCACCGAACGACCGGCAAGCGCGCCAACCATGGGATGCGTCTGTCCCGCAGCGTCGATGATCGCTTCGGTCAGATACATCAACCCGCCGCATTCGGCATACACCGGCATACCGGCAGCAATAGCGACGCGAATAGCATTCATCAATTCGCGGTTGGCGCTGAGCGGTTCGGCATAGAGTTCGGGGAAACCGCCACACAGGTAGAGCGCCGCAGTTCCTTCCGGCAGCGCAGTATCGCGCAACGGGCTGAAGAAGGCAATCTCCGCGCCCGCAGCGCGTAGCAGGTCGAGATTGTCTTCGTACAGAAAACTGAATGCCTCATCGCGTGCCACGGCGATGATCGGCGCCCCCCCGGATGGTACGCTTTCAAGAAGAGGAAGCGCCGTGTCATAGTCGGCGAGTGGCGGCGCCGCACGCGCCAGCGCAATCAACCGGTCCAGATCGATAGTTGCTTCGACCCGTTGCCGCACCTCACTCAGCCATGCCTGCCAGCGCCCCGGCTCCACCACCGGGATGAGTCCAAGATGTCGTTCGGGAAGAGTAAGCGCATCGTCGCGTTGCAGATATCCGATTACTGGCACGCCGACGCTTCCTTCAATAGCCTCCTGCACCATCTGCGCGTGACGCTGGCTGCCGACGCGGTTGAGAATGACCCCCGCAATCGAAATCTGCCGATCAAAGTCGCGTAACCCGGCGACGAGTGCGGCGGCAGTGCGCGCCATTGCTCGCGCGTCGATCACCAGCAGAACCGGCGTGGATGTCAGACGCGCGATATGCGCACTGCTGCCAGTGTCATCAGCGCCGGAGTAGCCGTCGAATAACCCCATTACCCCTTCGATAAGCGCCAGATCGGCGCCTGTGCTGCGCCGCACCAGAATACTGGCGATCTGTTCTGGTGGCGTTAACCAGGCATCAAGATTGAAACAAGCGCGCCCTGACGCCAGCGCGTGATACCCCGGATCGATATAATCCGGTCCGCACTTGAATGGAGCGACGGATAACCCCCGTGCAGTCAGGGCGGCAATCAGTCCGGCAGTAATTGTCGTTTTGCCGCTGCCGCTCATCGGTGCGGCAAGCAGAAGACGAGGCAGGGAAGGCATCATTCGTCCTCCCAGAACATATGATGCGCGGGCACGCTTGCCGGATCAAACCATGCCAGCGTGTCGCTCAATGCTGCAACGTCGCCAACGACCAGGATAGCAGGTGGCAGGAGCATTGCGCGTAGTTGGGCATCGGGAAGAGTTGCTAGCGTTGCGCGCAGGGTTCGCTGTTGCGCTGTCGTGCCCCGACTGATCAGGATCGCTGGCGTGAGGGGGTTGCGTCCGGCAGCGATCAGTTTTGTGCAGACGCTATCGAGACGGGTAAGCGCCATGAGCACCACCAGTGTTGGCATAGCAGCCAGGGCGCGCCAGTCAATGCCACTTGCAGTCTCCGATGCTTCATGGGCAGTCACAACTGCAAATGCAGATGCGACGCCGCGTTGGGTCAACGGCACGCCAGCATAGGCAGGCACACCAATTGCTGAAGAGACACCAGGGACGATTTCATACGGCAGGCCTGCGGCAGCGAGCGCTGCTGCTTCCTCACCTGCGTGCCCGAAAACGCAGGGATCGCCTCCCTTCAATCGGACTACCTGCAACCCATTGTGCACCAGGCGTACCATCAGTTCGTTAATCCGCTCCTGTCGCACTGCGTGATGTCCCGGACGCTTGCCAACGAAGATACGCTCAGCGTGCGATGGCGCTTCGTCGAGCAGTTCAGGAGCGATCAGGCGATCATAGAGAACAGCGTCAGCCTGACGAAGCACGGTCAGACCTCGCATTGTGATCAGGTCGGCGCGACCGGGACCGGCGCCGACCAGGTATGCTTTGCCAGTCATAGAATGTCTTTCCAGTATTGCAAGAATTGTTTGTCACGTAAAGCGTCCGAGGGCACGCTGCCCGTGTTTTGGTGACGAGTCACAGTGCACGCAGGCACGACGCCCGCGCACCCAGCACCGCGTCTGCGGGCATCATAAATCCGGTATGCGCCCCTTGCCGTGGGGCTGAAGCCCTCGGCTAGGCAAGGCGAAGCCCGCCTGCGCGGGCTATACCGGACTTCTTAAAGAGCATCATGCCCGCGCTCCGGTGACGCGTCGCGATGCGAGCGCGACGCCCACACACCCAGCACCGCGTCTGCGGGCGAGACGCCCGCGCTCCGGTGACACGTCACGATGCGGCATGCGGGCGCGACGCCCGCGCACCTAGCACAGCGTCTGCGGGCATCATGCCTGCGCTCCGGTGACACGTCACGATGCGGCATGCGGGCGGGACGCCCGCGCACCTAGCACAGCGTCTGCGGGCGGGACGCCCGCACACCCGGCGCGCAGGCGGTTCAATTTTATTCCGCCGGGCACCTTTGCGATACGATGTCTCTACGTGTCCACCCTTCAACTTTCAACGGTCATAACCCCAATGTTCCAACGCTCAACCTTCAACCCTCAACCTTCAATCCTCGGTTCGCTTGTTTTCATACAAGGCTTCCTGATGCCATAAAACAAGAGTGTCCTCGCAGCCAGGTCGTTATTTGTCAAGTCGCAGATCGCATCAGGAAGTCATCCGTCAAAAAATGAGCGAACGGTGAGTTCAACGTTCAACGTGCAACCTTCCAACCTTCAACCTTCCAACCTTCAACTTTCCAACCCTCAACCTTCAACCTTCAACGTCCCCTTCCCCCAGCCACTGTGCAAGCGCGTTGCGCAGGGCAATGGCGCGCGCCGGAGCAACCCCGCCGCTGCTGACCGCAATCGTGATACCACCGGAACGGTGAACGGCGGGAACGTGGAAACTCCCCTCCTCTGGTGCGTCAACAACGTTGCAGAGGATGCCTGCGGCAGCAGCATCACGCGCAATCTGTGAGTTGACATTGCGCCGATCGGTGGCAGCGAACACCAACCGTGCGCCTGCGAGATCGCCCGGTTCGTATTCGCGCCGGTTCCACATGATCAGCCCGGCATTCGCCCAGGCTGCCAGGTAGGGTGTTGCAGTCGGACTAACCAGGCGCACCGGTATGCCTGCGTTCAGCAATCCGCGCACCTTGCGTTCGCCCACGGCGCCACCGCCAATCACCACGGCAGACAGATCGCCCGGATTGATCAGCGTCACCGGATAGTCACGCTGCGTTCCGGGGATCGGTGTATCACGTCGGTCAACTGCCGTCTCATCCAGAACGACCTGCTTCTTCCGTGCATACCCGCGTGGCGTCGCCATGCGGTTGCCAAGAATGTAACTCTGACTGCTTCCGATCAGCACAATGGTGAACATATCGGCGCATGATGGGTCTGCGGCTTCCAGGGTCGTCAGGATGATGCGTTCATCGGCGCGGGTAACGTTGCGCCCGAATGCGACCGGCGTCGTCGGTGGACGGTGGGTGCGCATGATGCTCAGAGCAGCATCGAGTTGCCAGTCGCGCCCGCGCGACCGCGGGTTGTACAGCGCGACGATAAAATCCGCCTGCGCTGCTGCCCGCAACCGGCGTTCGATCACATCCCAGGGTGTCAACAGATCGCTCAAGCTGATGATGCACATGTCGTGACCAATTGGTGCGCCGAGTCGCGCAGCGAGCGCCTGGAATGCGCTGATTCCTGGCACAACATCGACTGCCGGATGATCGCCGGTCCACCCTTCGTCACGCAGTATCTCGAAAACAGGCGCAGCCATGGCGTAGATGCCAGCATCGCCGCTGCTGATCAGCGCCACCCGGCGACCGGAGCGCGCAACCGCGATTGCCTGCCGCGCGCGTCCGATCTCGTCGCCCATCGCCGGGGTGACGATCACTTCCTGCCGGGGTTGTAACAGGGGACGGATCAGATCAATGTAGACATGATACCCCGCAACTACATCGGCATCGCGCAACGCTGCGTGCGCCGCATATGTAAGATGGCTCAGATCGCCGGGTCCGATGCCGACGAGGGTGAGAACGCCAGAGGGAGGCGCTGCTGGCACTGCTGTTGCGGTCGTCACAACACCTGATGACCGGTATGGCGCATCGTTCCGTAGCGCCACGGCAATGGTGCACCGCTGGAAGGTGCGCTTCGGAACGATCAGATCACCGCCGCCTGCAATCACAGCGCACGGCTCGGCAACACCCGGCAGGTCGACGTGGGTGACGGCGGCGCTTGGGCTGAACCTTGCGGCGTCGAGGGCAGTAATCTCAGAGCGCGAGACCACGCGGAGCGGAATGTTGAGTCGACCGGCGATCTCAACCAGTCCCGGCTCGTCGGCTTTGATGTCGGCAGTGGCGATCACCCCGATGCAGCGCGGATCCAGACCGGCATCGGCAAGTGTGACACGCAGCGCAGCGTGTAACTCGTTGACCGGCGTTCCCCGCCGACATCCGATCCCCACCGCCAGAACCGGTGGCAGGTAGCGCACACCCTTCGCCCGCAGCGCCTGCCAGAGATCGTCAATCTGGCGGTGCGTTACCAGGATTGCTGCCGCAAACCAGGGATCTGTCAGGCTCGCTGGATCATCAACATATTCGAGGTTCGCGCAATTGGCCCCCTCTTCGATCACCAACCGATGTGCGTCGGGGAGCGCTGGATCGACAAAGCACCCCACCAGGTCGCCGTTCACCAGGCACGCCATCGTATGCGTCAGCGCCGAGTCATTGGCGATTCGCCAGCCCCTGTCGCGTCCCAGCAGATCGAGTGCTGGAAGTCCGCGCGTATCACTGGCAGTGGTGATGGCAGCCTGTCCGCCAGTGATCACGGCGATCCGACGCGCCAGATCGTTCGCGCCCGCCTGGTGCCCGCCAAGCAGGGGAATGACAAACCTGCCGCTCTCATCGAGCACAACGACCGCCGGATCGATGGTCTTGCGGGCAATGAGCGGAGCAATGGCGCGCACGGCGATGCCGCTCGCCATGATCAGCACCAGCGCACGATAGTTGCCCCAGCAGGTGCGCACTTCGTCCAGCAGTGCGGTGGTGTATGGCGTTGCGTCTGGCGCTTCAGCAGCGAATTTTGCTGGTACGTGCGCGGCGGCGCGCAGTTTCACCGCTAGGCGCGCCGCCAGGCGTGTTCCTGCGCGGGTAACGGCAATGATGACGGTGTCTGCATTCACGCCTGATCTCCTCTCGTGTCGCTGCGACGAAAACGATGCGTGTACGTCCGGTCGTAGAGACGACTCGCAGCTCGCCGCGGCGATCGTTTCAGCGCAGGATCGAGCGCCGGGCTGACCAGAATGAGCGCCTGGCGCGTGAAGCCAGCAGCTTTAACCTTTGCTGCAATATCACCCAGCGTTCCCTGGATGATCGTTTCGTCGGGCCAAGTGACGCGGTGCAGCACAACGACCGGCGTCTCGGGGGTGTACGCGCCGCCTGCCAGGAGTTCGTCCACCACGCGCTGCATGCGGGTGACGCTAAGGTAGATCGCCAGCGATACGCCGTGCGCCGCCAGACGTTGCAGTTCTTCGCGCGGCGGCATAGGAGTGCGCCCGGCAGCACGGGTAAAAATGATAGTCTGCACCACGTCGGGGACTGTCAGTTCGACGCCGAGACGGGCAGCAGCGGCGAATGCTGCCGTGACCCCTGGAACGATCTCGTAGGGAATGCCACGTTCGTCGAGCGCCGCCATTTGCTCGTGAATGGCACCATAAAGCGATGGATCGCCGCTATGTAGGCGAGCAACTACCTTCCCGGCACGCGCAGCGTCGCTCATCAGGGCAACGATCTGTTCCAGATGCATGTCCGCCGTGCCGATAATTTGGGCATCAGGACGGGCGTAGGCAGCGGGCAGGGCAACATCCACCAGACTGTCGGCGTAGAGGATCAGATCAGCCTGTGTCAGCAGGTCACGCCCACGCACCGTGATCAGATCAGGCGCGCCGGGTCCTGCGCCGATGAAATAGACGGTTCCGGCGACGGCAGCGTACATCATACACGGTCTCCACGGCGAATGATTACCAGCGAAAGATAGGGGCGCCGCTGTAGGTCGAGTGTGCGCAGGTCACGCACGATCAATTCTTCCGGCATCCCGACACGCTCGGCGTACAGCGCATGGGCGAGCAGGTCGAGTTCGGTGAGCGCCGCCACGATTGCCGGCAGTGCTGAACCCGCTTTCATCAGCACAATCGTCTCGAAGTCGGTCAACAGTCGTCGCAGCGTTGCTGCGTCCGTTTCGTAACTGGCGGGCATGATGATCATGCGCTCATCACCCATCGCCAGCGGAATGCCAGCCGTTGCTGCCGCTGCCGCAAACGATGTCACGCCGGGGATGATCGCGACCGTCACCGGCGCCTGAATGGCCGCCAGTTCGCGCCAGAGATAGACGAAGGTGCCGTAGAGCAGCGGATCGCCCAGCAGCAGATATGCTCCCCGGCGATGCCCGTTCAGTTCGGTCACAATCGTTTCGGCGGCAGCGCGCCATGCTGGGCGCAACTGTCCGGCGTCGCGGGTCATCGGCAGCGGCAATGCAACGACCGTTTGACGAGCGCGGTCGATCCAGGGTTCGGCGATGCGCAATGCCAGGCTCTGATCGCCGTCGCGGCTCTGGGGAACGAAGATGACATCCGCCGCCTGGAGCGCACGTAGTCCTTTGAGGGTGATCAATTCTGGATCGCCCGGTCCCATGCCAATGGCGATCAATGTTGCAGGTTCAGTCATGCCGGTTCTCTTTCTGCCATGCGATGATGAAGACGGGATTGAGCGCTTCCAGACGCAGCGACGACTGGATCGGCGCGCCACGATTGATCTGCGCCTGGACGACCCGCGCTTCGGGGAGCAGTACAGTCACCTGATGCACATGATCTAGCGTGACCAGGTTCAAGACCAGACGACCATGCGGTTTGAGACGTTGCTGCACCATGCTAACGATTTCCTTCAGGCGTCCGCCACTTCCGCCAATGAAGATAGCGTGCGGATCGGGAAGACCGACGCAGGCTTCCGGCGCTTCACCGTGGATGACCCGCAGGTTCGGCGCCGGGAAGCGCTGAAGATTTTCTCGCACATGCGCAATAAATCGTTCACGTCGCTCGATGGCATACACCCGCGCAGTCGGGCAGGCGCGCGCCGCTTCGATGCCAACCGAACCGCTCCCTGCACCGATGTCCCACAACGTCTCGCCCGGTTGCAGCGCAAGTTCCGCCAGGCTCAGCAGGCGCACTTCGCGTTTGGTGATCTGTCCGGCTTCAGTGCTAAACGCTTCGTCGGGTAAACCGGGCGGCACGGCAGTCTGGCGGGCGACGTCATCATTCCAGACCACGAACACATTGAGCGTCGCAAAGGTTTGATCCGCTGCGTCACGGAGCGTTGTGCGCACCACTCGTTGTGCAGGACCGCCCAGGTGCTCGCAAATAGCGCAGCGTGTGGTTGGTGACAGACCGGCTTCCAGCAGCGCAGTCGCAATCCGGGCAGGTGTATGCTGCTGATCGGTCAGAATGGCAGCTTTCGGTGCGTGCAGTACGCCGGAAATCACCGCATCGAGCGGGCGCCCATGGGCGCTGAGAAGCACTGCATCGTGCCAGGGTTCCGCCAGCGCCGCGAATGCCAGTTGCGCCGATGTCGGCGCCGGGATAATGTCGAGCGCATCAGGTGGCAGCGCACGCCGCAGTGAGACGCCGATCCCATACCATAGAGGATCGCCCGACGCGAGCACGACCGCTGCTTCGCCACGTTCCCACGCCAGTTTCAGGCGCTCCAGCGCTGGTTCGACCTTGGCGCCGATGACCAGTCGCTCTCCAGTGTATGCCGGGAATGCTGCCAGGTGGCGTTGCCCGCCGACGAGCAGCGTTGCCTGGACGATCCGCTCGTACAGGGCGGAAGGCAGCCCCGCAGCGCCAGCATCGGTCATTCCCACCACCAGAATCGGGCGACGCGCCGTCATGACTCCTCCAGCATCTCGTCATCGTCATCGGCACCGAACGGAGCAGCGGCGAGCCGCTCAATCAGCGGACGGGTGTCGCCAACAGGAGCACTGGCGCGCGGGGGTCTGGGAACGCTGGCGCGAGCAATCACGCTGCCGTCAAAATCGACCAGAATGGTCTCGAACCCCATTGCACCGCCCTGCGCTTCAATAAACCGCAGGCAACTCGCCAGCGCCAGTTCGACGATGCGCTGAAGCGGCGCAGTCTGACCGTACTCCTGGCAGAGTTCCAGAAAGTGTCGCCCGGTGTTGGCATGCGCAACCGCCTCGACCAGTGCGTCAGGCGCACCAACATCGCGGCAGACCTGCGCCAGGAATCCGAAATCGACCTGATTCCCCGCCACGTGGGTCCGCATGTGTCCCTGAGCCGTTTTGACCATTTTGCCGATCATGCCGACAAATACGGCTTCTTCAACGCCGCATGCAACACAGGTTTTCAGCGCGTCGCCGGTAAAGACGCTCAACTCAACAAACGCCAGTTCCGGTAGTTCGGGGAAGATGCGCATGGCAAACTTCTCCGAGCGACCACCAGTACACAGCACAACCTTTGATACGTGGTTGCGCGCTGCCATTTCAACTGCCTGAACGACACTGGCGCGCCAGGATGCGGTACTGTATGGAAAGACCTTGCCGGTCGTGCCAAGGATGCTGATTCCGCCAATGATCCCCAGGCGCGGGTTGAGTGTTTTCTGCGCCAGGCGTTCGCCGTCAGGCACGCTGATGATGATCTCCAACCCATTGCGTTCAAGGAAGGCTTCACCGTCAGGCGCACACTCACGAACCGCGTCGCGCACATTGTCGGTGATCTGCTGGCGTGGCACCGGATTGATTGCCGGACCGCCGACCGGCAATCCGAGACCTGGCAGTGTCACCCGTCCTACCCCGACACCGCCATCGATGGAAATGCCTGCACCCGTCACACGCCGCACCTGCGCGCAGATCAGTGCGCCATGCGTCACATCCGGATCATCGCCGCCATCCTTGACCATGCAGCAGAAAGCCCAATCCTCGCCCTGCCGCATCTCGACCGGCGTCATGGTTGCGGTTTCGCCGATTGGCAGCGTAATGGTTACCTGTGGGGGCCACTGACCGGTCAGCAGAGCAATGGTCGCGGCTTTCGCGGCAGCTGCGGCATTGCTGCCGGTGGTGTAGCCAGTGCGGAGTCCACGTTTGTTGCGCGGCGGAACAGTGTCACTCATCAGTAGACGGCTGTGTTATCGACTCCGGCAGCAAGACGCAGGAGTGCATTCACAATTGCAGCGGCGACGGTTGACCCGCCCTTGCGCCCAACCGTCACAATCCAGTGTGTATCGGTACGCGCCATCAGCGCCTCTTTACTCTCAACGGCATGCACAAAACCGACCGGTACGCCAATAACCAGCGCTGGACGCGCGCCACTGTTGATCAGGCGCAACAGCTCATACAGTGCAGTCGGGGCATTGCCGATAGCGACGACCGCGCCGTCGAGCAGGCCATTCGCATGGGCAACGCGAATGCCAGCCGCGCTGCGGGTCAACCCATCATCGTCAGCAATCGACAGCGCCTCACGCGAGTCGTTCAGGCAGTGCAGCGCACCGCCGAACTCGCGCACCCGCCGCTCGTTAATACCAGCACGTACCATATGCACATCGGCAAGCACGTGACATCCGCGACGCAGCGCTGCAACCCCGGCTTCAACAGCGCCAGGACTGGCGCGCGTGATGGTTGCAAACTCGAAATCCGCTGTGCTGTGAATGATCCGTTCGACGACCGCGCTGAGCGGCGCTTCGATATGGAAACCACGCTGCTCGAGTTCGGCGCGAATAATCGCAAACGACCGCGCAGCAATTTTAGCAGCGGTCAGCGTTTCAGCAGGAAATTCACTCATCACTCCTCCCAACCCTTCATGCGGGACGCAACGCGCGCGACACGGCGACCCAGCGCACGTGCCTGCGCGAGATCCTCTTCCGTCAAAACGCCAACAGCCGTTGCACCGTAGTACGAACCGGCGCGTTCCATCGTTGGACTCCAGGGGAGACCGACGATGATCATCCCTGAACCCAGGAACCAGTGCAGCACATTCAGCAACGTAAACTCTGTACCAGAATGACGCCCAGCGCTACTGGTGAATGCCGCGCCGACTTTGCCCGCCAGGCTGCCCTCTTCCCACAGATCGCCGGTGGTGTCGAGCCAGCGCTTCAACGTTCCTTTGATGCCAGTCCAGTTCGGTGTTCCGATTATGATCGCATCCGCCTCCAGCAGATCGCTCTTCTCCGCCCTGGTTGGCTGTTTAATCGTCACAGTGACGCCAGGCACGCTGGCAGCGCCCTCAGCGATGGCCTGCGCCAGCGCCGCAACCTGATTCCCGACATCATGCAGAATGAATACGTGACAGGAAGCAGTCATCGCCAGTCTCCTCACATAACCCGGAACGACAGGGAAGCGTCGATTGTGCAACGGGGATGGTCTTTCTCATTATACCGCACAGATCATCCCAGGACATGCTCTTTCCAGTAGTGATGGGTCTTGGCGACAGCAGTGATGACATTCTTGATCTCCCCGTCCAGCCGGAAGTCGGGTCCGGCAGGGAGATAAAGAGTCGTTCCTTCGCGGCGCACACTCACATTTTCGACAACAATCGCGCGCAGCAACCAGATTGCCATCTCTTCGCTGTCGCAGACAATCCCGATCCATCCAGGTGCGCCATCGGTCACGACAGGCAACCCGGTGACCATCCGCAGACCACGGGCGAGTTCCGCAACAACGTCCCGGTATCGCTCCGGATTGGCAGCCACCGATTGGGGATCAACCGGCTCCAGCAATGTGCCACGGTGCGGAGGGCCGCCAGCCAGCGCTAGTTCGCAGAATGGATTGTTCGGGTCGTCCCTGCCCCACATACGATCCCATCCCACCCGTCCATCGTCATCGTAGATGAGCGGCGCAGAACCCATCGGTGCGGCACTTACCGGTGCGCCATTTCGGTAACGGGGCGGGAGAATTGCGGCAAGTCCCGGCGGAGGGTCGCTCGCCGTTCCACGCAAGCCGTGATGATGGTCGCTCATCTGTGGGTGACCGTACTCGTTCTCGAACCCCCGCATCAGCCGGCGATACTTGCACAGGTCGCAGTTGACCGTCGCCCTGCCATCGAGCGCTTCTTCGTAACGCTGCACGATGGCGTGCACAATACCCTCGTGCAATCCCAGATGTTGCGCCAGCAGGATGCGCGTCTCTGGATACTGGCGCCGCGCCTCGTCAACCTGCTGCGTTATGCGTTGATGAATGCGCCCGGTGAAGAGCAGGTAGGGAATGACGATGATCTGCTCTGCTCCCAACGCAACACAGTTTCGGATAGTGGTTGCAACGTTGGGACGGGTAATGCTGTAGAAACCGTACTCAACCCATCCAAATCCGCGCCCTTCCCACAGCAGACGCGCCATACGTGCAACATCGGAGTTGCTGTCCGGGTCGCTGCTCCCGCGCCCGATAAGTGCCAGCGCTGTCTTTTCGCGGGGAATGGTTGTGGCGACAGACGCATACGCCGTCTCGGTTCGCTCTGCAACTGCCTGGAGCACCGTATACTGAACGCCCAGCGGCGCCCCATAGCGGATGTCGAGGTCTGGATAACGCATGCGCGCCTGATTGAGCGCCACCGGAATGTCATTCTTCTGGTGACCGGCAGCGCCAAGGAGCAACGGCAGCGCAACAATTTGCCGGAACCCCGCGCGCACACAGTTGTCGATTGCCTGCGCGATCGGCGGATCGGCAAGTTCAAGAAAGCATAGTTGAACTACGGTGTTCAACCGCTCGCTAACCAGTGTCGCCATCTGGCGATACTCTGCCAGACCGGCAGGATCGTCGGTGCCATGACCGATTAGGAGAAGTGCAGTGTGATCGGAGTTAGACATGCTAACGACTTCCTTTGTGAGAACTGCGTTATAACTCTATAACGTTGAACGTTGAACGTTACGAGCAGAACGCCGCCCGCCAGCAGCAGCGGCACGATACGCGCAATCCGGCGCGCCTCGCCGATCATGGCGGCGTCGGGCAGGCGCGAACCGCTTCCGAGAATGTAGTGCCCGCGTTTAGTAAGGGTCGTGTCGAGCGCACCTGCCATCGCCGCCATAGGCCACCCTGCATTCGGCGACGCAGTACGCCCGGCGTCACGGTGCGCAATCTGCCACGCGATCATCCCCCGTCCACACACAATCTGCGCAGCTACAGCAATGAGCGCCGCCGTAAGACGCGCTGGCAACAGGTTGAGCGCGTCGTCGAGCCGTGCCGCCGCCTTGCCCAGGTATTCGTAGCGCTCGTTCCGATACCCCCACATCGCGTCAGCCGTGTTCGACAGGCGGTAGACGGCGATGCCGGGTAACCCCCCAGCGAGAAGCGCCAGCGCTGGTGCAACCAGACTATCGCTCAGGTTCTCCGCCAGCGACTCGATCGCCGCACCTGCCACTTCATCGGCGCGGAGATCGGCAGTCGGGCGGCTCACCAGGTGCCACCCTAGCAGACGCCGCGCCTCTACCAGATCGCCGTGCTCCAGTGCTGCCTGCACCTCGCCGACTGCCCGATCCAGCCCACGGTATGCCATCAGGGTCGAGGCCGCCAGTCCCTGCACGACCGGATGACCCGGCAGCAGCGCCGCGACTGATCCGGTTGCTGCTGCGCCTGCTGCCAGCCACATCCCGCCCCACAGCATACGCGCTGTTGCGCCCTGGGGGGCAAACCGCTCACCCAGATGCATCCAGCGCCCCATGAGCGCCACCGGATGCCAGACATTCGGCGGATCGCCGAGCAATGCATCGGCAATCAACGCGATCAGGAGCGTTTGACTTCGGTGTGATAGATACATTGTTTTATCATGCAACGACCTGTACAGGCGCAGCAGCGCTGCGCCCCTACGGCGCCGGGCCCAACAATGCCTGCAGATCGGGATCAGCGAAAACCTGCACCGGCGGCGCGGACGCAACCACACGCCCTTCGTGCATCACCACAACGGTATCAGCCCATTGCCGCGCTACGGTGAGATCATGCGTGGTGAGCAGTACCGTCACACCTTGTTCAACTAGTCGATCAAAGATCGCAAAGATCTGATAGCGCATCCACGGGTCCAGTCCGGATGTTGTTTCGTCTACCAGAAGAATGCGCGGCGCCATCGCCAGCACCCCTGCAAGCGCCACCAGCGACTTCTGCCCGCTGCTCAAGGCGTGGGTCGGGCGGTCGAGCAGATTGCTAATGCCGCATAGGTCTGCAGCTTCTGCCACCCGGCGACGCACGTCGGCGATGCTTAGCCCCAGGTTCATTGGACCAAAGCTGATGTCCTGAAGAACACTGGCGCTGAAGAGTTGATCATCGGGGTTCTGAAAGACCAGCCCCACCTGACGACGCACACGCAACAGACCGCGACGGGTATACTCCAATGGCGCGCCATCCAGACGCACCTGACCCTTCGCAGGGCGGAGAATGCCGTTGGCGTGCAGCAGAAGCGTGCTCTTACCAGCGCCGTTGCGCCCCGTCAGGGCGATACGCTGCCCGGTCGCAATCGACAGCGATGCGCCGCGCAGCGCCGGGATGGCGCTTCCGGGAAAGGCATAGTGCACGTCATCGAATTCGAGCAGCGCACTCATGCAATCATTCTCGCCAGCACCAGGCTAAGCGTCAGACCGACGCCGATCTGCCACATGCGCGGATCTCGCCGATAATCGAGCGGCAGAACCCGCAATGAACCATCAAACCCTCGGCTCTCCAGCGCCGTCTGAATCTGTTGACTGCGCCGGTAGGCATCAAGGAACAGACAACTGCCGATCAACGCTGCGCTACGCATCGCCGCGTGCAGTGTGTGATATCCCAGGCGCGCATCCTGCGCTGTCACCATCCGCTCCAGACTGTCCAGCAGAACAAAGATCGCACGGTAGGTAAGCGCCATGATGTCGATCAACCCTTCCGGCAGCCGCATGCGCCGAAGCATCTCGATCAGATCGACCAGCGGCGTCGTCAGGATCAGAAAATTGAGCGCGGCAGCCGATCCCAGGGTGCGTGTCAGGACGTGCGCGGCCAGCATTAGCGACTCGTGCGTGGCGCTCACCCAGATCGGACCAAACTGCCACGCAAAGACCGGCGCTTCCGGCACGCTGCTGGCAACACTCAGGGCGATGCCGGCGACCGACAGACCTAGAAATGCGCCTTCAGTCAGCAGCACACTGGCAAATACACGCAGCGGCGTGCGCGCCTGCCACGTTGTGAGCGCCAGCATCCAGACCAACGTGAGTATGCCGACTGCGGGATGATCCAGCGCCAGGCACAGGATGATTGCCAGCAACGCCAGCGCGCCTTTCTGTGACGGATCAACATCGCGCAGCGCATTCCCGAACGCATACCGATCAATGACACGCATCACAATCAACGCCTGCTAATCGCGGCGACGGCGCTCGCCATGTTTGAGACCGAAAAAGTAGCCGATCAATCCGGCGCCAAGCCCCGCCTGGAGCGCAAACAGCAGGCTCTCCGTCTCACCGCCCGGCGGCTCGAAGATCGGCGCAAACCACGGCTCGTAATCCGGTGCAACTTCGGTGATCGCCGTTTCAGCAATGGTATCTGCGCCAGCAAACTCCGAGTCGCGGACTATCAACAATGGAACAATCGCCAGCACAACGACGACCAGCAGCAGGATCAGTGACGTCGTCAACCCAAACGGTTTGCTGCTCATGCCTGCGCTCCTTTCAGCACACCGAGCGATTGCAGTTCCTTCTGCGCGTTTGCCTGCAATGCGTTGAAGATGAGCACCGTCAGGATGCCCTCACTGATCGCCAGTGGAATCTGCGTGACGGCGAAGATCGCGCCGAACCTGGCGAATGATGCCGTAAATCCCCCAACCGCATCGGGGTATGCCAGCGCCAGTTGCGCCGACGTGACCACGTAGGTGAAGAGATCCGCCAGCGCAGCCGCGAGAAAGACCGTCAGCCAGATAGGTGCGCGATCCTCCAACCCTTTCCAGATCAACCACGCCACGAACGGACCAACGACCGCCATACTGAATGCATTCGCGCCCAGCGTGGTCAGACCGCCGTGAGCGATAAGGAGCGCCTGGAAAAGAAGAACGATGCTCCCCAGCACACTCATCACCAGCGGACCGAACAGGATCGTCCCTAGACCGACACCGGTCGGATGACTGCTCGAACCGGTGACGCTTGGTATCTTCAGCGCGCTCAACACGAAGGCGAAGGCGGCGGCAAATCCGAGCAACAGGCGTGTCTCCGGCTTCTCGGCGATCAGGCGGTTGATCCGGCGCAGACCAAGCACCCAGAATGGGAGAACAACGATGAACCAGAACCCTGCCCAAACGGGCGGCAGAAAGCCTTCCATGATGTGCATGGCATATGCCGCACGCGACTCGAAGATGATGAGCAGCGCAGCGCCGATGACAACCGGCAGCCAGCGGTGCAGTGGTTTCATACAGCACTCCTCTCTGCGATAACCTGTACTTGCCTCGCAAGGGCAGGGTTTTGCAGTCACGAAGCCTTCAAGACTTTCGCCTTGAATAAAAGTATGCTCCTGATCGGTTCTCGGTTCTTAGTTCTCGACCTTCCCCGACACTCCTGCCTCGCCGAATGTTGCCATCTCGTCGAGAATCTTGCACGCTGCCTGGCAGAGCGACATGCCAAGCACCGCGCCGGTCCCTTCGCCGAGACGCATCCCAAGGTCGAAGAGCGGTACAAGATCGAGACGGGTGAAGACCGCTTCATGCCCCCGTTCGACCGAACGGTGTGCAGCGATCAGGTATGGTTGAACCGCTGGCGCCAGCGTCCAGGCGATGAGCGCCGCCGCCCCGGAGATGAACCCATCAATGACGACCGGCACGCGCCGCGCTGCGGCACCCAGCATAACTCCCGCCAACCCGCCGATCTCGAAACCGCCGACCTTCGCCAGCACATCCAGTCCATCGTTTGGGTTGGGGCGGTGGAGCGCCAGCGCCTGCTCGATCACCGCAATTTTGCGCGCAAGACCGGCATCATCGACACCGGTGCCGCGTCCGGTGACATCGGCGACCGGACGACCGGTAATTGCGGCAACGACTGCACTCGATGCAGTGGTGTTGCCAATGCCCATATCGCCGGTTGCCAGAAGATCAACGCCAGCATCGATGGCATCATGTGCGCACGCGATGCCAGCCTCGACCGCCTGTTGCGCCTGCGTGCGGCTCATTGCCGGTTCGACCGAGAAATCCGCCGTGCCCATGCCCATTTTGCGGTTGATCAGTTCGGGATGCGACGGCAGGTTGGCCGCGACTCCCATATCCACTACAATCACACGCGCACCGACGTGACGGGCAAGCACGTTGATCGCCGCGCCGCCGTTGAGAAAGTTCAACACCATCTGCGCCGTGACTTCTGACGGATATGCGCTCACCCCACGACGCGCAACGCCGTGATCGGCAGCCATCACAATGACTGCCGGGTTGGTCAACCGTGGACGTTGCCTGCCGGTGATCCCCGCAATCTGGACCGACAACGCCTCCAGGCGCCCCAGCGCGCCCTGCGGCTTGGTCAGCACATCCTGCCGCGCCTGCGCCGCTGCTGCCGCAGCATCATCGAGTGGACCGATCCGTGCGATTGTTTCGGACAGCAGACTCATGGGGTATGGTCTCCTTTCTTTTCTTTTGGTGGCGGACGAAGGGATTCGGGGCAATAAGACGCTCCAACCGACGAGTGCAGTGCGCCCCTGCGTGACGTTGGTTCCACCTCGCACCTTCCTGTACAGCAATTGGAACCTTCCTACCTTCCCGACGTTCAACGTTCAACCTTGCCACGTTCACCCCTCTCCCGACGTTCAACGTTCAACCCTGCTACGTTCAACCCCTCCCGCCACGCATCACCCTGATCCAGAAGCGCCTCCAGGGTTGCACGGGCTTCGGGAGACGGATTCGCCCACATCCCACGTCCAATCGCCTCGTACAGACGTTCAGCCATTGCCTGCAACGCCCAGGGGTTGACCTGTTCCAGCCATTGTTGCACAGCCGGATCACGCAGATAGCATGCGGTCACCTGCTCGTACATCCAGTCATCAAGCACCTCAGCAGTTGCATCGTAGCCGAAGAGATAATCAACCGTGGCGGCGAGTTCCAGCCCGCCTTTGTAACCGTGGCGTTGCATACTGGCAATCCACTTTGGGTTCGTCACCCGCGCGCGAAAGACGCGACGCGCCTCCTCGCGCAGATCGCGGGTGCGCGGACGCGCCGGGTCGCTGCTGTCGCCAAAGTAGCGCGCCGGATTCTTTCCCGTGAGGGCGCGGATGGTTGCGATCATCCCGCCGTGAAATTGCAGGTAGTCATCGCTGTCGAAGATGTCATGCTCGCGCGTGTCCTGGTTTTTTGTCGCAACTTGAACCTTGCTCAGCGCTGCAGCAAACGCCGTTTCGGCGGGAGTTCCCTGCTCGCTGGCGGTGTAGGCATACCCGCCCCATGCAAGATACACACGGGCGAAGTCGGTGTCGCGCTCCCAATTCTGGGCATCGATCAGCGGCAGAATGCCGGCGCCGTAACTGCCCGGCTTGCTGCCGAAAATGCGGTAGGCAGCCTCACGTCGCGCCTCCTCGACCGTCTTCCCGGCTGACTGAAGCGCCTGCGCCGTCTCCAGCGCATGTTTGCGCGGGAAATTCATCTCTGGCGGCTCGTCGAGCGCAAGAACCGCCTGCACTGCCTGATCGATCAGGGCGATCAGGTGCGGAAAGGCGTCACGGAAGAACCCGGAAATGCGGCAGACCACGTCGATGCGTGGGCGCCCCAACTCTTCCAGCGGCACGATGTCGATTCCGACCACACGCCGATTCTCGCGCTGCCAGCGCGGACGCACGCCGAGCAATGCCAGCGCCTGCGCAATATCATCGCCTGCCGTGCGAATGGCGCTCGTTCCCCAGATGCTCAGCCCGACACTTTCGGGGATTTGCCCATACTCGCGTTGGTAGCGGGCGATCAGGTCGCGCGCCAACCTCTCGCCAGTCTGCCATGCAGCGACGCTGGGAAGCGCGCGCGGATCGATGCCGTAGAAGTTGCGCCCGGTCGGCAACACATGCGCCATGCCGCGCGTCGGCGCGCCGCTCGGCCCCGGCGGCACAAAACGCCCCTCCAGAGCCGCGAGCAGGTGTGCAATCTCGTCGTGCGCGCTCTGCCGCAGATTCGGCACGAGTGTGTCGCATGCGTACCGCAATGCCGCAGCGATGCGCGCGTCCGGTTGTGCAGGACATATCCCGGCGACCAACTGCTCAATCGCCTCAGAATGCCAGTCGAGCGCTTCCAGGCGTCGCAGCAACTCTTTGCTTAACGCCTCAATATGCGCAATCACGTCGGCATTTGTCTGGAACACCGCACCGGCGCCATCTTTCGACGCACGCTCGATCCGTTCCCGCCGCGCGCCGGGACGTTCCCGCAGGGCGTTCCAGTCTTCGCCCAGCGCTGCGGCGACGCTCTCCGGCAAACTGGGAGCATCCAGGTTTGGCAAACGCAGCAGGTGGTAGATCAGTTCCACCAACTGCTCACCGGCTGGCATTTCGCCAAGAATGTGCAACCCATCGCGGATCTGCGCACCGGTGAGTTCGCACAGATACCCCTCGATATCTTCCAGCAGATGCGCCACCTCGCGTCCCTCCATTTCCGCCAGAATGGTCGGCGTACCATCTTCGAGAAAACTGCCATCCCACTCGTGCCGGTGGTCGCCATGGTCTGCCTGCACGATGTAGCGCAGATCGTCATCCAGATGCGAGCGCTGCAACACCTCCCAAATCTGGCGCTGGAGCAGCGGCAGTTTCCCCGGATCGAGATGCTCAGTGCGGTAGTATTCGTCCACCAGGTGCGCCAGTTCTGCCAGATCGCCATACGCCCCGGCACTGGTCATCGGCGGGGTCAGGTGATCGACAATGATGGCGTGCGCCCGACGCTTCGCCTGCGTCCCTTCGCCGGGGTCATTGATGATGAAGGGATAGATGAGCGGCAGATCGCCAAGAAACTGATCGGGAAAGCATGTTGCGCTCAGCCCCACACCCTTGCCCGGCAACCATTCAAGCGTGCCATGCTTGCCGAGATGCACAATTGCATCCGCCCGCCACTCATCGCGCAACCAGCGGTAGAGAGCGTAGTAATTGTGCGGCGGCGGCAGATCAGGGCGATGGTAGATCGCGTTTGGATCCATGTCGTAACCGCGCGGCGGTTGCAGCGCCACGAACACATTGCCGTACTCCAGCCCGGCAAGCGCCAGATCGCCGTTGTGGACATACGCCGCGCCCGGCGGTTGACCCCACTGCCGGATCATCGCGTCCTGGAGCGCACCTGGCAGGTCGGCGAACCAGCGTGCGTACTGCGCGCCGGGAATACGGTACGCCCGGATCAGTTGTTCGGTCGTCAACCAGGTTTCGTCGTAGGAACAGCGCGCAATCAGGTCGGCAATTAACCGGTCGCCAGAATCGGGCGGATCGCCTGTCCGGTAACCGGCAGCCTGCATTGCCCGGAGGATGCGCATCAGCGAAGCAGGTGCGTCAAGACCGACCGCGTTGCCGATGCGCTGCGCTTTGGCGCTGCTGTTGGTAAAAATGAAGGCGATCCGTTTCTCCGCGTTCGGTTTGTGGCGCAGCCGCGCGAGGCGACGGGCAAGCCCCGCGAGGCGCTCCATCCGCTCTTCGTCGGCGACCGAGCGCGCCGGTGCTTCACCCTGCTGCTCTTTGAATGCGACCGGCACACCGATGATCCGCCCGTCGAACTCTGGGATCGCCACATTCATCGCCGTGTCGAGTGGACCAAGCCCTCGACCGTTGCGCAGCCACTCGTCACGCGACGTGCTGCTCACTAGCGCCTGGATCACCGGAACGTCGAGGGTCGCAAAGGGGTGAGGATCGGTTTCGCCAAGCGCAAAACTCAGCGTACTGATCACGACGTCCACCGGTCCCGTGTCGGCGAGCACCCGCAGCGCTTCGGGACCACGACCACCAGCTGCGTCCTTGAGCGATTGGCTATATACGACGCGAACGCGCATTCCCTGGTTGTGGAGCGCCGTAATCAGCGTGTCGATGAATGCGGTATTGCCGCTCACCATGTGCGCCCGGTAGAAGAGCACTCCGGCAACCGGACGTTTGTCATCGGGTGCATCAGCGCAGCATGACGATAAGGTCGGCGTGTAGACGCCGTGCATCGGCAGTTCCACCGGCGGCTCATACCCCCACCCGCTTAGCAGGAGGTGATCGCTGAGACACCGAAGTCCGCTGGCGAGGTTCACCGGTCCGCCGTACTGGAAATAGGCGCTGACGAGCAACGCAAGCGGCACGCCGACCGTCGAACGCGCCATTAGATCCGGGTCGAGCGCTTCGACGGCGGGAATACAGAGCAAAAAGCCGCCGGTTGTCGCAGCCCACTCCTGGAGTCGCTCCAGACCATACGCAAATGCGCTGGCACTATGGAGACGCGCGACAACGACCGCCACGCCTGGCAGGGCTTCGCGCAGGAGACGATCAACTGCCGCTTTATCCGCCAGGCGCCCGACGTGCGCCGCCCGCAGCGGTGCAAACCCATCGGGCAGTAGCGCACGCGCCTGTTCGAGCGCCAGCAGGTCGGTATCCGCCTGGCTGAGCACCAGAATCCCATCGCCGATCATGGCCGGCAGCGGCTCGCGGCGTTGCGTGAGTGAACCACCGCCATCCCAGGCGAAACCGTTGAACATCAGCGGCGCCAGTGCTGGCGGCGGCGCGAGATCATGGTCGGCGGCGAGCAGCGCCTCAATATAGTCGTAGAGAATGGGAACGAGCGCCTCGTCGTTGAGCGAATGAAACCAGTAGGGTCGACCATCGAGAAGCAAAAGCGCGACATTCGCAAGCGGGCATGGACCCAGACATCCGCCCTGGCTCAAATGCACCTGATTGCGCAATTTGCGCCGTTCCCACTCCTGATGGTAGCGCCAGGTTGGAACGGGGGCGAAGCCGCGTTCGGTATGACCACAGCAGCACCCGGTTGCGCAGACGATCAGCATACCGCGGCGCGCGCCAGCGTTGACCATCCGCCCATCGATACGCTGAACCATGTTGCGTTTGAGCCGTTCTGCCATGTACGTTCCTTCAGCCGATCGCAAGTAACAACCAGTCAGCGACGCTTCACCCACCATAATGACGTGATCTGTCCGGAGCGCTGTCACGCCAGTGTCATACCGGATCTTGATCGACAGGAAGCATTCTCGCCGGGGCGACCCCTGGTCGTTTTGGAATGTTCCTGGCGCGCTGGAACGCTGCGCATCCCTTCACGGTCTGGACGCACGGACGTCGCGCCCGCACGCAGCAATGTGACCTGCCACGGGAGTGAAAGCAGCTTGCCCTCGGACGCTCTCGCTCCGTGGCTATCAATGCAGATTGGGAACGAACGCTGATGGACTGCGCATCGTGTGCTACTCAGTACTCTATGCCCTTTTGCGCACGGATGCCCTGATCACGGAACGGATGCTTCACCTCGCGCATCTCCGTCACCAGATCGGCAAAATCGATCAGCGCCTGCGGCGCGTTCCGCCCGGTGATGATCAGGTGGAGCATCGGCGGCTTGTGCTGACGCAACCAGTCGATCACGTCGGTCGTATCAACCCAGCCATAGTTCAGCACATACGTGAATTCGTCCAGCAGGAAAATGTCATACGCACCACTGGCAATCCGCACTTTTGCTGTTTCCCAGCCATGGACCGCCTTTGCCTGAGTTTCATCGAGATCACGGCTCGTCCAGGTAAAACCGTCTCCCATTGGCGTCAGTTCGATCCCCATGCGCTTCAGTGCGCGCAGTTCGCCATAGTTCGCGTTTTCGTGCTTCAGGAACTGAATTCCTCCCACGCGCATATCGCGGCCCCACGCGCGCAGCAGGATGCCCAGCGCTGCGGTTGTTTTCCCCTTGCCGTTCCCGGTATTGACAATGACCAGCCCTTTCTGCACACGATTGGCGCGGGCTGCCTTCCGCCGATCCTGTGCTTCGGGCGTTGAGCCGGGACTCTGCACCGCGCCGGTTGATGTGTCAGTCTGCTCATCACCGTTCGAAGCATCGTTTGCAGCTTCTGGGGTCTGCTGACTCAGGTGTTCTTCAGAAGACATCGTGCAAACCTTTCAACCCATCGGCGCATTCGTGAATCCTCAACATACACACGAATGCGTCTCTCTGCTGCTCCGCTGAAACGCCATCCCGGAGCAAGTATGCACATGCGCCATCCAACCAAAAACCCCGGCCTCTTTCGAGAACCGGGGCGACAGAGCATCTTGCGATCCAAAAGGAACGCGCATTCTGTTCACCCTCCCTGGCTCGAGAAGGGCTGAACAACATACATCGCGGCAGGCATCCTGGCTTCCGGCACTACGAACCGGTTACAGTTGCGGCACAGCGCTGGACTTGCACCAGCTTCCACCTTTACGCCCTGGCATCCGGGCCATCCGGGTCACCGCGACGGTTATTGGATTGGACATGTGCACGCACCGAACTCTGCCGATGCGTCTGGCGAGATAGACGCTGTGTGGCATTCCAGAGTCATGTGCGGGGATATTATAGCACAACGCAACCACCAGACTGTGCAGCGAACGAAAGCGATTCGGCTTCACATGGGAGTAAGGGCATCTCGCCCTGGTAGACGCGACGAGAGCGTCCCGCCCTCGCTTTGCGCGTGTGTTCCTCCAGATGTGAACAGCGCTGCTCACGAATCGTTCAGCACAATGACGCGCGGACCTGCGGTGCTGAAGACGCAACCCTCCGGATACGCGCCGCAGGTGCATCCGCGCCTGTGGCCAGCGCACCCGCTAACCGCGATATTCTTCAGACGACCCTTACGCACCCAGAATGCAATCATGCCTTTGAGCGCGCCCGGTTCGATCTGCAACTGCCGACTCAATTCATTGAGCGACACCAAACCGTTTGCCGCTTCAAGCGCTTCGAGAATTTGGTAGAGCATCCTTGTTCACCTGTAACCTGCAATGTGCTCCTTGGAACCTCGCCTCGCTGCCGGGCAGGCGCAGCGCTGCTGCGCCCCTACTGCACCCTGCCGCCGGACGGGCGCTGCGCTGCCACGCCCCTATTGCGACCTACCCCTGCATCCCCAGCAGCACTCCGCCCTGGAACACGACAAACGCCGCCAGCCACGCAATGGCGAACTGCCCCAGCAGACTGACCAGCATCCAGGATGTACCAAACTCGTGCCGATTTGCCGCGAGCGCCGCGACGCACGGGGTGTAGAGCAGCACGAAGACCATAAATGCCAGCGCCGCCAGTGTGCTGTGACCGCCGCTGCTCGCTGCGAAGCCAGTCCGAATGGCAGCTGCCAGTCCTTCCACCACAGGTTCTTCTTCTGCATGGACCAGGTTGATGCCAACGATCCCTGGTAGGGCGCGCAGCGCAGCGCCAATTGCTTCACCGAAACCATTGACGATGCTGGTCAGATCATCGGCGAGCGTCGCCGGTTCGTCGCCTGGAGTACTGCTCTCCTCCGCAGCGCCGCCATAGACCTGCATCAGCGTGCCGACAACCACTTCCTTGGCGATCAGACCGGTCACCAGCGCGCCACTCGTTTCCCAGCGCCCAAAACCAAGCGGCGCAAACACCGGCGTTGCTGCGTTCGCAACGGCAGCAAACGCGCTCTGATCGACCGGCGTTTCGGCGAACGATCCCTCACCGATCGGCATGGCGAGCAACAACCAGACGACGATACTGGTTGCCAGAATAATCGTTCCCGCCTTGCGCACAAAGGACGACGTGCGCTCCCACATCTGCCGCCAGACGCCGCGCAACGTCGGCATCCGGTACGGCGGCAATTCCAGAACGAACGGCGCCTGCGGCTCGCGGCGGAACAGCGTCTGCCGCAGCAACGCGCCCATTCCAACCGCCACCACAATGCCGGTGAGATACAACCCGAAGATTACCTGGCCTGCAGAGGTGGGGAAGAAGACCATCGCAATCAGCACATACACTGGCAGACGCGCGCTGCAACTCATAAATGGCACTAAAAGACCGGTCAGTATCCGGTCACGACGGCTATCGAGCGTCCGGGTGGCATAGATTGCTGGCACAGAGCATCCGAACCCGACGATCATCGGCAGAAAACTCTTGCCATGCAGACCGAGCGTGCGCATCAACCGGTCCATCACGAACGCCGCGCGCGCCATGTACCCGGAGTCTTCCAGTAGCGCGAGAGCAAAATAGAGCGACAGCAGCACTGGCACGAATGCCAGCACCCCGCCGACGCCAGCAATGACGCCATCGACCAGCAGCGACTCGACCCACCCGCCATCCGCGCCGACCATCGCCAGCAGCGCAACCGTCCAGCGACTGACCGGACCGCTCAACACCCCGTCGAGCCAGTCCACAAACGGCGCAGCAACGTCGGTGGTCAACTTGAATACTACCCACATCACTGCCAGGAAGATCGGGATGCCCAGCCAGCGATGCGTCACTACACGGTCGATGCGATCAGAGAGAGTCACCGGCGCCTCAACTGGACGACGCACCGCCTGCGCGGCGATTGTGTGGACAAAACGATACCGCTGGTCAACAAGAGCAACATCCAGATCATCTCCGTAGATCTCGTGCAGTCGTTCCAGGCTCGCATCCAGCGCCGCCGCAACCGCAGGACCGCCAAGTTCACGGATGTCGTTCAGCAGCGACTCGTCTCCTTCGAGCGCCTGGATCGCCAGCCAGCGCGGCGGATACACTGCCAGTGCAGGCGTTTGCGCGAACAGTTCCGCCAGATGGCTCAGTTCCGTCTCGATTGGTGACGGATAACGGAATGGCGCCTGATTGATGAACATCTCGACTGTTGTCATCATGCCACCTTTCGTACTGTCTGACGAACCGCCAGCCCTTCAATCAGCGTCGCCATTGTCGCTTTCAGCGCCGCCATCCCTTCGTTCTTGCTGGCGACCAGCGACACAACCGGCACACCCAATCCCCTGGCAAGGGCATCGGGGTTGAGTGTCATCCCCCGCGCTGCCGCGACATCAATCATGTTCAAGGCAACCAGAAGACGCGCACCGGTTTCGAGCAGTTGCGCCGTCAAATATAGGTTGCGCTCCAGATTGGCGGCATCCACGACATTGATCACGAGATCGGGGCGGTCGCGCACAATGAAATCACGTGCGATCTGTTCTTCCAGCGAACGCGCCGCCAGACTGTACGCGCCGGGAAGATCAACAATCGTCACCACACGACCATTGAGTGTCAGTTGACCCTCTTTCCGCTCGACGGTTTTGCCAGGCCAGTTGCCGACGTGCTGCCGCAGACCAGTCAACGCATTGAAGATGGTGCTCTTGCCGACATTCGGATTACCGGCGAGTGCAACGATCACGTTTTTCATCGAGAACTCCCCTTCTCCGGGATGGCGACAAGCAATGCCTGTGCCAGTGGATACCCAAGCGCCATGCGTGTATTGCCGACGGTAACCATTAACGCGCTGCCGCTATCGGCGACGACCGACACTTCAACGCCGGGAACGAAGCCAAGTTCTGCCAGGCGATGCGCCGTGCGCTGGCTGCCGTTGATGCCGACCAGTCGCGTGCGCACCCCCTGACCGACGAACATCAGAGGAATAGAGTGATTATGCAGTTGCATTGATCGGCTCCACCTGAATACAACATGCGTCGCTCTTCCGCAGTGACAGATGATACCCTTTGACAGTCAGTTCGAGCGGATCGCCGAGCGGCGCCAGCCTTGTTAACGTTACTGTTTCACCGTGAACAAGCCCCATATCGAGCAATCGTCGCCGCAACGCACGGTCACCGCCAATCCGCACAATGATTGCACTGCGACCACAGGGAAGCTGGTCAAGGGTCACAGGAGTTCTATCGGACATTTGCGTTTCCTTTGCCAGGAATGTTCTGGCATTCCTCATCGAAGTCGCGTGAATAGTTAGGGTACACCTTAACTTTCGTTATACAGACTCACTCTCACGACTGCAAGTGGAAAACACACAACCAGAAGGAAAGAAAAGGTGACAAGGGGCAAGAGGGGAGAGGCGAGAGGGGGCAGGGAGGCGGGGCACCGTAGGGGCGCAGCGGCGCTGCGCCCAAACCGACTGCGCGGATGCACCCAAACCAACTGCGCGGCGGTGCCCTCACTGGCAGCCATGGGAAAGTCACAGGGCATCACAATTATATCGACAGTGCGTGGGTCAACCGACTGACGTCGTCCATTCGCCTGGCAGTGACTGTCACATTTGTCGGGATCATCAGTGTGCGTTACTTCCTTCCCCAATCACGGTGTCGTCAGTACTGAGGCGGACGATTCCAGCGAGTCGTTTATCGGGCACACATGCGGTTCGCCGCGCATACACGACCAAAAGACGCTGCAACGTCGCCAGGCAGCATGGCGTGCGGCGTGCAGCGCGGCGTTGTCATCAAGTGTAATCCGATTGGCAAGCGACGGCGCCAGCGCAACCTGTTGTGTCCCAATCTGGAGCAACACTGCATGATCGGCGCCAACCGCCAGCACTTCAGCGTCGGCGCCTGGCACAATTCCCTGCCGTGCCAGGAATGTCGCCGCTGCCGGTTCAACATCAACAGCTGCAATGACGCCACGTGTCCCTGCAGTGCAGGCGGTGAGCGGTCGTGGCGAAGCAGAAGAAGACGCCGGTTCGAGCGGCGCACGCGCATTGGGGGCGCGCTCCAGAAAGGCTCTGAGCGCCGCAACCAGACGATCCGAAGTGATGTGTTCGAGCTGGCATGCCAGATCATCAGCTTCTTCCGGGTCAATGCCCAGATTCTCGACCAAAAAGATGACCCATAGCCGACGGCGCGAGAGAATGCGTTGCGCCCATTCCTCGCCGTCTGGCGTGAGCGTTACGCCCTTGTAGGGCTGGTACAACAGTAACCCTCGCTCTTCCAGCCGGTGACACATCTCATTCGCCGATACCTGTGAGACTCCAAGTTTGTTCGCCAGCAATGACAGCGGCACCGGTTGATCCGGCGCACTGCGCAGGAGCGCAGTCATCACCAGGTACATTTCGACGCTTTCGCTCACACGCGCCTCCGGCAATGTTTGGGTATGCCATAAATCTACGTGTAGCATACGACGGCGAGCGCAGGCTGTCAACCCGACCTGAAAACTACTCTGTCACTCCATACGGCGTTTGCATTTTCTCCTCCTCTATGCTATAATCTTCTGCGTCGATGCGGGAGTGGCTCAGCTGGTAGAGCGATACCTTGCCAAGGTATAGGTCGCGGGTTCGAATCCCGTCTCCCGCTCCAACAAAGCCGCTCAAACGAGCGGCTTTTGAGTTTCTTCTCTCCGCTGTGTATGAACGACCTTACCCATCTCGACGAATCAGGACGCGCGCGGATGGTCGATGTCGGCGCGAAAGATGATACATTGCGCGAGGCGGTAGCGCGCGGCGAGGTGCGGATGCGCCCCGAAACGTTGCAGCGCCTTGCAACAGGCAATACGCCCAAAGGCGATGTGCTTGCCACGGCGCGGATCGCCGGTATTATGGCCGCCAAGCGCACTCCGGACCTAATTCCGCTCTGTCACCCCCTGTTGCTCACCCACGTCACTGTTGATGCGCATCTTGATGTCGCAACCTCAACAGTTCAGATCGAAGCAACAGTGCGCACCGTTGGCAAGACAGGTGTAGAAATGGAAGCACTGACCGCAGTAAGTGTCGCGGCGCTCACGATCTACGACATGTGCAAAGCGATTGATCGCGAGATGCAGATTAGTGCAATCCGTCTTGTGCGCAAAAGCGGCGGGCGAAGCAGTGACTTCGTGAGCGATTAGCGCAAAAGATGCCCCCCATCAACCGGGAGTGTCACACCAGTTACATACCCGGCCTGTGCCAGGAAGATCACCGCATCGGCAATATCATCAGGGCTACCGATGCGCTGCAGCAGGGTGGTGCGTGCGACCCGTTCTGCCTGTTCAGCGCTCCAATCGTCAGGAAGCAGGACTGGACCCGGCGCAATCGCATTGACCCGAATTTCGGGCGCTAGGTCTTTTGCCAGCGCTCTGGTAAGTGTCACCACACCACCCTTGCTGATCAGGTACGGCGTGTGATTGCGCCACGGTCGTTCCACGCCCGCGTCGGCGATGTTGATAATTGCGCCATGCGATACGCGCAGGGCGTCAGCAGCACGTTGCGCGACGAAAAACATGCTGCGCAGGTTCGTGTTCAGCAACTCATTCCAACGTTCTTCCGTCACGCTCCCAACCGGCGTTGATCCCCAAATGCCAGCATTGTTCACCAGAAGATCAAGCCGACCCCACTGTTCCAGCGTTGCGTCCACTACACGCTCACAGTCAGCGACCCGGCTTAAGTCGCCGGGAATGGCGATACACTCCACGCCATACGTGCGCATTTCTAACATCACTTCTTCCGCTGACGCCGCAGATGTATGATAATGAATTGCAACCCGCATACCGGCGCGACCGAGCGCTAACGCGATCGCTCGCCCCAGTCGTCGCGCCCCGCCGGTGACCAGCGCAGCCTTGCCGTGAAGTCCCATGGTATGTCTTGCGCCTCCTGTCGTCCACGAAGAAACGAATCGATCAACGCACGAGCGAAAGCGCCAGCAAACGTGCGAATGAGACAGCGAATCAAAGAATTTACATAGATGATCGCGCCGCGGCAACGAACCGCCGCACCCGTTCAACATCCACACGATTTTCGATCCGACCGTCTTCTTTAATGCTCGACCCGACAATCACGCCGTCTGCCACGTCCATAAAGGCAGCGATGTTGCGCTCATTGGCGCCACTGCCGATCAGAAGTGGGCGATCACCAGACAACGCTTTCGCCTGTCGCACCTTCTCCAGATCGGGCGCATCACCGGTCATGCGCCCGGAAACGATCAACGCATCCGCGCCGCAGAAGCACGTCCACTCGATATGGGTCGCCAGATCGATTCCTGGGAAGCGCACCGAATGCTTCTTATCGACATCGGCGAAGATTTTGATATGTTCGGCGTGCAGTTCCTTGCGTCGGCGCATCAGGTCGGCAGCGCACCCCTCGTCCCACGCACCCGTATCCCATACTCCTGACCCGGTGAACATGCAGACGCGAATGAAACTGGCGCCGGCAGCAAGAGCAATCCCCAGGAGCGCGACACCGCCATTGTGCACTAGATTGATGCCAAGCGGCAGATCGATTGCGCGGCGAACGGCATGCGCCGCGACAGCATGGGCTGCGATACTCTCCGGTTGCACATTCGGACCAGCACGAAATGGAATATCCCACATATTCTCGACGATTACCCCATCGACGCCGCCTTCAGCCAGAGCGTGGGCATCGTAGAGCGCCTGATCAATGATCGTCTGCATTCCGTAGCCAGTATACGCTGGCGCACCCGGCAGGGGCCAGAGATGCACCATGCCGATAATCGGCTTCGGCGTGCGAAAGATTGCGCTCAAATCACGGATCCGCAGCGCATCGAGATGCTGTTTCCAGGGAGGTGTCATGGTTTGTCGGTATAAAATTCTTTACGAATGCTTCAATGATAACAGGCGGAGGGGAGGGATGTCAACGAAACGTGTTGGAGAGGTTGAACAAT
>Ga0272447_1000065_pt1 | contig 73016 bp, 66 predicted proteins | sample YNPCB0133_FD_194589 | JGI IMG/M metagenome (GOLD analysis project Ga0272447, IMG submission 194589) | Hot spring microbial mat communities from Yellowstone National Park, WY, United States - YNP-CB-013-3 | ecosystem: Environmental > Aquatic > Thermal springs > Hot (42-90C) > Sediment | place...
CAAGGGAGCCGGAAAAGTGCGCATTGGCCAGGGCTACGACATCCACCGCCTCGTCGAGGGGCGCCCCCTGATCCTGGGCGGGATCCGGATCCCTTACGAAAAGGGGCTATTGGGCCATAGCGACGCCGATGTCCTCACCCACGCCATCATGGACGCCCTCCTGGGAGCCGCCGCCCTGCGGGATATCGGCTACTACTTTCCCCCGCAAGAAGAGCGCTGGAAAGGCGCAGACAGCATTCTTCTCTTGCAGCAGGTGGTGCAATGGGTGGGCCAAGAAGGCTGGCGCATTGCCAACGTCGATAGCGTCGTGGTAGCGGAGCAGCCCAAGCTCAAGCCCCACATCCCTGCCATGCAGGCTCGTCTAGCCGAGGCTATGCAAATATCGCCCAAGCAGGTAGGGATCAAGGCCACCACCAACGAAAAACTGGGTCCTGTAGGTCAGGGGGAGGCTATGGCTGCCTTTGCTGTAGCCTTGCTGGTGGAACGCTGAGGGCATTCCTACCTCACCGTCAACTCCACATCCCCTGTGCTTCTCAGGACGTTGATTCCCACCCCTCCTGCCTGGAGATACAGGCCAATGTCCAGGGATCCGCGCCCCACCTGAATGTTTTCGAGGGTAACATGGGGCAGCCACAGGGGCAGGGTGGGCTGAGTCAGGTGCACCCGTTGGGCCAGCCCGTCGATCTCCAGGCCTAGGCAGGCCTGCAGCAGCAAAAACACACTGGCCGCCGCCCAAGACTGGGGCAGACAGGCCACCGGATAAAGGGTGGGGCCTTCCCGCTGGCGCCGCCGAAAGCCACAGAACAGCTCTGGCAGCCGCCGCAGCTCCAGAAACTGGCTGGCATCGAACAAGGCTGTCAACACCTGGGCCGCCTCCGCCTTATAGCCATAGCGGGAGAGCCCTGCCGCAATCAGGGCATTGTCGTGGGGCCAGATGGAGCCGTTGTGGTAGGACATGGGATTGTAGCGCCCTTCCCCTTCCGCCAGGGTGCGGATCCCCCAGCCGCTAAAAAAAGCCGGCTCCAAGAGTTGCCGGGCAATGCGCTCGGCATGCTGCGGGTGAGCGATCCCGGAAAACAGGCAGTGGCCCATGTTGGAGCTGCGCACGCGACAGGGTTGCTTGCGCCCGTCCAAAGCCAGGACGTAGCCGCCCAGCTCTTCACACCAAAACTGCTCCCAAAACTGCTGCTGCAGCTTTTCCGCTTGCTGCCGCAGTTGCGCCGCCTGCTCTTGCCGCCCCAATAGCTCTGCCATCTCCGCTGCCAACAGCTTGGCCTCGTAGGCGTAGCCCTGCACCTCGCACAGGGCTATGGGTGGCTCCGCTAGGGATCCGTCGGCATAGAAGATGGCGTCTTCCGAATCTTTCCAGCCCTGATTGCGCAAGCCCCGTCGCGCCTTGCTGGCATACTCCAAGAAGCCGTCGCCGTCCAGATCCCCGTAGGTGTCCATCCAGCTTAGGGCTGCTTCGATGTTGGGCCACAACTGCCGCAACAGCTCGAGGTCGCCGCTGCGGCGCACATAGCGCCCTGCTAGCACCACAAACAGCGGCGTTGAGTCGATGCTGCCGAAATAATTGCCAAAGGGGATCTCGCGCGTCTTGGCCATCTCGCTGTAGCGCTGCTCGTGCAAGATCTTGCCCGGCTCGGCGTCGCGGCTGGGATCTACCTCCTGGGCCTGGTGGGCTGCCAGGTACAGCAGCACTCCCCGCGCCAAATCGGGAAACCACCAGAGGGTAGCCAAGGCAGTGATTAGCGCGTCGCGGCCAAAGACTGTGGCAAACCAAGGTACGCCAGCGTGGGGATAGAGCCCATAGGGAGTGCGGGCCAGCATCATCACCAGGTCGTCCCGCGAGGCGTTGAGCCACTCGTTAAACTGAGCGTTGCCAGTGTCGATGCGGTGGGCCAAAGCTCTTAGCGCCGCCCGCTGCTCCCGTTCTGCCTGCAGTGCCTCCTGGTAGGTCAGGGGCGGGATCTCCTCGCCGCCATAGCTGCAGACTACCCTTACTTCTAGATCCCGCTCCTCCTGAGGTGCCAGCGGCACCCACCACTGCGCTAGCTTTTCCGAAACCACGTCCGGAGGAGGGGAAAATAGGATCCGCGTCTGCCGCTCCAGTCCGTCTAGGCCGCGGTAGCGCAAAGTTACCCCCTCCGGCGTCACCTGGGCCGGCAGCAGTTGCCCCCGCTGCGCCCGCCGGATGCCGCGAATCTCAAACATGTCGGCAAAGTCGGCCTCAAAGCGCAGGGTAAGCGGCACGCGGAGCGTCTCCAAACCGTAGTTGTGAATGCGAATGCGCTCATAGGCCACGTTGTTCCACAAGAAAGTGGTGCGCAAGACGTGTAACGTCTCTTGTTCAATGAACTGCCCCTCCGAGGTGGTGAACTCGGGGTTGGTGAGATCCACCGCCAGAATGTCCTTGTCTTCCCGCACCTCTGAGCTGAGCAGCAGAAACTGCTTCCCCTGCAAGTCCAAGACCAGCCGAGATAAAAAGCGGGTGTCATCGCGAAACAGGCCGTGATCCCGGATGCCGAGGGGGCGCATGTTTCCCAGGCGGTCAAAAACAGCAAAGCAGTTGTCCTGCTTGAGGACGTGGGGACGCGCCTCCACCAGCGAAGCGCTGGCGCGGATGTAGTACTGATCCTGAATCTGGATGATGTCTTCGGCCATCTCGGTCTTCGCACCCAACCAAAGCAGCAAAACAGCAGCCTCGCAGCTAGCTCAAGCTTTAACTGGGCAGAGTTGACAGGCCAGGGGTGGCTTTCTTCGAGCGCTCCTGCCGCTCGTTCACCAACTGGTTGTAGAGGGCCTCGTATTCCGACACCATCCTCTCGACGCTAAACCGCTCCTCAAACACCTGCCGCACCCCAGCTCGGTCAAGGGATCCCACCTTTTCCAAGGCCTCCACTGCCTCTTCCACGGAGTCAACAATAAAGCCGGAGCGGCTGTCGGCCATCACCTCGGGCACCGAGCCAAAGCGAGTAGCAATCACCGGCGTGCCACAGGCCATGGCTTCAATCATCACCAGCCCAAAGGGCTCCGGCCAGCGGATGGGAAACAGCACCGCGTAGGCCTTGCCCAAGAACTCGTTTTTCTCTTGGTCAGTGATTTCCCCAATGATCTCCACATTGGGATGGCGGCTAGCCAGAGGCTTAATTTCTAGCTCGTAGTACTGGCGATCCACCGCGTCGATCTTGATAGCAGCCTTCAGCGGCATCCCTGCCCGCGCGGCAATTTCAATGGCCGTGTCCAACCCTTTTTCCGGCGAGACCCGGCCCAGAAAGGCCAGGTAATCCCCCTTTTCTGGATAGAAACGGTGGAGATCCAGGGGTAAGCCATGGTAGACCGTCCCCACCCAGCGCGCCTGGGGCAGCGGCCGCCGCTGAGCATTGGAGATGGAAACCACCGGAATGTCCTGAAACTCGGTGTAGAGAGGCTGCAGCTCCGGAATGTCCAGTCGCCCGTGTAGAGTGGCCAAAAAAGAGACTTGAGGGTGGCGGCGGGCCAGGGCGTAGGGATAGTAGTCGATGTGGCCATGGATAATGTCAAACTCGTTGGCCATCTGAAAGGCCTTCTCCACCATCAAGATGTGGGGAGCCACCGTATCAATGGCCGTAGGATCCAAGCGCAAAGCCCGCTCCCGGAAAGGGATCAAGCGAGCCTGGGTCTGAGAGTCGCCGCTGGCAAATAGAGTCACCTCGTGCCCGCGCCGCACTAGCTCTTCAGTTAACCACGAGACCACCCGCTCGGTGCCGCCGTAGAGCTTGGGGGGTACACTTTCGTGCAACGGGGCAATTTGGGCAATGCGCATCGTTATCCTCCAAACCAAATTGGTAGCCGTTCGGGATTGTTGGTTGCGCCGAGCTAAAGGCGCTTCCCAGGTGCTGACCCCGGCAGCCCAGCCCTGTTACAGCTGGTTGCAGGATTTTCTTACAACCCCTTGGCTAAAGCCGGATGATAAAAAAAGAGGGAGCCAGCTAGATCCAGCCTCTGGGCTAGCCGGCTGGCTTTGTTGCGTTGGCTGGTGAGAAAATAGCCCATCCTCCAAGCCTAGCCGATTTCCGGCACGAATACAATCGCCTCATGGGCTGGCTATTTCTGCCGTGGCAAGCAGAAGCCGAGTACCAAGCCCAAATTTTGGGTCGGCCTGCCTAAGGGATCCCAGCATGCCCTACATGGTTATCTACGACGGCCTCTGCAACCTCTGTGCCACCGGCGTTCAGCTCTTGGAGCAACTGGATCGCGGACGGCAGTTTTGCTATGCCCCCATGCAAGATGCTTCTACCCTGGCCCAATGGGGGATCCCACCGGAGCAGGTGGAGCTGGGGATGATTCTCATCGATCTGGAGCACCCAGAGCGCCGCTGGCAGGGATCCGCTGCCATTGAACAAATTGCCGCCCTTTTGCCGGGTGGGGAGCTGTGGCTGGCTTTTTACCGCAACTTCCCCGGCTTGAAGCTTCTAGGGGACCGAGGCTACGAACAGATCCGGGATCACCGCTACGAGTGGTTTGGCCGCCGTAACACCCCATACCTATCTGTCTACCCTGCTTGTGTTTCCTGCCGGGATCCCTTGGCTGACAACCCATAATGCTTGGTGGCCATTCGCCAAACCGTCCCTCTAGCCGCCATTGCCCGCGACCAAATTCAAGACTTGAAGGCATGGGCTGCTGAGTCGGGAGCTCGAACCGCCTCCCAGGATCAACGGTTGGTTCAAGAGCTGCAAACCCTGGCTCAAAAGAGAGGGCTAGGCCCCATTGAAGTCGATAGCCCCTCTTCCGCTCTGAAAGACCTATAGCAACTTGGCAGTGACCTGCTCATCCCGGCGCAGTCGAGGGGGAAGTGGCTGGGCTCAGGCTAGACTGGTAGGTACAACCGGCAAGATGAGGATCCATGGCAGCAAAAGCGGGGGCAAGACCATCTCCAGCGGGGGGAGAGGAGCAGAACTGGCCTGCCGGCTTTTGGAACAGCCAGGAGGAGCCCAAGGAGGCCTGTGGAGTATTTGGCATTTTGGCCCCTGGGGAGGAGGTGGCCAGACTAGCCTACTTTGGGCTGTTTGCCCTGCAGCACCGCGGCCAAGAATCGGCGGGGATCGCCACTTTTGAAGGAGCTTTTTGCCGAGTACACAAGGCGATGGGCCTAGTTTCCCAAGTTTTCGACGAGGTAAACCTGGCCCAGCTCAGCGGCGACTTGGCAGTGGGCCACACCCGCTACTCCACCACTGGCTCTAGCCGCGCGGCCAACGCTCAGCCGGTAATCGTGGAAAGCCGCCTGGGGCCGCTGGCTTTGGCCCACAACGGCAACTTGGTCAATGCCGAAGAGCTGCGCAGAGAACTGGAAGCTGCCGACCGCCACCTCACCGGCAGCACCGACTCGGAGTGCATTGCCCACGCCATTGCCCAGGCGGTCAATCAGGGCCAAGGGTGGGTAGAAGCCACCTGTCAGGCTCTGCGCCGCTGCCGTGGGGCTTTTAGCCTGGTCATCGGCACCCCCGAAGGGCTGATTGGAGCGCGGGATCCCTACGGCGTGCGCCCGCTGGTGTTGGGGTTTTTGAGCAGCAACCCCACCAGGCAGGAGCTGCTGCAGCCCCAGATGGTGGGCAGCCCTCATTGCCCCGAAGCCCCACGGTTACACTATGTCTTAGCCTCCGAGACCTGTGCTCTGGATATCATCGGAGCCGATTACCTGCGCCAGGTGGAGCCGGGGGAGCTGGTGTGGATTGACCGGCAGGGGCTGCAATCGGTGCGCTGGGCGGAGGCCAACCCTAAACTGTGCATCTTCGAGATGATCTACTTTGCCCGCCCCGATAGTTGCATGCATGGGGAAAGCCTCTACTCCTACCGGGTGCGGCTGGGAGAACAACTGGCCAGGGAAGCTCCGGCAGAGGCCGACTGGGTGATCGCGGTGCCCGATTCCGGCACCCCGGCAGCCATTGGCTATGCCCGCCAGACAGGGATCCCCTACACCGAGGGGCTGATTAAAAACCGCTATGTAGGCCGCACCTTCATTCAGCCCACCCAGTCGATGCGGGAGCGGGGCATTCGCATGAAGCTCAACCCCCTGGAAGATGTGCTGCGGGGGAAGCGAATTGTTATTGTGGACGACTCGATTGTGCGCGGCACCACCAGCCAGAAAATCGTCAAGGCCCTGCGCCAGGCGGGGGCCACCGAAGTTCACATGCGCATCTCCAGTCCGCCGGTTACCCATCCCTGCTTCTACGGCATCGACACGGACAGCCAAGACCAGTTGATTGCCGCCAGGTATTCGGTGGCAGAAATTGCTGAGAAAATCGGGGTGGACTCTTTGGCCTACCTGAGCTGGGAAGGCATGCTGGCGGCCACAGGCCAGGATCCCAATTCTTTTTGCTCTGCCTGCTTTACCGGCCACTACCCCATTCCTGTCCCAGAGGGGCTAAAGCGCTCCAAGCTCGCTCTGGAGACAGCAGCCAGCCGCAAAGATCGCTAGCCAATGCTGGAGAGCCTGCGGAGGGAACATGACCTTGCGCCTGCGCCAACTGGGGGATCCCATCCTGACTCAAGTAGCTGAGCCGGTCACTGAGTTTGGAACGCCGGCTTTGCAAAACCTCATTGAAGAAATGCTTGCCACTTTGAAAGAAGCCCAGGGGGTGGGCTTGGCGGCCCCTCAGGTGGGATCCCCCCTCCAGGTCATCATTGTGGCCTCCCGTCCCAACCCTCGCTATCCCGACGCTCCCCAAATGGAGCCGCTGGTGATGCTCAACCCCCGCCCCTTGGCTTTGAGCGACGAGCAGGCGCTAGGGTGGGAGGGCTGCTTGAGCGTGCCCAACTGCCGTGGCCTAGTGGCCCGTGCCCGCGAGGTGGAGGTGGAGTACTACACCCCAGAAGGTGTCCGGCAGAGAGTGACTTGGCAGGACTTCCCAGCACGGATTTTCCAGCACGAGTACGATCACCTCTTGGGCCGGTTGTTCCTGGATCGGCAGCCGCAGCAACTGCTGACGGAAGCTGAGTACCAGGCCCAGATCCACAGCTTGGCCGGTGGCACAGAAGAGCAACAATTGCCACCCTGACAAAAGCCTGCGAAGGCAGAGCAGTCAGCGTCCTAGTCAGCCCACTACCTTCTGCACTGCCTGCAGCCGCCCCAAGGCCCAGCCTCGCCGGTGCAACAGGGCAAAAGAGGTCAGTAAATCCGGCCCCTGCAACTCGCCAGTCAAGGCCGCCCGCAAACTTTTCATGAGCAAGCCCTTTTTCATCCCCTGGCTTTGGGCCACCTGGTTCACCAGTGGCTGCAGGCTCTCAGCAGTAACTGGCTGGGGCAGCTCGGCAGCAGCCAACGCAGATGCCATGGCTGCCATTGCCTCTGCCACTCCCGGCAAGCGCAACTGTTCCAGTGCAGGCAAGCTGTAGCTAAGGGGCTCTACGAATAAAAAGCGACTTAGGGGAGGGGCCTCCGCCAGGCGGTCGATGCCGTCAGCCACTAGGCGAGCCACATCCTCTAGCCAACTGGAATCGGGCACCGATCCCAGGTCAAACCCCGCCGCCTGCCAAAAGGGAGTCAGTCGCTCCACCAGCTCCGCTGGCGAAAGCCGCTTGATGTACTGGCTGTTGAGCCAGTTCAGCTTGTCCCAGTCAAAACGGGCAGCAGCCCGGTTGACTCGGTCAAAGTCAAACAGGGTAGCTGCTTTTTCCAACGAGAAAATTTCTTCCCCATCTGGGGGAGACCAACTCAGCAAAGCCAAGTAATTTTTGAGGGCCTCGGGCAGAAAGCCCATTTGCTGAAACTCGGTTACCGAAGTGGCTCCATCCCGCTTGGAGAGCTTCTTCCCCTCTTGGTTTAGGATCAGGGGGGAATGGGCAAACTGCGGCGGTTCATACCCCAGCGCTCGGTAGAGCAAGATCTGCTTGGGCGTGTTGCCAATGTGGTCTTCGCCACGGATGACGTGGGTGATGCCCATGTCAATATCGTCTACCACCACTGCCAAGTTGTAGAGAGGGTAGCCATCCGCCCGCGCGATGACCATGTCCCCACCTAAGTCCTGGGTGTTCCAGGTAATGGGGCCGCGGATGAGATCCACCCACGAGACCTCCATCGGCTCCTCAATCTTAAACCGGATCACCGGCTGCCGCCCCTCAGCTTCGTAGGCCCGTCGCTGCTCCTCGGTGAGAAAACGGTGGCGGTTGTCGTAGCGGGGGGCTTTGCCAGCGGCCTTTTGGGCAGCCCGCATGGCTTCCAGCTCCTCCTCAGTGACATAGCAGCGGTAGGCCAGCCCCCGATCCAGAAGCTGCTGCACCACTTCCCGGTAGCGCGCCATGCGGTTGGACTGGTAAACAGGCCCTTCGTCCCAGTCCAGCCCCAGCCAGGCCAGCCCCGCGAGGATATTACGGGTGTAGCGGGGGGAAGAGCGCTCGCGGTCAGTGTCTTCGATGCGCAGGATGAACTGGCCACCATGGCGGCGGGCATAGAGCCAGTTGAACACTGCTGTCCGGGCTGTGCCAATGTGCAAGTTGCCAGTTGGGCTGGGGGCAAGGCGAACGCGAACACTCACAGGCAACGCTTCCTAAAGAGGGCATCCCGATCCTAGTCAGCCTTGGGATCCCTTGTCATGTTGGAATCCGCAGGCGGTTGCCAATCGAAGCAGTTTGGGTAGAATCCGCCTTAGCTGCCAGTCAAGCGGTAAGCTCCCCGGGGGTAAAGGTTGATGGGCAGCGCCCAGATCTTCCCGTGTTGAGGAACAAGCTGTAGCGTAAAGGGAATTACGGAACATGCGTCTAGCCTTGGCGATGGTTCTAGGGTGTTTAGCCGCCGGGATCCCGGCAAGGGGTGTCTTTGGCCAAATTGCCTATCCTTCTTACCCGGTGGGGAATACCTTGGATGAGATTCTGTTGGATAAGGGCAGGGAGGTGGATCCAGTGGCTTTCCCTGAAGAGGTGGTGCGCTCCCAGGCCAAGCGAGTCACTGCCTTCTTCACCGCTTTGCTAAACCAGCGCACCAACATCCCACCCTTGCGCTCTTTGGATTTGCCTAGCCCCTATCAAGCCTCAGTTCGTACTCAGGCCGGCTATTACCGCGTCACCCAGACAGAGCCTGTTTTGGACGCTGAGATCCTCCGCTAGGCAAGCCGAGGAGTGGGAAACCAGGGGAGGCTAAGATTGGCTGGTAGCGTTTCAGGCTGCCTATGCCTGCCCAACCCAAGGTGAAAGCTCCTCCTGAGGGTGTGGATCCCCGCCAATTCACTGCAGCTGATGTGGCAGCTATTGCAGAGCGACTGGAGCGCAACGAGTACCCTAACCTCTTCGACTGCCTGGAAGACTGGCGCCTACTGCAGGCCGTTGCTTTTTACTCTCCCAAGCTGGTGGCTCCTTATGCCCACTTGTTGGAGTGGGGAGAAGTGGATGAAGATTAGAGCTGCCTCTGAGTTTCTCCTTCAGCCTGCTTGACCAGGTGGGCCTAGTCGGGGCGGGTCCAATTTGGCCAGCTTGGAATGGCTTTCTCGAAGGTCTTGGATCTTGCGGCTATTGGCGGCACTCTGCTCGGGCGTCCAGGCCAGCAGTTTTTCTACCCGAATCCAAGCAGCCTTGGCTCCGGTTGTTCACTGCCTTTCGGAGCTACAAACCCATCCCTGCCAGCGTGTCGATCAGCTGCTCCAGGATCAGGGTGAGGTTGGGGTGAGAGGTTTCAAACAAGGCCAGTGCTTCTTCCAGGCGATCCTTTAGCCCCTGGTCTTGTTGGCTTCCCATCTCGGCCAGCAGCGCTTCCACTTCCCGACAGATGGCGGCAATTTGCTGCCGTTGCTTTTCCTCCAAGCCAGAGGCCTTTTGCAGCTCAACATCAAGATCATGCAGCAGCTTGCGCAGTCTTGATTCGGCCATTCTCAAGTCCCACCACCTTGCCCTAATCAAATCATACGGCTTGCCCGAGAATCTCAGAGGTGGAAGCGCCCTTAGCTAAGATAGGCAGCAACCTGGCTTCTGCTGCTCTGGGCCGATAGGGGATGGGGCAAGAACGCACCGTCTGGGTGAGGTGAGGGAACCGATGGTTGGGGCTTTTGTCCGACCGGCTAGAGGAGCGGTTGAACTCCTGGGGGGTGAAAGAAATGAAGGGGGGCAACAGCTGGAAAAGGAAGTGGGCGCCTTGGCTAGCTCTTGGGCTAGCGCTAGCCGTGTTAGCGTGGGGTGTGGTCGGCAGCAATGGAGGAGCGATGGCCAGTCCCGACAAAGGATCCCGAACGTTGACTGTAACCGGTCAGGGATCGGCTGCCGTGGAAACCTCAATTGCGGTGATCCGGCTGGGGGTAGTGATCCAAGGGGATACGGCCCAATCTGTCCAACAGCAGCTGGCTGAGCGTTCGGAGCGGCTGGTCAACCGCCTCAAAGAGCTGCAGGTAAGCGCCCTGCAAACCACCGGCATTTCCCTCTATCCCCAATACGACTACCAAAAGAGCCCGCCTCGCCTGACAGGGATCCAGGGGCAAAACAGCTTCCAATTTGAGGTGCCCATAGCCCGAGCAGGACAAGTGCTGGACGAAGCCGTGGCTGCCGGAGCCACCCAAGTGGAGTCGGTCAGCTTCCGAGCCAATGAGGCCGCCCTGTTGCAGGCACGCAGCCGCGCCCTAACCCAAGCTGTGGAAGATGCTCGACGCCAAGCCAGCGACGTGCTGGGGGCCTTGAACCTGAGCATCCGTTCCGTAGAACGCATCCAGATTCACAGCGACAGCTATGTCCAACCCCCGTCCCCAGGCATGGGTGGAGCGGAGGAGGATGCCCCTCTCCAGGCAGCCACCACGCCAGTGGAAGGGGGACAGCAAACGGTGCGCGCCCAAGTGACTCTTGAGATCCGCTACTAGCTGCTCTCCCGCGCTTGTCAAGACGTTGAAGTCGAGAGGGATAGGAGTGGAAAGACGCATTTCGGGAAGCACGCAGTTGCTGGGCCTAGTTGGGGATCCGGTAGCCCACAGCCTCTCCCCAGCGATGCACAACGCCGCTTTGGCGGCCATGGGAGAAGACTACTGCTATGTGCCCTTTCCGGTGAGGGCAGAGCGCTTGGCGGTGGCGGTGGCAGGGCTTGCAGCCATCGGGGTGCGAGGGTTTAACGTAACGATTCCTCACAAGCAGGCCATTCTGCCTTTGCTTAGCCAGGTGGAAACGCGGGCGGCAGCGGTGGGAGCGGTGAACACCGTCTACGCCTTGCCCGAGGGAGGCTGGGGTGGCACCAACACCGACATCGACGGCTTTGTTCAACCTTTGCTGGGTTTAGAGAAAGGGATCCCTGTCCTAATCCTGGGATCTGGCGGGGCGGCGCGGGCGGCCATCCAGGGCTGTTTGGAGTTGGGGCTGGGGCCAGTGCGGGTGGCTGGGCGATCCCCTGAGAAGTTACAGGCCCTGCAGCAAACCTGGCCGCAGCTGGAGACGCTAAGCTGGGCCGAGCTGGATCGCCGCTTGCCCGAAACTCGCCTTGTGGTCAACACTACCCCCGTGGGCATGCAGAAGCCGGGCTCTGCTACTGAACTTTCCCCTCTTAGCTCGGAACAACTGGCCCTATTGCCTGCCGGCGCCGTTGTTTATGACCTCATCTATGTACCGGATCCCACGCCGCTGCTGCGCATGGCGGCTGAGCTGGGCCACACCCCCATCAGTGGTCTGGAGATGCTGGTTCACCAGGGGGCCCAAGCTCTCTCCCTCTGGCTGGGGGGCAAGCCTGTGCCGGTGGAGGTAATGCGGCAGGCAGCTCGACAGCAGTTGGCTAAGTACCGAATTGAGTCTTGACCCCAGAAGATGCGGAAGTCGGGGGATATCGAGTTCTGGCGGTGTTGTCCTTTGGCTTGGCTAGGCGGGAACAATTGCCTTTGGTTTGCCGATCTCTAGGGAGAGACGGGGCTAAGGCTTCTGTAGGAGTTAAGGGTGTTGGGGTTGCCAAGGCAGCAGTGGAAAAAACCCGGAATCCCCTGGCTGGCAGGTGTGCTTGGCGCCCTGATACTGCTGGGGCCCAGGAGTGCTGCCCAAGCCGAATTCCAGTGGCCAGGCCATTTCTCTTTCCCAGGGGGATCTCCCCTGGCTTTTCGGCTTGACGCCTACTGCCGCCAGCCACCGGAGGAAGTGGCGCGCAAGGCTCAACTGCGCCAGCGGGCTGCCCAGTCGGATGCGGCTTGGGCCGAATACACCCAAGTTTTAGCCGAACATCGCGCTGCCTTGCTCGCCTGCCGCAGCCGCCGTTGGCCGCAAGTCCAGGCCATTTGGGTGCGCCTGCATCCCTGTGATGCCAATCCGGGCGTGCTGGATCAGGTGTTCGACCAAGTGGTGAACCTGGGCTACAACCGCGTCTTTATCGAGACCCTGCACGACGGCCGCTCCATCTTGCCGGATGGGGCAGGAGGGATCTGGCCCAGCCTGCAGCCCAATGCCGATTTGCTGGACTTGGCTCTCAAGGCGGCGCGACGGCGGGGGCTTTCGGCTTATGCGTGGGTGTCTTCCCTCAATTTCGGCTACAGCTACGGTCAGCGCCCGGATCGCCAGTCCGTCTTGGCCCGCAACGGTCGTGGCCTTGCTACCCTCTTGGATCCGGCAGCAGCCCTCCCCGAAGATTTGGGTAGCCCCGATGAAGTGTTTGTGGATCCCTTTCACCCCCTGGCGCGACGGGATCTTGCCGAGCTCATCCGCCGGATCTTGCAGCGGCAGCCGGACGGGATCCTCTTCGACTACATTCGCTATCCCCGCGGCTCGGGGGCCTCAAGCCTAGCCACTAACGTCCGGGATCTGTGGATCCACGGGGAGGGGGCCCGACAGGCCTACCTGGACTTGGCAGAAAACCCAGCGGGGCGAGCCTTGCTGGAGCGTTACCTAAGGCAGGGCTACATTACCGTAGCGGATGTTCTCCACCTGGATGCCACCTATTCTGAAGAGCCGAAGTGGCGTCGGCCAGGGGATCCCAGGCCCAGCGCGACTGAGGAATGGGTATTTTCTCCAGAGCTATCGACCTGGGTTACCCGGAGCACAGCAAGCAAGAATTGGCAGGGAGAGCAGCATTCCACCCCTGCCCATTCAGGGAAGAGCAACTTGGCTCCCACTCCTTCTCCCACGCCCACCCCTCCTGCCGCCGTTCGCCAAGTACGCTGGCAGCAGCAGCTCTGGGAGCTCAGCGTTGAGTTCGCTCGCCAGGGGGTGCTCGATTACCTTCGACAAGCTGCCCAGCTCGTCTGGAAAAGGGGAATTCCAAGCGGGGCTGTCTTTTTCCCCGATGGCAACCTGAAGGTAGGGGAGGGGTTTGATGCTCGCCTCCAGCCTTGGGATCGCTTTGATCCAAACATGGAATGGCACCCCATGGCCTATGCCAAGTGCGAGGACAGCTCTTGTGTGGTCAAGCAAGTGGAGCGAGTTTTGGCTGTAGCTTCTCCCCAAACCTTTGTTTGTCCCGCTATTGCTGGGCTGTGGGGACAAGCGCAGCGAAACCGCCCCAGTCTAGAAACCCAGATGGCAGCCCTGGCCCGCCGCTTCCCGCAGTTGTCCTGCGTGAGTCACTTTTCCCTCTCCTGGATCGAGCCGGAGCTGGAGCGCAGCCGCCGTACCTGCCAGCTTTAACGCCCGTACCAATCTAGGAGGCTGCTGTCTAAATCCTCGACTCAACCACTTGCTGCAACTGCTCCAGAAGCTCGGCCTCGGCAGCGGCGTCGTAGAGCCGTGAGCAAAGTAGCAGGCAGGCAGCTGCGGAAGATAGGCGCAAAGCTACAAAGTTGAGATTAGGGCCAGAGCGTAGCGCTCGGCGTAGTCCATTAAAGCCTGAGCCGCAGACACAACGCTGTCCTGCACAGGGTGTGCCGGCGATTAGGTCCGCGGTGGGCTTTGAAAACAAGGTAGAGACTTCTGGCCGGCTTAGCTCCAGGGATCCCAATTTTCGTGAAACTTACCTTCCAGGATGGCCTGGCGCATTTTCTGCATGTAGCGCACTAGCTCAGTGATGTTGTGGATAGAAAGCAGAGTGTAGCCCAGGAGCTCCCCTGCGCGGATGAGGTGACACAGGTAGGCGCGGCTAAAGTGGCGGCAGGTGTAGCAGGGACAGTCGGGATCAATGGGATCTAGGCTGCGGCGGTGTTCGGCATTCTTGATGTTCCAGCGTTTGCCCCGGCTGATTACCGTACCATGGCGAGCGTAACGGGTGGGGATCACGCAGTCAAACAAATCCACTCCAGCAGCCACTGCGGCCCGTATCTCAGCATAGGTGCCCACCCCCATAAGGTAGCGAGGGCGATCTGCCGGCAGTCGAGGAGCTACCTGCCGCACCACGGCGTGCATCAGCTCCACTGGCTCTCCTACACTCACCCCGCCAATGGCATACCCCGGCAGATCCAACCGACAGACCTCTTCCACCGCCTGGTGGCGCAGCTCTGGGTAAACCCCTCCCTGGACAATGCCAAACAAGGCTTGATCTGAACGGCGATGGGCCTCTACACAGCGCTTCAGCCACTGATTGGTTCGCCGCACCGCTGCAGCTACCGCTTCTGGACTAGCAGGGTAGGGGGGACACTCATCAAAAGCCATGATGATGTCCGCGCCCAAGGCATTTTGGATTTGAATGGCAAGCTCAGGGGTAAAGCGAACCAGACGCCCGTCGTAGGGGGAGCGGAAGGTCACCCCTTCCTCGTCAATTTTGCGAATGGCGCTGAGGCTGAAGACCTGGAAACCCCCCGAGTCGGTGAGGATGGGGCCCGGCCAGCCCATAAAGTGGTGTAGCCCCCCTGCTTCTTGGATGATGCTCTCGCCAGGCTGCAGGTGGAGGTGGTAGGTGTTGCAGAGAAGGATGGGGGCACCGGTTTCCTTAAGCTGGGCAGGGGTGAGGGTCTTCACGTTGGCCAGAGTTCCCACCGGCATGAAGCAAGGGGTGGGAATTTCGCCGTGGGGGGTGATGAAATATCCCGCCCGCGCCTGCGTGTTGGGGCAGGTGCCCTCGCAAACAAAAGTAAAAGCCGCCAAAGTTAGCGCTCTGGATCCAGTGCGTGCGCAGCCGAGCTTAGCATAGGAGTAGGATCCCTTTGCAGAACCTGCCTCTGCCCTTGACAGGGATCCTCTTTCTTGGGCAGACTTATAGATCGCTGCGGAACTGGCGGAATGGTAGACGCGCTAGATTCAGGTTCTAGTGGCAGCAATGCCATCGGGGTTCAAGTCCCCGGTTCCGCATCTAAGTACAGCTAAGATCTCTGGCTTCACCTCTACTTCCTCTTACAGAGTCAGCTTCTTTTCAATTTGAGCCAGCTTAATACGGGCAAGGGCCAGGTTTCCTTTCTCTCGATCCAGGGCCAGATAGAAAAACAAGCCAGGTATATCCCTGAGTAGATACATCAGGTGGTACTGAGTCTCCAGAATGATAAGTATCTCTTCAATTCTGTCAGTGAATCCAAGGGACTCCGCAACTCGCATCTTAGCGCGGATCACCTCTGTGTTTCCGGCAACAGCCAGCTCTAGATTAGCTTCGGGAAAGGCAGGGCTGTTGGTACCCTTGTATCCCAGGCACATCCCGGTTTTCCAATCCCCCAGTGCTACCCCCAAGGCACCATCAATGCTCAAGGCCTCTACCAGGCTATCTTGGAGCTTTTGCATAGCTAAAGCTATTCTCCTTTTGCCGAGCTTGTGGTATCATGCTAGGCCCTTTGTTAAAAAGTTTCAACCTGAAGTTCCCATACGAACGATAGGAAATAGCCTGGTCATCTTAACTAACACCATAGATTGGAGTTGATTGTATCAATCTTCCCTGGCTTTGACACCAGTACGAATGTCGAGACTGAGATCCGACCAGCTTTTTTCTCTTCTGCCTACAGCGGATCTGGATAGGTCAGGTCTGGGCCTGTAATTTTGCCTCGTCTGACGGAGCTGCTGAGCAGGGCGAGAATGCAGACAGCTCATCCAGGAGGAAGCGGGCTTGGGGATCGGATCCCTGTAGCTTCCGGTGGAGAGGCTTGGAAGTTATGCTGGGGTTACTCTATTGACCTCCAAGCCCGGTGGTTGGGATCCCTTCCTGGCCTATGCCTAAGGCCCCTCTCCCCCCCAATGAGGAGCAACGGCTGGCTGCCCTGCGGCAGTATCAGATTTTGGACACCGCTCCTGAGAACAGCTTTGACGAACTCGTGCGGCTGGCTGCCCACATCTGCGGCACGCCCATTGCCCTGGTCAGCCTTGTCGACGAACACCGCCAGTGGTTTAAAGCCAAATTCGGCGTCGATGTGCAGGAGACTCCCCGGGATGTGGCCTTCTGCGCCCACGCCATCTTGTCTCCCCAAGAGCCGCTGGTGGTGCCCGATGCCACTCAGGATCCGCGCTTTGCCGACAACCCGCTTGTTACGCAAGAGCCCCACATCCGCTTCTATGCTGGCATCCCTCTGGTAACTCCAGAAGGGCAAGCCTTAGGCACGCTTTGCGTTATCGATTATCAGCCTCGGCAGCTTAGCCCGGAGCAATTGGAGCAGCTCAAGGCTCTGGCCCATCAGGTAGTAGCTCAGTTGGAGCTGCGCCGTAGCTTGAGGGAACTGGCTCAGACGCCTCTGCTGCCTAAGTCGGGGGATACTAAACCTGCCCGCAAAAACCGCTTTCTCCTCAAAGTTACCGCCGGTTTTGGCCTAGCTGCCTTGCTTCTGGGCGGGATCACCTACTCAGCTCAGCGGAATGCCTCTCAACTGCCGCAACTGACAAGCCGAGTGGCCCACACTCTGAAAGCAATCCAAAGCTTGGAGGGATTGTTGGCGGAAACCGGCGCCGCCGAGGCCGGTCAATATGGTTATCTTCTGACCAATAATCCTCGCTATCTCAGTGAGTACCAAGCCAGCCTTGAAGCCACCTCCACCCATCTGCGCTTGTTGAAAGAGCTCACTGCTGACAACCCCCTGCAGCAAGAGCGCCTGAAGCGCCTAGAGCTGCTGCTGGAGCAACGGCGACGAGTCATCCAAGACTTGATCCGGCTGAGGGAGCAAGAGGGGCTACCTGCCGTTCAGGAAGCTCTAGAAAGTAGCGAAGGGCCAAGGTTAACGGAGCAAATTGTCGAGTTGATTCGGGTGCTGCAGCAGGAGGAGAATCGCCTTCTGGAGCAACGCAATCAGGAACTGCAGTTAACCTGGGTTAGAACCAATCTCATTGCTTTTGGCGGGCTCATTTTTACTTACCTGGTTTTGGCCTCGGTTTACTTCCTCATCCGCCGGGAGACTGCCGAGCGAGAAGAGGCAGAACGATCCCTCAAGCAAGAGCGAGATTTTACCAACGCGGTTATCGATACGGCAGGGGCGCTGGTGGTGGTCATGGATCCAGAAGGGCGCATCCTGCGCTTTAACCGCGCTGCTGAGCAGCTCTCTGGCTACTCGCTGGCAGAGGTCAAGGGCCGGCTGCTATGGGACTTAGGTTTGATCCCAGCGGAGGATGTGCCTGGTGTGAAGCAAGCTTTTGAACAGCTCAAGGGCAATCATTCCCTCTTTTTGAATCGCCATGAGAATTTTTGGCGCACCAAGCAAGGGGCACTGCGGCTTATTTCTTGGTCTAACACCGCCCTAATCAACGCTGCCGGCGAGGTGGAGTTTGTCATAGGCACCGGCATCGACATCACCGACCGCAAGCGGGCGGAGCTGGCCTTGAAAGAAAGCGAAGAGCGCTACCGGGATCTCTTTGAAAATGCCAGCGACCTCATCCAGAGCGTGGATGCCGAAGGGCGCTTTTTGTATGTCAACCGGGCCTGGAAAGAAACCCTGGGCTACGACGAAACTCAAATCCAGCAAATGAGGGTTTTCGACATCATCCACCCCGACTATCGGCAACACTGCCAGATGCTTTTTCAAAGGCTCATGGCAGGAGAGCTATTGGAAAACGTCGAGACGGCCTTTGTAACTGCTAACGGGGAAACGGTCTGGGTGGAGGGCAATGTCAACTGCCGCTTTGAAGATGGGGTGATGGTCTCCACGCGGGGCATCTTCCGCAACATCACCGAGCGCAAAAAAGCTGCCGAAGAGCTGGAGCGCCAGAGCCGGCGGGCTCAACTCCTGGCCGATCTTAGCTTAAAGATCCGCCAATCTTTGGATATTGCCGAGATCCTGGAAACGGCAGTGACGGAGATCCAAGCCCTGCTCAAAGCCGACCGAGTCTTGGTCTACCGCTTCCAGCCGGATGGATCCGGGATCATCTGCAGCGAGAAAACTCAGCCGGGGATCCCCTCCTTGATGGGAGAGGTGATCGAGGATCCCTGTTTTCAGGAAAAGTACGCCCAGCTCTACAGCCAGGGCCGCGTTCGCGCCGTCAGCAACGTGGAGACCGAAGGGCTGGAGCCCTGTTACCTGGAGCTGCTGCGAAAAATGCAGGTCAAGGCCAACCTGGTGGTGCCCCTATTGATGGAGCAGCGGCTGTGGGGGCTGTTGCTGGCTCACCAGTGCTCGGCACCCCGCCAGTGGCAGCCGTTTGAGATTGAGCTGTTGGCGCAACTGGCCAACCAAATCGGCATTGCCCTCACCCAAGCAGCCCTTTTGGAACGAGAGAGAAAGCGCAGCCTCGAGCTAGAACAAGCCCGCAAAGCGGCGGAGCAGGCTGCCCAGGCCAAAAGCAGCTTCTTGGCCACCATGAGCCACGAGATCCGTACTCCCATGAACGCAGTGTTGGGGATGACGGGCCTGCTGCTGGAGACCCCCCTCAATGCAGAACAGCGGGACTTTGTAGAGACCATCCGCGTCAGCGGCGATGCGCTGCTCACCCTCATCAACGACATCCTGGACTTCTCCAAATTGGAGGCCGGGGAAATGGAGCTGGAGATCCTAGATTTTGATCTCCGCTCGTGTCTAGAAGAGGTGGCGGATCTGTTTGCTTCCACTGCCCACGCCAAGGGATTGGAGCTGGCAGTGCTCATGCCGCCGGAAGTGCCGCGCTATCTGCGGGGGGATGCGTCGCGCCTGCGGCAAATCCTCAACAATTTGGTAAGCAATGCCATTAAGTTTACCCATCAAGGGGAGGTGGTCATCCAGGCCGAGCTGATGCAGGAAACAACCACCCACGTCCAGCTCCGGCTTTCGGTAAGGGATACAGGGATCGGGATCCCCAAGGAGGCCCAAGCCAAGCTGTTTCAGCCCTTTACCCAAGTGGATGCCTCCACCACCCGCCAGTACGGGGGCACAGGACTTGGCCTGGCCATCTGCAAACAACTGACAGAACTGATGGGGGGCAAGATTTTCCTAGAGAGCGAGGAGGGCCGCGGCAGCACCTTCAGCGTCGAGCTCACCCTGGAAAGACAACCCTACGGCCGACAGATCTCCCAGAACCCTACCCGCATCCCTGTCGATCTGCAGGGCAAGCGGCTGTTGGTGGTGGACGACAACGCCACCAATCGCAAGATCCTGCGGTACCAAGCTACGGCTTGGGGAATGGTGGTGGAAGAGGCCGAAAATGCCTATCAGGCTATGGACAAACTGCGCCAAGCCGTTCGGGAAGGCAGACCCTTCCCCCTAGCCGTCTTGGACATGCAGATGCCGGAGGTGGATGGGGAGACCTTGGGCCGTTGGATCAAAGCCGATCCGGAACTGTCCCAGACGCAACTGGTGATGATGACTTCACTGGGACTGGGGGAGCACTCCCGCCGCGCTGCCGAGATTGGCTTTGCCGCCTACTTGGTTAAGCCGGTAAAACAAAGCCGCCTGCAGGCAGCGTTGGTCATGGCGCTGGGCAAATCTTCTGGCCTGGCCACTTCGCTGCTATCCATGAGCACTGCCGCTTCCCAAAGTGCGCCCTCACCCAGCCGTCCCCAGCAATCCCTGCGCATCCTGCTAGCAGAAGACAACCCCGTCAACCAGAAGGTGGCCCTGCGCCAGCTCCAGAGCTTGGGCTACTTGGCGGATGTGGTGGCCAACGGCCAAGAAGTATTGGATCTGCTGGAGCAAGTTAAGTACGACCTCATTTTCATGGATTGCCAAATGCCAGTAATGGACGGCTACGAAGCCACCCGCCGTCTGCGCCAGCGGGAGCGGGGATCTGGCCACCACACCGTGGTGATTGCCCTAACGGCCAACGCTATGCACGAGGATCGGGAGCGCTGCCTGCAAGCAGGGATGGACGACTATCTCAGTAAGCCGGTGCTAAAGGAGGATTTGGAGAGAGTGATCAACTACTGGAGCCGCCAGATCGCCTCCTCCGCACTAGGAGCAGCCAATGGGCCTACCTCCGAGGTGGCTTCGCCCGCTTCGCCTTCTCCTAAGGGTGCCAGCGGCAACTCTGATCCCACGCTGCCCTATCCCATCGCCTCGGCTTACTTGGAGCAGGTTACGGGCGGCGACAGCCAGTTTCAGCGGGAGCTGCTGCAGGTGTTCGTCCAGGATTGCCAGAACCAGTTGCCGCGGCTGCGCCAAGCCGTTGCAGCGGGTAATGCTGAAGACTTAAGGAAAATTGCCCACCGCCTCAAGGGAGCCAGCGCCAACGTGGGGGCCCATGCCTTTTCTCAAGCAGCCCGCGAGCTCGAGCACCTGGGGGTGCAACTGGCCCAGCAGGGATCCCTGGACAGTGCTACACCAGAATGGGCCAGGGCTTCCCAGGGCCTAGAGGAGCTGGAGCGCATCCTAGCCGACATTTGCCAGTACTTGCAGAATTTGTAGGGGGTAGAGCCTTAGCAAAGCAAAAGCTCGGCTGCCAGCCGAGCAGAAAGGGTCTGTGCCAGGGCTTGGGATTACATCAGGCCGATTTGAGAGAGGATCCCTTGGCCCGTGAGCAGCTCGGTCAAAACGCCAATTACAAAGCCCAGCATCGCCAGCCGGCCATTCCATTTTTCGGCAAAGGGCGTAAAGCCAAACTTAGCTTCTTGGTTTTCCATGGCTGCAACTCCATCAGTAGGTGACATTCCCAATGTGGCTCAGATATTAAAAAGTGTCAAGTTTTGTGTCGAGAGCTAACAAGCTGCAGGCAGTGGATCCCTAGCTGCTTTTGACGGCAGTCCAGACAGCGTCAACCAGACGTAGCTGCTCCTGCGACAGCACTTTGAGGTACTTTAGCCTGGCAAAGGTCGTCTCATCGGGATAGATAGCTGGGTTTTGGCGATCCCGGGGGTTGATCCTGGGTAGGGCAGCAGCGTTGGGGGTGGCAAAGCGGTTGTAGTTGCTCAGTTGGGCGCCAATTTCCGGCTCCAGAATGAAGTTGATGAAGCGGTTGGCCAGCTCCGGGTTGGGAGCTTTGGCAGGGATAGCCATCACGTCAAGCCAAATGTGGGCGCCCTCGCGGGGGACAAAGTAGCCAATGTTGGGATTTTCTTCGGCAGCTTGCAGGGCATCACCGCTGTAGACAACCGCCACATTGGCTGTCCCGGAGACCAGTTGATTTTTGCCGCCCACCCCGCCAATGAGACCGGCGCTGCGGCGTTTGGCTTGAATCAACAGCTCCTGAATCTGCTGCAGCTCTGCGGGGACGGTAGTACTGGGGTCAAAGCCCAGGTAGAAGGCGGCAGCCGCAAGCATAGAGCGCATCTCGTCGATCATCACAAAGGGGCCGTACTGCTGCTTAGGATCAAAGATCAGCCCCCAGGAACGCTCAAAGTTTTCCGGCAGGCGGTCTTTGCGGTAGCCAATGCCGGTGGTGCCCCACTGGTAGGGAACGGTGTAGGTGTTTTCTGGGTCAAAGGGCAAGCCGACAAACTTCTCGTCCAGGTTGCGGAGATTGGGAATGAGGTTTTTGTTGAGAGGCTGCAGCAGGCCCAGCTCCACCATGTTGGGCACCACATAATCGGTGGGCACGACGATGTCGTACTGGCTGACGCCGCCCCCCCGCAGCTTGGCAATCATGTCCTCGTTGGACTCGTACACACTCACCACTACGCGGCTGTTAGTGGCTTTCTCAAAGGCCGTGAGAATGGCTGGGTCAATGTATTCCGACCAGATGTAGAGTTGGAGGGTTGGTTTTCGGGCAGCAGTTCCTAAGCGCCAAAAGAAAAGTAGGGCCAGTAGACAGCAGAGCAAAGCAACGGCCGTGGCAATTCTCTTTTTCATGGGCATTTTCCAACCTCGTGGAGCTGGACGTCGCCCTTACACCTAGCCATGGATCTGGAGCGATCCTGTCCAGCCAACTGCGGTTCAAACCCCTGCTCTAGCCTACCACCTGGACTTCCCCGTTGCTGTTCTCCCCAACCAAGAAGAGCAACTGATATAGCCGCTGCTGCTCGGCAGGGTTACAGTAACGCTGTTGCTGCGCGGGCCAATCTTGGAGAGCCAGCTTCTGTTGTTCCTGCAGCCAGTTCTGCAAGCTTGAGTCGGCAGGTAGCTGGGCCTGTAGAACTTGCAAGTCGTTAAAGCGGCCCAACTGTTCCTGCAGACGCTTGAGGGCCTTCACCCAGCTTTGGAGGGTCTCTCCGTAGAAGGGGGCAAAAAACTCTAGCTGGTAGCGCAGGCGTTTGGTGGCTTTGCGCAGGTCATGCAGTTGTTCAGCCTGAGCTTCGGTTTCGGGGAAGGCCGGGATCCGCCAACCCGGCTGCAGGAACCACGCCGCTACTAGCGGCGCCAAAAGATGGGGCAAGCTCTCCTGCACAGGAAGCTGGGCCGCAGGCCGGTAGCGAGGAGAAACCAGCCACTCTTCGCAAGCAGCCTGGAACTTCAGGAAGTCCTCCTCTGCCAGAATGCGGCGGGAGTGTTTCTCGGCTTGAGCTTGGCGCCGCTGCAGCTTTTCCTTCAGCTCCTCTAGCTCCGCCTGCTGGTCTGCCGGGATCCCTTGCCAACAGGGTTCGTGGAGGATTTCTAGCAACACGTCCAGATCCCGCTGCTGGCCCAGCGTCTTGATCAACTTTCGCAAACGTTTGGGCCTGAGCGGCTTGGGCAGGCGCAGGGATCCCTGAAACACTTCCGCCCAGGTGCCGATGCGGCGCAAGCTCACCCGGATCTGATGAAGGGATTCTGCCGCCTCCGGGTGGTGCTTGAGCACTCTCCCCACGTGCTTCTGCAGCCGCTGCCATTGCTGGCTCAGCAGTTGGTGGGCCAAGGCAGCTAGCGGGGGCAAGCTTGAAGACGAGAGCAAGAGTGACTCCGAGGACTCCGTCTTGCCGAGGCTCTCGGTTTTCGATTCAGTAGCAATGATGTCCACCGCAAGTCTCCTCTACCCACGACAACAACTCTAAGGAGCGGCAAAACCCCCTTGCCCTAGGCAGGCTAGCCTAGCTTGAGCCGCTCCCTGCTCCCCCCTTTTTAACCAAATCTTAACCTTTCGTCTAGGGCCTTGGGACTGCTGCCGGCAGGCGAGGCTTGACCACCGACCAGATGCGGGCAGCCACCTCCAGGGGGGATCCCCCGGCGTCAATGCGGACAATCCGCTGCGGCTCGGCAGCGGCCAGAGACTGGAAGCCTTGGTGGACGCGGCGGTGAAACTCCAGGCGCTCCTGTTCGAGCCTGTCGGCAAGCCCGGTTCGCGTCAGCGGGCCGGAGGCCTTTCTCGCTAGCCCCACCTCTGGCGGGAGATCCAGCCACAGGGTAAGATGCGGCTGCAGACCGCCAGTGGCCAAGTGGTTGAGCTGGCGGATCTTCTCCAGGTCCAGCCCCCGACCGTACCCCTGGTAGGCCAGGGTGGAATCGGTGAAGCGGTCGCAAACCACCACCTGGCCGGCTGCCAAAGCGGGAAGGATACACTTTTGCACATGCTCAGCCCGGTCTGCCGCGTATAGAAACAACTCTGCCAGCGGCGTCAGGGGATCCCCATGCAACAAGATCTCCCGCAGCGCCCGGCCCAGCGCTGTCCCTCCCGGCTCGCGGGTACACAGACAGGGATAGCCCGCCTGGCAAAGCTGCTGCGCAAGCAGGGCCTGCTGGGTAGTTTTACCTACCCCCTCCCCACCTTCTAGAGTGATGAACACTTCCCCATCCCTGGCCGAAGGACTAGCGCAGCTCAAGCTGTGGCTGCAAGTCAAAGGAGTGGCCTGGCACCATCACGTACACATCGGGGATGTTGGTGGGCTGCAGGTTTTGCAGGGCCAGCCCTTCGAGGTTGGAACGCAGGGCGTTGTTGATAGTGGTTTCCAGTTGGGACAAAACCTGCGCCTTGTCGCCTTGGGCAGCCAAGCCGGGAAACTGGCTGTAGAGGGCGCGAGCCAAGCTGCTGGCCAAGGGAAGCTGGATGAGGGTGAGGTTAGATCCCCCCAGTTGGGGGCCTAGAGTGTTCGCCCGTCCGCGGATGCCCAAGGCCTGCAGGGCATTGGCCGTTTGGCTGACGGGAATGGTGCAGGTATCCACTTTGTAGATGGGCACCGAGGCCACGGTGAGGGCAGAGACACTGGTGAGTTGGACCACGGTAAAGGAGGCGGTGCCGTTGTAGGCAAAGCAAAAATCCCGAAAAGCCGCCGGCACATTGGCAGCGCGAATGGGGCGCTCATCGTCAAAGCCGCCCGACTCGGCAAAGATGTTGCGGATGGCAAACCCTCCGAAAAAAGCCAGCAGGGCCACCACCAGCAAAGCCGTCAGATCCGAGGAGGAGATCCCCCCTGAAGATCTGCCGCTGCGGCCTCCCCCTCCATATCCTCCTCTTCCCCCGTAGCTGGAGGTGGAGCCATAGTCACCCCCGTAGGAGCTGGCATAGGCGGAAGAGCGGGCGGATCCCTCAAAGCCCCGGTTGCTAGAGACAAGGCGCCGGGGAACCAAGGCTTGTCCAGCAGAGCTGGGCCGAGAGGACGCCGTCCCCCTGACGCGATCAGCAGCCCGCGAAGATCCAGCAGCAGCTTCTCGGCCTGGGGTGGCCCTCTCTTTAGCCTCCTCCGCTGGCAGCGCGCGCCTGGCAAGAGGAGCGGCGGAGGCCTTCCCGTCGTTCTGGGCCTCTTCATCCTCCAGCCAGTCTTCCGCACTTTCCTCAGAGGGGCCAGGACCTTCCTCCGGCAGGGGAGGCGGGGAACGCCGGCCTTGGGACTCCGAGCTGCTGGGAGCGGAGGCATTCCCCTGGCCGCTAGCAGCCGTTGCATCTGGAAAACGGTCTGGATCGCGCTCCTCAGAGAAGGTCATTCTTCAGGCTCCCAACGCAAGACTGGCAGTCCCATCTTCCTGGACCGAGTTGGACTTGCAGCCCTTTCTCCAAGCTAGCCTAGACGGCGCTCCAGGGTAAGCAACTGCTCCTTGAGAGCCCTCAGGGCCTGGCCGCGGTGGCTGACGGCTTCTTTTTGCGTTGGGCTCATCTCAGCAAAAGTCAGCCCCACCTCTGGCACCCAGAAGAGCGGGTCGTAGCCAAACCCCCCCTCTCCCCGGGGCTGGGTCAAGATTTCCCCGTGGCAGAGACCCTCTACCAGTGCCTGCACCTGGCCCTGGGGATCCACTACAGCGATGGCGCAGTGGAAGGTAGCTTGGCGGTTGGAGATCCCTTCCATCTCCCGCAGCAGTCGCTGAATGCGGGCGGCATCGTCAGGGGCATAGCGGGCCGAATGAACCCCAGGGGCACCCCCCAGGGCTGCCACCGCCAGGCCAGAGTCATCGGCAATGGCCCACTCCCCCAGAGCCGTTGCTACGGCCTTGGCTTTGAGAAGGGCATTTTCGACAAACGTGCTGCCGCTTTCCTCCACTTCTATCGCTGCCGGCAGGGGACGCAACTCCCACCGGGGAGCATGGGCCTGGAAAAAGGCGTGAAACTCCCGCCATTTACCGGGGTTGCTGCTGGCCAGAACTAGGGAACGGGGCATGGGGAGTGAAACTCATCTGGCTCCGCTATCTTAGCCGAGCGCTTGGCTGCAATCTGCAGGGCTACCCTCTCTGGCCGTTAAGCCCGCGCTCTCTGCTTCTCAGCGGATCTCCAAAAGCATGTTGTGCAAGGCTGTGTTGATGACGAGGGTAGATCCCCACCGTTCTACCTTTCCCCCATCCCAGTGCATGTGGCCGCAGATGTAGTAGCGCGGCTGGAGCAGATCCAAAAGGGGACGCAGAGTAGGCATGCGGCGGTGGTACCACTTGCCCCCTTCGTCCAACAAGCCCCGCGGCGGCGCGTGGCTAAGCAGCAGGTCAATGCGATGCGGCAGTTGGCTGTAAAGGGCAAGTAGCTCTTGCAGGTGACTGCGGGTAAGCGTCCAGCTCCAGCCGCAGGGAGGCGTCCAGGGCACTGCCAGCACCTGCAGCCCCAGCCACTCAAAGCAACAGGACTGGGTAATGGCCCGTCCCCAATTGCCGGCCAGGGCCTCCAACACTGTGGCAGCTGGGTCATGGTTGCCGGGCAAAAAGAGCCAGGGCTTGCCTAGCCCGTCCACTGCCGCCAGGAAAGACTGCAGCTGGGCTACCTCGGCTGGGGCTGCCGGATGAAAGCCTTGGGTGGCGTTGCGGGAGGGCTTGCCGGCCTTGGAGCAGAAATCGCCGCAGTTGATGTAGCCATCCACCTGCGGCAGATAGGCCAGGGCCTGCCGGATCAGCCGGTCGTTGCCGTGGTAGTCAGAGCCAAGCAGCAGTTTAAGCCCCATAGCGCAGCAGCGGCGTTGGGGATCCCTGGAGCAGAGCAGCCACCTGCTCCCAGGAGCTGCGGTACCAGGCCCGTTGGGCCTCCAGCTCTTCTTCCAGGGATCCCGTTGGACCAAACTCAGGGCAAGCATGCCCCAACGAACGCAGGCCCGCCACCAGGAGCGCTGGCGACAGCCACCACCGCTGGCCTAGGCGCAACAGATCCACCTGGGGATAGGTTTGCAGGTAGTGGCGCAGTTGCCGTTGTAGGGTGGCCGCGGAGGGTAGGGGCACGGTCTGCTGATGCACGGCAATGAGCGGCGCTTCGCCAGAAAGGCAGTGGAGCAGCCACTTGAGGTGCTCCAAAGAGGGGGGCCAGCTCCACAGCCACAATTGGTCGTAGCGGCGGCCCGCCTGGGGGCGGTCGTAGTCAAGAGTCAGCGGAGAGCGCCGCTCAGGTGCCAGAACCAAGGTGGGACGGCGAAAGCCGTAGAAGAGGATGGTTCCCTGCGCCTGGGGCAGGAGGTCAGAAAAGCGATCCACAACCTGCCACCGCAGCGGTCGGATGAGAGGCGGAGCAGGGCGGTAGAGAAGAAGGGGGGAGAGATCCCTTCTCTGTTGGGAGGGGGAGGATTTTCCGGGACTAGCCGCTTGGGCAGGCCGGATCCCGAGAATTTCCAGCTCTAGTTGGGTCTCGTCTTCCCACCGCCTGGCTTTGAGGGTGTAGGCAACATCAATCCGCTCGGGCAGGGGATAGGCTGCGGCCCCTCGCCAGACAGTGGCCCAGAGGGGACGGCGGCGGGCCCTGGCTCCCAGGGGAGAGCGGCAGGACTCAGGGGGATCCTGCAGCAGCAGCTTCAAGTGACTGGGGGCATTCTCGGCTGAGGAAACACCGCCCACAGCCCCAGGTCGGGGGCCAAATCGCTGCTGCTGCAGCACCTGCAGGTTGCGGCTACAGAAGACCGGCTCCGGGTTGCCGATACCGCAGGGCTGGAGGCGCTGCAACTCTTGATAGAGGTCAAGAGTGAGGTCAGCTAGCGCCACCTCCAGGTCAATCTGCACCAGGGGCCGGATTTGTTCTGGCTGCAGGCGCTGTTGGGCCAATTGCCGCAGCCGCTTTTCCAAAAGGGGCCAGTTCTCTGCTTTTAGGCTAAAGCCGCCGGCAGCTGGGTGGCCGCCATGCTTGGTAAACAGATCTTTGCAGAACTCCAGGGCCTGGAACACGTCGAACTCCGGGATCCCCTGCCGCGCCGAGCCAGTAATCTCCCCCTGGCGCGACTGGCTGCCGATAAATACTGGACAGCCAAAGCGCTCCGCCAGCCGCGCGGCCACCAGGCCAATGACCCCTTTGTGCCAGCGCTGCTGGGGGGTTCCCAAAAGGATTAACACCCGCTCCTGCGGCGGATCCCACCCTCGCTGGGCAATCTGCTCCAAAGCCTCGGCCTCGATGCGGCTGCACATCTCCTGCCGCACCTGGTTGAGGCGTTCACAGCGGCGGGCGAGTTTCTCCGCCTGCTGGGGATCGTCGGTGGTCAGCAGTTGAATCCCCATTGCCGGTCGGCCAATTCGCCCAATGGCGTTGATGCGCGGCCCCAGGCCAAACCCTACCCACTCTGGCCGCAGCTCCTCCGGGGATCCCGTCATTCCCATCACCGCCAAGAGGGCGCGGATCCCGGCCACCTGGGAAGTGGGCAAAAGGGCTAGCCCCTGCTGCACCCAGAGGCGGTTTACCCCTGTCAGAGGGGCCAAATCGGCAATGGTGCCCACTGTACACAGCTCCAGCGCCACTCGCCCTAGCCGTTCATCGCCGCGGCGCTCCGCCAAGGCCTGGGCCAGTAGGTAGGCCACCCCCACCCCGGCCATTCCCCGGTAGGGAGACGACTCTGGGAGCTGCTTGGGGTTGAGGATGGCGTCGGCAGGGGGCAATTGGGAGGGCAGATCGTGGTGATCGGTCACGATCACCGCCAGCCCCAGCTCTTTGGCTAGACGGATGGGCTCGTGGGCAGCGATGCCGTTGTCTACGGTGAGGATAAGGCGCACCCCTTCGCGGTGCAGCTCCTGCACCATGCGGCTGTTAAGGCCATAGCCCTCCGTAAGGCGGCTGGGAATGCGGTAAACCACCGGCGTGCCCCGCAGCGCCCGCAGCAGCAGGGCTGTGCTGGTCATGCCGTCGGCATCGTAGTCGCCGCAGATGGCGATGGGCTCCTGCTGGCGCAGGGCTTTCTCCAACAGCTCTACCGCCAGGGGCAGGTCGGCAAAGTCCCGGCTGGGCGGCGGCAGGCAGGAGGGATCCGGCTGCAGGTAGTGGCGAACCTCGGCAGGGCTGCGGAGGCCGCGGTTGAGCAGGATCTGAGCCAGCAGAGGCGAAATCCCCACCGCCTCCGCCAACTGGCGCGCCCTTGGCTGGTCCTCAGGCTGGAGTAGCCAGCGCTGCTCGAGGATTGCCGCCATTGCCGGAGGAGATGACAATGCTACAGTTAGCCTAGAGATCCTCCTTGAGCTTACTCCAAAACGCTACTCCGCTGGCTGGCTTGCGATGTACTCTCTCCTACTTACCTACAGCCTCAACCCCCTGAGGGGACTGAAGCTGCTGGTCCGAGCCTCTGAGCAGGCGTCCCTGGGGAGTTTGGCGCGTCAGCTCTGGAGATCCCGGCAAGGGGGGCCGCGTCTTCAGATTGCGCTAGGCCGCCTGGTGCCCGAGCAAACCAAGCCCCTTTCCCCCTGGGAGGTGCTGCTGCGCTCGCAGTTTTTCATCGCCCTTGAAGCTGCTTGGCCAGATTCCTCTCTGCCAGCTCTTCCCTCTGGCCAGGGATCCGCTGTTCAGCTTGCCCGCTACACGGAAGGCTCCCAACCCTACAAGACTGAGATTATTCGCTTTTCCCTAGGAGGATCCCCTGCCCCTGCTGTCCCGCGTCGCTACAGCTACCGTCGCCGTCGCTTCTAGGGAGTGCAGGCAGCAAGCGTTGCCAAATCCTCCTCACTATACTGGAGGTAGACCTCATTGCGCTTCTCCTGTGAACGCTGGGCTGCGCCACTGCCGCCAAAGGAGAGACCGACAGTGGGCTAGGTGGGGGGGAGAGACTAGTCTCTTGCCTAGCAGGGCTTGGCCAAGGCTGACAATGGCGGCTTGGTGGGGCAGCTCCCTGGTGGCTAGTCTCCTTGCCTTGCCGCCTGCCTTTGCCCTAATCCGTTACCAAGTCCATGTCCTGGCTGAGCGACCAGAAGCCTTAGCTCAGGTGCGCAGGCAGGTGCCGGATGCCTATTTTGTGCAGGGGGATGGCCAGGTCTTCATTCTGGCGGGAACGTTTGTCAACCGCAGCCACGCCCAACGCCGCCAGGCCGAGTTGGAACAGCTAGGGCTGCCCGTGCGGGTGGTGAGCCGCCAAGACAGGGATCCACCCCTGCCGCCGGCCTTTCTTGCCCCGCCAACGGCTCCCCCTTTCGACCCGCAGCGGCCTTTTGCCACCCAAGTGCCCAACCCCAGCAGAGATCCACGGCTGGAGGAGCGGGTACGCCGCTTCTTTCCCCAGGCTATAGAGGTGCGTTACCGCGGCCAGCCTGCCCTACAGACGGGGACTTTCTCTCGCCTATCGCTGGCTCAGGAACAGGCCCGTTGGCTGACTGCTCAGGGCTTGCCGGCAGTGGTCGTGTCGCTGGCAGAAGAGGATGCCGCTTCACCGCCGCCTGCCCAAGGGGAACGCTATTGGGTGTTGGTGGCCGATCCCAGCGGCGAGAAATTGGCTGCTTTGGAGCACCTGCTGCCGGGATCCCTGCCCCTAATCTACGACAGCCGGCGGGTTGTGCGCACCGGCGGCTTTGCCGATCTGGCAACGGCCAGCGAGCAAGTGCGTTACCTAGCTAGCCACGGCTACGAGGCAGGGATCTTTCCCGCTGACCTGCGCCGCTCCCAACCTATCCTGGTTCGGGATTCTCCTCCATCCTTGCCTGAGGCTAGCTCGGCCGGGTTTTGGGTGGTGGTTCAGGCTGGCGAAGAGGCGCTGCCCAAGGTGCGGCAGTTTGCGCCCGATGCCTTTGTGCGCGGCTCAGTGATTCAGGTGGGCACCTACCGGCAGCGGGCCAATGCCGAACGAGCGCGGCGCAGCCTAGCCGAGGCGGGGTTTGATGCCCGCATTTTGCCTGTGAAGTAAATGCTCCCCCTTCAGGCCTGCCGTGTCGTGAGAGGGAGACAGGGGTGGAGTCCTAGCGAGCCTGCTTGGCCTGTTGCAGCGTCTGCTCAAACACTTCCAAAGGCTGAGCCCCCGAGAAGGCAATGCCGTTCAAGATGAAATGGGGGGTACCGCTGATGCCCAGTTGAGAGGCCAGATCCATGTCTCGCTGTACAGCCCGCTCTGCCGCCCGGCTGCGCCGATCCCGATTGAACTTCTCCACGTTCAAGCCCAGCTTTTGGGCTGTAGCTACGTAAAACTCCTCCCCTAGCTGGGACTGGTTGGCAAACAGCTCGTCGTGGAACTCCCAAAACTTGCCCTGGCGGTGAGCAGCCCAAGCGGCGCGCGCTGCCGCCATCGCCTCAGGGTGAATGCTGGTCAAGGGCAGGTGCTTGTACACCAAGGTTACCTCGTCCCCATGTCTAGCCATGAACTCCTTCAGAGTCTGATGGGCACGGGCACAGAAGGGACACTGAAAGTCGGAAAACTCCACCAAAACTAGCCGCAAGGACTCGGAGCCGGTTCTGGGGGAATCGCCAATGACAGCGCGGGGGTTCTGCCGCAACTGCCGGCCAAACTCTTCTGCTAGCTTCTGCTGTTGCCGCTGCTGCTCTTCATACTGCCGCTGCTGGTACTCCTGCACGGCCTCCAGGATCACCTGCGGATTCTTGCGGATGATCTCCAGCACCTGCTTTTCTAGCTCTGCCGGAGCTGCAAAGACAACAGGTGCCGTGCCGCTCATTCCCAGCCAAACTAGGAGCATGCCGAGCAGGCCGAGCTTGGCCAGCCCTTGTCCCCACCTGCCAAAAGCCCTCGCCAGACTTCCCATCCCAACTCCCCCTCGAGTACAAGCTTTTATTAGGCTAAGCCCCGGCAGCAGCCCTGTCTACCACCCCTTCGGGGGGTTAGGAGTGGGTGGCTTGCAAAAGCTGCTCCTTGATCCGCTGCAACTGGCTGGCCCAGCGGGGATCCGGCTCAACAGCCTCTTTTGCCTCAGCGTCCGCCTTGACACGCTGGCGCTGCTTCTTGCCTGAGGCGGACTTTTCCCCTGCCGTTTTGGAACCTTTGGCCGGTTCCCGGGCGGAGTCCTTGGCGGGGGAAGGGGAGACTGCTGCTTTGGCTTCGGCACCTTCCCGTTTCTCGCGCGGCTGGGCAAGTTCAATGCGCAAGTTGACGTCGCCAAAGCTGTGGCCGTTGAATTTCTCGATATACTGCTGCGCCTGTTCCTCAGTGCTTACCGTAACAAAACCAAAGCCGCGGCACTTGCCGGTCTTCCGATCCCGAATGACCTTGGTGGAAATGACCTCACCTGCAGATCTGAAGAGCTTCTCCAGGGCCTCGCGATCTACCTCTGCCGGCAGATTTCCAACGTACAGACGAACGGGCATAAAACCGTGAAGCTCCTTAGCGAGAGGACAGAGGTCCAGCCTGCACAGGGCCAATCCAGAAGCACCGCATAAGGCCACCTTTTAAAAATTTACCTCAACTTTTAGCCAAAAAAGTTAAGACAACCGAGCTGGTCAAGGGGATCCCTTCTAGGCTAAGCCGGTAACGTTTAAGCGATCCCGATGCCGGAAGGGACGGGCCTGAGGGCCGGTATAGTCAGCTACAAGATGGCCTCGCCCCCGCAGTTGGTAGCGGTAGGTTACTAGGCCTTCCAAGCCTACCGGGCCCCGGGGTAGCAGCTTTTGGGTGCTAATGCCCACTTCTGCCCCAAAGCCGTAGCGAAAGCCATCGGCAAAGCGGGTGGAGGCGTTGTGAAAGACCCCTGCTGCGTCCACTTCGTCGAGAAAGCGCTGGGCAGCGACGGCATCTTCGGTCACGATGGCCTCGGTGTGCCGGGATCCGTACCGTTGAATGTGGGCAATGGCCTCGTCGAGGGAATCCACCATCTTGATGGCTAGAATCAGGTCGGCGTACTCAGTGCTCCAGTCAGCTTCAGTGGCCGGGATCAGATCGGGCACCAGCTCGCGGCAGCGGGGATCCCCGCGCAACTCTACCCCTTTCTCGCGCAGCGCTTGCACGGCCAGAGGCAAGAACCGGGGAGCAATCTCTGCATGGACTAATAGGGTCTCGATAGCGTTGCAGGCGGCAGGGTACTGGGTTTTGCTATCTAGGGTTAGCCTCACCGCCATGTCCACATCAGCAGCCCGATCCACGTACAGGTGGCACAGCCCATCCGCATGGCCCAGAACCGGGATGCGGGTATTCTCCATAATGTAGCGGACAAAGCTGCTGGAGCCGCGGGGAATGATTAGGTCCACCAGACCTTCCAGTTGCAGCAGCTCTTGAATCTCCTCGCGACGGGTGAGCAACTGCAAAGATCCCCTAGGAAAGTCGGGAACTTGCCGCAGCCCCGCCTGCAGCGCGGCCATCAACGCTTGGCAGGAGCAGAGCGCCTCCGATCCGCCTTTGAGCAGGACGCTGTTGCCCGTCTTTACCGCTAGGGCAGCAATTTGCACCAGGGCGTCGGGCCGCGACTCAAAGATGACGCCTAGCACTCCCAGGGGATAGGTGCGCCGCTCCAGCACCAGCCCCTCGTCCAGCTCGCGGATGAGGAGGGATCGCCCTACCGGGTCGGGCAGCCGCCTCACCTGCTGGACTCCAGCTACCATCTCCGCCAACTTGTGGGCATCCAACTTTAGGCGGGCATAGGCCGCAGCCGACAACTCCCCCCTTTTAACCGGCTCCGCTGCCCGCTCCAGATCTTCCCGATTGGCCGCTAGGATGGCCTCTTGCTGTTCCAGTAAAGCTGTGGCCATGGCCTCGAGAGCCGCATCCCGAACCTCAGTGGGCAAGGTGGCTGTGCGCTGGGCGGCAGCTCGAGCCGTCTGCACCTGGACTAGCAGGGAGGAGTTGGCAGTTCTTGCAGGAGCTCCAGGAGACATGGGCAGAGAGGCAACAAAACCCAACCCAAAAGGCTACAAAAAGTTCCAATCTAATGGGATCCTGGGAGCAGCCTTGCCAGAATCCCTATGCTAGCTTGGGCAAAACTGGGCAGCACTCTCAGCAGCCTATCAGAATTTGGGCACTGCTAGCTGCCCCTAGGGGATCCTAGTCTGGCGAAACCCAGCCCATCTTCAACCAGTACCGTGTTTTCCAGGAGGGTCAATGAGAAAGCGGGGGTTTGTGGTGAGTGCAACGGCTGCCGTGGTTACAGCCGTGTCGTTGGTTGGCGTGCAGCTATCCATGCCAGGTTGGGCGGGGTTTCGCCGGGATCCCAAAGAAGTGGTGGACGAAGTTTGGCAGATCGTCAATCGGGAGTACGTCGATCCTTCCTTTAACTCCGTCGACTGGGAAGCGGTGCGCCGCGAGCTGCTCAGCAGAGAATATGCCACCCGCGAGGAGGCCTACAAGGCCATTCGCGAGGCCCTTAAGAAGCTCAACGATCCCTACACCCGCTTCTTGGATCCGGAGCAGTTTGCCAGCATGCAGATCGACACCTCGGGGGAGCTGACTGGCGTGGGGATCACGCTGGGTGTGGATCAGGAGACCAATGAGCTGGTTGTGATCTCGCCAATTGAGGGATCCCCTGCCGATCGCGCTGGGATCAAGTCCAAGGACGTTATCGTGCGTATCGACGACAGATCCACCGAGGGCATGGACACCAATACCGCCGTCAGCCTCATTCGCGGTGAGCCAGGCACCCGGGTGCGGCTAACCATTCGCCGCGAGGGAGAAGGGCTGAAGGTGTTTGACTTGGTGCGGGAGAGAATTGAGCTAGCTACAGTACGCCACGAGGCTCGCAAAGAAAATGGCCTGCTCATCGGCTATATCCGCATCACCCAGTTTTCCGGCAACGCCGCCGAAAGGGTGCGCCAGGCCATTCGCGACCTGGAAAAACAAGGGGTGGCTGGCTACGTGCTGGATCTGCGGGCCAATCCTGGGGGGCTGCTCCACGCCAGTGCCGAAATTGCGCGCCTGTGGATCAATCGGGGGAGCATTGTCTCGACGGTGAATCGGCAAGGGGAGCAGGATCGCCTTGTGGCCAACAACAGCGCCCTCACCGACAAGCCTTTGGCGGTCTTGGTGGATGGGGGTTCTGCCAGCGCCAGCGAGATCCTCTCCGGCGCCTTGCAAGATAACCGGCGCGCTGTGATTGTTGGCACGCCAACCTTTGGCAAGGGCCTGGTGCAGTCGGTGCATCCCCTCTCCGACGGGTCGGGGTTGGCAGTCACCATTGCCCGCTACCGCACTCCCAAGGGCACCGAGATTGACCAAAAGGGCATCACCCCCGACATTGTGGTGGAGCTGTCGGAGGCAGATCTGAAGCGCCTCAGCAAGAACCGCGAACTGGTAGCCACTGCCGCTGATCCGCAGTACGCGGCTGCTATTCGCGCCCTCCAGGCCCAAATTGCGGCCCGCCAGCAAAAGGCTCCCAGTGTTGCTCGTTCCTCTTCTCGGTAGCCGGTGCTAACCCTGGGTAGGAAAGGCCTTATTCTCGGCAGGCAGGGTAGGCGAGGATGGCAGGATCCATGAATTTGAACTTGGCCGGACGGGATCTGCTCAAACTCAGCGACCTCAGCCCGGCGGAGCTGGCGGCCTTGCTGGCCCAAGCGGCGGAGCTGAAGCGGGATCCCTACCGGGCGGATCTGCGGGGTCGAGTGCTGGGACTGCTATTTCAGAAGGCTTCCACCCGTACCCGGGTTAGCTTTACCGTTGCCATGGCCCAGTGCGGGGGCAGCACCCTGGACTTGGTGCCAGCGGCAATGCAAATAAGCCGCGGCGAGCCCCTGTCGGATACAGCCCGCGTCCTCTCCCGCTACTTGGACGCCATTGCCATCCGCACCTACGACCAGCGGGAGCTGGAGCTCTTTGCCGAGTATGCCGAGATCCCCGTGATCAACGCCCTCACGGATCAGTTTCACCCCTGCCAAGTTTTGGCCGATCTGCTCACCATTCAAGAGAACTTCGGGCAACTGGCAGGCCTGACCTTGGCCTATTGTGGCGACGGCAACAATGTTGCCCATTCCCTCCTGCTGGGCTGTGCTCTAAGCGGGATCCACATCCGCGTTGCCACACCCCCTGGCTACGAGCCGGATGCGGCAGTGGTGGCAGAAGCGCAAGCCTTGGCCCAGGGATCACAGGTGCTGGTTTTGCGGGATCCCTACGAAGCCGTTGCGGGAGCCCAGGTGGTCTATACCGACGTCTGGGCCAGCATGGGCCAAGAGGATCAGGCGGCAGCCCGCAAAGCCCACTTCCTGCCCTACCAGGTCAATGCCGAGCTCATGAAACACGCCGATCCGGAGGCAATTGTGCTCCACTGCCTGCCCGCCCACCGGGAGGAGGAGATTACTGCCGAGGTTTTGGAGGGATCCCAGTCCCGCGTTTGGGATCAGGCGGAAAATCGCCTTCACGTGCAAAAGGCGCTGCTAATCCAACTGCTGGGAGCAGGGTGAGGATCCTCACCCCCAGCTTGAAGAGGGGGTCAGCGGTTGTTGGGGCGGCGGGCAGCGATCGCCAGGCTGACGTTGGGCAGCCGCTGCAGAGCATCCATGACCTCCACCACCTTGCCGTGGGAGAGGGCCAAGTCAGCGTTGATGACCACTAAGCGCCGCCCTTCAGCCGGCTTCTCGGCCAGAATACGTTCCACCGTGGGGATCAGGGCACCAAGATTGGCAATTTTCTGCCGGTTGACAGCAATTTGGCCTTCGGCCGTGATGCTCACGGTAACGTCTGGCTGACGGCGGGCTTCGGCTGTGGAGGCCTCTGGCAAGTTGACATCGAGCGCCTCCGACCGGGTAAGCACCAGGCTGGCGATGACGAAAAACACCAAGATCGAGAAGATGACATCGATTAAGGGCACGATGTTGATCTCGGCGGGCCTGAAGTTCTCCTCTGGGATGCGCATAGGCTAGGAGGGCTCAAGCGGGGAGTAGGGAGGAAGAGTGGAGCTGGGGCCGGGCTTGGCGTAGGAATACTGGGGAAGCTGCTGGGCTTGCATCTCTAGCCGCTGCCGATGCAGCAACTCCAGCTCGCCGCCGTACTCCTGGATCTTGGAGAGTTGCCGCAGGTACAGAGAGCGAAAGACATTGGAGATCAGCAAGGTGGGAATAGCCACGATCAACCCGAAAGCCGTCGAGTAGAGGGCTTCGGCGATGCCTCGTCCCACCCCCTGTGTATTGGTGCCGCCAATATCCCCCAGTTGGAGGGAGCTGAGGATTTGGATGATGCCGGTAACCGTGCCCAAGAGGCCCAGGAAGGGAGCAACGGTAATCACCGTGTCAAAGAGAGTGTTGAAGCGCTTTAATAGCGGCACTTCGGCTGCCAGGGCTGTCTCAAGGGCCAGTTTAAAATCCTCAGGGCTGGCTTCGTTGAGCTCCAGGGCAGCCAAAAAGATGCGCGCAATGGGCAGGTCGGCATTTTGCTCCAGCAGGTACTGGGCGGCCCTGGGGTTGCGGCGGTACTGGCTGAGGGCTTGCCGCACCACCTCCTCCTGCCGATGGGTAACCTTCCACCAGAACAAGGCCCGCTCGAGGCAACAAGCCACCGAGAGAACCGAGAAGGTCAACAGAGGGATGGAGTAGTACCAACCCTGGATCAGAAGCTGCAGGACTCTAGCCATAGGATCCGGATGACCCCCTCCCAGCGGCACCTCACGCTCATCCTGTCATAGCACTTTCCCGCCGGAGCTGGAAGCCCTTTTTGCCCACTTGGGGTTGCTTTTTAGGACAAGCTGCTGATTTTCCAGCAAGGGCGCTATCCTAAGGCGTGGAATCCAGAGGCTGCCGGCGTATTCACTGACAACCTATGCCTACTCAGCCCTTCCCCCCTTTGGCCCTCCTCAGTGTCTCTGATAAAACTGGCCTTGTCCCCCTGGCTAAGGCACTGGTCCAGGAGCACGGCTTTCAACTGGTCAGCAGCGGCGGTACGGCCAAGGTGCTCTCTGAAGCTGGGATCCCGGTTACCCCCATCTCGGCCCACACCGGTGCGCGGGAGATTCTGGGGGGACGGGTGAAAACGCTGCACCCCCGCATCTACGGCGGCATCTTGGCTCGCCTGGAGCGCCGCGAAGACCGGGCAGACTTGGAGGCGCTGGGGATCCCGCCCATCCAACTGGTGGTGGTCAACTTCTACCCTTTCGAGCAGACGGTGGCCCAACCCGGAGTGGCTCTGGAGGAGGCTTTGGAGCAGATCGACATCGGCGGGCCGACGTTGGTGCGGGCAGCGGCCAAAAATTATCCCTATGTTACGGTGCTCACGGATCCCAGCCAGTACCCTCAGTATTTGCAACTGCTCTCTAGCGCCTCCAGCGAGGCGGAACGGCTGGCCTTTCGCTTCCAGTGTGCCCGCCGCGCCTTCGAGCAGGTACTGGCCTACGACCGCGCCATTGTCGACTACCTAACTCGCTCAGAGCTGTCCCGCCCCTCTCAAGCTCCAGCTCCTGCAACCGCTGCCGAGCAGGTTTTTCAACTGCAAGGGATCCCGTGGCAACGCCTGCGCTACGGGGAAAACCCCCACCAGGCTGCCACCTGGTATGTGGTGGATGCGGCTGCCCCTGGCTGGCATCGAGCCAAGCAGCTCCAGGGGAAAGAGCTGAGCTACAACAACCTGCTGGATCTGGAAGCGGCCCGCGCCCTGGCGGCAGAACTGAGCATAGGACTTGCCAACGGCTCTAAGCCAGCGGTAGCGGTGGTTGTCAAGCACAACAACCCCTGTGGGGTAGCCGTTCGCCCAACCCTAGCTGCCGCTCTGGAGGCTGCTTTGGCTGCCGATCCCGTTTCCGCCTTCGGGGGCATCGTTGCCCTCAACCAAACCTTGGATGCGGAGACCGCCCGGCGGCTGGCGGAGCCTTTTTTGGAGTGCGTGGTTGTCCCGGGCTGCACGCCTGAAGCGGCAGAGCAACTGGCGGCCAAAAAGAACTTGCGGCTTTTGGTTCTGCCGGACTTTGAGGTGGGGCCAGCCCAAACCATTCGCACCTTGGCCGGCGGCTTTCTGGTGCAAGAGGCCGACCGACTGCAGGGATCCGTTCGCCAACCCTCCTGGCAGGTGGTGACCGAGCGCCAGCCTACCCCCGAGGAGTGGGCGGATCTGGAGTTTGCCTGGATAGTCTGCAAACACGTGAAATCCAACGCCATCGTCGTTGCTCGCCAGGGGCAAACCCTCGGCATCGGGGCAGGGCAGATGAACCGGGTGGGGGCCGTCGAGCTTGCCCTTCGCCAGGCCGGTCCACGGGCCGCGGGAGCGGTTTTGGCCAGCGACGGCTTTTTCCCCTTTGCCGACAGCGTCGAGGCGGCAGCCCGTGCCGGGATCCGCGCCATGATTCAGCCGGGAGGCAGCATCCGCGATGCCGACTCCATTGCCGCCGCCAATGCTGCGGGTATCGCCATGGTCTGCACCGGCATCCGTCACTTTTGGCACTGAGGTCAAGAGCTCAGGGCAGACCCCAGGCTCTGGCCCGCTCTGCCAGCCAGCCCTCGGCACGCAGGTTTTCTAGCTCGCGGCGCACCCGCAGCCGCAATTCAGCGTGCTCCAGCCCCTTGGGCATGGCAATGCCCAGCCCCACCGCCCCCAGGGGGGATCCCAAGAACTGAAACTGGGGGTGCTCCGCCAGCCACCCGGCCAGCACCGATCGGTCTGCTGCCCAGGCCTGCACCGATCCTTTCAAGAGCAACTCCGCCCCTTCCCGATAGGAATCCACCGGCACCAACTCGACCCCTGGAAGGTAGCGATTGAGGTGAGGAATAGCGGCAGATCCGCGCAGGACGGCAACGCGAGCGCCGCGTAGCTCCGACCAGCTTGTCCAGTTCTGGGAGCGGGCCACCACCAAGCTGGGGCCATCCTGATAGTAGGCAGAGGTAAACTCCACCTGGCGGGCCCGATCCGGCGTGATGCCAATCTGGGCAACGGCCAGATCCACCTCCCCCGCGGCCACTGCCTGCAGCCGCTCCACGTTGGCCACCGGCACCAGCTCCACCGCCTCTCTTGACCCCAGGAGCCGGGATCCCAGCTCGCGGGCTAGCTCAATCTCAAACCCCTGCAGCTGGCCCTCGGGATCGCGAAAGCCCAGCGGCCTCAAGTTGTCTTTGACCGCAACTCGCAACTGCCCCGAACGGACAATCTCCGGCCAAGGGCGGGCAGCGGCGGGGATCCCCATCCCCGAGCAAGCTAGAGCCAGGCTGGCCGCTAAGCAAGACTTTTGGATCGCCAAGGCCAACGGAGACCAGGATCCCATTCCCCCTAGGAAGCGCGGGACTGGCGGGCTGCTTCCACCACCCGGGTAAAGGCCTCGGGATCCAGGAAAGCCAGGCGGGCCAGCATTTTGCGGTTGAGCTGGATATTGGCTTTTTTGAGGCCGTCGATGAATTCGCTGTAGCGCAGGCCCTGGGCACGGGTGGCGGCATTGATGCGGGCAATCCAGAGGCGGCGGAAATCCCGCTTCTTGCGGCGGCGATCCCGGTAGGCGCTGCGCAGGGCTTTCATCACCTGCTGGTTAGCCGTGCGGAACAGCTTGGAGCCAGCTCCGCGGAAGCCTTTGGCCAGCTTGAGGATCTTCTTGCGACGCTTGCGGGCAACGTTGCCGCGTTTAACTCTCATAGCAGTAACCCAATACCGGCAAGTACACCTTGCAATTGACAAGCCCAAAGACTTTTGGCTGGGCCGCAACCGGTGAGGACCTAGTGGGCGTTGGGCAGCATCAGGCGCACGTTGGCCAGATCCTGTTTGCTCACCAGGGCCACGCCAGCCAACTTGCGTTTGCGGTTGCTGGTTTTGTGCTCGAGCAAGTGGTTGTGCCCCGCCCGGCGGCGCATAAACTTGCCGTTGCCGGTGAGGCGAAAGCGTTTTGCAGCGGCCTTGCGAGTTTTGATTTTGGGCATGGGAGTGAGCTGGAGCAAAGTCACAGCCTTCCAGCATAGGGTAGAAAGGCCTGGGGGAGCAAGTTTTCTCCGCGGCTAAGTGGCGAGGGCGCTCAAAAACCGTTCTCTTGCGGCTCCAACAGCAGCACTTGCCAGCGCAGCAACTGCTGTAGCTGCGACCAGCTCAGGGGAGAGGCTAGGCTCTCTTGAATGGCTTGGACGGTGCGGATCCCGTCTACCTGCTGCAGGAAGGCAAAGGCCTCCTCGCTTAGGGAAATGGCCTCGTAGGCGTAGTTGAAAATGCTCCGCCCCGGCCACAGGCCCAGGCAGGGACTGAGGTGGGCCACAGCCGAGGCCACAGCTTCTGGACTGGTCCATTCCCAGCGGGGGAGGGGGGGCCTGCCAAGAAACAGCTCGTAGTGGGCCACCACCGGGTCCAGCAGCTCAATCAAGCGGTAGCGCTCCAGCTCCGGCAGTTGAGCCGCCTGGGCCAGTAGGGCCTCGTCCTGCCCCAACACCCGTTCCAGCCGCCAGAACTCGGGGTTGGAAAAGCGCAGAAACTGCAGCCCTGAAGCCCGAATGAGCTCAAACAGGGTCTCAATGTTGTAGTCCACCTCCTGCGGGTGCAGGTACATGTCAGCAAAGCATTCGTCGTCCACGTTCTCGAGGGCCCAGCGGGCCTGTTCCTGCTGCTGGATGCGGTTGCTTGCCGGCAGGATCTCGAAAAGGCGGCGACCTACCTGGAGGCCCTTTTGCAGTTGCTCGGGGGAGGCGAGAGGTTGGTGTTCGGAGCCGGTGACCAAGAGGCGAATGGCCTTCTGCATCAGGCGAATCTCATGGCGGCCCAGCTCGCCGTAGACAAACAAATGCAGGATCCCGCCAGGAGCTAGTTTGCTCGCCAAAGCCTGCAGCCCCGCCACCGGGTCCGGCAAGTGGTGGAGCATGCCCACGCAGTTGATGAAGTCGAACTGCCCTGGCAGCCGGTCGATGTCGTAAACGTTGAGCTGGCAAAACTGCACTGGCGGCGCCTGGGAAGCCCGACAGCGAGCCTCGGCAATTTCAAGGGCGCGGCTACTTAGGTCAAAAGCCCAGATTTCGGCGTCGGGATTCTGGTGGGCGATATACTCCGTCCCTACTCCTGAGCCGCAGCCGGCATCCAAGATGCGCACCTTGCGCCGGCCCGGATGGGATCCCGTGCAAAAGGCATAGGCCTGCGGCCAACTCCAGCGCCAGTTCCACCCCGGCGGGGGAACAGTGCCGATGGGCTGCGGTGGGAAAGGGTAGAGCTCGTAGAGCTGCCGCACTTGCTGGAGGATCTCTTCTGCACTGCGGGAGGAGGGCTGCATAGGCGCTGTCGGGTTAAGCTGGACCTCAAGACTCCAGAGACGATATCCCCCTGCAGTTTAAATGGTTGTCCGCTCCTCTCACCTTTTGCAAACCGGCCTGACTTTCGATTGGATCAAGCTGACGGCTGAGCTGAAAAAGGTTTTGGATCCCAAGCGGGTGATTAGCAAGCCGGAGGAGCTGCTGGTCTACGAATGCGACGGGCTGACCAGCTACCGGCAAAGGCCGGCTCTGGTGGTATTGCCGCGCACAACAGAAGAGGTGGCCCAGGTGGTAAAGCTGTGCAGCCGCTACGGGGTGCCCTTTGTGGCGCGGGGATCCGGCACTGGGCTATCGGGGGGAGCGCTGCCTGTGGAAAACAGCGTCGTCATCGCTACCACCCTGATGAAGCAAATCCTGGAAATCGACTTGGAGAACCGCTGCATGGTGGTGCAGCCGGGGGTGATTAACGCCTGGATTACCCAGGCAGTGGCTGCCCAAGGCTATTTCTATGCCCCGGATCCCTCTAGCCAGTCAGTTTGCTCCATCGGCGGCAATGTGGCGGAAAACTCCGGCGGCGTCCACTGCCTCAAATACGGTGTAACAGCCAATCACATTCTCGGCCTGACGGTGGTGCTGCCGGATGGGGAGGTGGTGCGCTGGGGGGGCAAGATCCCGGAGATGCCCGGCTACGACTGGGTGGGCCTGTTTGTCGGCTCCGAGGGCACCCTGGGGATTGCTACCGAGATTACCCTGCGCTTGCTCAAGGCGCCGGCCCAGGTGCAGGTTTTGCTGGCGGATTTTAACAGTGTCGAGGCAGCAGGAGCTGCCGTTTCCGACATCATCGCCGCTGGGATCATCCCCGCCGGCCTGGAGATCATGGACAACTTCAGCATCAACGCCGTTGAGGATGTGGTGCAGTCGGGCTGCTACCCACGGGATGCGGCGGCCATCTTGCTGGTGGAGGTGGACGGCCTGGAGCTGGAGGTGGAGGAAGCCAGCCAGCAGGTAAAGGCCCTGTGCCTGAAAAACGGGGCGCGCCAGGTGCAAGTTGCCTCCAGCCCAGAAGAGCGGGCGCGTCTGTGGAAGGGGCGCAAGGCAGCCTTTGCCGCCATGGGCAAGCTCAGCCCCAACTACTACGTCCAAGATGGGGTGATCCCCCGCAGCCAGCTAGCCTATGCCCTAAGAGAAATCGAGCGCCTCAGCCGCGAGTACGGCTACCCAGTGGCCAACGTGTTTCATGCCGGCGACGGCAATCTGCACCCCTTAATCCTCTACGATGAGTCAGTGCCGGGATCCCTAGAGCAGGTGGAAAAACTGGGGGGCGAGATCCTCAAGCTCTGCGTGCGTCTGGGGGGCAGCATTTCTGGCGAGCACGGCATCGGTGCCGACAAGCGCTGCTACATGTCGGAGATGTTTACGCCCACGGACTTGGAGAGCATGCAGTGGGTGCGGCAGGTGTTCGACCCGCAGCGCCTCGCCAACCCCGACAAGATCTTTCCCACTCCCCGCACCTGCGGCGAGGCAGCCCACGCCCACCGGCAACCGGAATGGCAAGGGATCCCCGTTTTCTAGCTAACCTGTCGCTGCTGCTGCAGCTCGGCAAAGGCCTGGGCAAAGTCTTCCTGGCGGATGACCAGAGCCTTGGGATCCACCTCCTCAGAGGTGGCCCGGTGGCGGCGGATGGCAGCGATGGCGGCGCGGTTGCTCAATAGAGCAAGATCGGCCCCACTCCAGCCTTCCGTGCGCTCGGCCCACACCTCCAGATCCACATCTGGCCCTAGGGGCCGCCTGCGGTTGTGCACGGCCAGGATTTCCCGCCGTGCGGCGCGGTCCGGCAGTTCCACGCTTAGGTGCAGCTCCAGCCGGCCAGCGCGGGTGAGGGCGGGATCCAAACTGGCTTTGCGGTTGGTAGCAGCCACCACCAAGACTCCCTGGCTGGGGCGGATCCCATCCAGTTCGGCCAGCAGTTGGCCCAGGACGCGGTCGCTGACGCCGCTATCTCCGGAGTAACTGCCCCGCGCCGGCGCCAGGGTGTCGATCTCGTCGATGAAAATCACGCAAGGAGCGCACTGGCGGGCACGGGCAAAGAGTTCCCGCACCGCCTGCTCGGAGGATCCCACCCACTTGCTCAAGAGCTCTGGGCCGGAGACGGCAATGAAGTTGGCCTTGGCCTGGGAGGCAATGGCCTTGGCCAAGAGGGTTTTACCCGTGCCGGGCGGCCCGCTGAGGAGGATCCCTTTGGGCGCATGGGCCTGGGCCTGCTCGTAGAGCTCTGGGTGCAGCAGGGATCCCTCAATGGCCTCCTGCAGCACCTGCTTGGCCCGCTCCAGGCCGCCAATTTGATCCCAGCTCACCTGGGGCGACTCAACTTCCACTGAGCGCAACACCGCCGGCTTCACCTGTTGCAGAGCTTCCTGAAAGTCCGCTGCCGTTACTTTCAGGGATTCTGGGATAGGGGATTCCAGATCCGGCACCTGGCGCCGTAAGGCCGCATAGGCCGCCGCCTGGCACAGGCCGCGCAGATCTGCCCCCACAAAGCCCAGCGTTTGCTCTGCCAGGCTATCCAAATCCACATCCTCTGCTAGGGGCATGCTGCGAGTGTGAATGGCGAGAATTTCCCGCCGCCCTTCTCGATCCGGCACCTTGAAGACGATCTCGCGGTCAAAGCGCCCCGGTCGCCGCAGGGCCGGATCCAGGGCTTCGGGTCGGTTGGTAGCCGCTAGCACAACAATGCCTTTTTGGGCCACAAACCCGTCCATTAGCCCCAGCAGCTGGGCCACCAGGCGTTTCTCCACCTCCCCCTCGACGGTGCTGCGGTTGGGCACAAGGGCGTCAATTTCGTCGATAAACACCAGGCAAGGGGCAGACTTAGCCGCTCTCTCAAACAGCTGCCGCAGGCGCGCCTCCGCCTCGCCGTAGTACTTGCCCATTAGCTCCGGGCCAACCACGGCAATGTAGTTCACCCCCAGACTCTCGGCCAGGGCGCGGGCCGTCAGGGTCTTGCCAGTGCCAGGGGGGCCAACCAACAACACCCCCCGCGGCGGCTCTAGCCCCAACTTGGCCAGTAGCTCGGGCCGCTTGAGGGGGATCTCCACCAGCTCCCGCAAGGCTTGGAGTTGCTCCTTGAGTCCCCCCACGTCCTTGAGGCGCAGCCCCGACCTCGACTCTGGGCGCTCAGCGGAGATTGGCCCACTAGCCTCGGGGGCTTCCTGAGAGCAGGTTGCAGCCATCCCCTGGCGCTTGCTGCTCCAGCCGGGATCCCCTGTCTGGAAGTGGCGGGGGATAGAACCAGAGCGAGGGATGGAGGTCGATAGAGGCCGGGTCTGGAGGCGGACCTCAGTTCGCAGTTCTCCACTTTGTTTTTTCTCCTCCAGCTTTTGGGCCAGCTCGATCAGCTGCTCTATGCCCTGGATAAAGTTGCTGAGATCCACCATAGCCGGGCTTTCCCCACCAGTTGACCTGCCAATGGAATCCTCCCCAGCCTTCCAGCCAACTCCCAAGAGGGGGAAGCTGGCGCCTAAGCCGCCGCTGGGCTGGGAGAGAGGCTGGGCGGGAGTTTGCGCACCTCAGAGCAGAAGGAAGCCATGCTAAAGCCGCCGAAGCGCTTGACAAGGCTGGTCCGCAGGCGCAGGTTGGGGCTGGCAAACCAAATGCGCTCCTCCGACTCAGTCATCTCGTACTCGGTGTAGAGGGTGAGGGCGCCATCGGCTCCCATCACGTAGGTACCGGCCACCGGCACTTTCTCGGCATAGCCTTGATCCCGCAACAGTTGCCCGCGCATGGGGTTGTCAGGATCGGGAATTGGGACCAGCACCACCTCGCCTTTGTACTCTTCGTTGTCCCAGTCCTGCTCCCCATTCCACTGGACTCGCGCCGCCCCCACGGCTCGCCGTGGATCCACCTTGAACAGTTCGCAAACCCGAATGACTTCCGGATCGGTTGCTGCCAGGGTAACAATTTGCAGCTGCGACCTTCCCCCTTCGGAGCGGCGAAAGGCCAGGTGATGGCTGGTGCGCTGACACATCCACTCGCCAGCGCTGAGGGCAAAAAACTCCATTACGGTCATCATGGCCGACGCGGATCCTCATCGATAGCAACCGGGATTTGCCGATTCTAGCTTGGGCTGTAGCCAGAGGTTTGTTCTTGCCGAGTTTGCTGTTGCCGCCAGAACTGCTCTGCAAAGGCCACGGTCGGATGGAGGGGAGCTCGCGGCTTACTGCGCAGGATCATCCCCGCCTCTTCGGGGGTGCGGTCGCCCTTGCGCTGGTTGCAGCGCTCGCAGGCAGTCACCACATTGTCCCAGGTGTGGGAACCACCGCGGGAAAGAGGGATAACGTGGTCTAGGGTCAGGTTATGGGTGCTGCCACAGTACTGGCAGGTGTAGTGATCCCGCCGCAGAACCTCGCGCCGAGTAACAGGGGGCACCCGCCAGGGCCGCTCTTTGCCCTTGATGGTGAGGCGAATGTGCTCAGGCACCTCGATGACCCGGCTGGGGGAGCGCACCTGCCACACCCGCACATCCATCATCCTCAGCGGCTCTGCTTTGCCGGTTAGCAGCAGGACAATCGCCCGCTTAATATTGACCCGGCTGATGGGCAAATAGTTTTGGGAGAAGACGACAATCGACTGTTCTAGAACGTTGGTGGCAGCAGTCATGGCCTGGCTTTTCCATCTGCCGCCATTGTCTTGGGAAATTGGGCCAATGGCAAGTTGGTTCCCTAGAGACCTGGACAGATGGGCTACTATCCGGGTGATGGTTGGAGCCCGTGCCTCCCATGACCCACCCGCTGTATGTTGCCCTGGTTTGGCACCAACACCAGCCCCTCTACAAAAGTCCGCTGGCAGGCAAATATCGCTTGCCCTGGGTGCGCCTGCACGGGATCAAAGACTACTTGGACTTGGTTTTGCTGCTGGAGCGCTATCCCCGCTTGCACCAAACGGTTAACCTAGTGCCTTCCCTGATTGTGCAAATTGAAGACTACGTGGCCGGCTCGGCCTTCGATCCCTACTTGGAACTGACCCTCTCCCCCGTTGAAAAGCTTACCCTGGAGCAGCGGCGCTTTATTGTCGAGCGCTTCTTCGACAGCCACTACCCCACCATGATTGAGCCCTACCCCCGCTATCGCCAACTCTACGAACAGCGGGAATCGCAGGGGATCAACTGGTGCCTACAGTACTGGACACCGCAAGACTTCAGCGACCTCCTGGCCTGGCACAATCTGTCCTGGTTTGATCCCCTCTTCCACGAAGATCCCGAGATCGAGGGCTGGATCAAGATGGGATCTGGCTTTACCCTTTCGGATCGGCAGCGGATCTACGCCAAGCAGCAGCAGATCCTGGCCGCCATCCTGCCCCAGCACGCCAAGTTGCAAAGTAGCGGCCAACTGGAGCTGACCACCAGCCCCTACACCCATCCCATCTTGCCTCTATTGGTGAGCGAGCGCTCGGCGCGGGTGGCTCGGCCTGGCCTGCCCCTGCCCCGCTACCCCTTCCACTGGGAGCAGGATGTCCACAGCCAGCTGGAGCGGGCCAAGCAGATCTACCGGGAGCGCTTTGGCCGCGAGCCGCGGGGGTTGTGGCCTTCCGAACAGGCGGTCAGCCCCGCTATCGTGCCTATCGTGTGCAAGCAGGGCTTTGAGTGGATCATCTCTGACGAGGGAGTGCTGGGCTGGAGCCTGGGCCAGCCCTTTCACCGCGACGGGCAGGGCCATGTCCTCGAGCCGGAAAAGCTCTACCGCCCCTACCGTCTGGAGAGCGAGGCAGGGGATCTGGCCATTGTCTTTCGGGATCACCGCCTTTCCGATCTCATTGGCTTTAGCTACAGCGCCATGCCTGCCGACGCTGCCGCCAAGGATCTCATTGGACACTTGGAGAACATCCGCAACCGCCTGCCTCCCGAACAGCCTTGGCTGGTCACCATTGCTCTGGATGGGGAAAATTGCTGGGAGTACTACCCCCAAGATGGCCGGCCCTTCTTGGAAAACCTCTACGCCCGCCTCAGCCAGCACCCCGCGCTGCGCCTAGTGACGGTCTCGGAGTTTTTGGAGCAGTTTCCCCCCACCGAGTTTCTGCCCGCAGAACAACTGCACAGCGGCTCCTGGATTGAGGCCGACTTGACCACCTGGATTGGGGATCCCGTCAAAAACCGCGCCTGGGAGCTCTTAGCCCAGGCCCGTCAGGTGATTCAAGATCACCCCCGCGCCAACCCCCAAGCCTGGGAAGCTCTGTGGGCCGCCGAGGGATCCGATTGGTTCTGGTGGTTTGGGGCAGGGCACTCTTCCGCCCACGACGCCGTTTTCGACCAGCTGTTTCGGGAACACCTGCAGGCAATCTACATCGCCCTGGGGGAGGCGGTGCCGGCGGCGCTGCAGTTTCCCCTCGAGGATCACGACGGCCTAGGGGATCGGCTGCCGCAGGGGTTTATCCATCCCGCCATCAACGGCCGTCCCAGCGAACGGGAGTGGAGCCAGGCTGGACGGGTGGAGATTAGCGCCGCCAGGGGTACCATGCACCGCAACAGCGCCGTCCGCCGCCTCTGGTATGGCTTCGATCACTTCCACCTCTATCTGCGGCTGGATTTTAACTCAGTGGTGCAGCGGCCCAAGCAATTGCTGGTGCTCTGGTTTTATCCCAACTGCATTACCCTTAACAGCCCCATCCCTCTGCAGGGACTACCCGCCGAAGCCCCTCTCAACTACCTCTACCGCCACCTGTTGAGGCTGTCGCTGCCGCCCCCTAGTCAACGCCCGGCGGAGGTAGAGGCTCAACTTCTCCAAGCAGGGGAGTACCACACCTGGCACTCCCTCGGCCATCAGGTCAAGGCCGTGGTAGATACCTCCCTGGAGGTGGCCATTCCCTGGAGCAATTTGGGCGCCCAGCCAGGGCAGGAGCTGCAGTTTGCCATTGTGGCTGCTGACGGCGAAACCTTTCTGGAAGGGATCCCCCCCAAGGCCACCATTGCCCTGCGTAGACCCTAGCAAGTATCCCGCCTATGCAGCGCGAGCTTTACCCTCCCATCGAGCCCTACGACCAGGGCTTTCTGCCCGTCTCTTCCCTGCACACCCTCTACTACGAGCAGTGCGGCAACCCAGAGGGCAAGCCAGTGGTGTTTCTGCACGGGGGGCCAGGGGGCGGGATCGAGCCCCTCTACCGGCAGTACTTTGATCCCCGCCGCTGGCGGGTGGTGCTGTTTGATCAACGCGGCTGCGGCCGGAGCCGCCCCTACGCCGAGCTGCGGGAGAACACCACCTGGGATTTGGTAGCCGATATTGAGAAGCTGCGCCAGCACTTGGGCATTGAGCGCTGGTTTGTCTTCGGAGGGAGCTGGGGCAGCGCCCTCGCCTTGGCCTATGGCCAGACCCACCCCAACTCCTGCCTGGGCTTTATCCTGCGCGGTATTTTCCTGCTGCGCTCCTTCGAAATTCGCTGGTTTTACCAGGAGGGGGCCAGCTACCTTTTCCCCGATGCCTGGCAACGCTACCTCGAGCCCATTCCCCCCGAGGAGCGGGGTGACCTGCTGGCAGCCTACTACCGCCGCCTTAACGACCCCAATCCGCAGGTGCGCCTGAAGGCAGCCCGTGCCTGGGCCATCTGGGAGGCCAGCACCAGCAAGCTTATCCCCAGCCCTGAACTCGTCGAGCGCTTTGGCCAGGAGAGCTTTGCTGAGACCCTCGCCCGCCTCGAGTGCCATTACTTCATCCACCGCGGTTTTTTGGAGACAGAGGATCAACTCCTCAAGGGGGTAGAGCGCCTGCGCCACCTGCCAGCCGTCATCGTCCAGGGGCGCTACGACGTCGTCTGCCCCCCTCTTTCCGCCTGGGAGCTACATCAGGCCTGGCCGGAGGCAGAGTTTCACCTGATCCCCGACGCTGGCCATTCCATTACCGAGCCTGGGATCCGCACCGCCCTCCTGGCGGCCACCGATCGCTTTGCCCAGCTCTAAGAGCGGCTGCAAAGAGGGCCTGCCGTTGCCTAGCAGCAGCAAGCCTCAGCCTGACTCAAACTGAAGGGCTTCAGGATCTACGTAGTAGCAGCGGGCATTGTCCACACAAATGAGCGCCCAGCCGTTGCAGTTAGCCTCGACTAGGATGTACTCCGATTGCGGGATAAAATGACCTTGATGGTTGCGGGTCTCCTCCTTGATCCAGACCGTCTGATAGTTCATCCCAGCGTCCCTCCAACTCCTCCTCAAAAAGACTTAAGAACAGGACTTAACCTTGATGCAAGCAGTGGCAAAGCTAGGCAAAAACTAGAGGCAACAAACTCAACCCCTTCTCGAGGTTCAGTAACCGAGCGCTCGAGGGTAGGTTAGCTAGGCAATACCTTTAACTGGGTAAGAGAAGTCTAGCACTGCCTCTATGAGAAGAGCGTTAAGAGTTACAGACTAAGGCAAAAAGCTCTGGATTTTCGTAAACTCTTGTTGCAAAATTGGCTCGAGCCCGCTTAGGCTTCTTCAAATGACCCGTGGTGAATCCTGCAACCCATTGAGGCGGCGATTCCCTCCCTCCGTCAAGTTGGATTTGACACCAGCAATCTGCTACCAGCGTGCCCCTGTTTTTTTCAGTTCCAGCGCCGCCAAGGTCAAGTCTACCCCGGGTTTTAGCTCAGCGCGGAGCTACGGGCACAGAGCTGATCTTGCCTGCTCGCTCATCTGCTGAAGTGCACCGAGGTCGGGGAGAGGGATCCCTTCCCCTTCAGCAAGCCATAGCCAGTACTCGATGTTGCCGGCAGGGCCAGTGATAGGCGACCACGTATAGCCCTGCACCCGCCAACCGCGACCCACTGCCGCCTGCATCACCGTCTGGAGCACGCGAGCGTGGATAGCCGGATCCCGCACTACCCCCCTTTTGCCCACCTGGCCTCGGCCCGCCTCAAACTGCGGCTTGACTAGCAGCAAGGCTTCCCGCGGCGAGCGCAACAGCTTCCACAGAGGATCCAACACCTTAGTCAGGGAAATAAAGGAGAGATCCACCACTGCCAGATCCGGCCAGTTGGGAGTGGGCACCTCGGTTCCGTAGAGATCGGCTGGCTGAAGATAGCGCAAGTTGGTTCGTTCCTTAAGGATTACCCGCGGGTCAGTTCGCAAAGACCAGGCCAATTGGCCATAGCCCACATCCACCCCATAGACCCGCTGCGCCCCTCGTTGCAGGAGGCAATCGGTGAAGCCCCCAGTGGAGATGCCAGCATCCAAACAGATGCGACCCTGGACTTGAATGGGAAAAGCTTGCAGTGCCCCCTGAAGCTTTTCTCCTCCTCGCGAGACAAAAGCAGACTTGGCCTGGATGTGGACTACAGGATCTCCGCTTACCCACGTCCCGGCTTTTTCCGCCCGTACTCCGTTGAGGAAGACTTCTCCCGCCAAGATAGCCCGCTGCGCCTGCTGGCGCGAAGAAAAATACCCTCGCTCCACCAGCCAGGTATCCAGGCGGACTCGCTCGGCCATGCCCTAGCCACTGGCCTTCCACTCCACCAAGATAGACGACCGGGATCCCTTCTGTCAGCCGCGACTTAGCCAAAGCGCCCGCTCACATACTCTTCCGTCTCGCGGTTGGCGGGAGAGTTGAAGATCTTCTCGGTGCGGTCAAACTCTACCATTCGTCCGTAGCGGATCCCTCTCTCGTCAAGTTCAGTGTTGAAGAAGGCAGTGAAGTCGGACACGCGAGCTGCCTGCTGCATGTTGTGGGTGACGATGATGATCGTGTAGCGACGGCCCAATTCCTTAAGCAGCTCCTCAATGCGCAGCGTAGAAATAGGATCCAGCGAGGAGCAAGGCTCGTCCATGAGAATTACCTCCGGCTGAATGGCCAGGGTGCGGGCAATGCAGAGGCGCTGCTGTTGTCCACCGGAGAGGGAAAGGGCGCTCATCCTCAACTTATCTTTCACCTCATCCCAGAGAACAGCCTGGCGCAGTGCCCGCTCCACGAGCTCGTCCAGATCCCCCTGGTAGCCATTAATCCGGGGCCCAAAGGCAATGTTGTCGTAGATGGATTTGGGGAAGGGGTTGGGCTTCTGAAACACTAGGCCAACCCGCCGCCGCACCTCAGAGGGATCCACATCCGGGTCGTAGATGTTTTTCCCGTGGAAGATAACGGAGCCTTCTACCCTTGCCCCTGGGATTAAGTCATTCATGCGGTTGAAGCAGCGCAAAATAGTGCTCTTGCCACAACCTGAGGGTCCAATAAAGGCTGTGATGTGATTTTTCGGAATCTTCAGGGAAACCTGCTTAACCGCCAGGTGGGAGCCGTAGTAGACGCTCAGATCCCGCGTCTCTAGTTCAACCTCCAACCGGGTGGATTGCTCAGGAGAGCCCGACTTGTCAGAGAGTGGAGAGCGCATAGGCGTGTTGAAAAGAAGATAACGTTGCTGCAAGGCTTAGATAGTGATGGCTTCTTGGCGACGACTCACAAGGAGCCGGAAACTGACGGTGGTAATCAGGACCAAAATCACCAGAGCCAAAGCCCCTCCCCAGGCAAGCTTCTGCTGGTTTTCAAAGGGGACAAGGGCAAAGTTGTAGATCAACACAGCCAGCGAGGCCACTGGCTTCAACAAACCGCTGGGCCAGAGAAAGCTAAACAAAGCCGTGAAGATCAGGGGCGCCGTCTCACCTGCAGCGCGGGCAATGGCCAACGTCACCCCCGTCAGGATCACCGGCAGAGCCGCTGGCAACACCACGCGAAACACCGTCTGCACTCGCGAAGCCCCCAACGCATAGGCAGCAGCCCGCGTATCGGCCGGCACCAGGCGCAGCGCCTCTTCACAGGACAAAATGATGATAGGCAGGGTCAGCACCGATAGAGCCATCCCGCCGGCAAGGGCCGAGAAGGTTTTGGTGGAAAGCACCAGCACCCCATAGGCAAACACCCCGGCAATGATGGAGGGAACCCCCGTCAACACCTTGATAATGAAGCGCAGAAAGGAGGCCGCGGGGCTGTTTTTGCCAAACTCCGAGAGATAGATGGCTGCGAATAGACCAATGGGGAATGTGATGGAGATAGCAATCGACACCACAATAATCGTCCCCAGCACCGCATTGCCAAATCCGCCCACCTGATCGCCCGGAGGAGGGGGAAGCTGGGTCAGCGTCTGCCAGTTCAGGCGCTCGATGCCCCTAGTGAAAACGTAGTAGAGGATGAGAGCCAGCACAAAAATGGCGAAGATGCTGGAGATAGCTGTCAGCGCTGTCATTCCTACATCCAAGAAGATGCGCTGCCAGGGCTTCGCTCTGCGCTTAAACAAATTGTCTTGCTCTACCGCCTGCACTTGCGCCGTCATGTTCCTCTACTCCCACGAAGCTGTTAGCGCAAACTTGACACGGCGTATCATCAGCTCCGCCGCAATGTTAACCACCAGAGTGATGGCTAACAGAATCAAGGCCACATACATAAGTGCTGCAACCTGCTCGGGGCCCGCTTCCGCAAACTCGCTGGCCAATAGGGCTGGGATGCTGCTGGCAGGAGCCAGAAGCGAGATGCTAATGCCGCGGGCATTCCCAATCAGCATCGCTACTGCCATCGTCTCCCCTAGGGCGCGTCCCAAACCCAAAACCACCGCTCCCAGGAGGCCGCCAATTGCTGCCGGCAGCACGACACCAAAGATGGCTTCCCAGCGAGTGGCTCCCATCGCATAGGCAGCCGCCCGCAACTCTGGCGGAACGGACACCAGCATTTCCCTGGCGATGGCAGTAATGATGGGGATGATCATGATCCCCAAGACAACCCCCGATGTCAGCATCCCAGGCCCTACTGGTGGTGTGCTGAAAATGGGCAGCCAGTTGAAGTGCTGGAACAAAAACATCTGTATAGGGCGGAAGAAGGGGACGAAGATAAACATCCCCCAAATGCCGTAGACCACACTGGGAATGGCTGCCAGCAGCTCCACCACGATGATCAAGGCTGTGCGCAAAGGCTTGGGCAAAAAGTCCTCGCTCAAAAAGATGGAGATGCCAAAGCTTAAGGGAACGCCCACGATCAGAGCAATCAGAGAAGTTACCAGTGTGCCGTAGATCTGGGGCCAAGCACCGTAGTCGTTCACAACAGGATCCCAGGTAGTGCTCCAGAAAAAGCCCAGCCCGAACTTCCGAATGGCAGGTAGCGCCTGAATCCCAATCTCCAGGGCAATCCACAACAATAGGAAAGCCGAGAAAAAGACGGCGATCAGCGTTGCCCAAATAAATAGCCAGTCGCGCCGGCGCTGGAAGACGGGCCGGGGCCGAAATAGAGAACTGCTCTCCGAAAAGGTAGTGGTCATCTGCTGGGTAGGGGTAGTGGTCATCTGCTGGGTAGGGGGTACAAACCTCTACGGAGTGATTTTTTCCAGGGCAGCCAGAGCTTTCTTCCGCGTTTCCTCCGGCAAAGGCACATAGCCCAGCGGCTCCGCAAAGGATTGCCCTTCGGTGAGGGCGTAGCGAAGAAACTCTTTGACAGCCTTGGAGGTTTCAGCTTTGGGGTAGACTTGGTAAGCCAAGATCCACGTGTAGCCCACAATGGGGTAGGAGTCTTCCCCTTCGGGATCTGGGTCAACCCCCAGCAGCCGCTCGTCGAGCTTGATTCTCGCCAGCGCTGCCTGCTCCGTCTCAACTTTGGGGACGACGAACTTGCCTGCCCGGTTTTCCAGGCGAGCGAAATTTAGCTTGTTGAGCTTAGCAAAGCCGTACTCCACATAGCCGATTGAGCCAGAAATCTGCTTGATTTGTTCAGAAACGCCTTCGTTACCGCGAGCTCCCACGCCAGTTGGCCAGTTCACGGAAGAGCCACGGCCCACTTTTTGCCGCCATTCGGGGCTAATGGCGCTGAGGTGGGTGGTAAAGATGTCGGTGGTGCCACTGCCATCAGAGCGGTGCACAACAGTAATCGGCAGATCTGGGAGAGTCACCCCTGGGTTAAGGCCAGCCAGCAGCGGATCGTTCCATTTCTTGATCTTGCCCAGGAAGATATTGGCCAGCGCCAGGCGAGAGAGGCGAAGTTCAGGACCTACGCCGGGGACGTTATAGGCTGCCACCAATGCCCCGCCCACCATAGGCACGGCCACCATGCCCTTGGGAGGGTTGGCTTCACCCTCAATCTTGCTAATCTCCTCAGGACGCGGCACGCTATCACTGGCGCCGAAGTCGACAGTGCGGGCCACAAATTGCTGACGGCCAGCGCCGCTCCCCACCGATTGGTAGTTGACTTGGATGTTGGGGTTTTTCTTGCCAAATTCTTGGGCCCACGTTTGGTAGAGGGGGGCCGGGAAGGTAGCTCCAGCGCCGTTGATGGTTATCGTCTTCTGCTGGGCAAACACTCGCTGCCAGCCGGCCTGACTTGCCGCAAAACCAGCAGCAACTGCCGACAAGGACTTGAGGAAAGAACGACGACCCAAGGAATGCGACATCAACATACAGAGATCTCTCCACTGAAGAGCGTGTCCTAGCCCAGGTCAAAAAGCTGCAACTGTGAAACCTAACTCCAAGAGTTCAGTCCACCGGGCCGAAGAAAGCACAGGATCTCGTTGAGACCCCAGCCCTTGCAACTCAGTCGCTAATCGGTCGTTAAGTGTAACGTAAGGTCAACCCTTTTTGGGTTAACAAGAGGTTAAATTCAGGTTATTTCTAGGCTATTTCTAGGCCCAGCAGCTGAGGTCGCGACTGTCGGGCTTAATCAGGGTAGAGACCCCAGGGGGAGGCTGGGGCTGGGCTGACATTGGTCGGGGGAATGCCTAGAATAGAAGGCTGTCAAGAGAGTGGGTGCCTTCCTCCTATGGCAAAAGATGTGCAGGTGATGCTGCGCCAGGCGGTTCCTGGGCTCGGCAAGCCGGGAGAGGTGGTGAGTGTCAGGCCGGGCTATGCCCGCAACTACCTTTTCCCGCGGCAGATGGCGGTGCGGCTTACGCCTGGACTTCTCAAGGAGCAGCAGATGCGGCGGGAGCAGGAAGCAGCCCGCAAGCTGGCTGAGAAGCAACAGGCGGAAAACTACAAAAAGGCTTTGGAGACGATTGGCCGTTTTGTCATCCGCAAGAAGGTGGGCGAAAAAGACCTGCTCTTTGGACAGGTAACTGCCAGCGATATTGCCGAGGTGGTGCTGGCTACCAGTGGCCTCGATATCGACCGCCGCAATGTCCTACTCGATGAGGAGATCAAGAAAACTGGGGTCTACCTGGTGCAGGTGAAGTTACACCCCGAGGTTACCGCTACGCTGCGCATTCAGGTCACGCCTGAGTAGAAAAGAGGTTCTGGTTCAGACGGCTATGCCCACTTGGCCCGCTGCGCTAGGGTGTGCAGCCTAGCAGTCGGAGAGCGGGGGAGAGCTTGGTTTTTCTACCCTGGCTGGTGGTGATTAGCGATTACGACCTGACCGGTGGGGATCGGCTTCCGCCTCAGAACATCGAAGCTGAGGAGGAGATCTTGGGCGGCATCCTCCTTGACCCTGAGGCGATGGCGCGGGTGGCGGAGCTCTTGCGGCCTGAGATGTTCTACCTCTCCGCCCACCAGGAGATCTACCGGGCTGCTCTGCAGTTGTACAGCCAGGGCCAGCCCACTGACCTGACCACTGTTTCTGCCTGGTTGGCAGATCACCAGCTCTTGGAGCGGGTGGGAGGAACGGCGGCAATTCGCCGCCTAGTGGAGCAGACGGTTAGCAGTGTCAACATCGACCAGTATGCCCGTCTGGTGGTGGACAAATACATGCGCCGCCGGCTGATTCAAGTCAGCAACACCTTGGCGCGTCTGGCCTACGACACTAGCCAGCCTCTCCCTCAGCTCCTGGATCGAGCCGAGCAAGAGGTGTTCAGCCTCACCCAGGAACGGGTGCAGCGCAGCCTTGTTCCAGCCTCGGAAGTTTTGGTAAACATCTTCTCAGAGTTGGAGGAGAGGTTCCAGAGCGGGGCTCAGATCCCTGGGATCCCGACCAAATTCATTGACCTCGACAACCTGACCCAGGGCTTGCAGCGGTCGGATTTGGTCATCCTAGCCGGCCGTCCCTCGATGGGAAAGACCAGCCTGGCTCTTAACATTGCCCAAAATGTGGCTGCCTACGTCAAGCAACCGGTGGCCATCTTCAGCCTAGAGATGTCGCGGGAGCAACTGGTGCAGCGGCTCTTGGCCAGCGAGGCGCGCATTGATAGTAGCCGTCTGCGATCCGGGCGCATCAGCGAGAATGAGTGGCAACGCCTGGGGCAGGCGATTGGCTTTTTGTCGCAACTGCCTTTGTTTATCGACGACACGCCCAACTGCACGGTTACAGAAATTCGCTCTAAGGCGCGGCGTCTGCAGGTGGAGCAAGGAGGGACGTTGGGGTTGGTGTTGATCGACTACTTGCAGCTAATCCAGGGATCTGAGTCCGACAACCGGGTGCAGGAATTGTCGCGCATTACCCGCGGCCTCAAGGCGCTAGCCAAAGAGCTGATGGTGCCGGTGCTGGTGCTATCTCAGCTCAGCCGGGCAGTGGAGTCGCGCTCAGACAAGCGTCCGCAACTGGCAGATTTGCGGGAGTCGGGTTGTCTAGCCGGCGATACCCGCGTGAGGGACGTGGATCGCGGCAAGATCTGGCGGCTGGAGCAACTGGCAGCCCTGCCGCCTTCAGCAGAACTGCCGCGCCTGCTTAGCCTCAATGGGCGCGGGCGGCTGGTGCCCCAACAGCCAGTGAGGGTATTTTGCAGTGGGCGGCAGCCCACATGTCTTCTAAAAACCCGCCTCAACTTTTCCATTCGTGCCACTGGCAACCACCCTTTCCTAACTCGGGACGGCTGGAAAACCCTCGACGAGCTGCAACTGGAGGAGGAGGTGGCGGTGGTGGTGCAGGAGGGGTTGATCTGGGATCCCGTCGTCTTCATTAGCGAGCCGGGGGAGCCGCAACCGGTTTACGACATCGAGATGCCCCGCCACCACAACTTTGTGGCCAACGGCCTGCTGGTGCACAACAGCATCGAGCAGGATGCCGACGTGGTGATGATGATCTACCGGCCCGAGTACTACGATCCCAACACCAGCGATCGCGGAATTGCGGAGGTAATTGTTGCCAAACACCGCAACGGCCCCACGGGCACGGTGCGCCTTTTGTTTGAAAGCCAGTACACCCAGTTTCGCAACTTGGCGGATCCCTATCGGTGAGCGAAAGCCGCAGCAGAAGTAGATCGGGACTCCTTTCAAGGACAGGTCCGGGGTGCGAGGTGTTAGCCTGAGATTGCCCCCCTAGGGCAGGTCGCTGTTGCTGGCTACCTCCCTCTGCCTAAAGCCATATGTTCAAAAGCCTGTTGATCGCCACCGATTGCCGCGATGGACTGCAGCGTTTTGGCAAATGCCTAGAAGAGCTTTACCTGAATGGGATTGAGCGCGTTGCTTTTGTGCATAGCGTTGCTCGGCAGGACGGCGACATTGGCCTTCCCGAAGACCTCACCCCCAAAGTGCAGGCGCAACAGGCTCGCTTACACGAGGTGTTGAGCGCCGTTCCTGCAGGGCTGGAAGTCGAAGTCTTGGTGCAGGCGGGCAAGGCGGTGGATCTGATTTTAAGAGGGATCCAAACCTGCAGCGCCGACTTGCTAATCACAGGCATGGGGATCCACAATCTGCTCACCGAAAAACTGTTTGGAAGCACCACCTTGGAGCTGCTGCCGAAGCTGACCATCCCGGTAATGGTGATGCGTCCGCAACTCATCGCCGCCTTTACTCTGGAAGAATTGCGCCTGCGCAGCCGCCACCTATTTCGCTCCCTCCTAGTGCCTTTTGACTTTGAGGAGCCCCGCCGGCAGCTCCTCAGCCGTCTTGGCCAACTGCTGCCAGGAACTTCCCAGTGTCAGGCCATTACGCTGCTCTATGTGGTGGATCCCAGCGCCCGCCGCAACCAGGGATCGCCGGCAGAAGAGCTCAAGCGCAGGGCCGAGGCCGACTTGGCCCGGTTAGTCGAACCGCTGGTCGAGCAGGTAAAACCGGTGCAGTTGCGGGCCTTGGTGCGGGTGGGATCCCCGCTTCAGGAAATCCTAGCCACCGCTGCTGAGGAGGACATGACCGCCATTGCCACCGCCTCCCCACGGGTGGGGACCTTTTGGGAGTGGTCAATCCGTAGCCTCACCGGCGAGATTCTACGGCAAAGTTGGCATCCGGTGTTGTTTTTCCCGCGCGGTTCCTTAGCGTAGTAGAGCTGCCCAACCCCCCTTCTATGCCGCTTGACCAAACCTTGAAGGAACTGTTCCAGGCGGTGGCTCAGGGGAAGCTCTCTCCCGAGCAGGCCCTGCAAGCCTGTCGCTTCCTGCCTTTTGAGGCGGTAGGAGACTTCGCCCGTGTGGATCACCATCGCCTTCTGCGCACCGGCTTTCCCGAAGCCGTGTGGGGGCCGGGCAAAACTCCCGAGCAGATTGCCCAGATTCTGGAGCGGCTGCACCGCCAGGGATCCCTAGCTTTGGCCACCCGCGTCGATCCCTCGGTCTATGCCCAAGTTCGCTGCCGCTTGCCCCAGGCCCAGTATTCTCCTGTAGCGCGCTTGTGCTGGATCCCTCCCCAAAAGGTGCATAGCTATCCCGGCCAGATTAGCGTGATCTCCGCTGGCACTGCCGACGTGCCGGTGGCTGAAGAGGCCGCTCTCACCGCCGAGCTCTCCGGGTTTCAGGTCAACCGCCTCTGGGATGTGGGAGTGGCCGGGATCCACCGCCTGCTGCACCACCGCGCCGCTCTGGAAGCCGATGTGCTCATTGTAGTGGCAGGCATGGAGGGAGCCTTGGCCAGCGTGGTGGCGGGCCTGGCAGACTGTCCGGTAATCGCTGTGCCCACCAGCGTTGGCTACGGGGCCAGCTTCCAGGGCTTGGCTGCCCTACTGACCATGCTCAACTCCTGTGCGGCGGGAGTGGGAGTGGTGAACATCGACAACGGCTTTGGGGCGGCCATTTTGGCAGGCCAGATCCTGCGCTGTGGACAGCGGCTAGCGACGCGATTGCCTTCGCCTGCAACCCCTGGAGATAGGGAAGGTTAAGAAATGTAAAACGATCCTGAGCTGGACAAGCTATACTCGGGCCATAGCTATGCTGGAGCTTTGAATTTCTCCGCTGGGAGGAAGCTGAGGGGTCGAGCCTTTCTCCAGCTACCCTTCTTGGGGCGCTTCCTCAACGACCACAAAAATCTTCCGAAAGGGGGGTTATGGACGTAGGATAGCCGTCTGGGGTTGGCTGCACGGGACGAACGACTCTTTGACCGGAGCACAGGAAGCTCGCTGCTATGGCAATCAAGGCAATAGACACCGCTGTGGCTCTTGTTCAAGGGATAATTCAGTCCTTTAGTTGGGCGGATCTCTTTTTGGTGGTGGCTCTGGTGTTTTTGGAGGCGGCCCTCTCTGCCGATAACGCTGTCGCCTTGGCTGCTTTGGTCAAGCATTTGCCCACCCCCCAGCAGCAGAACCGGGCTTTGCGCTGGGGCATTGTCAGCGCCTATGGCTTTCGTATTGCCATCGTGTTTGCAGCGGTGTGGTTGGTCGAGTACCCGCCCGCGCGATTCTTGGGGGCCTGCTACCTGCTCTGGCTGGCCTGGCAACATTTTCGCGGGGAAGAGGAAGGCCCAGCGCAGGACATCACTCGCCAGGCCAATTTTTGGCAAACGCTGGTCATGGTGGAGCTCACCGACCTTGTGTTTTCCTTCGACAGCATTGCTGCTTCCGTGGCCGTCTCCCGCAAGGCGTGGGTGATCATCCTTGGCGGCATCCTCGGCATTACCCTGATGCGCTACATGGCCTCTTTGTTCTTGCGCTGGCTGGATGAGTTTTCCCGCCTGGAAGATGCTGCCTTTGCCATCATCGCCCTAGTGGGAAGCCTCATGCTGCTGGAGGTGTTCTTCCCCCAGATCGAGATCCCGGACTGGGGAATGGTGGTGGCTGTGTTCCCTGTGTTTGTCTGGGGCTTCTCCCAGCGCCGCAGTCCTTCTCCCCCAGCCGTGGCCCAGCCAGATTCGGCTCTGCCCCGTTTAACAGAGGAGATCCCTGCCGGCTTAGCCGCTCTTGCTGAAGTGGAGTCTGCCGCCGAGCTACAGCTGGACTAAATCGCCAGCAGGTTGTCCGGGCAGGGGAAGGGCCTTGTAGACTAGCAGTGGAGGCAAGCCACCGGAGGAACGTACCCTGATTCCGCAGTTTTGCCGGAAGTGGTGGACAAAGTGCTGCCAGCAAGCCATTGCCACAAGCAAGGACAACCACCAGAAGCCCCCAGCAGGGGTAGAGGGTGGACACTCTCCAGCCAAGGTAGACGAGCCGATCCCTCTGGTAGAGCTGCGGCAGGTCTCTAAGCGCTTTGGGGCTACGGTGGTGCTGGATCGGATTGACCTCAAAGTGTACCGGGGCGATGCCCTAGGACTGGTGGGGCCTTCCGGCACTGGCAAGTCGACCCTGTTGCGCATCATCGCGGGCCTAACGGAGCCCGACGCTGGCGAAGTGCTCTGGTGCGGTATTCCTTTGCCAGAGATTCAGGCCGGCCACTGCACTCCTCCTTTGCGGCTGGGCATGGTATTTCAGCAAGCGGCCCTGTTCGACTCCCTAACGGTGGAGGAAAACGTCGGGTTTTTGCTCTACGAGCACTCGCGGCTGCCGCGAGCCCGCATTCGGGAACTGGTGGCGGCCAAGCTGGAGGCGGTGGGGCTGGCGGGTAAGGGGAACAGCCTGCCGGAAGAGCTCTCTGGGGGGATGCGCAAACGGGCTAGCTTTGCGCGCGCCATCATCGAGGATCCCTCTCTGCCCCAAGACGAGCCGCAACTGCTACTTTACGACGAGCCCACAGCGGGCCTGGATCCCATTGCTTCCACCGTCATCGAAGACCTCATCCGGGATCTGCAACAGGTGAAAAAAGCTTGCGAGAGCTACATCGTCGTAACCCACCAGCACAGCACCATCTACCGTGCCACCGACCGCGTTGTGCTCTTGGCCCAGGGGCGAGTGCAGTGGGAGGGATCCGTGCAAGAGATTGAGACGAGCGACAACCCCTTTGTGCGGCAATTCTTCAGCGGTAGTGTAGAAGGGCCAATTCAAGTGGCAGGGCAGGTGTGATGCGTTCGCGAGCCATCCGAGAAGGGGCAGTGGGCCTGTTGATCTTGGCGGGGGCGCTGATCTTTGCCGGGCTGTTTCTGTGGATCTACAACCTGCGCTTTGGCAGCCGCGGCTTTCGGTTTACCGTTACCTATCCCGGCGTGGCCGGCCTGGCGGAGGGCTCTAGCGTGCGGCTGCGGGGGGTAGCTGTGGGCCGGGTGGAGCGCATCGTGCCTCAGGCAGCTCAGGTGGAGGTCCAGGTGGCCATCGACCAGCCCTTGATCATCCCTCGCGATGCTCTGTTTATTACCAAGCAAACAGGGTTGGTGGGGGAGACGGTGGTGGACATCTTGCCTAGGGGGAGTGTCGAGGGGGCAGTGGGATCCCCCCTAGCTGCCGATTGCGACCGCAGCCAAATCATCTGCGATGGCGATGTGGTGGAGGGCACACCGGGGGTGGATTTTGGCCAGTTGCTGATTCGCCTGGAGCGGTTGCTGGCACGGGTTAACGATGATGAGGTTTTTAGCACCCTTAACGCCACCCTAGAAGGGATCACCCGCGTTGCCGACAGCGTGGCCAACCTCTCGGAAACCCTGGAAGAGCGGGTGGCAGCCCTGCGCACGGAAGATCTGGACTTGTTGCAATTCACCGAGGCGGCTAGAGCAGTGAGCCAAACTGCCGCAAGTCTCCAGGAGGCTGCCGACCAGTTCACGGCCCTGCTTCTAGAAAATCGCGCCTCGCTCCAGGCCGCCCTAGAGAATATCCAGCAGGTGAGCGCCGATCTGGAGGCGATGTCGAGCGCGGTTCGCCCGCTGCTTACCGATCCGCAACTGCAGGAGGAGGTGCGCCAGATCCTAGTAGGGGCACGAGTAACGGCGGAGAACGCGGCCAAGGCCACTGAGGATCTGCGGCAGCTTGCGGCTGCCCTAAGCGACCCGGGCACCCTAGCAACCTTGCGCCAAACCCTGGACTCCGCCCGCATCTCCTTTCAGAACGTGCAAAAGATCACGGCTGACATCGACGAGCTTACCGGGGATCCCCAGTTTCGCCGCGCCCTGCGAGAGCTGGTGTTGGGGCTGAGCAACTTGGTTTCCAGCGCCCCTTCCGACAACGGGATTCAGCCCGCTGCCGTCCAAGTCGCGCCCGTTTCTTTTACCCTCGCCCCTATGGGGCAGCAGCCGGTTCCCCAAGAGGAAGCCAAGATCCCTGCCGAGATCCGCTCCCCTAGCAGCGGCAAAAGCCATTGAAGGGATCCCGAAGCTGGGGTAGGCTTTGCGGGTATAGGACGCCGCGCCGTTGACCAGGGTTGAGGTGTGAGGAATGTGTGGCATTGTCGGCTATGTGGGCTTTCAGTGGGCTGCCCCCATTCTGGTGGAGGGCCTACGCACCTTGGAGTATCGCGGCTATGACTCCGCAGGCATTGCCACCGTGGATCCAGAAGAAGGCTTGAGGATCGTGCGGGCCACCGGCAAGCTGCACAACCTGGTGGTGAAACTCACTACAAACATGCCCACAGCCAAGGTGGGGATTGGGCATACCCGCTGGGCCACTCACGGCGGCATTAGCGAAGAAAATGCCCACCCCCACTGCGACGTCCAGGGGCGCGTCGTGGTTATTCAAAACGGCATTGTGGAGAACTACCTGGAGCTAAAGGAAGAGCTGCTGCGGCGAGGGGTTACCTTTCGCTCCCAAACCGATACCGAAGTCATTGCCCAACTGCTCGGTCTCTACGTCGAGGAGCTGGGATCCTTCGAGGTGGCCTTTGGCAAAGTGATGGGACGGCTGCGGGGGGGAAATGCCGTGGTGGCTTTGGATCGGGAGGCGCCGGATCGGCTGATTGCCGCCCGCCTGGGCAATGCCGGGGCTGTGGTGATTGGGGAGGGGGAAGGGGAAAATTTTGTGGCCTCAGATCTGCCTGCCATCATCCGCCACACCCGCAGGGTGGTGTTTCTGGAAGATGGAGAGATGGCCATCCTCACCGACTCCAGCGTGCGCTATCAGCGCATTACCGGCGAGGAGCTGCGCAAAACCCCCCTTACAGTGGCCTGGGATCCGGTCTCGGCGGCCAAGGGCGGCTACAAGCACTTCATGCAAAAAGAGATCCACGAGCAGCCGCGCACCATCACCGAGACGCTGCGGGGGCGGGTGGATCTGGAAGCAGGCCGGGTGAACCTGGAGGGGCTGGCCCTGGCAGAAGCGCAACTGGCCCAGGTGGAGCAGATCCACGCTGTGGCCTGCGGCACTGCCTGGCACGCCTGCCTGGTGCTCAAGTACTTCATTGAGAGCCTGGCCCGCACCCCGGTGCAGGTGGACTATGCTTCCGAGTTTCGCTACCGCCAGCCGGTGCTGCGCCCCCACAGCCTGCTTTTGGCTCTTACCCAGTCCGGCGAGACGGTGGATACGCTGGCAGCCATGAGCGAGGCCCGCAGCCAAGGGATCCCCACCCTAGCCATCGTCAACGCCATCGGATCCCAGGCCACCCGCCTGGCGGATGCGGGGGTTATCTACATCCACGCCGGGCCGGAGATCGCCGTGGCTTCCACCAAGGTCTTTACCGGCATGTTGGTGGCAGGGTACCTGCTGGCCCTGCAACTGGCCCAGGCCAAAGGGATCCTCAGCCCAGCCCAGATCCGCTCCCACCTGCAAGCTTTGATCGAGCTGCCAGGCAAGATCAGCCTCTTGCTGAAAGACGCCGCCCTCTACGACCACCTGGCGGAACAGTACCACCATGTCACCGACATGCTCTACCTGGGCCGCTGGGTCAATGCCCCCATTGCTCTAGAGGGGGCGCTAAAGATGAAAGAAGTGAGCTACATCCATGCCGAGGGCTACCCAGCAGGGGAGATGAAGCACGGCCCCATTGCTCTCATCGACGATCGCATGCCAGTGGTGTGCATTGCCACCCGCGATCCTGTCTACGAAAAAATGCTCTCCAACATCGAGCAGGTGCGGGCGCGGGGCGGGCGGGTCATTGCTCTAATTAACCCGGAAGATACCCAGGTGCGGGAGAAAGCCGACCACGTCATCGAGGTGCCCAGCACCACTCCTCTGCTGTCAGCGGTTTTGAACGTCATCCCCTTGCAGTTGTTTGCCTATGCCATGGCCCTCCGCCGGGGAGCCGACGTGGATCAGCCGCGTAACTTGGCCAAGTCGGTTACGGTTGAATGAGCAGCGTTTGGTGAACCTTTCACCTAATCTAGGTTTTGCACAATTCGGGAAAGCTCACTTCTCTCGTCCACACTGATTCGGGTCGGGGATCCGCTGATAATCCGCTCGTAGCCGCGGAAGGAATCGCGAATTTCAATGCCCGAGTTGGAGATGACGTACTCGCGGATGCCCTTGTCGTGCCAGGATCCCCGCATCTTAAAGACGTTGAGGGCCCGCGCCATCTCGCCCCGAATCTCCACGTACTGCAGCAGAATAATTGTGTCGGTAATGGTGGAGATGTGGGACTCAGTGATGGAGTGGGATCCCATGAATTGGTCAGTAGTGTTGGTGAAAAAGCCAGTGATCTCCTCCTGCTTGGCTAGGCTAGTTACACCAATAACAAACTGCCGAAAAGCATCTTGGCTTACGCCCCGCGCCAGCGCCGAGAGGGAGTCAATGGCCATGCGGGAAGGTTTGAAGGCCATCATCTCCGCTTTGATCCGCTGCAGATGGTCTTCCAGACCGGCAGACTCGGGGTAGGCGCAGATGATCTTGAGGAGGCCCTGCCGTTCAAACCCCTCTAGGTCGATGCCCCAGGAAGAGGCATTGCGGGCAAGCTGCGCCCGCGACTCTTCATAGGCAAAGAGAAGGCAGCGCTCCCCATTCAGGCAGCCCCGCTCGAGGAACTTGCTCACTAGCGAAGTCTTGCCAGTTCCCGTGGCGCCGGTGGCCAGGATAATTGAGTCCTTGAAGAAGCCACCGCCACACATTTCGTCCAGCTTCTCAATTCCAGAAGAGATGCGCACATTGGAGGAGCGCTGAGTAAGTTGCATCGCCCCCAAGGGGAAGATGCTGATCCCCTCGTGGGTGATGGTAAAGGGATATTCGCCCTTCATGTGGGTGGTGCCGCGCAGCTTCAAGATCTCGATGGTGCGCCGCCGTTTCTCTCCTTCCAGGATGTTGCGCAGGATTACCACGTTGTCGGAGACAAATTCCTCCACCCCGTAGCGAGCAATCGGGCCGTACTCGTCCGTGCGCTCCGTGGTCATGACGGTGGTGACGTTGGCCTGCTTGAGGCGGGCCGTCAAGCGGAAGAGCTCCCGCCGCACCACGCCGGCAGGGTCGTACTGCTGAAAGATGGCGGTCACCGAGTCGATGGCAACCCGCTTGGCCTTGTATTTGCGAATGGCGTACTGGATGCGTTCGATGAGGCCAGACAAATCGAAGTTGCCGCTGACCTCGTAGCCCTCCGGGTCTGGAGAAGCATCCAAGATAAAGAGCTGACCTTTGTCGATGAGGGCCTGCAGATCCCAGCCAAAGCTGGAGGCGTTGCGGATAATGTCGGCAGGGGTTTCCTCAAAGGTAACGAAGATTCCCGGCTCTTGGTACTTGACGATGCCGTTGTAGATAAATTGCAAGGCAAACAGGGTCTTGCCCGTACCCGAGGTGCCGCTGACCAGGGTGGCGCGCCCCAGGGGCAGGCCGCCGTGGCTGATGTCTTCAAAACCTTCGATGCCCGTTTGCTTCTTGGGGATCCCGCGCAGCTCTGGGCTGCCGTTGCGGCGGCTAAGGATCTCCTCGGCAGCATTCTCCTGCAGGTTTTCCGGCCCAGAAGGTTCCAATGGCTGGCTCATCCTGCTCTCTCCTCTTAATCCTCTTCGTCCGCTTCTTTGCAGAGTAGATCTAGGCCGATGAGCACCTTCTCGCGGTTGGACAAGTCGCCAATGATCTTCCGTACCGGCGGCGGCAAAACTTTGGTCAGGGTTGGTGTCGCCAAGATCTTATCCTCCTCTGCCAGTTGCGGGCTCTTCAAGACATCGATTACCTTCAGGCTGTAGACGCCGCCGAACTCCTTTTCCAGGATCTCTTGCAAGGTGTTGAGGGCGCGCAGAGAACTGGGCGTATTGCCCGCCACATAGAGCTTGAGGACATAGGCTTTGCGACTGGACATGGCTAGGGATCTCTTGGAGCAGGTTGGGGAAGGGAGCGGCGGTACATTTCACTGAGGTGAGCCATCACGTCGATGAGGGTGAGGCGGTAATCCAGCAGGATCTCTTCGCTGCGACCCTCCAGCTTCAGTTGTTTGGCAAAATCCTCCATCAGGTTCATGTGCAGCTCCAAGAGTTGGGCAGCACTGATGTCGGCAAAAAAGGCAAGCGCCACCAGCTCGTCAATGCGGGCATTGACCGTCTCAGGAGATTGGAAATAGTCCAAGACAATGGCCTGGTAAAGATTGCGCAGCCGCCGCATGAGGGCCTGTTGCTCCTCGGGGGGCAGGTGGCGATAAAACAGGGCTGGATCCCGATGGTAGTACACCCCGGCATAGCCCAGCCGCTCCCGCAGCTTTTCTGCCAGCCGCTGCTGTTGCCGGTAACTATCCTCAGGGTGGGGGAGGGCTGGGGGCAAGCTGCAGATGGGAGAAACCTGGAGAAAGAAGGCAATGGCCCGACTAACAAGCAGCTCCAAGGTGGAAGGGGAAGTCGGGGTCGGGGGGCAAAGCAGCTCTTGGGGCGAGACAAGGCGAACCAGGGTAGCGTTGTGGTAGAAAAATTGCTCTCGCTTCAGCAAAGCTCTGGCCTCTGGAGAAAGGGGAGGCTCAGCGGGGGGGCTGGCAGCTTTTTCTGGTTGGAGCTCTGCCGCCTCTGCAACCATAGCCACCACGGCTGGCAACAGCAGCCCCTGCTTGCAGAGCTGTTGGCCTAGCGCCTCCAGCGTGGGTAGCCGCTCCAAGGCTACCAAGAGCACCAGGCAGTCTGGATGGCTTTCTTCCTGTTGCAGGGCTTCCAGGAGAGTCTGGGGATCCTGGAAAACCTCAGTGACAAAACGGTCTGGCGGCAGCAAAACCTCTAGCGCCAGCTGCTTTCCTCCAGCCGGCTCCCAGGCGAGCAAAAAGCAAACGTGCAGCGGATAGGCGCTGGTCTCCAACAGGATATAACGATAAGAACTGTCTCTAATCTTAAATCTTCCTAAACGGCCTGGAATCTGCCTCGCGCTCAAGAAGCCTACACTGGGGGTGCCCCATGCTGCCTTTGATTATCGACTGTGACCCTGGCCAAGACGACGCTGTAGCCCTGCTGCTGGCGCTGGCCTCGCCTGAGCTAGAGGTGCTGGGCATTACCACGGTAGCCGGCAACGTCTCTTTGGAGAAGACTAGCCGCAACGCCCGGCAGATCTGCGAGTTGGCCGGCCGCCCGCAGGTGGGAGTTTATGCCGGCTGTCCCCGCCCGCTGTTGCGCCCCTTGGAAACCGCGGAGGAGGTGCACGGCAAAAGCGGGATCGACGGGGCCAATTTGCCGGAGCCGCAGATGCCGCTGGGATCCCAGCACGCGGTGCAGTTTCTCATGGAGACCCTTAGGGGGGCGCAGCAGCCCGTAACCTTGGCGTTGTTGGGCCCGATGACCAACCTGGCGGTGGCCCTAGTGCAGCAGCCCCAGATTGTGGAGCGCATCGGGCGGCTGGTGTTTATGGGAGGATCCGCTTTTGAGGGCAATGTCACGCCGGCTGCCGAGTTCAACATCCTCACTGATCCCCACGCCGCCCAGATTGTCCTCAGTGCCGGGATCCCCGAAGTCGTCATGCTCGGCCTAAATGTTACCCGACAAGTCCTCAGCACCCCAGAGCGGATCGAGCGCATCCGCGCTCTGGGCACTCGCGTTGGGCAAACGGTGGCCGACATGCTTACCTTCTACGGCAAGTTTGATGTCCGGCGCTACGGCCTACCGGGAGGGCCCTTGCACGATCCCTGTGTCATTGCTTACCTCCTGCAGCCGCAGTTGTTTGAGCTCAAACCCTGCTATGTAGAGGTGGATACAGTCAGCCCGCTCAACCTGGGCCGGACGGTGGTGGATCGCTGGGGCCTCAGCGGCCGCCCGGCCAACGTGCAGGTGGCCTTTGGGGTGGATGCAGAAGGGTTCTACCGCCTGCTCACCGAGCGCTTGGGCCGCTATCGCTAGCTAAAGAGGAAAACCATGAGCCAGACCCCCCCAGCTCCCCTTGGCCAACCGGCGTGGCTAAACCTGCCCACGGCTTTTACCCTGCTGCGCCTAGTAGGGATCCCCTTCATCCTGGGGGGACTGAGCCTGAGATCCCCAGAGGGGGAAAGACTGGCCCTCTGGGCGTTTCTAGGGGCAGCGGCAACCGATTGGCTGGATGGCTACCTGGCCCGCCGCTACGGGCTGGTCACCGACCTCGGCAAGGTCTTGGATCCCTTGGTGGATAAGCTGCTGGTGCTGGCGCCGCTGCTGGGCCTAGTGGAGCTGGGGCGGATCCCGGCCTGGGGGGCTTTCCTGTTGGTGGGGCGAGAGCTAGCCATCGCTGGCTGGCGGGCCAACCAAAGTCAGGTTCACAGCGCCAATTTCTGGGGCAAAGCCAAGACGGTGATTCAAATCCTAGCCATCGCCCTGCTAATCCTCAATTGGCCGGGTGGGATCCCCTGTTTTTGGGTGGCGGTGGCCCTTACCCTGATTTCGGGGCTAATCTACTTGCGCAGCAACCATGCCGCCGCAACTTCTTCCCCCGCAAAAGACTCCCTGGCCTAACCACCTCCCCGAGCAGCGCATCCTCGGCCTCGACCCCGGCTTGGGGACGGTGGGCTTTGGCTGCATTCTGGCCAGAGCCGATGGTCTCCAGTCTCTGGACTACGGCATCATCAGCACGCCCGGGGAGCAGCCCATCCACGAACGGCTGCAGATTCTCTACGAGGATTTGAGGGAGCTCCTGCGGCAGCTGCAGCCTCAGCAGGTGGCCCTGGAAAAGCTCTTTTTCTACAAGATGAGCAACACCATCCCCATTGCCCAGGCGCGGGGGGTGATTTTGCTCGTCTTGGCCCAGCATCAGCTAGTGCCGGTGGAGTTTACCCCCGCCCAGGTGAAGCAAAGCCTAACAGGCTATGGCCGCGCCGACAAACAGGCCGTACAGGCTGCCGTGGCCCGCGAGCTCAACCTGCCCTGCTTACCCCGTCCCGACGACGCTGCCGATGCCCTAGCCCTTGCCATCACCCTCTGGCACCACCGCTTTGCCTAGGGCTTTTTCGGGATCGCTAAACTAGACTCAGGAGCGCAAAATACAAAAGCCTTATGCCTTCCTCTTCTGTGGATGTTTGCGAGCTGCCCCTATTTCCCTTGCCAGAGGTGGTGTTGTTTCCAGGCCGTCCCCTGCCGCTGCACATTTTTGAGTACCGCTATCGCATGATGCTCAACACCATCCTGGAGACGGATCGGCGCTTTGGGGTGCTGATGTTCGATCCCCAAAAGGGATCCCCTGTCCAAGTGGGCTGCTGTGCAGAGGTGGTGCAGGTGCAAAGGCTGCCGGACGACCGCATGGATATTATGACCGTGGGACGGCAGCGCTTCCGCGTGCTGGACTACGTGCGGGAAAAGCCTTTCCGGATTGGGCTGGTGGAGTGGATTGAGGACGAGCCCCCCCAGGGCGATCTTCAAGACTTGGTCGCTCAGGTTTCTACTCTGCTCCAAGAGGTGGTGCGCCTCTCCAGCAAGCTGATGGAACGGGAGGCGGCACTGCCAGACTCGTTGCCCACCGACCCTGTAGAGCTATCCTACTGGGTTGCTAGCCACTTCCATGGAGCCCCTCGCGATCAGCAGGCGCTATTGGAAATGGTCAGCACTGAAGCTCGGCTGCGGCGGGAAGCCGAGATCCTCGAGTCCGCCTGCAAGCACTTGGCTGCCCGCACTGCCCTCAAGGATCTCTTTTCCAAGAGTTCTTGAAGTTGCCCAAAAAGCAGAGCAGGTCAATGTCAACGGGCTTGCAAGTGCGCTGGTGTCACGATATCCGCCAGATCCCTGCCTCTAGTTGGCACGCTCTGCAAGCGGAGCGCACCTCTCCCTTTTTGGAATACGAGTGGCTATACAGCTTAGAGGCTTCCGGCTGTGCCGGCCGCAACACGGGTTGGCTGCCTTGTCACCTGCTTGTGGAGGCGGGGGGGCAGCTGATTGCGGCGGCTCCCTTGTATTTGAAAAGCCACAGCCAGGGAGAATTTGTCTTCGACCAGGAGTGGGCTGCTGTGGCCGCCCGACTGGGGGAACGCTACTACCCTAAGCTGATTGGCATGGCTCCCTTTACGCCGGCCACCGGCTATCGCCCTCTTGTCCACCCCGACTACTCAGAGGCAGAGGTGTGGCCCTTGATGTTGGCCGCCATCGATCGCTTCTGCCAAGAGAACGATATTTCCGTGTTCAGCCTGCTCTACGTGGATTTGGAGTGGCGATCCCAGCTAGAAGCCGACGGATTCACCCCCCGAATTACCCACAACTACCAGTGGCACAATCCTGGCTACCGCTCTTACGAAGACTTTTTGAGCCAGTTCAACGCCAACCAGCGGCGCAATATCAAGCGAGAGCGGGCCGCCATGGAAAAAAGCGGCATAGAACTCAAGGTCTACACCGGTGAGGAAATCACGCCGCGTCTACTTTCTCTCATGTACGACTTCTACAGCAACACCTGCGCTCAGTTTTGGAACTGGAGCAAATACCTTAACCGCCGCTTTTTTGAATCCCTCTATCCCAACTACCGGCAGCGACTGGTGCTAGTAGCCGGAGAGCGAGATTCAGAAGTGATAGGAATGTCTTTTTGTGTCCGCAAAGGGGATCGCCTCTTTGGGCGCTACTGGGGCTGCCGGGAAGAGGTGAAGTTCTTGCACTTTAACGTGTGCTACTACGAGCCCATCGCCCTGGCCATCCGGGAGGGAATCCGCAACTTCGATCCCGGAGCCGGGGGATCCCATAAGATCCGACGGGGATTCCCAGCCACGCCAGTGTATAGCTACCACCGCTTCTATCGTCCACGGCTAGGGCAGGTTTTGGTGCCCTATTTAAACCGCGTCAATCCCCTCGTGTTGGCCGAGCTGGAGAGAGTCAATCAGAACGAGGTTCCCTTTCGAGAAGACATTCTGCCTTCTTTGTCTACCCTCACTCGAGGCTAAACAACTACCACTGGATAAGCTTTCTCTGAACTGCTGCCATGCACATGGCAACGCGAGCATTGATCTCATCTTCCGACCCAAAGATATCAAGCTTTTCTTTGAGTCTTTGAATACAGTTTTGTACGGTCTTTTTGCTCGTGTGGATGCGGTCAGCAATGGCCTGGTCAGTAAGGGCCTCCTTGCAGAGTAAGTTTAAGACTTCAATTTCCCGCTCCGTCAACTTCGTTAGGCCGCGCAACTCTCGCGGCATGCGCAATTCCCCGTTGAGAGCACTTTTGGCCCCTTCCAGGAAGACGCTGCGCCGCTCCATTTTGTTGACGGCGGCAAATCCGCCCTGGTGCTTGCTGATTAGGCCCACCAGGGGAGTTAGCAGCAGGGGCTCGCTGGAATAAACCATCACGTTCAGGGTGGGGTAGTTCTCGAAAATATGGCGCAACAACTCTAGGCCCGGCTCGGCAGACTGCTCGCCGCTGGTTTGACCGTAGAGCAAGTCGACCACCACCAGGTCTGGCTGCTCCCGCTGCAACCGCCGGATGGCGTCCATCGGATTGGAAACAGCAATGCACTGGGCATCGGCTGCAATCCGCTGTAGCCACTCGCAATTGTTTTGGGCGACCTCGGGATGATCCTCGACCACCAAAAACTTAAGCGGGGCAGTTCGGCTCTCAACCTCAGACATCAATCCTCTCCTCAAATCCACTGTCAGCTGTGAGGGACAGCAAGCACACCCCTGCAGTCTAGGGATCCTACCAGCAAGCTACCCTAGTGTAGCCTCAAGCTGGGTCGGGGAAGACCTATCGAGCTAGGCTAGAGGGTGATGTCAACCGGATTCTAACCGTGGTACCCCTCCAAGATCGCAACCCCACTACCCGCCCGGCCTATGTTACCTATGCCCTGGTCCTCATCAACATCCTGGTTTTTGTGTATGAGCTTACCCTATCCCCGCAAGAACTGGTGGCCTTTTTCCGAGAGTGGGCAGTGGTGCCAGCGGAACTAACGGCCAGCTTCCGAGGCGAGATCACCTCTTCGCTGCGCCCCGAATGGGTAACTCTATTCACCTCACAATTTTTGCATGGGGGCTTTTTGCATCTTGGCGGCAACATGCTCTTTTTGTGGGTCTTCGGCAACAACGTCGAGGATCGCCTGGGCCATGTGCGCTACCTCATTTTTTACCTAACTTGTGGAGCCTTGGCCGCCCTAACTCAGTGGTTTTTCGATATGGAGTCCGCCATCCCTTCGCTGGGGGCAAGTGGGGCTATTGCGGGGGTGTTGGGAGCCTACATCCTGCGGTTTCCCCAGGCTGAGATCCTGACTTTGGTGCCCCTGGGCCTTTTTACCACAACCGTCTATGTTCC